>Ga0164243_10003760_pt1 | contig 24162 bp, 21 predicted proteins | sample OricompcompostOP_FD_108781 | JGI IMG/M metagenome (GOLD analysis project Ga0164243, IMG submission 108781) | Organic Plus compost microbial communities from Emeryville, California, USA - Original compost - Organic plus compost (OP) | ecosystem: Engineered > Solid waste > Mixed feedstock >...
ACTCGGGCCGGTCGGTCGTGAACCCTGCGGTCCAGAGCCGCCCCAACCGTTGCGAGAGGTATCGATCAGCATGCCAATCGTATTCGGGAAGCCACGACTGATAAACGCGTTGCGCATCGCGGTCCCATACGAAGCCTCATCAATGTAGTCGTTCCACTGATAGAAGTTCGCCGAGCGCACAGGCTGCCCGTTGATATTCTGATTTGCCGTCATGTAGGGCTCGGTGGTCGGCGTGTAGTTCGCGGTATTGCTGATAAAGCCCGCGACGCTGTTCACGCCTGCATCGGTGCCCTTCACTGTCGAGGCAATCAGATCAGCAGCGGGACCAAAGTTGCTGCTCCAACCGAGCCAGCCAGAGTGTGCGATATCGATATAGTTGTACACGTTGGGGATCGCGTACAGCTTATTCAGCGCATACTGGATGCCTTTGACATACGCGCCACTGGAATTGGCCTCGGCACATTTCGCCATACTGAGGTTCGTAACCAGATTCGGGAGTGAGTCGGGCTCGATAATCGCAACGATGCGCAGCTTGCTGTACTTCGACTGGCTCAGTGTAGTGGCCAGAGGATCGATATATTGCGATTTGTACTTATTCAGGCCGTCTTGAGCCACAAGCAGCTCACCATTGGAAGCAAGGGCCGCACAGTCACGGTTCGGCAGATCATAGACAACAATCGTGATGACAACAGGAAGTGTGCTGTTACTTGCCTGTTCCAGTGCGGCATCAAGGTGACCGGCAAGGGTGCGAGTCACGCCGGGACCGCCGGTGATTGCCGCGATGCGATCAAGCCAGACAGCGGTAGGATAATTGGCGACCTTTGCCATCTGCTGACCGAGCGTTCCGCCTACTTTACTGGCCGCGTCACGGACCTCTGCCGCGTAATCGGGGTTGATATAGCCCACCGCGCCCAGGTAGGGGTTATCGACGCGTTCGCCCGAAGGTGGTGGCGTCGGGGTTGGAGTAACAGGAGTGCTTGTCGGCGTCGGGGTTCCGGGCGTATTGGTCGGTGTCGGGGTTCCAGGTGTGTTGGTCGGCGTGGGTGTCGGATTACCTGTTGCACCGCAGGTATTGCCATTGACAGCAAACTCTGTCGGGACAGGGTTGCTCGCTCCAAAGGTGCCATTGAAGCCGGGGTTCACGGTGCCGTTCGCCGCAACATTCCCGTTCCAGCTCAAATTCTTCACAGTGACATTCTGCCCGCTCTGGGAGAAGTCGCCATTCCAGCCCTGCGAGACACGCTGCCCACTATCGGGGAACTTAAAGGTGAGCTGCCAGCTTGACCAGGCTGAAGAGCTGATATTTTTGATGACGATATTCGCGCCGAAGCCGCCGGGCCACTGGTTGGTAACGGTGTACGTCACCTGACAGTAGGACGCCGCGCGAATGGCCTGCGTACTGGAAAACAGACTTCCTGTTACCAGTAGCAGCGGGATCATGAAGAGTGCCAGGCCGCGCACCCCTCGTCTGAGGCGTCGCCTGTTTTCTGGATCATGGTCCATAAAGAACATCTCCTTCAGTGAAAACTCGTACTGCATGGCACTGTGACCGCGGATAGTTCCTTCTATCCACTCACAAGTGTAGAAGGGGCAGGAATGAAAGACAAGTGGAAAAATGAGCACTTATTAGTCAAATTCTGGTCAGTGCCGGGAACACCAATGTGCCCCCGGCAGGTGTCCTACGGCTCTGTACCCCAGACCAGCGCCCCTTTATAGTAGGCCGTGACCTTATTCCAGCTAGTGTAGGTAGTGAAGGAGCCGTTGCGCGAGTAGTCATTGCTCTGGTCGTAATTGGACCAGTCGCTCTTGTTAACGCGCTGCTGAAGCTCCCCGGTATCCTTGCCCGGTGCCAGCGTGCCCGAGGTGAAGCTGACTTCCAGGTAGGTATCTGCGCCTGTACGACCCGGCGAGACCGTGACAAATTTCCCGTGAACGGTGCTGCAACCAATGGTCGCATAGTCGCAGGTATACGCCTGAGTGCCACCACCTTCGGTAGTGTACCAGTAGCGAATGGTTACATCTGCCAGATTGATCGGCGTATTGCCGGTATTCACGATCTGAAGCTGAGGCCTCAGGCTATTTGTGCTGGTGTTGCTGGCTGCGCCATCCTTATACTTGATCTGGAGTGAGACCGAAGTGGGTGGCGGAGTCACTGTCGTGGTCGGGCTTGGCGTGGGAGTAGGCGTCCCGCCACCATTGCCGCCATCCAGCGGGAACAGAATCGGGTTCAGGTAGGCCTGTTTCGCCTGATTGACTGTAGTCCAGTCGTCGTTGAGAATACCGCCCGTATCGCCAGAATTGGGGTTCCATGACCAGAAGGTCCAGTGCATCCCGCTGGTGCCATTGCCAAGATACTGCGTCAATTTGCTGAGCCATTGCTGATCGCTGGTGCTTTGCAGCTTGGTGCCAAACTCACCAAGCAGAACGGGCGCGGTGCCTTGCTTGTGCAGGTAGCCCCAGCGCTGGTCCCACAGGGCAGGCAGGTTGTTCGGGTAGTTGGGATCGCTAAACCAGCTCTGCGGGTAGACCGAAGAGGGGTAGTCGTGCGCAGAATAGACCAGCCGTCCGGGTACAGAGAGCCGTACCGGATAATCTTGCGCGCCTGTCAGGTTGCCGCCCCACCAGTAGCAGCCGCCATTCGTGCCGCCACCGGACACATAGCAATCAACGCCCTCGACAAAGATCAGCCAGTCCGGGTTGACCGAGAGAATCGCGTTTCCGGCCCGTTCAGCCGCAAGCCGCCAGTCAAGCGAGGTATCGCCACAGCCCCAACAGGCGGGAGCGTGTGGCTCGTTATGCAGGTCCGCGCCGATCACCGTCGTGTTTCCTTTATAGCGCGAAGCGAGCATTTTCCAGTCGGAGAGCCAGCGCGATTCAGGATAGGCCGAGGTGTACCAGAGTGCCGACTGTCCTCCCGAGTCCGGGCGGTGTCGGTCCAGAATAATACGTAGCCCGATCTGACCGGAGTAGTTAATAATCTTATCCATAATTTGCAGGCCGGTCAGCCCCTGAAGATCCGGGTTTTTGGCAAAGTCGATGCCGGTTGGTGTGCTTCCCGCATCAAAAAGCTGGTTTGAATAGGGGAGGCGAATCGTGTTATAGCCCAGGCTTTTGATCTGGTCCAGCATGTCGCGATAGTTGCGCGTCCAGAGCCCATGCACGGTATAGTTCGCTGTCTCAAAGCCAAACCAGTTAATCCCTGCAATGCGCACCGGCTGATTGTTGGCATCGAGAATCCGGCTGCCGTCAGTGTGCCAGTACCCTGATCCTGCTGCTTCAACTCTGTTCATGTTCAACGGTAACATACTCAATCCAAGAACGCTCAATAAAACAAGTACCATCATGACGACGCGCAATGGTCGTCTTTTCGTCGTCCCTGACATAATCCATCCTTTCTAGCAAGAACCTGCTATAGTAGCTTGCTATTTGTGTCTATACCATAGGGAAGCTTGTATCACAAGCGTTTCGCTGCCATTGATGAAAAACAGAAGAAAAGCGTTTCTGCCCGTTCATTTTTTTTCAACACGCCTTACCACAAGCAGCGAACTAGAGAAAAGAGGAAACTCGTCAGATTCTCGTCAGATGCTCGTCATCTTTTTGCAAATGGCAGTCAGACGATAGAAAACGCGCTCTTTTTCAGGTACAATGAAATACAAGGTAAAAGGAGGAACTTCCGATGAAGAAGACGGCAGCAAGGACGCACCCCCTTCGTATTCTGCGCAATCAACACAATCTAACCATTGAACAACTGGCTAATGAAGCCAGAGTAGGAGCGGCAACAATCTGGCGTGCTGAGCATCAGTACCCGATTAATGCGGAGTCGCGGCGGCGTCTCTGTAGCTATTTCGGGAAGACATCGCGCGAACTCGGTCTGATCGAGGCCGAGGAGTCTTCACCGAAGCTGCCCACCGGAGAGCAGCAACCAAGCGAGCAGACAACCGATACACAGTTCATCCAGACTGCATATGCGTTAGCCTCCTTGCTTGATGAAGGGTGGAAGCCGCACGCGCTGCTTGACGTGTTGCAGATCATTCTTCAGAGCGTGCAGGCGCTGCCTGAAGAGGTGCGCCGAGCGTTGCTGCATGGCGATAGTGCACAACTTGCTCAGAAGGTGGCACTTGTCGGGCGGACGCATGTGAGTATGAAGGAGCGTATTCAGCTCTGTCAAACGCTGAGTGAGAGTGTTTCGGTTGCCTGGCAGCTTTCGCATCAGGTGCGTCCGGATCACACGTTTATGGTGGCGCAGGCGCTCCTGACGCTGCTCCAACAAACGCATGAGCTGCTTCCAGAGCAGCAGCGCGGAAGCCTGTATGCGGCACTCTACAATCTACAAGGGGCTGCGTACCTTTATCAAGGACGCTATTGTCAGGCTCATCAATCTCATATGAAGGCGCATGTGGCGGCGCTTGAGGGGTCCGATATCTGGAATATGGCCCAGAGTTTGAATTGGCTGGCGGTGGTCGCCAATGCCAGCGGCAATCATGCCGACGCCCTTCAGTATATCCAGGCTGCCCTGCACCTGCTCATCAGGTCAAATGGAGAAGAAGACGAAAGATATGTACGCTTAAAGGCCCATCTCCTTGCCGATTGGGCGTATAATGCTGCTCGCTTGCATCGCAGAGAGGAGACCCGCGAGAAACTGGCCGCCTCCGCTGCGATCACCGAGCGCCTTAAGCCGAACGAAGAGTACGACCAGGCACGCTGGTACCAGATCGCGGGAAGCTGTAGTCTGTCGCTGGACAACCCCGCAGAGGCCATTCGCTATCTGGAACGTTCGCTAACGCAGGTCTCACCGGTCTGGATTATGCGCTGCCTGTTGACGATGATGCCGCTTGCCGAGGCCTACGCCCGGACACATGAGCTGGAAGCAAGCCTGCGGATCGCGGAGCGATCTGTCACGCTGCTTGATAATGCGGCTTCTACGATGCTCTATCAGCGCTTTAAAGAATACCAGCAGATACTGGTAACACTTTTTCCGTCAGAACCCATAGTACAGCATTTTCTGGAACAGACACAGGGAACGCTGCTGTTAAGTTCGTAGCTGGAAGCCAACAAGAAAGCGACAGGACCAGATCTATCGCACGAGCAGCATCCGCGCGATAGATCTGGCTTCACACAAGCTCCTTTCCTGCTTTCTCTTGATAGCTCTGACGAGCCTGCTCAACTTCCTCCATGTGCTCTTCAGCCCACTGCCGCAGCGCCCGCATCAGCGGAATGAGCGTGGTTCCAAGCGGCGAGAGCGAGTATTCCACGGCGGGGGGCACGGTTGACGTGACCTTTCGTTCGATAATACCGCGTTGCTCCAGATTGCGCAGCGTCTGGGTCAGCATCTTATGCGAGACGCCTTCTATGGCTCGCTGCATCTCATTGAAGCGTGTGGGGCGCTTTTCCAGCAGCGCGAAAACAAGAGCCGTCCACTTGTCGGCAATCAGATCAAGCACCTGCCGCGAGGGACAGTGTGCGATCAAAACGCTGTGTGGTGATGATGTTTCGAGCACTCTTTCCATACTCAATACTATACCATAGGGTCGGTTCTTTTTTGTACTCCCAGGTTACTTAAAAGTGCGTACTTGTAGGGCTTCCCATTTCAGCGTATAGTATGGACAACCTCGACAGAGGGAAAGAGAAAAAGCAATTCCATCAGGAAAGGATAATAGATATAAAATGGAAAACTCTATTGCTAGAAATGAGAGTACGCGAAAAGTTGCACTGGTTGTCGGTGCTCAGGGTGTGATCGGTGGGAACCTTATTCAGTATCTGAGCACGCTTGATGATTGGGAGATTATTGGTCTGTCGCGCCGTGGTGGCTCATCGAGTGAGCGTGTGCGACATATCTCGGTTGACCTGCTGGATCAGGCCGACACCCGGGAGAAGCTGAAAGACCTGTCAACAGTTACCCACGTCTTCTATGCCGCATATCAGGACAAGCCAACCTGGGCTGAGCTGGTTCAACCAAATCTGACGATGCTGGTCAACGTGGTTGAGGCCATTGAGGAAACGTCACCTGTCCTACAGCATATCAGTTTGATGCAGGGCTACAAGGTCTACGGGGCGCACCTGGGACCCTTTAAGACGCCTGCTCGCGAAACCGATGCGTTCCACATGCCGCCAGAATTCAACGTCGATCAGCAACTTTTCCTTGAGGCGCGGCAGAAAGGTAAGCGCTGGACCTGGAGCGCTATTCGTCCCTCGGTCGTCGTCGGGTTTGGGCTTGGCAACCCGATGAATCTGGCGATGGTGATCGCGGTCTACGCGTCTCTGTCGAAGGAGCTCGGGATACCATTGCGCTTCCCTGGCAAGCCGGGTGCATATCACTCGCTGCTGGAAATGACCGATGCCGGTCTGCTTGCTCGGGCGACGGTCTGGGCGGCCACAAATGAGCGCAGCGCCAATCAGGCCTTCAACATCAACAATGGTGACCTCTTCCGCTGGTCCGAGATGTGGCCGAAGCTTGCCCGCTTCTTTGATCTGGAAGTCGCGCCGCCGTTGCCGATGTCGCTTCAGGTCGTCATGGCCGATAAAGAACCGCTCTGGCAGCGGATGCAGGAGAAGTATGGGCTGGCGAAGATCCCGTATAAAGACGTGTCATCCTGGACCTTTGGTGATTTTGTCTTCTCATGGGATTATGATATGTTTGCCGATGGATCAAAAGCCCGTCGATTTGGTTTTCACGAGTATGTTGAAACTGAGGCCATGTTTCTGGATGTCTTTGCTGACTTCCGTCGCCGTCGAATTATTCCGTAACGTTTCCATACCCGGATACGAAAGAGCGTCTGTGTCATGGAATATTTGTACCGTCTGGTCACGTTTCATTCGTAGAGAAAATGTGACTCCAAGGCAATAAAGGAGGAAACAAGTCAATGGCTGATCTCAACAATCCGACTGTTCAGAAGATCCTGAAATCGAAGAACTTTGCCTTCCTTGCGACCCTCGGCCCTGCCGGGGATCCGCAGGTATCACCGATGTGGTTCCTGTGGGATGGTCAGTATATCAAGTTTACGCACACGACGACCCGGCAGAAATTCCGCAACATCAAGCGTGATCCGCGTGTTGCAGTGGCGATTATCGCGCCTGATAATCCCTATACCGCTGCCGAGTTCCGGGGTAAAGTTGAGCGTATCGAAGATGACCCGCAGGGCGATTTTTACAACGAACTGGCCGAGCACTATGGCAGTGATCTGCGTTGGTCGGGAGACCCGCGTGTGGTGCTCTATATCAAACCGGAGCATGTTACCGGTCAGAACCTCTAAAACTCCGCGTGGCCCTCTATGCATAGGGGGCCACATGTCGCTTTCTCCCGATGTACCTTGAAAGATGATGGAAGGGGAGAGCGACATGTCTTTCAACCCTCTCATAGGTGTTATGCCTGGTGGGTCATCGCTGCCCGGGCCGCTTTTTGACGGCGAATATAGTTGACGGTTCCAAACATAGCCAGCGCAACGACACAGATCGGGAAGGCTTTGGTGACGCCGACCGCTACTGAGAGAGGCAACGTGCAGGCAAAGATTGCCGTTGACAGGAAGTTGAGCAGGAAGGCGCTGCCCCAGAACACAGTGAGCACGCGGTGACTATGACGCATTGATGATGAGCCTTGCTGCCAGCGCTGATTGAACTGTGCCACTTTTTCGGGATCGTTGCCAGTTGCGAACTGTCTGATAACATAGAACATAAATGGCTTTGAGAAGAAGAGTGATAGAAAACAGATGATTCCGAACACCCCCTGAAGAAGCGAGCTGGTAGCGATATAGAGTTGCGCATTGTGAACCAGCAACAGTAATACGATACTGACAACGATATCTGCCAGTGAAATCAGGCCAATGATATCCAGTGAACGCTTTCCGATCAATTCCTTGAGCGTGTAGAGCAGCGGGACCATCGAAATGACGCCGAGCGCGAGCAGTTCTTGCATGTGCATTTGTTGGGTGAGCAGGAGAAAGAGCAGGTAAGGCACTGCGGCCGTGACAACTAAACTGATGATAAGTCCTCTGAAACTGTTCTTCATTGTTTTCCTCCGTGTTGTTGTTTTTGTTGCCCTCAGTATAGCCGTGGAGACGCTGTTTTTCTTGTGCTAAAGGTCATTCTTTGCGGGCTATCTTCGCGGAAGCACACCCATGACTGGAGTCATATGACCGGTGTCACTGGCACAGAAGTATGTGGTTCAGTATAATCAAGGGATGGATTGAAGGATTGCATAAGGGGGAGCACATGAGCCAGATAAAGCCTGAGCGCCAGCCTGTTGCCTGGGGCTGGCTTGATACTATCTTTTATCTTTGCTGCATCGTCGGGTTTATCAGCTCGGTCCTCACGGCGAGGCATCTGACTTTTCCGTTGCTGCTGGTGGGTATCGTCTGTACCGCACTCTGGGCAACAGTTGCCTTTCTCATAGATAGAGTAGGTGGGAAGATGCGGACGCTGCTTTTACTCCTCTTAACGCTTCTTTCGGCTGCTATTCTTGTTCTCGCATTATTTGGACTCGGGCTCAACTGGCTCACCGCGGCGGCCTGTGTAGGGATTGCAACGGCGGTCGTGGGTTGGTTTGCGCTTCTTGTCATTGCCGGGCTCGGGCTGACCGGCATTCTTGTCATGGTTTTCCTGGGCGGTAGCCTTGCTCTGGGTGATCTGGGCTCATTTCTGATATCGTTGTTTTTCTCCTTTGCGCTGGTGAAGGTGATGCGGCAACTGATCGAAGCGCATAAGTATTCCCAGAAATTGACAGAGGCCCTGAAGCAGTCTCATCAGGAACTCATTGAGGCGAACGAACAGCTTCAACAGTACGCGGAGAAGGTGGAAGAATGGTCAACGATGCGTGAGCGAAACCGGATAGCGCGAGAAATTCATGACTCGGTGGGGCATTCCCTCACCCTGCTGGCTGTACAGTTAGAGACCGCGATTAAGCTGGAAGAGCGTGGTGACCCGAGCCTGCGTCAGGAGCTCTATGAGGCTCGACGGGTTGCCGGTGAGTGCCTGGCTGATGTCCGTCGCTCGGTTGCTGCGTTGCGCCCGGGAACGAAGGAACTGCTGGCTGACATGGTGCGGCGGCTGGTTTCTGAGTTTGAGGTGGTGAATAAGGGGTGTGAGGTTGCGCTTGACCTGGACGAATTGACTGTCGAACCAAAGGCTGAGCAGAAGGGTACCCTCTATCGCTGTGCGCAGGAGGCGCTGACCAATATCAGCAAGCACTCGCGGGCCAACAAGGTACTCCTGCTATTGCGCACCGATGAGGAGCAGGCTGAACTGACGGTGTTAGATAATGGGGATGGTGGTGGGATCGCGATTTCCTCATCTGGCTTTGGGCTTCAGGGAATGAGGGAACGCGTAGAGGAGTTACAGGGCACCTTCCGAACAGGCGCAGAGCCGGGTCGAGGCTGGCGAGTGGAGGTCAGGCTACCGATGCATACAGATCAGAAGAGGAGAATACATTGATATGGGAGCACAACGCATTCGTGTCTTGATCGTGGACGATCAGCGCCTTTTACGCGAGAGTTTTCGCAAGTTAATCGAGATGGAGCCCGATTTTGAGGTTGTGGGCATTGCCTCTTCGGGAGCCGAGGCCCTGCGTCTTGCCGAGCAATTACGGGATCAGCAGCAGGCCCCCGACGTTGTGCTGATGGATATTCGGATGCCAGAAATGGATGGTATCGCCGCAACACAGGCTTTTAAAACGCGCTGGCCCGATAGCCATATTGTGATTCTCACCACCTTTGATGATACCGAGCTTATTCAAAGTGGCCTGCGGGCAGGAGCGCTCGGCTATCTGCTGAAGGATATTTCCGCCGAACAGCTCTCCATGACGATTCGGATGGCGGCTCAGGGGCAGATGCTGCTGCAACCGGAGATCGCTCAAAAGGCCTGGACGATTCCTGCCGCGCCGCCAGAGAGCCACCAGGAAAGCACGGGATCGCAGTTGACCGAACGCGAGCGCGAGATTCTGGCAATGGTTGCCCGGGGTGCTTCTAACCGGGAGATCAGCGAGGCGCTCTACATTACGGGTGGCACCGTCAAGAATCATTTGAGCAGCATTTTCGGCAAACTGGGTGTTCGTGATCGCACGCAGGCTGCAATCAAGGCGCGTGAAATGGGGCTGTAACCGGGTGAACACCTTCAGATGAGAAACGCCAGCCTTGAAGAGAGGCTGACGTTCTCTGTGAAGCGAAGGAGTGCAGAGAGGCTGTCTAGCTGCACGCTGTTCCATTCAGAGTGACACTGCTTGGTGGCGGGTTAGATGACCCGTTCGCGACAAAGCTCACCGAGGCTGAGCCGCCTGCCGCAATAGAGCGGTTCCAGTCAGGAGCTTTCGCTGTCACCTGTGAGCCCGACTGCGTAACAGTAGCATTCCAGCCATTCGTGACTGATGTACCTGTTTGCATGGTCCAGCCAATTTCCCAGGGAGCAACTGAACGTGAGCTGGTATTGGTCACGCTGATAGTGGCCTGGAAGCCGCCCTGCCATGCATTATCGATTTTCACCGTTGCCTTGCAGGTCAGTGGCGTTTGTGTCGGCGTCGGGGTCGGCGTGGTCGGAGTGCCGCCGCCGGTAAAGACGACATCGGAACAGTTGTAGAATGCTTCGGGGCTATCTGAGCGCTGCCAGATAGAGTAGATGATATGACGCCCGCTCTTGTTTGCGGGAAGCTGTGCCTGCCACTGGTATGCGCCATCCACGATTGGCGGATTGGTTACCGTATTGAAGGGCAGCGGTTCCAGATCGGACCACTTGAGCGGCTGCGTCGGGTCATATCCATCGCGGGTGACATACAACTCAAAGGTGCCTGGATGGGGAGCCCATGCTGCATATTTGAAGGTATGTATTACGCCTGATTGGAGTGTTGTCGAGGGCCAATCAGTGCGAGCGGCGTCATAGGCGGCATACTTGGTAGTCCCGGCTGAGCAGAGGTGCCCATCAGGGATAATCTCGCGATGACGCCCGGCTGCGTTCGAGATCAGAATAGCGAACCAGTCGTAGAGCGGCTGCGTTCCTCCTATCGCGACCGCATCCTGACAGGCCGGTGAGTCGGGGTCTTCGGGTCCTTCCAGATAACAGAAGTAGGTGCGCGTGGCAGGCGAGGTCATCGCCCCATGCGCCTTGACGATTTGGGTGGGAAGAAATGCGGCCAGAAGCGCGGGCACAATCAACGCGGCAAGAACCAGCCCGAGCACGGCCCATCTCGTTTGCTTGCTGTGCGGGAACATCGATTCCTCCTATCCTCTCTATTCCCTGGCAACAATAACCGGCGAACATTCAAACGCACTCCGTCAACGTTGTCCTTAATCATGTTTTCCGTGATCTAACAGCAGTATTCCGGGCGCTTTTGTTTTTCTTGTACCATATGACAGGTATGATGGTCAAGCAAACACGGCTACTGATGAAAAACTGAATAGTACTGAATAGTATCGAAAAATAGGTAAAACAGTGAAAGAGGAGAGGAGTGAGGGAATCTGACACAACACTCAGATTTCTAAACAAAACGATTGGCGCGTACGCGCCATTTCAGCAACAATCATCCCTGTGGGAGTGTGCCCTGAAAGATCGCGCCCCCGCCTTCCTGATTGCTGACAGAGAGCTCTCCCCCATGAACCTGCATGATCTGGCGGGCGATTGTCAGGCCCAGACCAGCGCCGCCGGTCCTGCGATTACGCGAAGCCTCGCCCCGGAAGAGTGGCCGAAAGACACGCGGAAGGTCGTTCGGAGCGATGCCGGGACCACTATCAGCGACGGTAAAGTGCAGGCGTTCCCCTTGCCATTGCCAGCGAATCGAGATAACGCCTTGCGCTGGTGTATGACGAAGTGCATTTTCAAGCAGGTTGTCGATAACCCGTGCGAAGAGCCGCTTATCCACGTTCAACAGCGGCGGTGTATCACCTGTTGCGGTCACCGTAATGTCTGCTTGCTCCGCCAGAGGACGGATCGCTTCAACGCTTTTGGTCAGCAGGGCCGCGATGTCGGTCGGTTCGCGCTGCGGCAGGAGTTCAAGGTATTCGAGCTGTGTATAGGTGAAGAGGTCGGTGATCAGGTGCTCAAGTGCGTCCGCTTTTTCTCGGCAGATCCGCAGATAGTGGGCGATCTTCTCGGGAGTATCCGCAATCCCCTGCTCGATTCCTTCGAGATAACCTCGCAAGGAGAATAGCGGCGTGCGGAGATCGTGCACAATCGCGCTGATAAAGAAGCGACGTTCCTCCTCCATTCGGTTTTGTTGTGCCAGAGAGTCGCGCAGAGCCTGTCCCATTGCGTTGAACGCGGCAATGGCTTCGGCCATCTCACGTGTCGATGACGAGGGAAGTGAGAATGTGAGATCTCCCTGTCCGATCTGCTGGCTTGCTTTACCGATAGCGCTTAATGGGTGGAAGATGGAGCGTTGCAGAAAACGCGCGGTCGCGGCAGCCAGAAGCGCCTGCATGATCAGGAGAACCAGGAGGATGAAGCCGAAGAAAAGCGCAGTTCCCGGGTGGACAGGCGAGGCATTGGAGACGCCCGTTGTGGTCAGCATCAGGAAGCAGACGGCGATGGTGACAAGGAGTAGCACGGCATAGAGCATCCAGAAGAAGGTGAGCCAGCTATGCAGCGAGCGCTGTTTCATGCTCTGTTTCATTCTTTCTCCCCCTCGAAGCGGTAGCCGACGCCACGCACAGTGATGATATGGTGTGGTTCCGCCGGGTTCTCCTCGATCTTTTCCCGAATGCGCCGAATATGGACCGTAACCGTTTGCCGGTCGCCGATATCACCCCAGAAGCGTTCAAAGAGCTGCTCACGCGTAAAGACCTGACGCGGGTGTTCCGCGAGCAGACTGAGTAGCGCGAATTCGCGAGTCGTAAAAGGAACCGGGCGACCTGCCACACGCACTTCATGGGCGGTCAGATCGATCACGAGACGACCAAAATCGAGCACTCTGGTGGTTGGCTGTTCCCTCTGGCTGCGCCTGAGCACTGCCTTGACGCGGGCCACAATCTCACCAGGAGAGGCCGATTTTGAGATATAGTCATCCCCTTTCAGGCCAAATCCCCGGAGCTTCTCGCGATCGCTGTCATACGCGCTGAGAAAAAGAATAGGCAGGTCGCTTGTTTCGCGGATCTGGCGACAGAGATCGAAGCCAGAACGCCCGGGCATCATCACATCAAGGATCATGCAATCAATCGGCTCCTGGTGCAGCATGGCAAGCGCTTTGTCCGCGTCTGTTGCCACCAGCACATGAAACCCTTCGGCCTTCAGGAAGTCCTTAAGAAGCTGGCCGATGGCAATATCATCGTCTACAACAAGCACGGTTGCAGGTAGCTGAACCTCTCTCATGGTGTTGTCCCCCTGTTTTTTTCTCATTATGGCTCATCGGGTCGGAAGATGCCAGAAGGATGAAGCCGGGATCGCAAATGTTGAGCTGTTGTTAACCTGTTGTTTATCTTTCTTTCCCTGAAGCTGTAATGTTGCGCGGGTAGACTGAGGTGCAAGCAAGTCGCTCACGGATAGCGCGACTGCTTGTTGAGAGAAAGGAGCTTTTTGCATGATACAGCATCTTCCGCGTGTGACTCCCGGGCGGGGCATATTGGCGGGATGCAGCCAGGTTCTGGGAGCACTCCGGGCCGAACTGCTGATGCAGTGGCGGCGGCCAGGTTTCTGGATCGCGTATGGCTGCGTGACCGGGCTGTTGATTTTGTTGACCCTTCAGGGCGCGATTCCTTTGCGGGCGCTTCCCCCTGACTCTATCTATGTACAGAAACACTACACTGCTGAGCATCTGGCGCATCTACTGGTATGGAATGCGATGATGTATGGAGCGATGTTCTTCGGAATTATGGCGGCGTTTCTGGTGGTTGATCGCCTGGAGCGCGAGAAGCGTCTGGGCACATGGCAATTGCAACGAACGAGCGTGGGAGGCTGTGGACGCTATGTCCTGGGTAAGATCGGGGGAAATATGCTTGCCGTCTTGCTTCCGGCATTGGTCGCGGTCCAGCTTTGTGCGTTGGCTGCGGTGCTGGTTGGTTGGCCCGCGAAGCTTCAGCTACAGTTTCTTGAGGCGTCCTGTCTGGTGCTGATTCCCTCGATGCTTGCGGCGGTGGCGGTCACGTTCTTGCTGGCGAGTCTGCTCCCTGTACGTATCGTTCAGGTCGCGTTTTCTCTGCTCTGGCTTGAATTGAATATCGGGACAGGCTGGTACGGGCTGGTGTTTTCACCATTCAATCCAAGCGGGATGCTTGTTTTGCCGATCTTCTTTCCCACGCCACCCACCACCTACGTTGATCCAACCTTCAAGCCGTCAATGGAGCTGGCTCTGCTCAACATTGGTACTTTGCTGCTAACGACGCTTGTGGCGCTCTGTCTGACGTATGGCAGCCTTGTCATGCAGCAGCGGAGGGAGGAGCGAGCATGAAGATGCTGAAATACTCAGGGGAGCGGCGTTCCATGCCGATGCGTGAGCAGGCGCTGTTGCTCTGGTATCATCTCCGCTTGCTGAACTGGTGGCTGTTTCTGTTGATGGTGCTTGGCTTCTTTGTGGCCGGCCTGCTCGTCTGGTTTCAGGTGCAGAGGGGCAGCGCGGAATTTATGTACAATGCGGGCGTGCTAAGTCGCTTTATGCTCGAACCTGGTGTCGGGCTCTTCGCGGGCCTGCTTGCCAGTGTATTGATTGTCGGTGATCCACTGCTTTCGGTGGTGATGGCAACCTCCCGAGGGCTGTATAGTGTGGTGCTCTGGCGTTTGTTGTTGAGCTGCTCCGGGCTGCTGCTGTGTTCGATGGTGTTTCTGGGCTGGACGCTTGCGCTTGGCGTGGACTATGCGCGACAACAGGGGCCGCTCTGGTTTCTGCTCGGCTGGCTGGCTCCCTTCTGCTTGATGAGCATGCTCGGCCTGCTTGGATCTCTGTTGACACGCAACGCAACGCTTGGCCTGTTGCTTGCTGTCCTCCCGCTGGTTGCTTCGCTGTTTCTATACGAGAAACTATCCTCTATTGAGGCGCTCCATCCATTCTTTATCACCTATACCTTCTCAGGAGGGCAGGATGCGCCCGACTGGTGGATCAACCGTCTGACGTTGCTGGCTCTTGCGGCGGGATGCGCTCTCTGTAACTGGTGGCTCTTACGACGAGAAGAGCGATTGCTGAACGAAAAACAGTGAATGAAAGGGCCATACTATGGAAATTGTGATTGATCATCTGACAAAGCACTATGGATCATATGAAGCATTAAAGGCGATCTCTGTTCGGATTGAGCGTGGTATGTTCGGCCTGCTTGGGCCCAATGGAGCCGGGAAAACGACTTTGCTCCGCATTCTGGCGACGTTGTTGCAGCCAACGAGCGGGCGCGTGCTTGCCGGTGCGTTTGATTTGAGGCAGCGGGCACAGCGCAAGGCGATGCGAGCCAGCCTGGGCTATCTTCCGCAGGAGCTCTCTTTCTATCCCGAATTGACGGGCCGGGAGTTCCTGGATTACATGGGCCTGCTCAAAGGGCTCTATCAGCGACGCGAGCGACGAACACAGATCGATGCCCTGCTTCAGCTTGTGAACCTGACCGAGAAGGCGAACCAGAAGGTAAGTGCCTATACCGGAGGAATGAAGCGGCGTCTGGGGCTTGCTCAGGCGCTTCTAGGTGATCCTCAGGTAATTGTGATCGACGAGCCGACCGCTGGCCTTGATCCCGAAGAACGAATACGCCTGCGCACCCTGCTGACCGGGCTTGCCGAGGATCGAATTGTGATTCTCTCAACCCATATTGTGGAGGATATCAGCCAAACCTGTGAGCGCCTGGCCGTGCTCGATCAGGGACAACTGGTCTTTGATGGCTTCACACGCCAGTTGACTGCGGCGGCAGAGGGTGCTACGTGGCAATTGCTGGCTACGCCTGATGCGGTCTTGCCACGAGAGCTCAGTGTCATCTCGGCGCTTCCACAGCGGCATGAGGTGCTATATCGAGTGGTTGGTCCGAAACCGGATGGGCCGGTGAGAGCTGTGCAACCGGTAGCACCAACGCTGGAAGATGGGTATGTCTGGTTGCGGCGTCAGCATGCGGAGCGGCGTCAGCTGGTTTCGGTCTTCTAGATTGTATGCTTAGAAAAACGCTTGACTCTGACACGGTGTCATACTCTAGAATACCCGACAGAAGGAAGACAGGAGCGAAGGAATAGAATAAATGGAACCAGTATATAGCTGATCTATTATGCTCTGGATGTCTTTCATGTATGGGGATCTTGAGCAAGTTTCTGTTCTACAAAGAGGAGATTGAGGATATGCAATTTGGCATCGTGTTTCCCAATTTTGGCAAGTATAGCGATGTGCGTGTGCTGGCCGAGCTTGCTCGTGAGGCTGAGCAAGCGGGATGGGATGGCGTTTTTCTGAATGATACTATTCAGATGCAGGGGTTTGAAGGTTTGCCTGCCAATGATCCCTGGATGGCGATGACGGCGATGGCGTTGAGCACCAAGCGGGTCAAACTCGGTCCCTGGGTGACTGCTCCTACGCGGCGGCGTCCCTGGAAAATGGCCCGCGAGGCGACAACGCTGGATCATCTTTCCGGTGGGCGGCTCATACTTGGGATCGGCTCGGGTGATGAGCATGATCGGGGTTTTGAGCTGTTCGGCGAGGAGATGGATAGCAAGAAGCGTGGACGTTTGCTTGATGAAAGCCTGGCCATTTTTGAGGGCCTGTGGAGTGGCAAGCCTTTCAGCTTTGATGGCGAGTTCTACCACATCAAGGAGGTGACGCTGCTACCCGCGTCGTTGCAGCAGCCACGCATTCCCATCTGGATCGGCTGGCTATGGCCGCGTAAGAAGCCACTGGCCCGCGCCGCTCGCTTCGATGGCGCGACACCGTTTGCGGTCAATCCGGATGGCTCCTATAGGACAATCATGCCTGATGAGGTGCGGCAGATGAAACAGTTGCTTGAGGAGCGTCGTGTAGCAAGCACGCCCTTTGATATTGTCATCAATTTGCCTTTGTTCCAGATGCATGATGAGAAGGGGCAGGAGCTTCTGCGCGCCTATGCTGCCGAGGGGACGACCTGGGGCCTGCAATATGTGATGGAACCAGATCCAGAGGTGACGCGGGCTACGCTGCGTCAGGGGCCACCTGTCCCGAAGGAGCACTAAAAAGCAGGATCATTTGACCGATCGTTCATGAATAATCGAGGGGGTAAGCATGCCAGTGCTTGCCCTTTTTCTATGTCTGCCGAGAAAACTCTTGATTTTGGTCTGCAAAACGCTTGACATCACAACTTTTTTTTGGAATATAATCCAGTCATTCCAAAAAAAATTGCACTGTTCGTTCCAAAATGAGGCGAAGAACATCAGGAGTCTTCAAAAGGACATAACTATGAGTAGTAAAACGCGACATGCTGGCTGGATTCTGGCTTTGCTCGGTCTGGCACAGGCAATTATCTCTATTGATGTCAGTATTGTCTATATTGCACTTCCTTCCATTGGAAAGGAACTGCATTTCTCGTCACATGATTTGCAATGGGTAATTAACGCGTATGCGCTGATCTTTGGTGGCTTTCTGCTGCTTGGCGGGAGACTGGCTGATCTGCTTGGACGACGGCGTATGTTTATTCTTGCGGCCAGTCTCTACGGAATCTCGTCACTGGTTGGTGGATTGGCACAGGAACCCTGGGTCCTTATTATTGCTCGTGGGGTGCAGGGGCTTGGTGGGGCGCTGCTCTTTCCCGCGAACCTCTCCAATGTGAACACCCTCTTTCAGGAGGGAAGAGAACGAAACCGGGCGCTTGGTATCTGGAGTGCAGCGGGAGGCAGTGGGCTTTCATTGGGGACACTGCTGGGAGGCGTGCTGACCAATGCATGGGGATGGGAATGGACCTTCTTTGTCAACGTACCATTTGCGCTGATCCTGGTAGTGTGTGCTCCCTTCCTGCTGCCTCGTGATACGAACAAGCAGGTCTCAGTACGGCGCTTTGATTTGCCCGGAGCCCTGGTCGTAACCGCAGCTTCACTACTATTGGTCTACGGGATAACCGAAGGAACGGCTGTCGGGTGGACCTCACCTACTACCATCGGAATTATTCTTGCGTCGCTGGTATTGTTTGTCGTCTTCTTTGTGATCGAAGCCCGCACGAAAGAACCTCTGATGCCCTTGCGACTGTTCCGCAATCGGAGCTTGATCGCGTCGATGGGGATTACTGCTATCTTCATGGGAACCTTTGGAGTGCAGCCATATCTGTTGACGATCTGGCTCCAGCAGGTGCATCATGTTTCGCCACTGGAAGCCGGGCTTGTCTCATTGCCGCTCTCACTGGCGGTCATGGTCGGGACGAATCTTGGTGGAGCGTTGGCGACCAGGATCGGGACGCGTGCCACGCTGGCACTTGGTCTCGCTATTGGTGCGGTAATGTTTGTGGTGCTGGCGTTTGTGTTGCCGCCATCTGGTCCGTACCTGCTGAACCTGTTGATTGTTGGTATTATCGCGGGTCTGGGACAGGGGATCGTCTGGACTGCCATGTGGATCGCGGCAGCGGCGGGTACGCCTGAGCAGGAGCAGGGGATTGCGTCGGGTATGGCAAGTACCACGCAGCAGGTCGGGAACGCGCTTGGCCTTGCGGTGTTTGAGGCGGTCGCCTATGCTGGCGTAAGCGGGTTGAGTGGTGGCAATATCGAGGGTGTGCTGAATCAGGGCATACAGAACGCTTTCCTGATCGCTGCAATTCCGATGGCTGTTGGGCTGCTGATCGCACTTATCGTGTTGCGGTCACGCGCTCACGAACCCAAAGGAGAGCCTATCCCGGTTGGCGCGTAGATGGTGCAACAAGCGCTCACCATGCTCGGGAAAATGCTGAGGCCTTGAACTGGGAACTGGGCGCCGAAGAGTTTGCGGCAATTGATCGGGCTTCTACTCCATAGATAGCGCTTGTAGTACAGAGTGAACCGTAAGAATCGCATGCCAATGAACGTCATCTGAATAGACACTTATTCCTCTCTTGCCTGAAGACGGGGCTTCCTGGGCCAATTCAGTGACGGGTGATTGTAATGGGGAAAAGCAGTGGGATATGATGGGCATGCGATTCTTTTCTTTGGCTAAGAGGTTGCTGGTAGCAAGCTTCCTTTATCTCCTGTTTCTTATGGTGATCGAGGGCAGCAGGGATAAGAGATGGATACGATCTTGTTGCCGCTTCTTCCACGTTGAGGCATTGGTAGCGATCAAGCTGGCGTCTGATTCTAAAAGGAGAAAGTGAGCATGGGTCATAGTCAGGAAATACTTGAGGAAGAGAAAGCTATCAGTGCGCTGGAATAAGTTAAGAGCGGTACCACGCTGGTTGTGTCGGCTTGAAGAGCGCGGTTGTGCTATTTATATGTAAGCCTGAATTTTTTGCTAAACGCGCAATTTTCGATTTGACAAAGCAAAAAAACTTGTGATTAAGTATGATTGTTATGTAGTGTAACAGGTAAGTAAAAGGAAGAATTGCACGGTGGAGAAAAGCGCTTTTCAGGATATCTTTACTGGTAGTACCAGTCATTGTTGGGGATGTGGCTGTAATAATCAATACGGGCTGCAACTGAAGAGTTATTGGGCAGAGGATGGAGAGGGAACAATCTGTGTCTGGCGGCCTCAAGCGCATCATACTGCTGCCTGGCCTGATATTCTCTCTGGCGGGATTATTGCTTCGTTGATTGATTGCCATAGTGTTTGTACCGCGATGATGGTCGCGCATCGCGATGAGAACGTTGCCTGGAGTAGTGAGCCCGCGATTATTTACATAACGGCATCGTTACAGGTACAGTATCTCAAGCCAACCTCGATGGCCCATCCTGTGACACTTCGGGCTACTGTCAGGGAGCAGACGGAGCGCAAGATGCGGGTGGAGTGCAGTGTGTTTTCACAGGACGAAGTGTGTGCACGTGGCGAGGTAATAGCGGTTCGTCTGGCTCCGAAAACGTGAAATACACTCCGAATCGATACAGGGTGTGGGCTCTCTCCGAAGAGAGCAACCCACAGCCTGTTTGCCGATTATTGTACGCTTGCGGTAACATCCTGTAGCGCCCGTTCGAGCAGCGCTGCCGCCTGATCCAGGTCGGCGCGAGTGATCGTCAGAGGTGGGATCATGCGGATGGTATCCTTTGACGGGTTGTTGAGCAACAGTCCATGTGCCATTGCACGCTCAACCAGTGCGGGGGCAAGCTCATGCTTGACATGCACGGCACGCATCAGGCCGAGCCCTCGCGGGCTGTCGATGATGGGATACTTGCTGCACAGAGAACTCAGGTGTTCGTGCCAGTAGGCACCCATCTGTGCCGCGTTCTCAATCAGCTTCTCCTCAAGAATGGTTTTGAGAGTGGCGACACCGGCAGAGCAGGCAAGCGGGTTGCCGCCAAAAGTTGTCCCGTGTTCGCCAGGGGTGAAGAGATCGGTGCGCGGTCCGGTCAGCATTGCGCCGATGGGCACGCCGCCTGCCAGCCCTTTGGCCAGCGTAACGATGTCCGGGCGGATGCCGTACTGTTCCCAGCTAAAGAAAGTACCTGTTCGGCCCATGCCTGCCTGAATCTCGTCACAGATCAGCACAAGGTTCTGCTCGTCGCACCACTGGCGCAGGCCTTGCATGAATTCTTTAGTAGTAGGCCAGATGCCACCCTCGCCCTGTACAACCTCAACCAGAATAGCTACAGTTTTCTCACTGGTGGCTGCCTTCACGGCGTCAAGATCGTTCAATGGAACCTGCTGAAAGCCGTCTGGAAGCGGGGCCCAGGCGGCCTGATAGGAGGGCTGACCGGTGGCGGCTGTGGTGGCAAGCGTGCGACCGTGAAAGCTGTTGTGCATGCTGATGACTTCGTAGGCTCCATTACGATGCAAGCGGCCATATTTGCGGGCCAGCTTGATGGCTGCCTCGTTGGCTTCCGCGCCGCTGTTGCAGAAGAAGGAGCGCATGCCGCCGCTGAGCTTGCCCAGTTGTTCTGCCAGCTCAACCTGCGGAATGTTATAAAACAGGTTTGATGTGTGAACAAGCTGCGTGACCTGTTCTTGCACTGCCTTGATAATCGCGGGATGACAGTATCCGAGCACGTTGACGGCAATACCCGCTACCAGATCAAGGTATTCCTTGCCCTCGCTATCCCAGACACGAACTCCCTCGCCGCGCACAAGTGTCAGCGGCAGGCGTTTAAATGTGCCCTGATAATATTGGTGTTCAAGGGCGACCCAATCGCGTTCATGTACTGTTGTCATACGTAAGAGGTCCTTTCAAAAATGTGTGGGCGCAAAGACCTGTATAAAAAAAGAAGAGCCCCGGCGGCTGGAAACTGAAGGATCGCAACGCCGGGAACTCATCAGTTGCGGTCTATTGTACACTCTGGCCGCTGTTGGCTTCAAGTATATGGGGTATTGGTACTGGGAGAAGGTGGAGAGGTTCGCCTTTTGATGCGTCGTCTTTTCTGCTATAGATGACCTTCTTTCCATTATTGCTCCTTTTGAGCGGGCATGATATCATCTCAAAAGAGAGGGATTGTCTCTTATAAGGAGAATGATGATATGAATATTCGATCTGAGGTCGTCAGCGATTATGCAGTCATTGGCGCGCTCCATGCCCGTGCATTCGATAATCGCGCGACAGAGGCGACAATTGTTGCCTTATTACGCCAGCGCAGGTCATTCGATCCTGAATTATCACTGGTTGCTGAAAGAGATGGCCATATCGTCGGGCATGCCCTGTTTTCGCCACAGCGTATGCATTTGCTTGAGCAGACGGTTCCGGTAGTAAACCTTGCGCCGATCGCGGTTGATCCGGCATATCAGGGCCAGGGAATCGGCAGCCAGCTTATCACGGAAGGGCATCGGTTAGCTGCGGCAAAAGGCTATCAGGGAAGCGTGCTGCTCGGTCATCCCGACTATTATCCGCGTTTTGGCTATCAGACGGGCGCTTTTGGAGTTTCAGAGCTGGTTGTACCCTGCGAGAAACGGGGGGCCGGTACAGTCTGTATGCGGAAGCCTATCTATGAGGATGTTCCGGCTTTGCACGCGCTCTGGGAGCATGAAGAGGGGGCCGTTGATGCGGCGCTGGACCCGGGCACTGACCTGCTTGACTGGCTCAGCCCGAATCCAACCATCCAGGCAACCGTCTATACACGCGAGGGGGAGATTGTTGGCTATACGCGTACGCATAGCAAGGAACCGACAAAACCGCTTGTTTTCCTCGCCCAGGATCACGAGGCCGCCCGGGCGATAGTCGCAATTATGGCTTGTTCCTCAAATATCTCCGAGGAAGAATACGTGCTGCCACTGCATCCCTCCTCGGCGTCTACCCCGGCATTTGGTACGGCAACGTGTACCACATGGAAGGCTGCTATGATGTGTTCATTTGGCTCTGAGATCATCGAAGCCTATCTTTCTATGGTGCAACACAAACAGCGAGCGCCGGGCCGGGTAATATGGCCTGTCGCGTTTGAGCTGGAATAAGCAGCCTGACAAGCGAAGCCCTTATGCACGGTTACGTAGAAATGTGTCCCAGGTAATACGGCCGACCGCTCGTTCTGGTACCAGGTTTACTCCTGATTGAAAAACGCTGGTCAGAAGGGTCCCGTTTGGGTCATATTGAGTGGTTGCTTGCTTGGGCATATCTGTTTGTAGATCTCAACCATCTCCTCAAGGGAAAGAATCTGCGGCCCGCCCATGTCGGGAGCACGTCCGGCCGGCCCCTGTTCGGCAAACTCAATCAATGCATGGGCAACATCGGCGATATCGATGGTCTGGAAGCGCATGCGCTCAGGAATCGTGATGGTTCCCATAGCTGGATCTTCTGCCTCGGTTATGATTCTCAGGACGAAGTTGTGAAACTGGGTGGTCCGCAGGATGGTATAAGGGACGCCCGATTGCTCCAGAACTTGCTCAACCCTGTATTTTGCCTGATAGTAGGGGTACGTTGTTTTGTCTATGCCAACGATGGAAATATAGACAATATGCGGTCGACCCTGTGCGGCTTCAAGCAGGCGCTCTATGCCCTGAAGCTCTGTTGCATTGGTTTCGTCTCGCAGGCTGGCGCAGTGAATGATCGCATCGACGCCGTTGGTCGCTTCCAACAGGCTGCTGCCGGTGCGGATATCGCCCTGATAGACGGTGACATTCTGAAGAGATGGTGCCTGTCGACTATAAGTACGAACAACATGTTGATGTTGTTGGAGCTGATATACCACTTCGCGTCCTAGCTTGCCAGTCGCCCCGGTTACCAATATCGTTGACATACTTTTTTCCTTCCTTTCTCGTCTATAAGCTCTATTAAAGATAGATGTTATCTCTAATTGGGAATAAAAAAACACCTCACCGTTCGGTTGCAGCGTTTCGCAGCCATGCCTCGCTGGCTTGAAGAAATTCCGGTTCTACTCCCTGGCTAAAGCGCTCATAGAGATCGCTTAGCGTCTTCTGCCCTAAGAATTCGCGCATCAGATTTTCTGCTTCCAGCATCGTCTGATGAATCTTACACATGCCTTGACGTCGCGGCTTTTTGCCTTCATAGAGCACGCAGTTTCGGCGAATCTCCTGGCACTGAAAGAACGGAGAGCGTCCCTCGACAGCTTCGACAACATCCCAGAACGTGATCTCGCTTGCTGGATGCGCCAGCTCGTACCCCCCTTTGACACCAGGGGTAGAGTGGACAAGACCCGCTTTTTGGAGCTTGGTCATGATTTTGGAGAGATATGTTTCCGATATCCCGAGATAGGTTGCCAGCTCCTTGATGCCCAGATAGTTACCTTCCGGGAGCTGTACAAGGCAGAGCAGGCTATGCAGGCCATATTCTACACCAATGCTGAATTTCATAATGCTCCAATTAGAGATAAGGGTTGTCTACGATATCTGTCAAGAGCGTATCATATTATTCGAGAAGCTGTCAAGGGATTGTATTATTGTGGGATCGGCTGCTTTCTGGGGCGGCCCCGGCGCTTCTGTTCCAATGGGCGAGGCGTCGCCTGAAGATACTCATATTCAAGGATGTTACCAAAAAGCGGCAGAAGGCCCCTGGCTTCAGCCAAGGGGATGGATGGCGCAGGAAGCCAGCAGCGGCAGGACATTCCCCTTCGCTTGACAGAAGATAATCGTCGTGTTAGAATACATGAAGATAGTGAGGACGAACGAGGAGCAAGGGATGCTGGTCTATGAATACAAGCTCGATGGGTCGAAGGCGCAATTCGCCGCCATCGAGGAAGCCATCCGCACCACCCAGTTCATTCGCAACACGTGCCTGCGCCTCTGGATGG
>Ga0164243_10003761_pt1 | contig 24160 bp, 21 predicted proteins | sample OricompcompostOP_FD_108781 | JGI IMG/M metagenome (GOLD analysis project Ga0164243, IMG submission 108781) | Organic Plus compost microbial communities from Emeryville, California, USA - Original compost - Organic plus compost (OP) | ecosystem: Engineered > Solid waste > Mixed feedstock >...
CAGCATGGTGGTGCGTTTCCCGGTCGGCTGATGGGTGACATTCGCGTGTGCTGAGCCTGACTGGCATTGTTCGCAACCGAGCAGGCGGTAAGAGAGCGGGGCACATGTCCTCCAGCTGATGTTTCAGACCGTCGCAAGCGCCGCGTTGTTTTTCTGCGGGACGGCGGCGCCGTGTAGCGCAGGTCGCTTGTCGCGAAAACCCGTTTGCGCGATGCGTTTCACACAGTGAAACGACGAGCGCGATTCCACTGATGGCACTGCGCCGTCGATCCACCCCACGCCATTCAAAACGGCGTGCACTGTTCCAAGACAAATCCCTCCGATAAACAGGAACGACCAGCCGGGGTCCCGGCTGGCCGTTGAATGGCAAGGGCAGACAATATGATCGAGCAGCACTACGAACCGGAAAGCGCCGCGCAAACGGCGGATCGCTGTTTCGTGATTTCCGGCTGTTCCGGCGGCGGCAAGTCGACGCTGCTGGCGGCGCTGGCGCGCGAGGGTTTTACCGTGTTCGAGGAGCCGGGCCGGCAGATCGTGAAGGAGCAGCAATTCATCGGCGGCAACGCCCTGCCTTGGAGTGATGCGCGAATGTTCGTGGAGCTGGCGGCTTCGCGGGCGATGTATCAGCGCATCCGTGGCGGCCGGGCCGCCGGACACCTGTTTTTCGATCGCGGCGTGATCGATGCGCTGAGTTTCCTCGAATATCTGAACCTGCCGGTGCCCGCGCACCTGGAAATGGCCGCGCGGCGATTGCGCTATGCGGACGTGGTCTTCATGACGCCGCCCTGGATGGAAATTTTTGCCACCGACGCCGAGCGGCGACACGGTTTCGAGCAGGCCGTGGCCCAGTACGCGGTATTGCGGCGCAGCTATCAACGGCTGGGTTATCTGCCGCTCGAGATTCCCAAGGGGCCGCTTGCCGAGCGGGTGCGTTTTGTCGTCGAGCAGTTGCGGCGGGACGAGGGGTGAAACCGGCATCGGGTGTATATCACGGCGCGGTGGTCGTGTTTTTGCTGCGCGCGTGGGCAATCGGGATTGCTGCGTTTGCTGAAAAACCGCTTTTTCGCCTTGACGCCGGTTGCTCGAATGCCGGGCCGATTTTTTGATTTCCGGCGGGCCCGGAGTCAGCCCGCTCGCTCCAGCGTTCGGCCGGGGAAACATGCCACGAAGGTATTTTGTTACCATATCCGGCCTGTTCAGCCGCAAACGCCGACATGACTTCCTCGCTGTGTATCCGCATCGCCGCCGCCCACCCTGAATCCGTGCTCGATGACGCCCTGGTGTCCTTCGTTGCGAGCGCTGCGCCGGAGCAGCTGTTGATCGTCGATTTCACCCTGCGCCAGTACTGGCTGGAGGGTGAACCGCCGATCGCGTTGACCGGCATCTATTATCTGCACCGGAGCGCGGCCGGCGACGTGCGGATCGACGTCGCCGTGACCGAAGGGCCCGTCGCCGTCGATGAGCGCCTGGCGCAGGCGTCTTCTTCCGCGAGTGAACTGCTGGACGCTCTGGCGATTCCCCGATTCGCGCTGGAGCGGGCGGTGCCGCTGGCGCCGGTGGCCATCCCGAAGCCCTGGGGCCGGGAAATCTGGTACACCGGCATCGAGCGCCGCGGCGTCGCCGGCGCCGGCAGCGATGCCCGCCGCGTGCCGTTGCCGTGGTTGCTGGCGCTGGCGCCCTCACGCCTGTGCGGCGGCGCGGACAATCTGATTCTGCTGAAAATCCTCGACCCGTTGCCGGATGCGGTCTACGGCGATCTGTATTTCGAATTGCACCGGCACAAGCAGGAAGTCTATGTGGTCACCGATGTGGACCGCAGCGCCTGGCCCGACGGCATCGGCGCCATCCGCTTCGGCTTCGATGCCGCACTGCGCCGCCAATACGGCGATGACGAAGGTTTTCTCGCCGACTATGCCGCCGCGGTGTCGGCTTATCGCCGCGTGCGGCGCGATATCGACGCGCTGCTGGATGCGGATCGGGCGCGGGAGGGCATCGGCGCCAACGAGCCGGTGCCGGCCGCCACCCTGCGCCGCTGGCTGGAACGGCTGCCGCAGGACCTGCATCGGCTCGAACTCGAACGGCGGCAGGCCATGGAGCGTTTCACCGGTCGTCTGCCGCTGCGGGTGGGCGATGTGGTGAAGGTGCCGTGCTGGGTGCCGCACTCCCTGCAGCACGGCGTGCGCACCGTGGAATTCCAGACGCCGGTGTACGAACGGCTGATTCTCTCCTTCGCCCAGAAAGTGCTGACCCAGACGGAGTGGGATACCGAGGAGGCGGTGGCGCTGTTGCAGCTGGACCCGCCGCCGGCGGCGCCCTGGGAGATCACCGCCGAGGGCGAGGGCTGGGTCGAGGAGCGCATCGTCCGCTTCGATGAGTTCGAGGTGCGGCGCATCACGCTCCAGGCCGGGGCGGAGCGCTGGCTCGACGCGCCCGCGACGTACGCCCTGTGCATGGTGATCGGCGGCGTGCTGCGCCTCGACGGCGAAACGCTGGCGGCCGATCAGGCCGTGCTGATACCCGGCAGCTGGCGCGGCGCGCGCATCGACAACCCCGGCCCGGCGCCGCGCCATCTGCTCTGGGCGCTGCCGGCATCGGGCGCGGCCTCTCCAAGTTGAAGCAGGGAAGGACCTTGTGGCACAATCAGCGCCCGCCGCGGCGCCTGCTATTGCGTGTAAAAGCTACCGGTAGCGGCTCACGAATTCCGCGATCCCTTGCGATGTTGCCGCGCGGGGCAGGGTGTGGCGAAAGTGGCGAAACTGGTAGACGCGCCGGATTTAGGTTCCGGTGGGGCAACCCATGAGAGTTCGAGTCTCTCCTTTCGCACCATAACGATTATTTCCCCTGGCGTTCCATGACTATTTTGCGCAATGGCGAATAGCGTGTTTCGCAACGCCGGGGTTTCTCGGTTCATACGTTTTTGAGGACAACCCATGCAGGTTTCGATTGAGACGACTTCGACTCTGGAACGCCGCTTGACCGTCGGCGTGCCCGCCGCGCGCGTGGAGAGCGAAGTGAACGCCCGGCTGCAACGCGCCGCGCAACAGGCGCGCATCAACGGCTTCCGGCCCGGCAAGGTGCCGATGAGCGTGATCCGCCAGCGTTTCGGCGAGGGCGTGCGCCAGGAAGTGCTGGGCGAAGTCATGAGCCAGTCGTTCTACGAGGCGGTGCAGCAGGAGAAGCTCCGGCCGGCCGGGCGTCCGTCGATCGAACCGAAAACCCTGGAGCCGGGCAAGGACATCGAATACGTCGCGGTGTTCGAGGTGTTTCCGGAAGTCGAGCCGGGTGATTACAGCTCGGTCGAGGTGGTCAAGCCGGTCGCCGAACTCGGCGATGCGGATATCGACAAGATGATCGAAACGCTGCGCAAGCAGCAGGGCACCTGGGTTGAGGTGCAGCGCGCCGCACAGAACGGCGACCAGGTCAACATCGATTATGTCGGTACCAAGGACGGCGAAGCCTTCGACGGCGGCAGCGCCAGCGGCAGCGATCTGGTTCTGGGTTCGGGCCGCATGATCCCGGGCTTCGAGGACGCGATCGTCGGCATGGAGATCGGTTCCGAAAAAACGGCCCCGCTCAGCTTCCCCGAGGACTACCACAACGAGGCCCTCAAGGGCGCGGCGGTGGAGTTCAAGATCAAGCTCAACGCGGTCAAGGAACAGAAACCGGCCGAGCTGAACGATGAATTTTTCGCGAAGTTCGGTGTCAAGGACGGTGGCGAACAGCAGTTCCGCAAGGATGTGGCGGACAACATGGCGCGCGAGCTGAAGAATGCCACCAAGAACAAGATCAAGAACCAGGTGATGAACGGCCTGCTGAATGTGCACGCCGATCTGGAAGTGCCGAAAGCCCTGGTGGGCGAGGAAATCCAGGTGCTGCGCAACCAGATGGTGCAACAGTTCGGCGGCAACACCGGCCAGCTCGACTTCGCCAGCCTGCTGCCGGACGACATGTTCCGCGCCCAGGCCGAGCGTCGGGTCAAGCTGGGCCTGATCCTGAACAGCCTGATCAGCCGCGGCGATATCAAAGCCGACCCGGCGCGGGTGCGCGCCGCCGTCGAGGAAATTGCCTCCACCTACGAGGACCCGGAAGAGGTCATCAACTGGTATTACGGCAATCGCCAGCAGCTCCAGGGCGTCGAAGCCATGGTTCTGGAGGAGCAGGTGGTGGATCAGCTGCTGGGACAGGTTGCGGTCAGCGAAAAGGCGTGCAACTACGAAGAAGTGCTCAAACCCGAGCAAGAGGGTGCAGCGGCTTGAGGCAAGTTGCTGCGCTCAGCCCTGATCAGCGGCTACACTGGTGAGGGCGCCGGGCGGTCCGGCCGAGGGTTACCACTCCATTTCTGGCGAAGAGCGATAAACGAATGTCGAGTTATGCGTACGAGGGAAGAAACAGGCAGACCATCAACAACCTGGGCCTTGTTCCCATTGTGGTGGAACAGACCGCCCGCGGTGAGCGGTCTTATGACATCTATTCCCGTCTGCTCAAGGAGCGCCTGATATTCTGCGTCGGCCCGGTCGAGGATCAGATGGCCAACCTGATCGTGGCGCAGCTGCTGTTCCTGGAGTCGGAAAATCCGGACAAGGACATCCATCTTTATATCAACTCACCGGGCGGTTCGGTGACCGCGGGCCTGTCGATCTACGACACCATGCAGTTCATCAAACCGGATGTCAGCACCATGTGCATCGGACAGGCGGCCAGCATGGGCGCGTTCCTGTTGGCCGGCGGTGCCAAGGACAAGCGCTTCATCCTGCCGAACGCCCGCACCATGATTCATCAGCCGAGCGGCGGCGCGCAGGGCCAGGCTACCGACATCGATATCCACGCTCGCGAGATTCTCATTATTCGTCAGAGACTTAATGAGCTGATGGCGAAGCATACCGGGCAGAGCATGGAGACCATCGAGCGCGATACCGAGCGCGACAACTTTATGAATGCGGACCAGTCCAAGGCCTACGGTCTGGTGGACCACGTGGTGGCCCAGCGTGGCGCCAGCCTCGCCTGATGCTGATCTGTCTCGGATACCCAGGCTTGCAAAACGCGGTGAAACGCCGCATCTTTAGCAAAGGCGGAAAACACCGCTATCCGCATTGAGAGGGGTATAACTCCGATGAGCGATCACACCAAGGACAGCGGCGACAATGGCAAGCTGCTCTACTGCTCCTTCTGTGGCAAGAGCCAGCATGAAGTACGCAAACTGATTGCCGGCCCGTCCGTCTTCATCTGTGATGAATGCGTTGACCTCTGCAATGACATCATCCGTGAAGAGGTCCAGGAAAGCAGTGGCGACAGCGGCCGCGATCGGCTGCCGTCTCCCCATGAAATCAAGGATATTCTCGACCAGTACGTCATCGGTCAGCAGCATGCCAAGAAGGTGTTGGCGGTCGCTGTCTACAACCATTACAAACGCCTGCGTTATGGCGACGGTAAAAAGGATGACGTTGAGCTGGGCAAGAGCAACATCCTGTTGGTCGGCCCCACCGGCAGCGGTAAAACCCTGCTCGCAGAAACCCTGGCGCGACTGCTGGATGTTCCCTTCACCATCGCCGACGCCACCACATTGACCGAAGCCGGTTATGTGGGCGAGGACGTGGAAAACATTATTCAGAAATTGTTGCAGAAATGCGATTACGATGTGGAAAAGGCTCAGATGGGCATCGTCTACATCGACGAAATCGACAAGATTTCGCGCAAATCGGACAATCCTTCCATCACCCGCGATGTGTCGGGCGAGGGCGTGCAGCAGGCGCTGCTGAAACTGATCGAAGGCACCATCGCTTCGGTTCCGCCGCAGGGTGGCCGCAAGCATCCGCAGCAGGAATTCTTGCAGGTTGATACCTCCAATATTCTGTTCATCTGCGGCGGCGCCTTCGCCGGTCTCGACAAGGTCATCCGCGACCGCTCGGAGAAAGGCGGCATCGGTTTCAACGCCGAGGTGAAAAGCAAGGATGAAAAGCGCAATGTCGGTGAAGTGTTGGCGGACGTGGAACCGGAAGACCTGATTCGTTATGGTCTGATTCCGGAATTCGTCGGCCGTCTGCCGGTCATCGCCACGCTCGAAGAACTCGACGCCGAAGCATTGGTGAGCATCCTCACCGAGCCGAAAAACGCTCTCACCAAACAGTACTCCAAGCTGTTTGAGATGGAAGGCGTGGATGTCGATTTCCGCGAGGACGGTTTGCAAACCATCGCCGAACGCGCCATGGAGCGCAAGACCGGCGCGCGTGGTCTGCGTTCGATCCTCGAGTCGGTACTGCTGGATACCATGTACAACATTCCGTCCATGGATAATGTCAGCAAGGTGGTGATCGACGCCTCGGTGATCAAAGGGGAATCCGAGCCGCTGCTGGTTTATAAAAGCAGCGAGCAACGCAAGGCCGTTCCGGAGGACTGAGTAATTCCAACGGCGTGTTTCGCAAAAGGGTCGCAAGACCCTTTTGACTTTGAGCAGCCCCTGATTTACAGCCTCGATGTCTCATCCCCAGTGCTGCGCCTGTGCAATTTTTGCGGCAGAGCGCGGCCTGTTATCTTCCCTTGTAATTCAAAAAAAGCACCCCATCTCTCGGATTTGATGGCCCAATTTTCGCTGGATTAACGGCGAGAAAAGCCTAATATACAGGTATTTCCCTCAGCCCTCCGGGCTGCCATTCTCAAGAGGTCGACCTATGGCGGACATGCTGGATCCTATCGAACTGCCACTGCTGCCGCTGCGCGACGTAGTGGTTTATCCACACATGGTCATTCCTCTGTTTGTTGGGCGTGACAAATCCATTTTGGCGCTCGAGGCGGCGATGGCGTCCGACAAGCAGGTATTGCTTGTTGCGCAAAAGAGTGCGGCTGTGGATGAGCCGGGCGCCGATGACATTTATCGCGTCGGTACGGTTTCCAACATCTTGCAATTGCTGCGTCTGCCTGATGGTACCGTCAAGGTGCTGGTGGAGGGCAGTTACCGGGCGCGGCTCGAGATCGTCAACGATGAGGGCGAATACCTGACCGCGATCAGCCAGGAGCTTCCGGCGGAGGCGGTGGACGATCGCGAAGGTGAGGCGCTGGTGCGTTCCGCCCTCGCGCAGTTCGAAAAGTATGTCAACCTGAGCAAGAAAATTCCCTCCGAAGTGCTCACCTCGCTCTCGGGCATCGACGAGCCCGGCCGTCTGGCCGATACCGTCGCCGCGCATATGTCCATGGAGTTGGAGCAGAAGCAGAATGTGCTGGAAATTCCGGATATTCGCGAACGCCTCGAGCATCTGATGGCGCTCATGGAAGCGGAGATCGACCTGTTGCAGGTCGAGAAACGCATCCGTGGGCGGGTCAAGAAACAGATGGAAAAAAGCCAGCGCGAGTACTACCTGAACGAGCAGATGAAAGCCATTCAGAAAGAACTCGGCGAAATGGACGAGGCTCCCAACGAGGCCGAGGAGCTGGAGAAAAAAATCCAGCAGGCCGGCATGCCCGCCGAGGCCGAGGAAAAAGTCAAAAGCGAATTGAACAAGCTGAAAATGATGTCGCCGATGTCCGCCGAGGCGTCGGTGGTGCGCAGCTATATCGATTGGATGGTCAATGTACCCTGGAAAAAACGCTCCAAGGTCAAACACGATCTGCCCTTCGCGGAGGAAATTCTCGAGCGCGACCACTACGGCCTCGAAGAAGTGAAGGAGCGCATCCTCGAATATCTGGCGGTGCAAAAACGCGTCAAGAAAATCAAGGGGCCGGTATTGTGTCTGGTCGGCCCTCCCGGCGTCGGCAAGACTTCGCTGGGCGAGTCGATCGCCAAGGCAACCAATCGCAAGTTTGTGCGCATGGCGCTGGGCGGCGTGCGCGACGAGGCGGAAATTCGCGGTCACCGGCGCACCTATATCGGTTCGCTGCCGGGCAAGATCATCCAGAAAATGGCCAAGGCCGAGGTGCGCAATCCCCTGTTTCTGCTCGATGAAGTCGACAAGATGGGCATGGATCACCGGGGCGATCCGGCCTCGGCGCTGCTCGAGGTGCTCGATCCGGAGCAGAACAGCACGTTCAACGACCACTACCTGGAGGTCGATTACGACCTTTCGGATGTGATGTTCATCTGTACATCGAACTCGCTGAACATTCCCGCGCCGTTGCTCGATCGCATGGAGGTCATCCGCATCCCGGGCTACACCGAGGATGAAAAGGTGAATATCGCCGAGCGTTACCTGAAGCCGAAACAGGTGCGCAACAACGGCCTCGAAAGTGCTGAGCTGCAGATCGAGGAGTCGGCAGTGCGCGATCTGATTCGCTATTACACCCGCGAAGCGGGCGTGCGCGGCCTGGAGCGCGAACTGGCGAAAATCTGCCGGAAGGTGGTCAAGGAATTCTCCCTTGGCAAAAAGACCGCACCCATCGTCATCGGCTCCGCTGATCTCGAGGATTATTGCGGTGTGCGCAAATACAGCTTCGGTGTGGCGGAGGAAAAAAATCAGATCGGACAGGTCACAGGTCTCGCCTGGACGCAGGTGGGTGGCGAACTGTTGACCATCGAAACCGCATCGGTGGTGGGCAAGGGCCGCCAGGTGAAAACCGGCTCGCTGGGCGACGTCATGCAGGAGTCCATCCAGGCCGCGTTGACGGTGGTGCGCAGCCGTTCCCAATTGCTGGGTATCCCGGCGAGTTATCATGACACCCACGACCTGCACATCCACGTTCCCGAGGGCGCGACGCCCAAGGATGGTCCCAGTGCCGGCATCGGCATGTGCACGGCGCTGGTGTCGGTGATGACGGGCATACCCGTTCGTTCGGATGTCGCCATGACCGGCGAGATTACGCTGCGCGGTCAGGTGTTGCGCATCGGCGGGCTCAAGGAAAAGCTGCTGGCGGCGCATCGGGGCGGCATCAAGACCGTCATCATCCCGGAGGAGAACGAGCGCGACCTGAAGGAAATTCCGGACAATATCAAGGCGGATTTGCAAATCAAGCCGGTCAAATGGATCGACGAAGTGCTGCAGATTGCGTTGGAGCGCATGCCGGAGCCGCTCGCGGATGATGCGTTTCTGGGCAAGGATCGTTCAGGAGAGAAGGCTGCCGTCGAGGCGCCGGGCGATAAAAACGAGCAGAGCCGGATCAGCGCGCATTGAGGCGTTACCTTGACCCGGCACGGCGAACTTGGTGTAGAATCGCGCTTTCGCAGAATAGCCAAGCGTTCGCGACATTTTCTGGATGCATTATCTGGATGATGGTCCAGCTGAATTTAACTGAACAATTCAAAGGGGAACAGCGTGAATAAAACCGAGCTTATCGAAGCGATTGCCGCGTCGGCGGATCTGCCTAAAGCGGCCGCTGGCCGTGCGCTGGATGCGATGGTTGAAGCGATTACCGGCGCATTGAAGAACAATGATCAGGTTGTGCTCGTGGGTTTTGGAACTTTCGCTGTCAAAGAACGTGCTGCCCGCACCGGTCGCAATCCGCAAACCGGCAACCCGATCGAAATCGCCGCTGCTCGGATTCCGGGTTTCAAGGCAGGCAAGGCATTAAAAGACGCGGTCAATTGATGCCCGCCACAGCCCTCGCTGTGGAGCGATGCCGGGCGGAGTGAACTTCGTTCGCAAGCAGGTAAGTCTGTAAAAGGCGCATCCCTAACGGTTGTGCCTTTTTTTTCGGCGCTATGGTGGGGCCGTGACGCGGTCGATGCGTCATCGAAGTCGCCAATCTGGGGATAAATATGCTGCAGAATATTCGGGACAACATCCAGGGAATGGTGGCCAAGGTCATCATCGGAATCATCACCGTTCCATTCGCGATCTTCGGCATCGAAACGCTGATCAGCGGCAGCAGCGACGTCGAGGTTGCCAAGGTCAACGGCGAAAAGGTTTCCGAGTCCGAGTTGCAGCAGGCCATCACCATGCAAAAGCGCCAGATGCTGGCGATGATGGGTGACAACGTCCAGCCGGAAATGCTGGAGGACGGCAAGCTGCGCGGCCCCGCGCTGGATGCGCTGATCAACCAGCGCCTGCTGCAACAGAGCGCGGACCAGTTGAAATTGCGTGTGCCGGTGCGCGCCGTCGATCAAACCATTTTGTCGATGTCCGCCTTCCAGGAGAACGGCAGGTTTTCCGCGGAGCGCTTCCAGACCCTGCTGCGCAACCAGGGTTATCAGCCGGCGCAATTCAAGCGCATGCTGCAGCAGGAGCTGACCATCAACCAGCTGCGCAGCGGCTTGTCCGATTCCGATTTCGTGACCGCGGCGGAAACCGATCAGGTGGTCGGCTTGCTGCAACAGGAGCGCAGCTTCCGCTACGCCACGGTGCCGCTGGCGGCGCTGACCGCCCAGGTGACATTGTCCGATGCCGATATCGAAAATTATTACAAGGCGCATCAGGACAAGTTCATGAACGAAGAGCGCGTCAAGCTGGAGTACATCGAGCTGCGTGCCCAGGATTTCTCCAAGCCGGTCGATGAGGCGGCGGTGCGCGCCGAGTTCGATCGCATGGCGGCCGGGTTCAAGCCCGAAACCGATCGCCATGCCGCGCACATCATGATCGAGGTCAATGCGCAGCGCAGCGACGAGCAGGCCAAGGCGCTGGCCGGGGAGATCGAGAAGAAAATCGCTGCCGGCGAATCCTTCGACAAGCTGGCCGAGCAGTATTCGGATGACGTGGGTTCCAAGGCCAGCGGCGGCGACGTCGGTTCCAGCAAGGGCGACACGTTTCCTCCTTTCTTCGAGCAGGCGTTGGCCAAGCTGAAGGTGGGCGAGGTATCCGCGCCGGTGAAATCCGAAGACGGTTATCACATCATCAAGCTGTTGGATGAACAAAGCACGCAGCCGCCGACCTTCGAGGAGAAGAAAGCGGAAATCGCCAAGCAACTGCAACAGAGCGGCGCCATGCCGCAATTGCAGAAAGACGTGGAAAAACTGCGCGACCTGGTCTTCAACTCGGACGGCCTCAAAACCCCCGCGGATCAACTGGGCCTGAAAACCCACGAGAGCGATTGGCTCGATCGCAAAACCACGGACCCGGTGCTCGGCAATCCCAAGGTGCTGGCGGCCGCGTTCAGTGACGAAGTATTGAAGGATCGCAATAACAGCGATGTACTGGAGTTGGAGCCGGATCATTACCTCGTCGTGCGCGTGAAGGATTATCAGCCGGCGACGGCCAAGCCGTTGGCGGAAGTGAAGCCGGCCATCGTCGCGGCGCTGACCCAGGAGCGGGCCAACCAGCGTGCCCGCGATGTGGCGGATCAACTGCTGGCGCAGGTGCGCCAGGGCGCGGACCTGCAAAAGCTCGCAGCGCAGCAGGGTTATTCCACCCAGAGCGTGGAGAATTCCCAGCGCAGCAACGGCGCGGTCAATCAGGAGCTGTTGCAGGCCGCGTTCGCCATGCCGAAGCCGAGCGCGCAGCAGCCCTCATTGCAGGCCGTCAGCCTGAACAATGGCGATGTCGCCGTGGTGCAGTTGCAGGCGGTGAAGGAGGGCGCTCCGGACAGCTTCAATGCAACGCAGCGCAACGCCCTGGCGGCGCAGCTGCGGATGGGGAGCGGCACCGCCAGCTTCACGGCTTATATGGATGATCTCAAGACGAACGCCGAGATCAAGCGTCACTGACAATAACGAAACCGCACGCCAGGAGAGGAACGCAGTATGTTCAAAGTGCTGACATTGAATCAGATTTCGATCAAGGGTCTGGAGCGCCTGCCGCGGGATCGCTATGAGATCGCCAGCGAGTTCAGCAGCCCGGACGCCATTTTGCTGCGCAGCCACAAGCTGCAGGCCGGTGATATCGGCCCCACGGTCAAGGCCATCGCACGCGCCGGTGCCGGCGTCAACAATATTCCGGTTGCGGCGTGCAGCGAACGCGGCATCCCGGTATTCAATTCCCCCGGCGCCAACGCCAACGCCGTCAAGGAGCTGATCGTGGCGGCGCTGACCCTGGGTTCGCGCGGCATCCTCGAAGGCATGCATTACGTGCAGCAGCTCGGCCATATGACCGACGCGGCGGAAATGAGCAAACTGCTCGAGAAGGAAAAGGCGCGTTTCAAGGGCAACGAACTGTTGGGCAAAACCCTCGGTGTGGTCGGGCTGGGCGCCATCGGTTCGCTGGTGGCCGATACCGCGCTGAAACTGGGCATGGAGGTGATCGGCCATGATCCGGCGCTGTCCGTGGATGCCGCCTGGCGCCTGCCGCGCGAAGTGAAAAAAATCGACAACCTCGCTTCGCTGTTCGCGCGCGCCGATTACATCACGCTGCACCTGCCGGTGCTGGATTCGACCCGGGGCCTGGTCGGCAAGGAGCTGTTGTCCCATTGTCGGCCCGAGACACGCCTGCTCAATTTTGCCCGCGAGGAAATCGTCGACAACCAGGCCATTGTCGCGGCCCTGGACGCGGGGCAGCTGTACCGCTACATCACCGATTTCCCGGCGCCGGGCCTGATCGGCCGCCCCGATGTGATTCTGATGCCGCATATCGGCGCCAGCACCGACGAGGCCGAGGAGAATTGCGCGGTGATGGCCGCCGATCAACTGCGCGATTTCCTGGAGAACGGCAATATCAGCAATTCGGTGAATTTCCCTTCGCTGAGCCTGGACCGCAGCGGCAGGGACAGCGTGCGTCTGGCGATCACCAACCGCAACATTCCGAAGATGCTGGGGCAACTGCTTTCCATCCTGGCGGATGCCGACATCAATGTGGTCGACATGCTGAACAAAAGCCGCGATGACGTGGCCTATAACCTGATCGACGTGGCCGTGGCGCCCAATGCCGATCTGATGGAAAAAATGCGCGCCGTGGCCGGCGTGATCAACGTGCGTTTGATTCCCTAGGGGCGGACATCCCCTGGGCCGTCGCCCCGAGGCGAGGTACTTCGATGAACACGATTGCAAGCGCGGTGGGGCAATACCGGCTGTTATTGCTCGGGTTGTGTTTGTGGGTGTCGCTGTCGGCTTGTACTCCCGCCTACACGGAGAAAACCAGCGGCGAGCTGGCCGGTAAGACGGGCCTTGCGGATTCCATCTCCATCGCCCGCGGCAACCAGCGTCTGCTGTCGCGGCAGGGGCAGGTGTGTCTGCTGAGCGAGGGTGCCGATCAGGAACAGTCGCTGCTGCGGAACGTGCAAAGCGCCTTCAGTGGGTATTTCGTTGCGGTCGGCGTGGAATCCCAGTCCTGGGATTATCTCAAGACGCTGGAACAACCGCCGTGTCCCGGCGCCTCTTATCTGATCTTCCTGCAATCGAGCATCGGCACCTGCACGAGTGCGAACAGCTGTCGCAATTCGCGTTCCGAATTCGTTTTCACCATCGTCAATCGCGGTGATCTCAGCCTGTTGGACCGGGTGCAGCTGACGGTCAAAAACGGCTGGCTGCAAAGTGGCGCCGATCAGGCCGCCCACTGGCAGCCGGCTTTCGAGCAACTCGCCGCCAGCCTGGTCGGCGCCACCTCACCGTAAGCGGGGGCCGCATGGACCTGAAGGGCATGGAGCAGTGGCTGCGCGATCAGCCGCGCCGACCGCCGGTCATGCAGTGGCATCCGGCCCTGTCCGGGGACATGGACCTGCGTATCGATCAGCGTGGCGACTGGTATCACGAAGGGACGCGGATCGAGCGCCAACCCCTGGTCAATCTGTTCGCCTCGATCCTGCGCCGGGAGCAGGATGGCGACTATTACCTGGTCACCCCGGTCGAAAAATGGCGTATCCGGGTGGAGGATGCGCCGCTGCTGGCGGTCGATATGGAGATCGCCGGCGAGGGCGAAACGCGGCGGATCGCCTTCATTCTCAATACGGGTTGGGTGGTTGCGCTTGACGCGACGCATCCGCTCACGGTGGTGCTCGATCACCAAACCGGCGAGCCGCGGCCGTATCTGCAGCTGGAGCGCGGATTATCGGCGCGCCTGAGCCGGGCCCTGTTCTATCGCCTGGTCGATATCGCCGAGCCGTGTGGCGATCAATTGCAAATCCGCAGCGCCGGGCAGGTGTTCAGCCTGGGCTCCATGGATGAATGAGCTGTAGTCGATGCATTGATCGCGGTTGTGTTGAATTTGCTGGAGTTCAAAATAAAAAAGGCGGCCTGTGGCCGCCTTTTTCATTGGCTGGAGATTACATGTTCGGATAGTTCGGTCCGCCGGCGCCTTCCGGGGTTACCCAGACGATATTCTGGGTCGGGTCCTTGATGTCGCAGGTTTTGCAGTGGACGCAGTTCTGTCCATTGATCTGGAAGCGTTTGCCGCCGTCGTCGTCCTCCACCACCTCGTAAACACCGGCCGGGCAGTACCGTTGCGCCGGTTCGTCGTAGAGCGGCAGGTTGTGCTGAATCGGCACGCTCGGGTCCTTCAGGCGCAGGTGGCAGGGCTGATCTTCCTCGTGGTTGGTGTTCGACAGAAACACGGAGGACAACCGATCGAAGCTCAGCTTGCCGTCGGGCTTGGGATAATTGAGGCGCCCGGCTTCCGCGGCGGACTTGAGCTGGGCATGGTCGGGCACCGGGTCGCGCAGCGTCCAGGGCAGGGCGCCGTTGAACAGGTTGATGTCGATGAAGGTGTAGGCGCCGCCGATGAAGTTGCCCCACTTGTGCATGGCCGGCCCCAGGTTGCGCTGCATGTGCAGTTCCTTGTAGGCCCAGCTGTCCTGGAAGCGTTCGGTATAGGCGGTCAACTCCTCGCCGGTTTTGTCCTGGGTGGTGAGGGCTTCGTGCAGCACTTCCGCCGCCACCAGGCCGGATTTCATCGCGGTATGGCTGCCCTTGATCTTGGCGAAATTGAGGGTGCCGGCGTCGCAGCCGATCAGCAGGCCGCCCGGGAAGGTCATTTTCGGCAGCGATTGCGGGCCGCCCTTGGCGATGGCGCGGGCGCCGTAGACCACGCGTTTGGCGCCTTCCAGATATTTCTTGATTTCCGGATGGTGCTTGAAGCGCTGGAATTCCTCGAAGGGGCTGAGGTGCGGGTTGGTATAACCCAGGTCGGTGATCAGGCCGACGTAAACCTGGTTGTTGTCGGCATGGTAGAGGAAACCGCCGCCCGTGGAGCCGCTTTCGGTCAGTGGCCAGCCGGTGGTGTGCACCACCAGGCCGGGTTTGTGCTGGGCAGGGTCGATGTCCCAGATTTCCTTGATGCCGAGGCCGTAGTGTTGCGGATCGCGACCTTCGGCGAGCTTGAAGTGCTCGATCAGCTGCTTGCCGAGGCTGCCACGGCAGCCTTCGGCAAAGATGGTGTATTTGGCATGCAATTCCATGCCGGGCGTGAAGGAATCCTTGTGGCTGCCGTCGTGGGCGATACCCATGTCGCCGGTGGCGATGCCCTTGACCCGGCCGTCCTCGTGGAACAGCACTTCGGCGGCGGCGAAGCCGGGGTAGATTTCGGCGCCGAGTTCGGTGGCCTGGTCGGCCAGCCAGCGGCAGACATTGCCGAGGCTGACGATGTAGTTGCCATGGTTGTGCATGGTCTTGGGCGCGATCATGCCGGGCAGTTTCACGCCGCTCTGTTCATTGAGGAAATAGAAGATGTGATCGTCGCTGACTTCGGTATGCAGCGGGGCGCCTTTTTCTTTCCAGTCGGGGAACAGTTCGTTGAGGGCGGTCGGTTCGAACACGGCGCCGGAAAGGATATGGGCGCCGACCTCGGAGCCTTTCTCGACCACGCAGACGCTGACGTCCTTGCCGCTCTCCAGGCTCAACTGGCGCAGACGGCAGGCGGTTGCCAGACCAGCCGGACCCGCGCCGACAATAACGACGTCAAACTCCATCGCTTCGCGTTCCACTATCTCTCTCCTCGTCAAGTAATTATCGGGGCGGCGGGGCTCCGCGGCGGCCGCTGAGGCTTGCAAAAAGCTCTCTATTATAAAAGTTCGAGTTTGAAAAGGCCACGCTGCGGGTGCGGGGTGATAAGAAACCGGCGGCTCGGCGCGGCGGGACGGTTATTGACCTGTCTGGCAATACGCGTCAACATACGCACCGCATTTTTTGCCGGGCTGGCGGCGCGTTTCCCACTGCCGCCAAAAGCCCCCCGCTGCCCAGCCAGTGAAAATCCATTCACCACCTACTGTTAATGGGGAATCCATGAAGATTCTGGTTGCTGTCAAACGAGTCGTTGATTACAACGTCAAAGTGCGTCCCAAATCGGATGGCACCGGCGTTGATCTGAACAATGTCAAAATGGCCATCAATCCCTTCTGCGAAATCGCCGTGGAAGAGGCTGTACGCCTGAAGGAAAAGGGCGTGGCAACGGAGATCGTGGTCGTTTCAGTCGGCGACAAGGGCAGCCAGGAGCAGATCCGCACGGCGTTGGCACTGGGCGCGGACCGCGGCATTCTGGTGGAAACCGATGCCGAACTGCAACCGCTGGCGATCGCCAAGCTGCTGAAGGCGGTCGTGGAAAAGGAACAGCCGGGCCTGGTGATTCTCGGCAAGCAATCCATCGACGGCGACAACAACCAGACCGGCCAGATGCTGGCCGCGCTGACCGGTTACGCTCAGGGCACCTTCGCATCCGAGGTCTTGGTTGATGGCGACAAGCTGAACGTGACCCGCGAAGTGGATGGCGGCCTGCAAACCCTGACTCTGAAGCTGCCGGCCATCATCACCACCGACCTGCGCCTGAACGAGCCGCGTTACGCATCGCTCCCGAACATCATGAAGGCCAAGAAAAAACCGCTGGATACCCTGACTCCGGCCGATCTGGGCGTCGATCCGGCGCCGCGGGTGAAAACCCTGAAGGTCGAGCCGCCCGCCGAGCGTCAAGCTGGCATCAAGGTCAAGACGGTGGATGAACTGGTCGAAAAACTGAAAAACGAGGCGAAGGTGATCTGATGAGCATTTTAGTCGTTGCGGAACACGATAACGCCGCCATCAAAGGCGCTACCTTGAACACCATCGCCGCCGCCCAGAAAATCGGTGGCGATATTACCGTGCTGGTTGCCGGCCAGAACTGCTCCGGCGCCGCCCAGGCCGCTGCCAAGATTGCAGGCGTGAGCAAGGTGCTGGCGGCCGACAACGCCGCGTACGCGCATCAGCTGGCGGAAAACATCAGCCAGCTGGTGGCCGAGCTGGGCAAGGGCTATCAATACGTGCTGGCTCCGGCCACCACCAACGGCAAGAACTTCATGCCGCGCGTGGCGGCGCTGCTGGATGTGGCGCAGATTTCCGAAATCATCGACGTGGTTTCCGCCGATACCTTCAAGCGCCCGATCTATGCCGGCAACGTCATCGCAACCGTGCAGTCCTCGGACCCGATCAAGGTGATCACCGTGCGCGCCACCGGTTTCGATCCGGTCGCCGCCGAGGGCGGCAACGCTGCCGTGGAAGCGGTGGGTTCGGCCCATGACGCCGGTATTTCCAGCTTCGTCAAGGAAGAGCTGGCCAAGAGCGATCGCCCGGAACTGACCGCCGCCCGTGTGGTGGTCTCCGGTGGCCGCGGCATGCAGAACGGCGATAACTTCAAGCTGTTGTACGCGCTGGCGGACAAACTCGGCGCGGCGGTCGGCGCCTCGCGCGCGGCGGTGGATGCCGGTTACGCGCCGAACGACATGCAGGTCGGCCAGACCGGCAAGATCGTCGCTCCCGAGCTGTACATCGCGGTCGGCATTTCCGGTGCCATCCAGCACTTGGCCGGTATGAAGGACAGCAAGGTCATCGTCGCCATCAACAAGGACCCGGACGCCCCCATCTTCCAGGTGGCGGATTATGGTCTGGTGGCGGACCTGTTCGAAGCGGTTCCCGAGCTGGAAAAAGCCGTTTAGTCCGTTTTTTCTCTGAAAGAGCCGGCCTTTTGGCCGGCTTTTTTCATTTCCGGGGTATAAAAATATACTGTGATTTACTTTTTGCCCCGAGTTGAGTAGAAAGTGTCTGCGGCGTTTTTTTGCCGACAAAACAAAATAACAACCACTTTCGGGCAGGATGCAGCTGCGGATTCGCTCAGTGAAATCTGTCGGGCTGAACAGGATATCCCGGTCGTTCTGTCTGGATCGTCCAGGAGACGGCGATGAAAATAAAAATGACTTTGTATGCGATTTCTCTACTGGCCGCGAACGGCGCAACGGCGGCCAACATACCGATAACCATCGGCTGGGAGGTCACGGGGGAGATGACTGGTATCAGCATTGGTAATTCCTCACTGAACCTGTCGGCATCCGCACATGCCGGAACCACCAGCTACAGTGCCGCCGCCTCGGAATGGCCCACGTTATCCGGGTACTGGTTTTTGTGGAACGCGGGAACCCAGGGCTATGCGGCAGCTTCTTTTACGTTTGAACAGTATTCCACGTCTATTATCAATAATTCGCTGGGTATAACGGCCGTCATCAATCAACCGAAACAGGCTTACTCGTTGGGTCATGACCAGCCGGTGGGCGGTACTTACGATCCGCTGACCAGAACCTTGACGGTAGGCCAGCCGCTGACCTTCCCCACAGGGGGTACCGCCGGCAGTCCGATTTCTGATGTGTCTCTGTCGGAATACGGTTCGCCCGGCAGCTGCTCCGGCCATGACGCCCTCTGTGTTTACTATGATCGAATCAAGCAAACCCCAGGGATAGAGGCCTTTTACATGACCTTGACGTTCCTCTCGGATCTCGAATTCGTCGGCAGCGCCGTGGCCGTCGATGTAGGAGGGGCAACCCGATTCGGGCGTTCCGGCGATATCTGGTACAGCTTCAGCTTCAAAGGCATCAATCTGGAGCCGCCCAATGGTGTCGATTGGCCTCCCGCGGAGGTGCCTGTGCCAGGAGCCGCATGGTTGTTCGGTTCCGGTGCATTGAGTCTTGTCGGGCTGGTCAGGCAGCGACGAAAAAACGGCCGCGGCGCTGTTTGAGATAAGACTGCGGCTTTGCCATTTTTTTATTTATCGGCCGGGTTTTTATTCATATATTCCTGTTTATTTTTACTGTCGAGTTTAGTAAAAGTAACGGATATTGACACGGGGATTGTAACCCTTTGTATAGAGCCTCTTGACCCGTCCCGTCGTACTCGCGGCACAGAATGGTTAAATAACATAATGCTGCATGCCTCATGGCATTTTTATATCCATAACACAGGTCAAATGGTATCCATGTCACTAATTTGAATATTGGTAAACATGTGTTGATTTTTATCCTTTGTTCTAGTAAAAAGTAATTGCTGCTCTGAAAAAGCGAGCTTGGCTCGACGAACGGGTAGCGTGGGAGTTCATCCATCTAATCCTTTGGGGAGGCTAAAGCTGAACCCGGCGCAAGTCGGTGAACGGAAAGCTGCGGGTCTTTGCGCAAGTGCAGAAGTGGAGTGGTAATCAGCCTGGTGGAACAGGCGAGTGCCGAAGATAGCCGAGCTGCCCTTCTCTAACTCGTTCAAGGAAATGATTATGAAAATAAAAACTTTATTGGCAGTATCGATTCTGGCTGCTGCTTCTCAGTCACACGCAACGGTCTATGACGTAACCGGATCCCTGGCCGGTATCAACACCATCGGCGCAACGTCGGCCCCGACGCTGTATATCCATCCGGGCACCACCGCGTACAGCACCACGGGTACGACCTGGCCGACTTTTACCGGTACCTGGGATCTGACCACGTCCGGTTCTTCGGGATCGATCTCTGGTATTTTCAGTGACTTCGTTCAGTATTCCACTTCTATCAGAGTTCTTAATGGTCTTCTGACCGCTGTCGTTAACCAGCCGCACCTGGTGTATTCCTTCAACGGCGGTACCGTGTCCTACAACGCGGCGACCCGTACGTTCACGTTGGGTCAGGCTATGACTTTCAATGGTCCCAGCACCAATAACAATCAAACCTCCAATGCGAGTTTGAAGTTTGATACCGCCAATGGCGCGGTTGCCGGCACTTGCTCCAACAACGTGACCATCTGTACCGGCCAACAGGAGCAATTCCTGGCCAAGCCTGATCTCGAGCGCTTCTACCTGTCGCTGACCTTCAGTGAGGATTTCAGTACCTTTACTGGAACGGCAGTGGGTGCTGACGTGGGTGGTGCGATTACTGGTGGCAACACGGGCAATACCTGGTACAGCTGGACCTTCAACGGTGTAGCGCAACCCACCACCACGCCGGAAGTTCCGGTACCGGCTGCCGCCTGGCTGCTCGGTTCGGGCCTGGCTGGCCTGGCCGGTGTCGCTCGTCGCCGTCGCGCGCAAGCCTGATCCAAGTCGGATAGTTTTATTTCCCCCAAGGCGATGCATCGGCATCGCCTTTTTATTTGCGCGGAATTCATGGCGCTATAGCCGGGGAAAAAGGTTGCTTTAGCTCCCCATGCGGGCGAAGCTACGCCGCCGGGCAATATAATGCCCCACGCCTTTCAACTCGCAGAAGGAGCCAAGCATGTTGCGAAAGACGGTAATTTCCCTGGTATTGGGCTGCGCCAGCAGTTGGTGCGGCGCTTGGGATTTGCAGGCGGCCGCATCGACATTCAATTTCGTGTCGGTCAAAAAGGACACCATTGGTGAAGTGCTTCACTTCAAGAAGCTGAGTGGTCAGATCGACAAGAACGGCAAGGCCGGCATCACCATCGACCTGAACAGCGTCGATACCGGTGTTCAAATTCGCGATGAGCGTATGCGTGAGTTTTTATTCGAAACCGGCAAATATCCGTCGGCAACTTATCAGGCGAACGTCGATCCCAGCCTGCTGGACAAGCTGGCGGTGGGAGAAGTCAAAACGGTATCGCTGGAGGGTACGCTGAACCTGCATGGACAAAGCGCGAAGCTGCCCGCCAAGGTTTCGGTCGTCAAGACCCGCGATGGCCACGTGCAAGTGAACACGCTGGAACCGGTGCTGGTGAATGCCGAGCAATTCGGCATGACCGCGGGTGTGGCGAAATTGATGGAGCTGGTGAATCTGCCTTCCATCAGCAGCGTGACGCCGGTGACTTTTTCGCTCGTATTTGCCAATGCGCCGGCCCAAGACCGCGCGATGAAAGCCCGCGATACGCAATGAGAGCATAAAAAATAAGCGCGACCTTGGGTCGCGCTATTTCATTTACCGCAGCTGCTTAGATATAAGCCCGGCGCCGGAACAAGGGCAGGGGCTGATCGATGCTGGCCTGATAACCTTCGCTGAAAACCTCGAGACTGCTCAGCGCCTTGAAGGGGTCCGCTGTTTCCAGCGCGAAGGCGTCGAAGCCGCAGCGGCGCAGGTAGTGCAATTGGTCTTGCAGGAATTGACCGATGGCGCGTACCTCGCCCTGGTAGCGATAATGCTCGCGCAGGGCTCGGCCATAGGAAAAACCACGCCCGTCGGTGAAGGCGGGAAAGTCGATTGCGACCACCGCCAGTTTCGGCAGATCCTCGGCCAGGGCCGCCGGCGGCTGATCGCTGGCCAGCCAGACGCCGATCGCCTCACGCTGAACCAGTTCGGCGCGGTGTTCCTGCCAGTAGGCCAGGGGCACAATGACTGCGCCTTCGGGCAGGCCCTGTTCCGGCACTTCGCGCAGCACCTGCCATTGGTCTTCGACCACCGCGCCATTTTTGATCAGGGGCCGGTTAAGCTCTGACATAAACGCGCTCCTTGAACGGCTCCAGTCCGATGCGGCGGAAGGTGTCGAGGAAGTTTTCCTCTTCCGTCCGCTGATCCACGTAGGTTTGCAAAACGGTGGCGATGACCTCGGGCACTTCCGCCTGGGAAAACGATGGGCCGAGGATCTGTCCGAGGGACGCATCCTTGCCTTGATTGCCGCCCAGCGACACCTGATAGAACTCCTCACCCTTCTTGTCGACGCCGAGAATGCCGATATGGCCGACGTGATGGTGACCACAGGCGTTCATGCAGCCGGAAATGTTCAGGTCCAGCTCGCCAAGATCGTACACATAGTCGATATCGTCGAAGCGGCGCTGAATGGCCTCCGCCACCGGAATGGACTTGGCATTGGCCAGCGAGCAGTAATCGCCGCCCGGGCAGCAGATGATATCGGTGAGAAAGCCGATATTCGGCGTCGCGAAACCGATGGCCGTGAGTTCGCGCCAGAGCGCGGGCAGATCTTCCTTGCGAATATCCGGCAGCACCAGGTTCTGATGGTGGCTCACGCGGATTTCACCGAACCCGTAACGCTCGGACAGATCGGCAACGGCTTCCATCTGCTCGGCGGTGGCATCGCCCGGCGCGAAACCGGTCTGTTTCAGCGACAGGGTGACAATGGCGTAACCCGGTTGCTTGTGGCGCGCGGTATTGTGCTTGAGCCAGCGTGCGAAAGCGCTGTTGCCGGCGACTTCGCGGGCCAATGTCGCCTCCGCCGCGCTGTCGTCGAGCGCGCTGTAGGAGGGCGACTGGAAAAACGATTTGGCGTGTGCGATCGCCTCCTCGGTCAGGGTGTTAGGACCATCCTTGAGTACCTTCCACTCCTCTTCGACCCGGGCGCGGAACGCGTCGATGCCCATGGCGCGCACCAGAATCTTGATCCTGGCCTTGAACTTGTTGTCGCGGCGGCCGAGCTGGTTGTACACGCGCAGGATGGCTTCCAGATACGTCAGCAAATGCTGTTTGGGCAGGAAGTCGCAGATTGTCTCCGCGATCACCGGCGTACGCCCGAGGCCGCCGCCCGGCATGATCTTGAAGCCGGTTTCACCGCGATCGTTGCGCACGATTTCGATGCCGATATCGTGCACGTGGATCGCCGCGCGATCCTGCGCCGATCCGCATACCGCGATTTTGAATTTGCGCGGCAGGAAGGCGAATTCGGGATGGAACGTGGACCATTGCCGAATGATTTCGCAGTACGGCCGCGCGTCTTCCACCTCATCGAAGGCGACGCCGGAAAAGTGATCGGCGGTGGTGTTGCGGATGCAGTTGCCGCTGGTCTGGATCGCGTGCATCTGCACACTGGCCAGCTCCGCCAGGATATCGGGCACGTCGTGCAGCTCCGGCCAGTTGAGCTGCATGTTCTGGCGCGTGCTGAAATGGCCGTAGCCCTTGTCGTAGCGGCGGCTGATCTCGGCCAGTTTGCGCAGCTGCCTTGCGGCGAGCGTGCCATAGGGAATGGCGATGCGCAGCATGTAGGCCAGGCGCTGCTTGTACAAACCGTTTTGCAGGCGCAGCGGCAGGAATTGCTGGGGCGTCAATTCGCCGGCGGAAAAGCGTTCGACCTGGCCGCGGAATTGCCGCACCCGCTCCTCGATGAGGCGTTGGTCATAGTCGTCGTATCGATACATGGGTCAGACCTGTAAACCGAAAGGGCCCGGCGAAAAACGATGAAAATCATGCTGAAAAATCGGGGCTCCGCCAAGCAGGCGCGTACCTTAGCAGATTTGCAAGTTCAGCAAAACCATTAGATTTTTATAACAAAATAAGCAATCAACCTATGCGGCTTTTCCGAACACGCAATGTGGAGAAGCCGGGCAATTTTGTTGCTATAATGCGCTCGATTTTTCCATCGCAGGTGATCCCATCATGTCCCACCCCGAGCAGCACCAGGAACAACCCCAGACCGGCAGCAGCGACGGTTACGCCGATGCGTTCGCCGCCATTGCCATCATCGCCATCGTCGTCAGCACCGTGGTGTTCTGGTTGAAAAGTCTGTAAGACGCCGCGCGGCTGCCCAGCCGCACGGGAACGCCGACTGCGAAATCGGTTGGCGTTCCGCTCCCCGCGAAAGATCCCGTCAGTTTCCCGCCTGCCTGAGCACCAGGTTCACCACCAGAAAAACCGTGCCGATGAACAACGCCGTGAACACGATGCCGGCGATGATGAAGGTGCGGGCCTTGCCATGCTTGAAATCGCGTTCCCGATTCCTGCGGTTTTGCACGCCGAACGCGGCGGACAGCACGCTGCCGATGATTTCCTTCAGCCCGGGCGTTTTGTTCTCGTCCTCGTCCGGCCCGCGCGGGTCCGCCGCGCGAACGGCGGCGCTGTGCAGGAAAGGGAAAAGCCGCTTTGTCATGCTCGCCTCGTCGATAGGGCCCCGACCGCGATCGGGGCATGGTCGGAATGCGCGCGGTTACGGCTCATAACCCAGCACCGGTGCCAGCCAGCGCTCCATGTCTTCCACGGAACGACCCTTGCGCGCGGCGATGCTTTCGACCTGGTCGCGCTGGATCTTGCCCAGGCCGAAATAATCGGCGTCCGGGTGCGAATAATAAAATCCGCTGACGCTGGCCGCCGGCGTCATGGCGAAGTGCTCGGTCAGCTCGATGCCGATCTGGCCGGCGTCGAGCAGGCGGAACAGCGTGGCCTTTTCGGTGTGATCCGGGCAGGCCGGATAACCCGGCGCCGGCCGGATGCCGCGGTAGCGTTCCTTGATCAGCGC
>Ga0164243_10003763_pt1 | contig 24149 bp, 21 predicted proteins | sample OricompcompostOP_FD_108781 | JGI IMG/M metagenome (GOLD analysis project Ga0164243, IMG submission 108781) | Organic Plus compost microbial communities from Emeryville, California, USA - Original compost - Organic plus compost (OP) | ecosystem: Engineered > Solid waste > Mixed feedstock >...
CCGAAAACCTCGGACGGATCACGCCCGGCAAGAAGCTGGTCCAAAAGTTCCTTTTCGATAGCCATGTGATGATTCGCTCCTTTTCATCATCATGGCCCCCTGCACAGAATTCCTGACAGTCCCGAAAATCGTGGCTCTTCGCCGGATCAGACCGCGGTGCAGATCGTGCCGCCTTCATGGCGACATTGATTGTGACGGCAAGCTCAACGGCATCGATCCGCAGGCGTGGCTTGCCGACGTTCTTGCCCGCATCGCGGACACACCGATTACCAAGCTGGAGCAACTGCTTCGGTGGAATTGGGCACCGCCGACCGTCGACGCTCAAGCGGCCTGATCTGCGGCCTTCACCGGACGCTTACCGCGATAGGTAAGGATCAGAGCAATCAGAGCACATCCGGTCGAAATGGGGAGCAGTTCATACCCGAGGTATCAGATATCCCGCGCCCCATGTGCCAGAGTGAATGTCAAAGCGCCGATAAAAAGCATCAGAAGCGATGTCTCAGCCAAATATGGCAGATCAAGCCCGTCAGACCCTATAAAGTCGTAAAATCCCTCTCGAAACAGCACCACCAGTTGGCAGATCGGATTGGCGAGGAGGATCTCATTGGCCGGGGCGGGCAGAAGGCTGGGGACGTACAACACGCCGGAGAGCATCAATAGCGGACGGCTAATGATGGCAAATATCTGCTCATAGAGCGGGTATTTGGCAAACATCACGATATTGAACATCGCAACTCCCATTGCCATGATCCAAGCAAAGAATGCTGCCTCTATCAATGGAGACCAATGAATGTTGATCGGACGCGGCAAGCAGTAAACAATTACCGAGAAGATTACGGCACATACAATCACCGAGGTAACCGCCTCCAATGCAAAACGTGCCATAACAGCGTCAATCGGAGCCACCACGGGATAAGACAACAAGCTTTTGTTGTTCCTCACAGCCCCCGCTACGTACCGTTCCACGCCTTTGTAGAGATTAAAAGCCAGATATCCGGTTGAGAAGAACAACGGATAACTATCTCCGATAACCGGTAGCCGCGCGAATAGCGAAAAGATGGCAGTCATCATACCGATATAAGCAATTGGCTCCAGCAACGCCCATATATAGCCGCCTGGTTTGGTTCCGAACCGCGTGGCCATCTCACGCAGAAAGAATGTTGAGACAATGCGTAGGTGAATGCTCAAGTGCGCCAAGAGAATTAACTCAGTTGTAGACGATCAGAGAGCTTACTCGACAACGCTCTCGGCAACCGGCTGAGGCCTCATTTCAAGCCCTGGAAAGCGAGGTGACTGCACGAGGCTCGATCAAATTAGGTAGGCCTATGCCCCCGCCGGTCAGGATACATATCCCAACTCCTGTATGAAAACCACCCTAAGAATAAAAGCGTTGCCCTCGTCGGTCTAGACAACGTTAGAATCATAAGGAAATTCCTATTGGCTGCTCGGCTTATGGCTTCGTTGAGGATCCTTCTGACCATTCGTCACTACCGGTCGATTGAGGGGCTGCTGGAGGATATTATCTGCTTGATGAGGTCTCTGTCCCTTTCAATTTCGATCCGGTGAGCTGAATCTTTTAGTGCTTCCGCAATGGAGCGGCCGTAACGCGCATACCGTTGTTTCTTTATAGGCGGAAGGGCTCGCCATCGGTAATAGAGGTGCCAGAATCCCGATGGAATCAAATGCGAGATGATGCGGCCGTTCGTTTTGGACAAAGCCATATGTTTGGAAAAAAACTGAGCGGCTTTCCTGGGATTACCGAGTTCCTGATAATCTTCCGCGATATTTCGATAGAATTCTCCTCTAGAGATGGTAGACATGTCTCCTAAGGATTTAATGTACTTTTTGTAAATAAAGATGTGAGCTTTCAACCGCTTTTTATTATCTAGTGTGATGCGTTCTTCGTCATGATCGACATAGATGCAGAGCGGTTCGGGAATGCCAACATATTGGACATAGCTGGAAAGTCTGATGAAAAAATCCCAATCTTGGCAAGCGGGCAGTGTTTCGTCGAAACCGTGGATGTGCTTGGCAATCCATGTTTCGACAATGATCGAGGAAAGTGTCCCCAGAGAATTCGACTGCCTGATCTTCGACGCCGTTAGAGCTTTTGCTCCAAATTGACGGGCAATAATCTCACCTGATGCATCGACACGATATCGGCCAGTAGCCGATAAGATTGGCTTGCTATTGTCGATATTTACTTTTGCAATAGCTGCCAGCTGCATCTCGAGTTTCTTTGGCAGCCAGAAATCATCGCTATCTAGAAATGATATATATCTGGAAGAGGCCTTAAATATTCCCTGATTTCTTGAATAATTAGCGCCTCTGTTTTTGTCGTTTCTCCATAATCGTACATTTATATTAGGCTGTACGCTCGCTACTATTTCTCTAACTTCCGAAAATTGCTCAGGTGTCGAGCAGTCGTCTATAACTATAACTTCACTCGGCTTACAAGTTTGCGACATGATGGATCTGAGAGCTCGTCCCAGAAGAGCCGTTCTGTTGTAATTAGGGATAACGACGGTTACATCAGCAACGCTCATGCTATCTCCTTGATGACCTCTACGAATCGACGAGTCTGGGTCACCTCGTCATGGTACAGCATGACGTGGGCATAAGCACGCACTGCCATCGCGCGCATGGTTTCCGGATTGGCAATAGCAAAGGCAATTGCCTCTTTGAGTTGGTTAATATCGTTCTCAGGGACAAGAATGCCAGTTATCTTGTCTTCTATGAGTTCCGGGATGCCGGAATGATAAGTCGAAATGATCGGAATGCCGGCGGCCATTGCTTCCATCAATACAACCGGTAACCCCTCTGAGTCACCATCTCGCGCTAGTTTACTGGGGACAACAATCAAGTCGCATTCTGCCATTAGACGCTGAGCAAAACTCCGTTGTTGTGCTCCATAAAAGACAAAGCTTTCTTTAAATCCGTCGTCAGAAGCCCGCTGTTTGTACTCGGTTAAAAAAGGTCCATCACCAATACAATGGACGCGGAGCTTTCGTTCATCCGTTATTTGGAGCGTTCGTACAGCTTGATAAAGTATGTCAAAGCCCTTTTTCTCGACCAAGCGCCCTACGAATAGAATGCTATACACAGCCGCATCTCCATTGCGACATCTAGAGAAGGGGCGTATTTGTGTTCCGAGATATATCGTTCTTACATCCAGAATTGTGGTATTTTTTTTTAGCAGATTAGCCCATGCCTCATTCACGCAAATCGCGCAATCGATATAGGGTGCAGCGCGCTGGTAGTTCTTCCACCCGTGCTTCTGTATATATGAGGATATGTCATGCCCGTGAAAGACGATCACGTTTTTCATCTTCGGGAATATATGCTTCCTTAGCTCGATCCCATTTTCATAGTTGTTTCCGAAGTGCGTTATAGCCAAGTTTGGGGAGGCTGTGAGTTGGAGTCCCAAAAGGAACGTCGAATGGGTTATCTTTTTTTGTAGGCGCAGCTGGGCTAGGCGAATAGCTCTTAGAGGATGAAGCAGTGTATTCGAGATAACACGTACGATAAGTTTTTTGTCTATCGGTCGCGCATATAGTATACCTTTGTCACACTCATAAGTAGAGTCTTCGAAGCGAAATTTTGTCAGAGAGCGCGCGAATACATATGCGTTATATCCTGTCTCTGATTTTATTGATTTAATTTGATCGTGTACGAATGTCTGAGAATATTGAGGAAAGTGACCGTTGATGAATAGAAAATTCATGCCTTGACCCATTTTATGCTTCTTGCACGTCAGTGTATTCATTCGGCACTGTCGCGGTCACAGAACAATATTGCGTAGCGATCGCTCGGCTCTTTCGATTAGAAATATCATTTAGGGTAACGTTCATTGGGAGGGAAGGTTCGCGCCTCAGTCAAGGACCAGAAGATGCGTATGAGCCGGCGTTGCGCTGCGGTTTCATTGTCGCCTCTGGCATTCCAGTTCCTTTTAATGGTTATGCCCGTGTGTGCAATCGATGCGTGCGGTTCCGCCTCGAGAGCCTGGCCATACCCGACTTTCCTATCGGCGGCCTCCCAGCCTCGGGTGCCTCGCTCGGGAGCCGACCGTTGAAAACAGCTTTGCCTCGAGACACTGCTGTCGCAGGTAGGTTTCGAGCAAGCTCTCCTGAGCAGCTTGCCATTCGCACCGTGCCTCCGGTGCGAGATCGTCATCGCCGGCAGGGTGACTTTCGCCGTAGCAGCATCGGGAAATTTCCGCCTTCAGCCGACTAGCCGGTGCAAAAACTTCGCCAGCTAAACCCAGCCGTGCTCCGTTGTTCCTCAAGCTTTGCTTCACATCACCCAGTCATCCGCCGATTGTGTCGGAGATGTCTCCGACACAGCATGGCCGTCCAGCGAATACGCGGCGATGTAGTCGATCTTCATTTCGGATCCGTCGGCCACGCTTTCACCTGGAGTTCCTGCCGTACCGCCCACCGCAAGGTTCACCAGCATGTACATCGGGTCATGCATATCCGCCGGCGTATCTGCATGGGCGACCGCGACATCATCGAAATACCAGACGATCTGGTCCTCGTCCCACAGCATGCCGTAGGTGTGGAACCCCTCCGTGCTCGGCACCTTCACAGCCGAGGTCTCGCTCGTCCTTTCGCCGGTCTCGTTGGAATGGGCTGTGACATGGACCGTGTTCGGATCCTGTCCGCGCATTTCCACCACATCGAGCTCCGGCGGCCAGGATCCGTCCTCCGGAAGCAGCCAGAAAGCTGGCCAGACGCCCTGATCATCGGGCATGTCGGCCCTGATTTCGAAATAGCCGTAGGTCTGGGCGAAGGTGGAATGGGTATTGAGCAGGCCCGAGACATAATCGTAGCCGCCGACTTCGTCCTTGATCGACTCCGGCGTCGCCTGAGCCGTGATCGTCAGGACGCCGTTCTCGATCGAGAACGGATTGGCCGAAGCTGTCGGCGCATAGGACGGGTTGATGTACCACTGCTGCTCGGCACTGGTATGCGGGCTACCGCTCTCAGGCGCCCACCAGAACTTGGCATCCCATGTGCCGCTCGTACCGTTGTGCAGCGAGAGGGAATTGAAATCGTCGGAGAAGGTCTGCGTCAACGCCGAACGGTCGAGGCCGAGTTCAAACTGGTCGGCGCTGAGCTCGTCCGTCGTGGTGCCGGCGAGCAGCAGGCTCTCGCCGCCGCCGAGGTCGAGCCGCAGATCGGCTCCTTCCTGCGTGAGGTGGCCGCGAACTTGATCGAAGGAGGTGAATTGATAGCCATTCAGTCGAATGGTGTCGTCCGATCCGAAATCGGTGATCAGATCGCTGCCATTGCCCTGGGTGAGTATGAATGTGTCGGCGCCGCCTCCGCCGGTCAGGATGTCATTGCCTCCGCCGCCGTCGATCGTCTGCCGTCCCGATGCGCCCGAGATGATGTTGTCGGCATCATTGCCGAATGCGAAGCGATTGTCGCCGGTCACTCTGAGATTTTCGAAGTTCTCAGGCAACGTATAGCTCATCCATGTATCGATCGTGTCGACGCCGGCATCGGGAGCCTCGTAAGCCCTGTTGATGCTGGAATAGAGATAGTAGATGTCGTCGCCGGTACCGCCGTTCATCGTCACGTTGACGGAGCTGTCGCCCCAGATCGAATCATTGCCGGCGGTTCCATACAGCGCCGGCCCGGAGCCAGTCGCGGAAAACCAGGCAGTTGAGGTGCCGCTGTAGTACAACGTATCACCAACGGCATTCAAAACGGTCTTGGTCATCAAGCCTTCTCCTGTTTCGGCCGGGAATCCTCCGAGTGGTCCAACGCCCCATCCTCGATGGTGCACTGCGGTAGCTAGGGCGGAAGTTCCAGCCTGCCACCCAAAAAATTGGAATTCGCTTAAAGAAATAAATTTCAGGGCTGCAGGCAACCGGCTGTGCGATCCGCTCTCAATCGCGCACGGCTGCCCTCTTCATGCCTCGCCGAGTGCATCTCCACGAACGTTGACAAGTCATTTTTGTCCCGTGTTAATGGCGAGGCAGGGCCGGTGCCTGGAGTGGAAGGACCGGTGAGGCGGCTGCCGGTGACGGTTGCGCTGATCGCTCTCGGCAGCAGCTGTTTTTCCCTCTCGGCCAGTCGCTGCCCAACTTTCGGAGATTGAGCGTCGTGCCAGGGAAACAGCCCGATAACACCCGGCTTCGCCGAAACATTGGCTTCCAGCGTTTCTTTTCGGTCAGCGGACTGGCGTTCGCGGTACTGTTCATGGCGGCCTCGCTGACACCTACACTTATCCCGCGGACCTATGTCATGCAGGGTGCTCTCTCGGGCGCGAGTGCGGCTGTCGGTTATGGCTTCGGCGTGTTCTTGCGGTGGCTGTGGCTCTATCTGGAGCTGCCGATGCCGAGCGGGTCGAGGCTGCGCCTGATCAATCTCGTGGTGGCGGCCTGCTGTGTCCTGGTGCTGGTCGTCTTTTTGCGGCACGCGACGGAATGGCAGAATTCGGTGCTTGAAGTCATGCGTCAGCCACCGGTCACAAGTACCTACCCGTTGCGCCTCTGTCTGATTGCAGCAGTGGTGTTCCTGGTGCTGGTTGTCTTGGGCAAATGCTTCGGGTTCGTCTTTCGCATCGTGGCGGTCTGGACGCAGCGCTTTGTGCCGAGACGCGTCGCGAACGTCGTTGGTGTCGTGGTGGCGGCCGGCTTGTTCTGGACCGTGGCGAACGGCGTCGTCTTCCGCATCGTGATCAATATGCTCGACGCTTCTTTCAAACAGGCCGACGCATTGATCGAACCCGACAGCGTGGCTCCAGCTGCCACGGAGAAGAGCGGTAGCGCCGCATCGCTCATTTCGTGGGGTGAGCTTGGCTTCAGGGGGCGGAATTTCGTCTCGTCGGGGCCGGCCGCCGATCGGATCAGGGCCTTCACCGGCCAAGGCGCAATGGAGCCGATCCGGGTCTATGTCGGCTTGCCGGCAGGCGAGACGGCCGATGATCGGGCAAGGCTCGCGCTTGACGAGCTGAAGCGGGTCGACGCCTTTTCCAGGGCGGCGCTGGTGGTTATCACGCCGACCGGCACCGGTTTCGTCGATCCGGCTGCCATCGACACGCTGGAATATCTTTTTCACGGCAATGTCGCGAGCGTGGCGCAGCAATACTCCTACCTGTCGAGTCCGCTGTCTCTGCTGATCGAGCCGGACTACGGCGCCGATGCCGCGCGCGCTCTGTTCAGGGAGGTCTACGCCTATTGGACGACGTTGCCGAAGGACAAGCGGCCGAAGCTCTATCTCCATGGCCTCAGCCTCGGCGCGATGAATTCGGAACGCTCGCTGCAATTGTACGAGCAGCTCGGCGATCCCATCAATGGCGCCCTGTTTTCCGGCCCGCCCTTTGAAAGCAGCCTCTGGCGGACTCTGACCGACGCCCGCAATCCAGGTTCGACGGCCTGGCTGCCGGAATTCCGCGACGGTTCTTTCGCCCGCTTCATGAACCAGAATGGCGGGACCGTTCCAAAGGATGCCCCATGGGGTCCGCTGCGCATCGTCTATCTGCAATATGCCAGCGATCCCGTGGTCTTTTTCGACTATCGCGATCTCTATCGGCCGCCCGCCTGGCTCAACTATCCGCGCGGTCCCGATGTCTCTTCCGCATTGCGCTGGTCCCCGATCGTCTTTGTCTTGCAGCTCGCCATTGACACTGCGGTGGCGAACGGGGCGCCCATCGGCTATGGCCATGTCTACGCGCCGCAGCATTATATCGATGCGTGGTTGCAGGTTACCGGCCTTGACGATTGGTCAACGCAGGACATTACCCGGCTGAAAGATCATTTTGCGGCGACGGCCCGGTAAACGGCCGGCTCAGCCGATCCGCCCGCGGTGGATCGCATAGCCTGCAGCGGCGCTCATGACCGCCAGGAGATACCAGGTGACCGCATAGACGAGATGGCTGTTGCGGAAACGGATCACCGTCAGTCCGCCGACCGGCAGACCGCCCGGATTGGGGGTCGCGTCCGCATCGATGAAATAGGGTGCGACATCGGCGAGGTTCCTGGCCGAAGCGATCGTCGCGACATCGCGCGAATACCAGCGGTCGTTTGCGGGATCGTTCGAGCGCAGGAATGCACCGCCCGGTTCCGTCACGCGCAAGAGGCCGACGACCTTGACCGGGCCTGCGGTCTCTCCGTCCGTGCGGGTCCGCGGATCGCGGTGGTCCGCCGGCACGAAACCGCGATTGACGAGGATCGCCGTACCGTCCGGCTGTTCGAGAGGTGTCAGAACCCAGAAGCCGGCGCCGAGTTCCGTGACCGCCTGAACCAGGGTTTCCTGTTCGTGGTGGAAAACACCTGTCGCGGTGACGCGGCGGTATTCGTCGTTCTCGGCAATGATGCCGGCCCAGCTTGCGGAAGAGGGGGCCGGCACGGGTGCGGCGCTCACCCGCGCATCGACGCGGGCGATCAGGTCGAGTTTCCAGAACAGCCGCTGCACCTGCCAGGTGCCGAGGCCCAGGAAGGCGACGGTGAGGAAGATCATCGCGCCCGCCATGACCAGCCGCGACCGGGCGGATTTCGTGTCCGCCGCGTCACCGATTGCGGGATGGTCAAGCGCCATGGCCTTCCCCTCCTGCCCGTCAGGGCATGTTCTTCATCATCTCCGGCGACATGGGCATCATGTTCACGTTGAGATGGTGCATGACCCAGAGCGAGCCGGCGAGCGTGATGCCGACGAGGATGAGCGTGAAGATCAGCGCCATCATCGTCCAGCCGCCTTCCGAGCGCGGGTTCATGTGCAGGAAGAAGACCATGTGCACGACGATCTGCACGACAGCGAAGCCCATGATGAAGAAGGCGGTCGTCAGCTTGCTGTCGAAGACATCTCCCATGACGAGCCAGAAGGGAAGGGCCGTCAGCAGGACGGAAAGGCCGAAGCCGATCAGATAGCCTTTCAGCGTGCCATGGCCGGCTTCGTGGCCGTTGCTGTGTCCATGATGCACGTTGTGGGCATCCTCTGTTGCGGGGGCGTGAGACTGAGGGCTCATCCGAGATATCCGATCAGGTAGACGAAGGAGAAGACGCCGATCCAGACGACGTCGAGGAAGTGCCAGAACATCGACAGGCACATCAGGCGGCGCCTGTTTTCCGCGATCAGGCCGCGTTTGGCCACCTGCACCATCATCGTGATGATCCAGATGATGCCGAAGGTCACGTGCAGGCCGTGCGTGCCGACTAGCGTGAAGAAGGAGGAGAGGAAGGCCGAGCGCGTCGGCCCGGCACCCTCGCGGATCAGGTGGTTGAACTCGTAGAGTTCGAGCCCCAGGAAGATCGCTCCGAACACGCCGGTGACACCCAGCCAGAACATCGTCTCGGCCCTGGCGTTCCGCTCCATCTGCAGCATGGCGAAGCCGTAGGTGATGGAGGAGAGGAGCAGCATCGCCGTGTTGATCGCAACGAGCGGCAGGTCGAACAGGTCGGCCGGCGAGGGGCCTGCGGCGTAAGAACGGCCGAGCACGCCATGCGTGGCGAAGAGGACGGCGAAGATCAGGCAGTCGCTCATCAGGTAGAGCCAGAAGCCCAGCATGGTGCTGCCTTCCGGATGATGCTCTTCCGTCAGATAGAATGCCGGCTTTTCGGTTTCTTGGACTTCGACTTGGCTCATGATCTCAGGTCCGTTCCGCGAGCAGTTTCGAGCGCGCGTCCTCTGTGGCGGTCACGGTTTCAGCGGAAATGTGGAAATCGCGGTTGTAGTTGAAGGTATGGCCGATCGCGACGGCGATCATGGCGACGAAGGAGACGATCGCCAGCCACCAGATGTACCAGATCATCGCGAAGGCGAAGACGACGCTGATCGCCGCCAGGATAAGCCCGGTGCCGGTATTCTTCGGCATATGGATCGGCTTGAAGCCGCCGAGCGGGCGCTCGTAGCCGCGGTTCTTCATGTCGTACCAGCTGTCGTGGTCGTGCACCACCGGCGTGAAGGCGAAGTTGTAGTCCGGCGGCGGCGAGGAGGTCGACCATTCCAGTGTTCGGGCATCCCAGGGATCTCCCGTATCGTCGCGCAGCTGGTCGCGCCTCAGGAAGCTGACGACGAGCTGGATGACGAAGGCGGCGATGCCGAGCGCGATCAGGACCGCGCCGCAGGCGGCAATGACGAACCAGATCTGCAGCGACGGGTCCTCGAACTGGCTGACGCGGCGGGTGACGCCCATCAGACCGAGCACATAGAGCGGCATGAAGGCGACATAGAAGCCGATCAGCCAGAACCAGAAGCTCACCTTGCCCCAGAAGGGATCGAGCCGGTAGCCGAAGGCCTTGGGGAACCAGTAGTTCACGCCTGCGAGCAGCCCGAAGACGACGCCGCCGATGATGACGTTGTGGAAATGGGCGATCAGGAACAGCGAATTGTGCAGCACGAAATCGGCCGGCGGCACGGCGAGCATGACGCCGGTCATGCCGCCGATGACGAAGGTGACCATGAAGCCGACCGTCCACAGCATCGGCACCTCGTAGCGGATGCGGCCGCGATACATGGTGAAGAGCCAGTTGAACATCTTCGCGCCCGTCGGGATCGAGATGATCATCGTGGTGATGCCGAAGAAGGCGTTCACGCTGGCGCCGGAGCCCATGGTGAAGAAGTGGTGCAGCCAGACGATGTAAGAGAGGATCATGATCACGCAGGTCGCATAGACCATCGAAGCGTAACCGAAGAGCCGCTTGCCGCAGAAGGTGGCGACGACCTCGGAAAAGATGCCGAAGGCCGGCAGGACGAGGATATAGACCTCCGGATGGCCCCAGATCCAGATGAGGTTGATGTACATCATCGGATTGCCGCCGAGGTCGTTGGAGAAGAAATGCGTGCCGACGTACCGATCCAGCGTCAGCAGCGCCAGCGTGGCGGTGAGGATCGGGAAGGTCGCGACGATCAGCACGTTGGTGCAGAGCGAGGTCCAGGTGAAGATCGGCATCTTCATCATCGTCATGCCCGGCGCGCGCATCTTGACGATCGTGGCGATCAGGTTGATGCCGGAAAGCGTCGTGCCGACGCCCGCCACCTGCAGGCCCCAGATATAATAGTCGACGCCGACGCCCGGGCTGTAATCGGCGCCCGACAGCGGCGGATAGGCGAGCCAGCCGGTGCGGGCGAATTCGCCGACGAAGAGCGACATCATGATGATGATCGCGCCCGCCGTCGTCATCCAGAAGGAGAAGTTGTTCAGGAAGGGGAAGGAGACGTCGCGGGCGCCGATCTGCAGCGGCACGACGAAGTTCATCATCCCCGTCACGAAGGGCATGGCCATGAAGAAGATCATGATCACGCCGTGGGCGGTGAAGATCTGGTCGTAATGGTGCGGCGGCAGGTAGCCTTCGGAGCCGTTGAAGGCGATCGCCTGCTGGATGCGCATCATGATCGCGTCGGCGAAGCCGCGCAGCAGCATGATGATCGCCAGCACCACATACATGACGCCGATCTTCTTGTGGTCGACGCTGGTGAACCATTCCGTCCAGAGATAGCCCCAGAGCTTATAGCGGGTGATGAGCGCCAGGACGGCGAGGCCGATAACCGCCACGCCGAGGAAGGTCACGACGAGAATGGGTTCGCGATAGGGGATGGCCTCGAGGGTGAACCGCCCGAAGAGGAATTGCGTCAAAGTGCTGTTGCCGAACATGGGTGTATCCAAATCGTCTCTAGATGCGGGCTCAGGGCTGGTTTGCGGGTGGCGTCGGATTGCCTGGGTTGATCTGCGCCGGCGCCGGGCCGCCCTGATTGCCTTCCGGCATGGGATTGTCCCCTGGCATGTGCATGTCTTGCATGTTGTTCATGTCGTGGCCCATCGGGTGTGGCTCAGGCTCAGGCTGGCCTTCGACGCCCTCTCTCGGCTCCCCGGTCCGGGCCGGTTCGCCGCTGGCCGGCACGGTCGCGCCGGGCGCCTCTTCCGTCGTGTGCCGGTTGTCGTATTCCAGCCGGCCATGGTTTTCCCCGCTCTCGGCGCCGCCGCCGCCCATCATGTCGACATGCATCATCTCGTTCATGCACATCTTGCCGGGCGTGACGCAGAGGTTGAGCACCGCATCGAAGAGCCCGTCCTCGAAGCTGGAGAAATAGCGGACCGGCTCCCGCACGCTCGGCTTTTCAAGCTTCAGGTAGGCGTCGCGGTTGAGCGCGGTGCCCTGGCTCCTTACCCGCGCGACCCATTCGTCGAAACCGGCCTGCGTGAACCCGTGGAACATGAAGCGCATGTGCGAGAAGCCGTCGCCGCTGTAATTGGCGGACAGGCCCTCGTATTCGCCTTCCTTGTTGATGACGGCGTGAAGCCTCGTTTGCATGCCGGGCATGGCATAGATCATGCCAGCGAGCGCGGGTACGTAGAACGAGTTCATCACGGAGGACGACGTGATCTGGAAGTTGATCGGCACGTCGACCGGTGCGGCCATCTCGTTGACGGTGGCGACGCCGTAATCCGGGTAGAAGAACAGCCATTTCCAGTCGAGCGCCACGACCTGCACGGTCAGCGGCTTCGTCTCGGCGGGGATCGGGCGCTCGGCATCGATGCGGTCGAGCGGCCGGTACGGGTCGAGCTTGTGGGTGCTGATCCAGGTTACGGCGCCGAGCGCGATGATGATGGCGAGCGGCGCCGACCAGATGATGACTTCGAGCCGCGTCGAATGGTGCCATTCGGGATCGTATATGGCGGCCGCGTTCGAACGGCGGTAGCGCCAGGCGAAGAACAGCGTGAGGAAGATGACCGGCACGATGATCAGGAGCATGAGCACGGTCGCGACGACGATCAGGTCGGCCTGCTGCCTGGCGATGTCGCCGGAGGGCGACATGACGACCATGCTGCATCCGGATAGCGCCGCTATGGCGAGGAGAGCGAACAACCGTCCGATGAATTTGAACTGAATGGGCATTGCGGGCTCGATTTGCGTTTTGTCTAGTGCGCACTAATCGCGGCGATGCCCCGCCCGGAATGAGGTCGTTCGTCGCAGTGCAGCAAACTGTCGCAGCGCAGCAATCGAGCCGCCCGCCATCCTCTGCCATTGCCCTGCACTACCGACCGCGTGGCATTCACGTCCGCTCACCGAAAAATCTAGGACAGGATGCCGGTCCGACCAGAGGGCAGGCCCGAAAGTCGGAAACACGCTTTTTTGCGCGGAATCCTTGATCTCGGCGGGTGTTTGATCAACATTTCATCAGGCGTCGGATTCTCGCCAGGAGGAAGATCATGAGCACAGTCGTCAACCCTTCGTCGGCAGGCCCGACATCGTCAGGCATGGAACGGGACGCCCGGCGCATTCACGACGACAAGCCGATTTCCCCCGACAGCATCGTCATCAGTGTGATCATCGGTCGCATGTCGGAATTCTTCGATTTCTTCGTCTACGGCATCGGTTCGGTGCTGGTCTTCCCCAAGCTGATCTTTCCGTTCGCGCCGAGTCCGGCCGCGGCCACGCTGTTGTCGTTCGCGATCTTCCCGCTCGCTTTCCTGGCGCGTCCGGTCGGGTCCTTCGTCTTCATGTGGATCGACCGTCATTACGGGCGCGGGACGAAATTGACGATCGCCCTCGTCATCCTCGGCGGCGCGACCGCCTCGATCGCCTTCATGCCCGGCTACGAGACGATCGGCTATTGGGCGGTGGCGCTTCTGGCGCTCTTCCGGCTGGGGCAGGGCTTCGCGCTCGGCGGCGCCTGGGACGGGCTCGCCTCGCTGCTCAACCTTTATGCGCCGCCCCACCGCCGCGGCTGGTATGCGATGATCCCGCAGCTCGGCGCGCCCTTCGGCTTCGCGCTCGCCAGCATCCTGTTCGGCTATTTCGTCGTCAACCTGTCGGAAGAGGACTTCCTCTCCTGGGGCTGGCGTTATCCTTTCTTCGTCGCTTTCGCGATCAACGTCGTGGCGCTCTTCGCGCGGCTGCGCATCGTCGCCAGCAAGGAGTTCGGGGCGGCGATGGACGCGCAGGAACTGCAGCCGCGGCCGATCTTCGAGATGCTGAGCCGGCATGCCCAGGACGTGGTGCTGGGCGCCTTCGCTCCGCTTGCGAGCTTCGCCATGTTCCACCTCGTGACGATCTTCCCCTTGAGCTGGGTGACGCTCTATGGCGGCCAGACGGCGGCCAGATTCCTCTGGGTGCAGGCGGCGGGCGCCGTCGTCGGCGTGGTCGGCATCGTACTCTCCGGCCTCATCGCCGACCGGATCGGCCGCCGCAACCAGCTGATGATCGGCGCCGTCATCATCGCGATCTTCTCGTTCTCGGCGCCCTTCCTGCTCGATGCCGGCGGCGCCGGTCAGGATGCCTTCATCGTCATCGGTTTCGGCATCCTCGGCCTTTCCTTCGGCCAGGCGTCAGGCGTCGTCTCCTCGCGTTTCGGCCAATACTACCGCTATACCGGTGCGGCGCTCACCTCCGACCTCGCCTGGCTGGTGGGTGCGGCCTTCGCGCCGCTGGTGGCGCTGGGGCTTGCCTCCAGCTTCGGCATCATCTTCATCGGCGGTTACCTGATCTCCGGGGCGATCTGCTCGCTGGTGGCGCTGAGCCTCACCCGCGTACTCGACCAGAGCAACGAGCCGGGGCCGCAGCGGTAGGTTATTATTCCACCCTTGAGGGAAGGCCGTCGCCTGTGGTCTTCCCTTTCTGGCCTGCCGGCCATCTCCCCACAAGGGGGGAGAACACCCGAGGTATGGCCTTCCCCCAACCGCTTGGATCGAGCAGGGCAGCAAAGCCCCTCCCCCTTGTGGGGAGGGTTGGGGAGGGGACATTTGCGGGACGGGTATTAAGCCGCCTTCCTATCCAGCGTCGGCCGGGTCGCGGCCGCCTTTTCCACCATGGCCGTGACTTCCGCGCGGCGGGCGCCGGAAAGCGGCATGCGCGGCATGCGCACACGCTCGGAACCGCGGCCCATGATCTGCTCGGCAAGCTTGATCGATTGCACGAGGTCATGCTCGGCATCGAGATGCAGGAGCGGCATGAACCAGCGATAGATACGGCGGGCTTCCTCCCAGTCGCCGCGGGCGGCGGCAGCGACAAGCGCTACCGATTCCTGCGGGAAGGCGCTGGTGAGGCCGGAAACCCAGCCCTTGGCACCGAGCATCAGGCCTTCGAGCGCTACGTCGTCGAGGCCTGCGAAAATGTCGAACCGGTCACCGAAGGCATTGATGAGGTCGGTGAAGCGGCGCGGATCGGGCGCACTTTCCTTGACCGCCTTGATGTTCGGCACATCTTCCAGCTGGCGCAGCACGTCGGCGCCGATATTGACGCGATAGGCGGGCGGGTTGTTGTAGAGCATGATCGGCAGCGAGGTCGCTTCCGCGATCGCCTTGAAATGGGCAACCAGCTCCTCCGGCTTCGGTACGTAGACCATGGCCGGCAGCACCATCAGGCCATCGGCCCCGAGCTTCTCGGCATCCTTTGCGTAGGCGACGGCGCGGCGCGTATCGAATTCGGAAACGCCGGTCACGACCGGCACGCGGCCGGCGACCACCTCGACGGCGGCTTTCAAAATCGTGCGCTTCTCTTCGGGGTCGAGCGAATTGTTCTCGCCGCAGGTGCCCATGACGATGAGCCCGTTGACGCCATCGCGCACCAGGGCGTCCTGCACGCCCTGCGTCGCCTTCAGATCGACGGAGAAGTCCTCGTTGAATTGTGTCGTGACGGCGGGGAAAACGCCGGTCCAGCCTGTGGTCATCGCAGCAACTCCTCTGGTTGATGGGTCATCATACGCGCTTTTTCACGCGAAGGGTTCGGTCGGGCTCTTTGCCGGCTCCGTGAACCATTGCGGCCCGGTTCCGGTCATCTGGATATGGTCTTCGAGGCGGATGCCGAAGCGGCCCGGATAGACGATCATCGGCTCGTCGGAGAAGCACATGCCGGGCTCGAGCATGGTGGAATTGCCGCGGACCAGAAAGGGCTCCTCGTGGATTTCGAGGCCGAGACCATGGCCGGCGCGATGCGGCAGACCGGGCAGCACATAATCCGGCCCGAGACCGTATTTGGCGAGCACCTTGCGGGCCGCATCGTCGAGGCTGCCGCAGGTGGCGCCGATGCGGGCGGCTTCGAACACGGCCTGTTCCGCCTCGCGCTCGATCGCCCATGCATCGGCGAACTCCCGCGTAGGTTTGTCAAGCACATAGGTGCGGGTGAGGTCCGAATGATAGCCGTCGAGGCGGCAGCCGGCATCGACCAGCACGACATCGCCCGGAGCGTAGATCTGCTCGCCGTCGGCTCCGTGGGGCAGGGACGTCGCCAATCCGAATGAGACGATGCAGAAAGACGAACCGCCCTCGGCGCCGAGCGCCCGATGCTGTTCGTCGATATGGCGAACGACTTCCGATGCCTTGACGCCCGGCTTGATGAAGGCATGCGCCCGGCGATGGACCTCCAATGTCAGATTCATCGCGTGCTGGATGAGGGCGATCTCCGCCTTCGACTTGCGCAGGCGCATGTCGCGGACCAGCCGTCCGCCATCAGCGAGCCGGTCGGCGCCGAAGACCGAAGCGAGCTGATGATAGACGAAGAGCGGCAGGGCATCGTCGAGCGCAAGTCTTTCGCCTGCCGGCATCAGCGAGGCGACCAGCGCCGCGCTCGATTGATCCTCCTGCCAGACGACGATCTCGCCGGGCAGGTGCGGCAGGGTCTCGACCCGGCTCTGCTCGAAGCCCGGCGCGATGTAATACACGTCCTTCGGTGTCACCAGCGCGCCCAGAAGGCGCTCGCTCGGGTGCCATTCGAGGCCGGTAAAATAGCGCAGGCTTTCCGTCGAACCCAGCAAGAAGCCGCCCAAACCCTTTTCCGCGAGCGAGGACTGCAGCCGTTGAAGGCGTTGCCGCCGTTCGTCGTCGGTGATCTTCGGGACGGGATGAGACCAGGACATGGCCGGTTCCTTTTCGTAGCTGAAAGGTTCTATACAGGCTTGTATTTAGTTTGTCGACATTGCATCCGAGGCGCTTTCCGGCGATCGAAAGTGTCGAAGTTTCAACGGAAACGGCCGATCCGGAAAGGTTCGATGGAAAGGGCAGGTGCACGGCGTGCGGCGATATCCGCGACGAGACGCCCCGTCGCGGCCGACTGCGTCAGGCCGAGATGACCGTGGCCGAAGGCATGGATCACCGCCCGCGTGGCGCTCGAAGGACCGATGACCGGCAGGCAGTCGGGCATCGACGGGCGGAAACCCATCCACTGCCGTCCGCCTTCCGTATCCAGTTCCGGCAAGAAGGTCTTCGCCTTCTTCAGCATGGCTTCCGACCGCCTGTAATTCGGCGGCAGCCTGAGTCCGCCGAGTTCGACCGCTCCTCCGACGCGGATGCCGGACGAAAGCGGCGTCACAACGAAGCCGTGATCGTTGAAATAGAGCTGGCGCTGCAGCGGGAAGGCACCGGGCGGCAGGGTCGTGTTGTAGCCCCGCTCGGTCTCGAGCGGCGCATGATCACCGAGGCTTGCGGCCAGGTTCTTCGACCATGCGCCGCAGGCAAGCACCACCGTCTTCGCTTCGAAGACCGCGCCGTCCGCGAGCTGTAGATAGGCGCCCGACGCTGCCGGTTTGATGCGGGCTACCTCGCCGATCCGAAGCGAAGCGCCGCGCGCGATGGCGTGGTCGACCAATGCCCTGGTGAACTCGTAAGGATCGGAGACCTGCAGACCGTCCGGCGTGAACATGCCATGCCGGAATTGCGCCGCGAGCCCCGGCTGGAGTGTGTCGATCTCCCTGCGTCCCACCCGTCCGAACTCGAAACCCGCCTTGCGCTTCGCGTCCCAATCCGCCGCGGCCGCGTTGAGGCTTGCCTCGCTGTCATAGAGGTCGAGCGTGCCGGTCCGGCTCACCATGTTCTTGAGGCCGGTGCGCTCGATGACCCGCAGCATTTCGCTGGATGCCAGCGGCATCATCCCGGCATGGACCGCGACCGTGCGTTCGAAGGCGGGGCGGGCGCTGGCACGCCAGAGGCGCCAAAGCCATGGCATCATGTTCAGCGCGTAAGAAGGCGGCAGGCTGAGAGGGCCGAGCGGATCGAGCAGCCATTTCGGCGCCTTCCACATCATGCCCGGCGCGGCGATCGGGATAATTTCGGGAAAGGCGAGAATGCCGGCATTGCCGCTGCTGGCGCCCCTCGACACTTCGCCGCGTTCGATCATCAGCACCGAGCGGCCGTCCTCCTGCAGATAATGCGCCGCCATCGCGCCGATAATGCCTGTGCCGATGACGACGGCATCCACGGAAGGGTTGTTCATCATGTCCATCCTGTGTGACGAATGCTGAAAGGGTGGCTCAGGTAGCTGAGAGATCGACAGGGTTGCCGAGATCGCGGGCGAGATAGTCCTGGATTTGTCTGACGATCTGGGCTGCGTGGCGGATCGCCAGCCGGTCGGCATGATCGACGTCGCGAGCCTCGATCGCCGCGATCATCTCCTCGTGCTCCTCGACATACTGGCGCGGCAGCCGGTCGTCGAAGGTGCGGTAATAGAGGCGGAGAATACGCCGCCCTTCGTCGAGTAGCCGCGCAAAGAAGGTCGTGTAATAGGGATTGCCGGCAAGCTCGGCGATCGCCACGTGGAATTCGCGGTTCGCCTCGATCATCGCGACGGCATCATGGGCGGTGACGGCGGCGGCGAATTCCTGCTGCCGCCCGCGGATCGCGTCCATGGCATCCGCGGAACCATGCATCGCCGCACCACGGGTGGTAACGCGATACATCAGCGTCAGCGCGTCGAAATAGGTGGGCAGAGAGGCAAAATCGATCGGCGAAACGATCGTGTTGCGGTTGGGAAGCGTGGTGACGAGGCCCTCCCCGGAGAGCCGCAGCAATGCCTCGCGGATCGGCGTGCGCGACATGCCGAACCGCTCCGAGAGACGAACCTCATCGAGCGGGCTTCCCGGCGGCAGCGTCATGGCGAGGATTTCCCGGCGCAGCACCGTATAGACGCTCTGGGTGCCCGAGCCGCGAACACGGGGAATGTCGTTTTCTGCCGGTTCCACTTTTGCTGTCATTTGCCATCCCTGCATCACAGGCTTTTGCTGAGATCATATTTGCATGCGTGTTGTCGACAGAAAACCTGGCTATCCCAGCGTGCAAGAGCAATCTCATTGAATTCCTCTCATATTGACGCTATATTGCGTCAATATCAGCGACAGACGGAGACGGCAGAGGTTGCAATGGGACTCGTTCAATATTCCGAAGCAGGTTTTTTCGCCCCCCGCAAGATAGCCGAGGTTCTCCATACCACGAGTGAGGAAGTGGCGCGGACGGCAGGGCTCGGCAAAGACGCGGTGCAGCGCAGGGAACGCGTTCGCTCCGATAAGACCCAACGCCGGCTGCGGGAGATGATCGAGATCGTCAACAAGGTTGAACCCCGTTTCGGTTCTGCCCTCATGGCCTATGCCTGGTATCGCTCGGAACCGCTGCCCGGCTTTTCCGGTCAGACGGCCATGCAGCTCGTACGAAACGGTCGGGCCGAAGAGGTACTCGATTATATCGATGCTGTAGACGCGGGCGTTCACGCCTGAGATGCGTTATCGCGGTCCGCTCTATCGAGCCCTCAATCCGATCTACGCCCGCGAACCGTTATCGGGCAAAGGCGCCGAGCTTTATGGCGGACGGTTCAATCCCAGGGGCCAGCCTGCGCTCTACGCGTCGCTCGCCGTCATGACGGCACTTCGCGAAGTCAACCAGATCGGCAGTCTGCAGCCGACGACGCTTGTCTCCTACGATGCAGAGATCGAGAACGTTTTCGACAGCCGTGACGACATTGCCCTGCAAGCAGAAGGCATGGATGCAGCAACACTCGCCGACAGTTCCTGGCGCGACCAGATGAAGACGATAGGGGAGGCGAGGTCTCAGTCCTTTGCGCGAACCCTGATCACCAAGGGATTTCATGGATTGCTCGTCGGAAGTTTCGCTCCTGGCGCTACAGAGAACGACCTGAACCTTGTCCTCTGGATCTGGAGCGACAAGCGGCCATCCCGTCTGACCTTGATCGACGATGAAAACCGCCTCTCCCGATAGGCCGGAGGCAGGCGCCACCAGGGTCAGCCCTGCATGATGCTTGGTATTGCCAGCGCTTTCGCCGGAAAATCGCCGAAGACCTGATAACGCCGCCGGCCGGTTTCCTTCGCCCTGTAGAGCGCAAGATCGGCCCGGGCCAACAACTGATCGAAAGGAGCCTGGCCGAAGGCCAGTCCCACGGACGCGCCGATATCGATGCCGGTCACTTCGACCTCGTTGCGGATGCCCGATGCGGCCTCCAGCACGGCCTCGGCAAATTCCTGCGCATCTTCCAGCGAACAGTGATCGAGGACGGTGATGAATTCGTCGCCTCCTGTCCTTGCCGCAAAGCCGTTTGCAGGCAGAACGGCCGCGAGCCGGGCGGCAAAGGAGCGCAGCACCTGGTCGCCGACATGATGGCCCATGCGGTCGTTGACCTCCTTGAAATGGTCGAGGTCGATATGCAGCACGGCGATCGGAACCGTTTCGGGGGAAGCGCGGGATGCGAGGAACCGGTCCAGCGCCCGCCGATTGGGCAGGCCGGACAGATAGTCGTGCAGGGCGGTATGTTCGAGTATCCTGTAGCTTTCTTCCAGCTGCTGCGCCCGCCGGATGAGCTCCTCCTGCATCAGCACATCCGCCGTGACATCCCATTCGGCGCCGATGAAGAAACGGGTCCCGTCCTGATCCTCGTAATGGTGTGCCCGGGAGCGAAGATGACGGACGCTGCCGTCAGGCAGGAGGATCCTGAACTGCGAGGAATAATTGGTTCCCGCCGTGGCGGCGTCGGTGAAATCGGTCAGGGCCTGCTCGCGATCCCCGGGATGGACATGCTCGATCCAGTCCACCGCGGCGCCGAATTCCACACCATAGAGCTCGCAAAGCCGCCGGTCCCAGGTAACCTGGTCGGTCGCGAGATTGTGTTCCCAGATACCGATCTGCGACGATTCCAAGGCGAGCGCGAGCTTACGATAGAGCCTCCGAGACTCGTCCGTCGACGTATCTAGAAGCTTTTCCTCCACGATCGCTCCCGTATCCAAGTTGGTCCGAAATCAGGTCGAACGGCCGGCCGATATGTTCGGCCTGATCTTCTTCGTCTGCTTCGGAAACGTTTATCAGTGCATTCTAAGGTACAATCCTCAACATCCCGTTGCTGCGTTTTCGCAAAACGGATCTTTCTTGCGCTTTTTGCGCCTTTTCTGAGTGGTTTCGGTCAGGGCAGGGTCCGCAGAAGCCGCTCGGCTGCCTTTTTGCCCGCGACGATCGCGCCTTCGATATAGCCCGGATAGGAGGGTGCGAGTTCCGACGAGGCGAAATGGATTGGGGCGGCACCCGCAATCAGCACCTCTTCTGCATTGCGAGCGTTAAGATCGACGATGACATCGCTATAGGCGCCGCTGCTCCAGGGATCGTCGACCCAGTCGCGAATGTGGATATCCAGCATCTCTCCGCCCGGCACGCCGAACGCTTCGGCGAGCAGCCCGCGGATGACGCCGCGCAGTTCGTCCGCGGGCCTGCCGTGCCATTGCAGCGCCAGAGGGCCGCCGACGAACAGGACCAGACCGGCATAGCCGTCGCGGCTCGTATCGAAGGCATAGAGGCCCTGCGGTTCCTGCCACATCACCGAGCCGCTCAACCCGAGATCGCGCCAGAAAGGCCTGGCATAGCTCACCTGCACCTTGATCGCGTAACCGGGACCCCAGGCATTCAAGGCCTTCTGCAGGCGACCGGGAAGGGCAGGGGAAAAGGCGAGCCTGCGGGCCGCGACCGGCGGCAGGGCCAGGAGTACCTGAGCCGCCGAGAACCGCTGGGCGCCGCTCCAGACCTCGGCGCCTTCGGTGGAATGATCGATGCGGGTGACGGCGGTGCTCAGCTTCAGCCGGTCGCCGAGCCTTGCGGCGAGGTCATCGGCAAGCGCGTGCACGGTCTCGCCCAGGAACATTTCCAGTTCCGAATGGGTATTGGTGATGCGCCGGTCGTTCGAGGCGAGATAGGTGAAGGCGATCTCGTCGGGAGACCGGCACCACAACCCCTTGACCAGGCGCATGAAGCTGTGTGCGACATCTTCGGGAATGTCCTGCTTCGCGACCCAGTCGGCGACCGTCAAGCCCCATAGCTGCGGATCTTCGGGATCGGTGGCGATCATCCGGTCGCGCAGCGCATCCACCTGGCGCCAGAGATCATACCCTTTCTGCAGAGGCACGGGTGGCCGGAAAACCGTGTCGCCCTCCGCGTAACTCCTGACGGGTGTCCTGCCGTGCGTCTTGATGAGCGCCATCAGCTCCGGCATGTCCCGGCAGAAGAACTGCCCGCCGGTATCGATCCAGGTGCCGTCCGGCAATACTTCCGCTTCGACCTTGCCGCCGACGCGGTCGCGCGCCTCGAGCAGCAGGACATTCAGGCCTGCATCCGCGAGCTCCAATGCAGCGGTGAGGCCCGTGAAGCCCGCGCCCACAACGATGACGTCCTGCTCCGGCATTCCGTTCTCCGGGTGTCTTCCTGCGTTCAGCCATTAGCGGAAGCGGAAGGAAACGTCTACGAGCCGGTGAGGGTGAGCCCTTCAAAGCCACGCTGCCGCCTCCGGTGGGATACCGGAAGCGACAGTGCGGATGGCAGTTTGTCTGCATGCCCGCGCCGGCAGGCGGGGCACATCCGGCGAAAGGAAAACGGTCCGATTCCCTTGTCGAATCCGCGCCGGTCAGTTTCGTCCCCTTGCGTCAGCCCCTTCACATTCATACCTTAAAGGGACGGTAAAGTTCGGCTCTGCAGACCCCGGCGGCCTCAGGAGCCGAGTATCGCCCATCAGGATTTGCATCATGGATATCGAGAGAATTTTGCGGTCCGTCGTGGCCGTGCGAGCCTCAATTCCGCAGAACGCCTTCACGGCCGACACGCTCGGCATGCAGCGGGAAGGATCGGGCGTCGTCATTCGCGACAATGGGCTGGTGCTGACGATCGGCTATCTGATCACCGAGGCGGAGGAAGTCTGGCTGACGCGCCATGACGGGCGTGTCGTGCCCGGCCATGCTCTGGCCTACGATCAGGAGAGCGGCTTCGGCCTGGTGCAGGCGCTTGCGCCGCTCGAACTTCCCGCGCTCGAAATCGGCGATTCCGCCACGGCCGCGATCGGCGATCCGATCGTTTTTGCCGACGGCACGGGCGAGTATCTGCGCGGCAATATCGTCGCCAAGCAGGAATTCGCCGGTTATTGGGAGTATCTGCTGGAAGAGGCGATCTTCATCGCGCCGGCGCATCCCTCATGGGGCGGGGCGGCGCTGATCGATGCCGAAGGCAAGCTTCTTGGTGTCGGGTCGCTGCGCCTGCAGATGAGCCGGGGCGGTGAGATCGCCGACATCAACATGGCGGTGCCGATCAATCTGCTCAGACCCATCCTCGACGATCTGCTGCATCGCGGCGAGTTCAACCGGCAGCCGCGCCCCTGGCTCGGCGCCATGTCGGCGGAAAGCAACGGCGAAGTGGTGGTCATGAGCGTCACGGAAAACGGCCCGGCCGCCAAGGCAGGCCTGAAGCGCGGCGACGTCATCTCGGAGATCCGCGATGGCGAGGTCGACGGACTTGCGGATTTCTACCGCAAGATCTGGGAGAGCGGCCCGCCGGGCTCGGAAATCCCGATGCGCATCCTGCGCGACGGCCGCGAGGCATGGCTGAGGATCAAATCCGCTGACCGGAACGACTTTTTGCGGAAGCCGCAGCTGCAGTGATCCCCCGCGTGTATCTCACTGCATAACCATGATGTTGGCCTCATGAGCTGCCTTGATGAGTGCTCGGCGGACCTGTTCCGGCGTGGCGCGATCATGCATTGCGTCGTGACACATCTTTATCGCCTCAAGATATGCCTCTCCATCGTCGGTCGGCCAATGCTTGAGAAGCTCTGCAGCCGCTTCCTCGACTGAGCGCACGACACTGTACCGGCCTATCGCATGCATGGCGAAGCCGACTGGCCTGAATTGACGCGATTTGTCCGATTCCAAAACACTTTGCTTCCGTCGCACTGCTTTATTAGTAACGGAGCAATAACCATGCCGAACAGATCCGCATGAGCGCTGCGCTCTCCTACAACTTGGGGGCGGCTGTCGCGGGCCGAAAGCGAGAGATCGTTAATCAGTCTTTCGCTCTGCGCGATGATGAAGGCGGCTATCTTCTGGGAATCCTCCGGCGTGAACGCCTTGACCTCCAGCTCCATGATGCCGGACGTGTGGTCGAAATTGATACTCACCATGCGC
>Ga0164243_10003764_pt1 | contig 24137 bp, 20 predicted proteins | sample OricompcompostOP_FD_108781 | JGI IMG/M metagenome (GOLD analysis project Ga0164243, IMG submission 108781) | Organic Plus compost microbial communities from Emeryville, California, USA - Original compost - Organic plus compost (OP) | ecosystem: Engineered > Solid waste > Mixed feedstock >...
ACTCACGTGTTACTCACCCGTTCGCCACTCGTGTACCCCCGAAGGGGCCTTACCGTTCGACTTGCATGTGTTAAGCACGCCGCCAGCGTTCGTCCTGAGCCAGGATCAAACTCTCCGTTGAAATATATCGGTGCAGCACCGAAGTGCTGTTTACCGTCAACATGGTTCGATCGCTGACGTGGATCTCGAAGAGATCCTGTCATCAATCAAAGGAATCCGAACCTAGTACGTCATAAGTGATACAAAATCACTTACAATGCCTAGGCACGGGGTTTATTTGTGCATAAACTGGCATTGACTTTTAGCACGCTGTTGAGTTCTCAAGTTTCGGGCGCACACCGCGCGGTTTTCTTTCGAATTCCGCTTGGGGCAACTCGACTTACTTTAGTGAAGTTCTCGCTGCGTTGTCAACTCGGTGTTGATCTTGCTTTGGGGCCTTCACCTCGGTCTTCGTGACCCCTTCCGGACCCTTCGGATCTCGTCTGGGACAACCCGACCTAGCTTACTGAAGAGTTCCGTCCCGGTCAAACCGGATCTTCCCTCCCCCGGCGGGCATCTCGGCGGGCCGCTTCAGGCTGCTGCACCACTGGGGCGCACGCCATCACGGCTGCTTTGATACCGTTTGGGTTCCGCTCGGGCCGGCCGCTTCGCCTTTCGGTTTCCGCGTCCCGCTCCCCGGCGGCTCAGAGAACATTACGCGCAGCGTGCGAGCCGGTCAAATCGACAACTGGTGGCGCTCGTCACAACCCGCGTTTTCCCTGGTCAGCGGCCTTTTCGTCGGCACCGGTCGGCAGCCACCTGACACCCCGCCCAGGACAGCGCGCCGACCGCACACCGACCGGCCGGCCGGCATCTCAGGCCAGGACGTGAACCGCGCCCACCGTCTTCTTGCCGCGGCGCACCACGACGTATTCCCCGGCCAGCAGATCGGCCGGCTGCAACCGGCGCTCGGCGTCGGTGACCTTCTCGTTGTTCAGGTACGCGCCGCCCTCGGCAATCGCGCGCCGCGCCGCGGACTTGCTGGCAACCACACCGGACGCCTCCAGGGCATCGACGAACGTCGGCAGCTCGGAGTCGGACTTCATTTCGGCGGCGCCGAGTTCGGTCGCGACATCCCGGACCACTCCGGCGGGCAGGGAATGCAGGTCGGAGCGGCCGAACAGCGCCTCGGCGGCATCGTTGGCGGCCTTGGTGTCCGATGGCGAATGCACCAGATCGGTGACATCATCGGCGAGCGCGTGCTGGGCCAACCGCAGATGCGGCTTCTCCCGGGTCTGCCGTTCCAGTTCGGCGATCTCGTCCTGGCTGCGCGGACTGAACACCTTCAGGTATTCGATGACCTTCTCGTCCTCGGCGTTCAGGAAGAACTGGTGGAAGGCGAACGGGCTGGTCAGTTCCGGGCTCAGCCAGATCGATCCGCCCTCGGTCTTGCCGAATTTCGTTCCGTCGGCCTTGGTCAACAGCGGCGTCGCGATGGCATGCACCCTTCCACCGTCGGCCCGGCGGATCAGCTCGACACCGGCGGTGATGTTCCCCCACTGGTCGCTGCCGCCGAACTGCAGGGTGCAGCCGTACTGTCGGTACAGGTTCAGGTAGTCGAACGCCTGGAGCAGGACGTAGGAGAACTCGGTGTAGGAGATGCCCGACTCCAGCCGCTTCCGGACGACCTCCCGGGCCAGCATCCGGTTCACCGGGAAGTGCTTGCCGATATCCCGCAGGAAATCCAGCACCGGAACGTCCTTGGTCCAGTCCAGGTTGTTCACCACCCGGGCGGGGTTCGGACCGTCGAAGCGGACGTACTTGCTGACCTGTTGGCGGATCTGGTCCACCCAGCCGGCGACGGTCTCCTTGGAGTTCAACACCCGCTCCGCGGTCTCCTTCGGGTCGCCGATCAGCCCGGTCGACCCGCCGACCAGGATGAGCGGATTGTGTCCCGCGTCCTGCAGGTGCCGGGCAACGATCAGTTGCACCAGGTTGCCGAAGTGCAGGCTGGGCGCCGTGGGATCGAACCCGATATAGAACGTGACCGGTCCCGCATCGAGATGCTCACGCAGCGCTTGTTCGTCGGTGCATTCGGCGAGCAGTCCCCGCCAGGTCAACGTATCGAGAATTCCCACGGCCCAAAGCCTAGTGGCGCAGCTGCTCGAGACGTTCGGTGATTTCGGTCAGCTGCTCGGCGACCCGCGCCGTTGCGGTGCCGCCGCGGCCGTTCCGGGAATCGATCGACCCCTCGACGGTGAGCACCGAAAGCACCTCCGGAGTCAGCCTCCTGTCGATTTCGGCCAGCTGGTCGGGAGTCAGATCGGACAGTTCGATGCCGTGCTGTTCGCAGTAGCGGACACAGGCGCCGGAGATCTCGTGAGCCTCCCGGAACGGCACCCTGCGACGGACCAGCCAGTCGGCGACATCGGTGGCCAACGAGAATCCCTGCGGCGCCTGGGCGGCCATCCGTGCGGTGTCGAAGGTCAGCGTGCTGACCATTCCGGTCACGGCGGGCAACAGCACCAGTAACTGGTCGATGGAGTCGAACAGCGGCTCCTTGTCCTCCTGGAGATCGCGGTTGTACGCCAGCGGCAGGCCCTTGAGCGTCGCCAACAGGCCGGAGAGGTTGCCGATCAACCGGCCGGACTTGCCCCGGGCCAGTTCCGCGACGTCGGGGTTCTTCTTCTGCGGCATGATCGAGGATCCGGTGGCCCAGGCGTCGTCGAGCCTGGCGTACCCGAAGTCGTGGGTGGCCCACAAGATCACGTCCTCGCTGAGCCGCGACAGGTCGACGCCGACCTGCGCCAGCACGTACGCGGCCTCGGCGGCCAGGTCCCGGGATGCCGTGCCGTCGATCGAGTTGGCGACGCTGCTGCGGAAGCCCAGGTCCCGGGCGGTCAGCTCCGGATCCAGGCCGAGCGAGGTGCCGGCCAGCGCCGCCGAGCCGTACGGGCTGACATCCAGCCGGTGATCAAGGTCGCGGATCCGTTCCAGGTCGCGGACCAACGGCCAGGCATGGGCCAGCAGGTGATGGGACAGCAGCACCGGTTGGGCGTGCTGCAGATGGGTCCGACCGGGCATCGGCGCTCCGAGATGCCGGTCGGCCTGATCCCGCAACGCCACGATCAGATCACCGACCTCGGCGCGCACCATGGCCATCGCGTCCCGCAGGTACATCCGCAACAACGTGGCGATCTGGTCGTTGCGCGACCTGCCGGCACGCAGCCGGCCACCGAGCTCGGGTCCGGCGATCTGCAGCAGGCCGCGTTCCAACGCCCCGTGCACGTCCTCGTCGGTGTCGGCGGGGGTGAAGCTGCCGTCGACGACCGCGGACTCCAGTTGATCAAGCGCGGTGATCATCGCCGCGTGTTCGTCGTCGGTGAGCAGACCGGCACGGTGCAGCGCGCCGGCGTGGGCCCGGGAACCTGCGATGTCGTAGCGGGCCAGTCGCCAGTCGAACCCGGTCGACCTGCTCAGCGCGAACATGGCGTCCGCGGCGCCGCCGGTGAAGCGGCCGCCCCACAGCGTTCCCTGCGGAGTCCGGGATCCGCGATCCTGCGTTCCTGCGGTGTTGGCTTCCACCGATGCTCCCTTCCTGGGCGGTCGACTCGTCACCTCGGGATCATGGTGACCCATTGGTGTTCCGGCGGCTGTCGTTCAGCGGCTGCTCAAGCGGGTGAGTTCGTCGGCGATCGCCCGGCCGCCGTCCGGATCGCGGGTGATCAACAGGATGGTGTCGTCACCGGCGATGCTGCCCAGAATGCTTGGCCAGGCGGCGCGGTCGACGGCCGAGGCGAAATACTGCGCGGCTCCGGGCGGGGTTCGTACCACGACGAGATTGGCCGAGGCCTCCGCCGAGACCATGATCTCACCGCAGAGCCGGGCCAGACGTTCGTTGAAGGCGGCCTGTTCCCCCACCAACGGGGTGCGGTCGCCGCCCTCGCCGGGCACGGCGTAGATCAACTGTCCGTCCTGCCCGCGGACCCGGAGTGCACCCAGGTCGAGCAGGTCCCGGGAGAGCGTGCCCTGGGTCACCGAGACACCGTCGGCGGCCAGCAGTTCGGCGAGTTCGGACTGGGATCGGACCTGGTGCCGCTCCAACAGCGCGATGATCTTGGCGTGCCGCGCTGACTTGCTGATCGTCCGGGCGGGGTCGCTCATCGTCGCCCGTGCTCCTGATCCTGACCCGCGCCGCGATGCTGCCACAGCCAGGCCATGATCGCCTTCTGTGCATGGCGGCGGTTCTCCGCCTCGTCCCAGATCACCGATTGCGGTCCGTCCAGCACCTCGGCGGCGATCTCCTTGCCGCGGTAGGCCGGCAGACAGTGCATGACGATCGCATCCGGCCGGGCGTGGCTGATCAACTCTGTGGTCACCGCGTACGGCCGGAAGACGGCTGCCCTGGCCTCCGCCTCGTCCTCCTTGCCCATCGAGACCCAGGTGTCGGTGACCACGACGTCCGCGCCGGCGATCGCCTTGATCGGATCATGATCGACGTTGATCGTCGCACCGGTCGACCGGGCGATCGCCGCAGCCCTGTCCAGCACCGCCTGGTCCGGGGTGTAGTTCTCCGGGGCACCGAAGCGGACGCGCATTCCGGCGGTGGCGCCGGCAAGGGCCCAGGAGTTGCCCATGTTGCAGGCCGCGTCGCCCAGGAAGGCGATGGTGATCCCGGCCAGTCGTCCCTTGTGTTCTGCAACGGTGAGCAGGTCGGCGAGCAGTTGGCAGGGGTGGTAGTCGTCGGTCAGGGCGTTGACGACCGGAACGCCGGCGTGCTCGGCCAGTTCGACGATCCGGTCCTGCCCGTAGGTCCGCCAGACGATCATGCCGACCTGGCGGCCGAGGACCCGGGCCACATCCGCGACCGACTCCCGGGTCCCGATGCCGGCCAGGTTGCCGTCCACCTGGAGCGGGAAGCCGCCGAGCTCGGCGATCCCGGCGGCGAACGATGACTGGGTGCGCAGCGTCGGCTTGTCGAAGATCGTCGCCACGCTCACCGGCCCGGCCAGCGGTTTGGAGTCGTACGGAGCGGCCTTCAGCGTGACGGCCAGTTCGAGCACCTCGGCCTGCTCCGCCGGGCTGAGATCGTCGTCGGCCAGGAAGTGGCGGTTGCCGGTGCTGATCCGGGCGGTCATGCGGTCGCTCCTTGTGCGGTGTCGAGGAACCCGGGCAGTGCCTGGGTGAAGGTGCCGATCTGTTCGGCGGTGATGATCAACGGCGGGGCGATCCGCAGCACGTTCGGCCTTGGCGCATTGATGATGAAACCCGCATCCAGGGCGGCATCGCTGACCGCCGCGGCGATGTCGCGAGTCAGGACGACTCCGCGGAGCAACCCCCGGCCGCGGACGTGATCGATCAGCGGATGATCAAGTGCGGTGATGGTGGTGGCCAACAGCTCGCCCATCTCCTGGGCGTTCTGCAGCAGTTGATCGCGTTCGATCACCGAGATCACGGCGAGGCCGGCGATCGCGGCCACCGGGTTGCCGCCGAAGGTGGACCCGTGGCTGCCGGGTCCGAGCAGACTCGCGGCGCGGCCCAGCGCCAGGCAGGCGCCGATCGGAAAGCCGTTGCCCAGTCCCTTGGCCAGCGTGACGATGTCGGGAACCATGTCCTCGCGGCTGGAATCCAGCCACCGACCGGTGCGTCCCATCCCGGTCTGCACCTCGTCGATCCATAACAGCGCACCGGCCGCACTGGTGATCCGTCGCGCCGCGGCCAGATAGCCGTCCGGGGGCACCACGACGCCGTTCTCGCCCTGGATCGGTTCCAGGACGACGGCAGCGGTCTGTTCGTCGACGGCCTGCGCGAGTGCCTCGACGTCGCCGTACGGGACGAACGTGACGTCGCCGGGCAACGGCTCGAACGGTTTGCGGTACTTCTCGTTGTGGGTGATCGCCAGCGCACCCATCGACCGGCCGTGAAAGGATCCTTCGGTCGAGATGATCCTGCTCCGCCCGGTCTGCCGGGTGATCTTGAAGGCGGCCTCGTTGGCCTCGGTTCCGGAGTTTGCGAAGAACACCCTGGACTCCACGCCGCTGTCGCCGGCGACGAGCCGGGTGAGCCGTTCGGCCAGCGCGACCTGGGACGGCGTGGCGAAGAAGTTCGAGACATGGCCAAGTGTCGCGATCTGGCCGGTGATCGCCGACAGCACGGTGGGATGGGCGTGACCGAGGGCGTTCACCGCGAGACCGGAGAGCAGATCGAGATGCCGCCGGCCGTCGGCATCCCAGACATAGCAGCCCTCGCCCCGGACGAACACCCGCTTCGGTGTGCCGAAGGTGTTCATCAGCGTGTGGCTGTAGCTGTCCAGGATCGCTGCCGAGCCGCCGCGCTGCGGGGCGATCAGTTGGTCGCTGACGGCGGTCTGGCCGGAAGCCGCGCTGGTCACGGATGCACCTCGTTCAGGTCGTCGGTCGCTTGCCGGTCCTCGGCGAGGAACGGTCCGAACTCTCCGTTGGCGTATTCCTCGGGCGGGATTCCTTCTGTTGCAGGGAAGACCCGGCTGCCAAGTCTGATCAATCCGTCCTGGGTGACCATGGTGCCGATCCCGGCGTTGGTGAAGATCTCCAGCAGCAGGGCGTGTGGAACCCTGCCGTCGGTGACCGTGGCCCGGGTCAGACCGCCCTCGACGGCCTTCAGACAGGCTTCCATCTTGGGAGCCATACCGGACTCGATCCCGGGCAGCATCTGCCGGAGTTGTGATGCGGAGAGTTCCTTGATCACGTCGGTGCTGTTCGGCCAGTCGGCGTACAGGCCCTCGACGTCGGTCAGCATCACCATCCGCTCGGCCTTCAGCGCGACGGCGAGCGCCGCGGCGGCGGTGTCGGCGTTGACGTTGTGCACCACGCCGTCGCGGTCGGGTGCGATGCTGGCGACCACCGGGATCCTGCCGGCGGTGATCAGTCCGTTGATCGCTTCGGTGCGGACGGTGGTCACCTCGCCGACCAGGCCGAGATCGATCTCCTCCCCGTCGACGATCGCCTTCTTGCGGGTCGCGGTGAACAGGCCGCCGTCCTCGCCGGACATGCCGACCGCCAGAGCGCTCTGCTGGTTGATCAGCCCGACCAGATCACGTCCGACCTGGCCGACCAGCACCATCCGGACGATCTCCATGGCCTCGGGTGAGGTGACCCGCAGGCCGGCCTTGAACTCCGACTGGATGCCCAGCCGTTCGAGCATGCTGGAGATCTGCGGTCCGCCGCCGTGCACCACGACCGGATGGACGCCGCAGCGCTTCATGAAAACGATGTCCTGGGCGAACGCCTTCTTCAGGTCATCGTCGATCATGGCATTGCCGCCGTACTTGATCACGACCGTCTTGCCGGCGTACGTCTCCAGCCAGGGCAGGGCTTCGGTGAGGATCGACGCCTTCTCCACCAGGGAGAGTTTCTCGGCCTTCCGGATGATGGTCACGACAGGTACTCCGCGTTCTCCTTGACGTAGTCGTACGTCAGGTCGTTGGTCCAGATCGTCGCCGAATGATCACCGGCATGAAGATCGACATCGAGGCGGATCTCGCGCTGGGTGCTGATGTCGACGGTTGCCTCGGGGACGCCGTACCCCTGCCGGCTGACCAGCACACCGTTGAAGGACACGTCGACGGCATCCGGTTCGAAGGTCGCGGTTGTCGTGCCCAGTGCGGCCAGCACCCTGCCCCAGTAGGGGTCGTTGCCGAACATGGCGCATTTGAAGAGACTGTTCCGGGCGATGCTGCGGCCGACCATGACGGCGTCCTCTTCGGTGGCTGCTCCAGAGACGGTGATCGCGATGTCGTGGGTGGCACCCTCGGCGTCGCCGACCAGTTGCCGGGCCAGATCGGCACAGACGTCGGTCAACCGCTGGGTGAATTCGGCGGGATCCGCCTCGACGCCGGATGCGCCGCTGCTCATCGCGATCACGGTGTCGTTGGTCGACATCGCGCCGTCGCTGTCCACCCGGTCGAAGGTGAGGTGGGTGGCCCGGCGCAGTGCGTTGTCCAGCCCGGTTGAGTCGATCACGGCGTCGGTGGTGATCACCACCAGCATGGTGGCGAGCCCGGGTGCCAGCATGCCGGCGCCCTTGGCCATCCCGCCGATCGTCCAGCCGTCGGCCGCGGCGATCGACTGTTTGGACCGGGTGTCGGTTGTCATGATCGCTTCGGCGGCGGCGGTTCCGCCGTCCTCGGTGGCCTGGTCGACCAGCGCCGGGACGGCCGACGTGATCTTGTCCAGCGGCAGTCGGCTGCCGATCACGCCGGTGGAGCAGACGGCGATGTCGATGGCGCCGACGCCCAGTTCGGACGCCAGTCGTTCGGCGGTGCTGTGGGTGTCGGCGAATCCGTCCGGGCCGGTGCAGGCGTTCGCCCCGCCGGAGTTGAGGATGACGGCCTGCAGGGTGCCGTCCTTGATCACCTGTTCCGACCACAGCACCGGTGCAGCCTTGATCCGGTTGGAGGTGAAGACGGCGGCAGCGGTGAAGTCCGGGCCGAGGTTGCGTACCAGAGCAAGATCGGGTCTGCCGGTGGGCTTGATCCCGGCGGCCAGGCCGGTGGCGGCGAAACCTTTGGCTGCGGTCACGCTCATGGGGCGACTCCGATCGTGGTCAGCCCGGTGGTCTCGTCGAGGCCGAGCGCGATGTTGGTGCACTGTACGGCGGCGCCGGCCGTGCCCTTGGCGAGGTTGTCGATGGCGGCGATCGCGACCAGCCTGCCGGTATGGGTGTCGACGGTGGCCTGGATGTGCGCGGTGTTGGCGCCCAGGGTCGCCTGGGTCTGCGGCCAGACACCCGCCGGCAACAGGTGCACGAACGTCTCGGTGGCGTAGGCCTTCTGGTAGGCGGCGTACACGTCGTCGGCGGTGATCGACGGATCGCTGAGTCGGGCGGTGCAGGTGGCCAGGATGCCGCGGGTCATCGGGACCAGCATCGGAGTGAAGGAGACCTGCGGGTCGACCGCTCCGCAGGCGATCAGGTTCTGTTCCATTTCCGGGGTGTGCCGATGGATCCCGCCGACCTGGTACGGCGTCGCGGAGCCCATGATCTCCGACGCCAGATAGGTGGTGGCCAGCTTCTTGCCGGCGCCCGACGGGGCGGTGGCGAGTACCACGACGATGTCGTCACAGGCGATCAGACCGGTGGCGACGGCAGGCAGCAACGCGAGCGTGGACGCGGTCGGATTGCAGCCAGGAACGGCGATCCGCTTGGCGCCGGCGAGTTTGTCGCGTTGGCCGGGCAGCTCGGGCAGGCCGTACGGCCAGGTGCCGGCATGGTCGGAGTGGTAGTACTGCTGCCATTTCGCCGGGTCGGCCAGCCGGTGGTCGGCCGCACAGTCGACGACCAGTACGTCCGGTCCGAGCTTCGCAGCGATCTCGCCGGAGGCGCCGTGCGGCAGGGCGAGGAAGACGATGTCGTGTCCGGCGAGGTGCTCGGCGTCGGTCGGTTCGACCACACGGTCGGCCAGCGGCAGCAGATGCGGGTGGTGCTCGCCCAGCAGGCTGCCTGCGCTCTTGGCGGCGGTCACCGCTCCGATCTCGATGTTCGGATGCGCGAGCAGCAGCCGCAGCAGCTCGCCACCAGCGTATCCGGTGGCCCCGGCCACGGCCGCCCTGTACTTGATCACAGCATGATCATGCCATGGTCTGCATACTTATTCCAACTCGGTTTCCGCCGAGGGGTCACATACTCCCTCATTTGCGCGGCGTGTCGCCCGCCCCCTCCCGCCGAGGGGTCACATATTCCCTCATTTCGGCGGCGTGTCGTGGCCCGGGCCGCGACTCAGGACCGACCAAACCAGGAAGCGCGGTCCAGCTGATACGCGTCGCGCGGATCGACGGAATCCTGCGGCACGAGGAAGCTGTCGGCATAACGCGGTAGACCGAACGCCCGTACGGCCCGTTCGGCCTCGGCGTCGGATCCGGAGCCGGAGCCGGAGCCGGAGTCGTCGGTTCTCCGCCTGGTGCGTTCCACGGCCCGCCGGTAGCCGTCCTGCAATCGGTCCATCGCGCTCCACCGGCGCAGGTCCTGGTTGCCGAAGACGTCGATGGTCCAGCCGTCCCCACGGATCAACTCCCGACGCCAGGCATCCCGCGCGATCTGTTCGGGGGTCGAGTGCCAGTCCTCACCGTCGTACTCCGCGGCGTACTTGACCGCCGGATCACCGAGGTCGAGACGGAACGGCTCGCGGCCGGGGCGGCGCAGGACCGGGATCTGCAGTTCGGGTTTCGGCAGTCCGGCATCGATCCACAACATCCGCAACTCCGACTCCCGGATCGATTCCGCCCGACCGTCGGCCAGTGGGACGAGGTCTCGGAGTTGGACGACGCCGCGCCGGCCGCGGAAGCGTTTGAGCTCGGCGTCCAGTTGGGCAGCGGTGAACCCACCGAGCCGCAACAGCGCATCGAGCGCGGCCAGCGCCTGCTCCCGGCGCAGCGATCGCCCGAGATCGCAGGCGGTGCGCAGCGGCGTGGTGACCAGCAGTGGGCCGATCGCCACCAGATCGGCTTGTTCCAACATCCGCCGGCCGCCCTGTACCTGTTTCCTGCGGACCCGCGTGCGGTCGGGCAGCCGGAAGTACTGCACCCGGGGCATCGGCGCGAAGCTGCCTCCGGCGAAGAGATCGATCCCGTACAGCCAGGCGGCGGTCGCATCGGTGATCACCGCGGCCTCCGGTACGGCAAGGGCAAGCGCCCTGGCTCGTTCGTCGACGGAATCCGGGACGGCGGCATCGACGTACACGCCGTGCAGCACCCGGCGCAGTGCCCCCAGTCGGACGAGCCGGGCGAGTCCGTTGCCGTCGACGCCGCGCCGGCGCGCCTCGGCGGTCGTGAACGGACGGTCGGTCGGCAGCCGTGGATCCGCATGCCAGGCCGGAAAAGCGGAGGTTTGCAGTTTCGTCATCACCCAACGATCGGACTCGCCGGCGCGGCGGATCCGTCTCCGGCGACGATCTGTGGACAGCCGGAGCAGGCGGACAACACCCGGCGGGTTCGGACAGCACCTGTCCGGCGTTCCATGATCAACCCGAAGGCCCGCGACACGCCGCACAGATGCGGGATTATCTGACCCCTCGCCGGGAGGGAGTGGCGACGCGCCGCGGAAATGAGGGAGTTTGCGACCCCTCGGCTATTCGGTGCGTTGGGTGGCGCCGGTGGCGCGGGCGGCGGCGGCCACGGCGGCTTCGCGGGCCCGGGCGACCTCGGCGTCGGTGAGGGTACGGTCCGGGGCGCGGAAGCGGAGGGCGTAGGCCAGCGACTTCTTGCCCTCGCCGATCTGCTCGCCGGTGTAGACGTCGAACAACCGGACGTCCTCCAGCAGCGGGCCGGCACCGGTGCGTACGGCTTCCTCGACCTCGGCCGCCGGAACGCCGGCATCGACGATCAACGCGATGTCCTCCTTGACCACCGGATGGGTGGAGAGCGGGACGATCGTGCCGATCAACGGCGCGGCCTCGACCAGCGCATCGAGATCGATCTCGCAGGCCGCGGTCCGGGCGGGCAGCCCGAGGTCGTCGATCACCGACGGGTGGATCTCACCGGCGAACCCGATCGGTGTCCGGGTGCCGTCCTCGGCGACGGCGAGGATCGCGGCGCAGCGGCCGGGATGCCACGGTGCCCGCTCGGCCTGCTCGACAACCACCCTGCCGCCGACAGCTCGTGCGGCGATCTCGGCGACCGCGATGGCGTGTCGCCAGGTGGCCGGCTCCGCCGGTCCGGTCCAGCCGGCAGGGCGTACGGCTCCGGTGAGCACCGCGCCCAGATGCCGCGGCTGGTCACCGATCGCCGCATCCATCGCGGCCAACTCCTCGTCGGTCGGCCGGCGGTCGACCGGCGGCCGCGGCGCCGCGACGGGCTTCTCCGGGGCGAGGAACACCGGGCCGATCTCGAAGATCGCCAGATCATCCAGACTGCGACTGGTGTTGCGGTTGACCGAGGCGAAGAGTTCGGGAAGCAGCGTGGTGCGCAGCTCGGCCTGCTCCTCCGACAGCGGGTTGGCCATCCGCATCAGCCGGCGGCGGATGTCGTCGGCCGGGACGCGGAGTTGATCGAGGACGGCGCGGCCCATGAACGGGAAGGTCTGCGCCTCCACGTAACCGGCGTCCGCCAGCGCCTGGCCGATCAGCCGGCGGAGCCGCTGCCGGCGGGTCAGGCCCCGGCCGGCGGGCGGCGTCGGGATGACCGGTCGAACGTTCTCGTAGCCGTAGATCCGGCCGACCTCTTCGACATAGTCGTACGGGTCGGTCAGGTCCGGGCGCCAGCTGGGCGGGGTGACCACCAGGGTTTCGCCGTGATCATCGACCTCGACACCGACCGATTGCAGCGCCTCGATCACCGTCCGGCGGTCGATCTCGGCCCCCATGATCCGGGCCGGAAGTTGATCATCAACAGCCTGCTGTGCCGGTGCCGGTACGGCTCCGGCCACCGTCTCGGCCGTGTCCAGCGTGCCGCCGCCGAGGGCGATCAGCAGTTCCGCGACACGGTGTGCCGCGGCATAGGTGGCGCCGGGGTCGGCACCGCGTTCGTACCGCCGGGACGCCTCCGAGGACAGCTTGTGCCGGCGCGAGGTCCGGGCGATGGTCATCGCATCGAAGTTGGCGGATTCGATCACCACGGTTGTGGTGCCGGCGCTCACCTCGGTGTTCTCGCCGCCCATCACGCCGGCCAGGCCGATCGGGCCGGAGTCGTCGGTGATCAACAAATCGTCCGGGTCAAGATCACGGGCAACGTCGTCGAGGGTGATCAACTTCTCCCCCGCCTTCGCCTTGCGGACGACGATCGGGCCGGACAGCTTGTCCCGGTCGTAGGTATGCAGCGGCTGACCGGTCTCCAACATCACGTAGTTGGCGACGTCGACCGTCAGCGAGATCGACCGCATGCCGGCCTGGTGCAGCCGCCGCTGCATCCATCGCGGACTTGCTGCGGTCGGGTCGATACCGCTCACGGTGAGCGCGACGAACACCGGGCAGGCGTCGGATTCCAACACCACCGGATAGCCGTCGACGACGGTCGGCGGCACCGGCCGGGCGACCGGATCGGTGAACGGCACGTCGAAGGCCAGCGCCGCCTCGCGAGCGATGCCGCGGATCGACCAGCAGTAGCCGCGGTCCGGGGTGACCGCGATGTCCAGCACGTCGTCGCGCAGGTAGATCACCGGTGCGGCATCGGCCCCGACCACGAGATCCGCCGGATCGGCGGCGGTCTGGCCCGCTGCCAGCGGCCCGACGGTGTCCGGCCGGAGCACGATGATCCCGGAATGATCATCGCCGATGCCCAGCTCACGGGAGGAGCAGATCATCCCGTCGCTGATGTGGCCGTAGGTCTTGCGCGAGGCGATCCTGAAACCGCCGGGCAGTTCCGCGCCGGGCAGCGCGACGACGACGAGATCACCCTGGGCGAAGTTCTTGGCGCCGCAGATGATGCCGCGTCCGGGCGCGCCGAAGTCGGTCGGCGTCCCGCCCTCGTTGTACGGGCCGACGTCGACCCGGCACCACCGGACGGTCTTGCCGTTGGAATGGGTCTCCTCGACGAACTCCTCGACCCGCCCGATCACCAGCGGGCCGGTGACGTCCGCGCCGGTCTCGTCGATGGTCTCGACCTCGAGGCCGAGCCGCACCAGCGCGTCGGAGACCTGCCGGGTCGGCACCGACTCCGGCACCGCCGCGTACGTCCGCAGCCAACTCAGTGGGACCCTCATTACCGTGCACCTCCCACCAGGGACCGGCTGAACCGGACGTCACCCTGCACGGTGTCGCGCAGGTCGGACAGATTGTTGCGGAACATCAGCGTGCGGTCGACGCCCATTCCGAAGGCGAATCCGGAGTAGACGGAGCTGTCGACACCGCAGGCCTCGAGCACCCGCGGGTTGACCACACCACAGCCGCCCCATTCGATCCAGCCCTCGCTCTTGCACATCCGGCACGGGTTGTCGGGGTCACCGACCGAGGTGCCGTGGCAGTTGAAACAGAGCAGGTCGACCTCCGCCGACGGTTCGGTGAACGGGAAGTACGACGGCCTCCAGCGCAGCACCATGTCATCGCCGAACAGCGCCCGGGCGAAGTGCTCCAGGGTGCCGCGCAGGTTGCCGAAGGTGATCCCCTTGTCAACGGCAAGACCCTCGATCTGGTTGAAGACCGGGAGGTGGGTGGCGTCGTACTCGTCGGCACGGTAGACCCGGCCGGGGCAGACCACATAGACCGGGAGCTCACGGGTCAGCAGCGACCGGGCCTGCACCGGAGAGGTGTGCGTCCGCAGCACCAGATTGTGCTCCGGCGGGTCGATGAACAGCGTGTCCTGCATGGTGCGTGCCGGGTGGTCCGGGATGAAGTTGAGGGCGTCGAAGTTCAGCCATTCGGCCTCGAGCTCCGGGCCTTCGGCGATCTCCCAGCCCATCGACACGAAGATGTCGGCCATCAGGTCCATCATCGCCGGCACCGGGTGGATGGCGCCCTGCGGCACGAGTTCGGTGGGCAGGGTGACGTCGACCCGCTCCTCGGCCAGCCGGCGCTCCAGCTCGGCGGCGCTGATCTCGGCCTCCCGCTGCCGCAGTGCCTGGTTCACCCGGGCCCGGGCCCGGCCCATCCGCTGCCCGACCTCGCGCTTGGCCTCCGGCGGCAGGGCGCCGATCTCACGGTTGGCCAGGGCCAGCGGCGACCGGTCGCCGACGTGGGCGATGCGGGCCTGTTTGAGCTCGGCGACCGTGGTCGCCTCGGCAAAAGCGCGGAGCGCCTCGGCCACCATGGCTTCGACGTTCTCTTCGCTCAGCGATGCGACCTGCACAGGGTCGTAGCTCGAGTTCGGCCCAGACATCGGACTCCTCTTCGGTGATTCGGCTCCACAGCTGCCGGTCATTCGGCGTGGCAGCGCCAGACAGTCTAGGAACGTCGGAGCGTCCGCGACGAACCGGATTCACCCGCTGCGTGCACATCTGCCGCCCGGACCGCCGGAACGTCGCCGGAAAGCACTCCCGCCGGCGTTCCGGCGGCCGGAATGCACGCGGGTCCCGGGTCAGTCGTCGGGTCGGTCGTCGGGTCGGTCGTCGGGTCGGTCGTCGGGCTCGGTGTAGACGTACCTGCCGCCGCGCAGCAGCGAGGCCACCCCGGCGATCAAACAGGCGATGATCGCGAAGGCGAAGGCAACACCGAGACCGTCGGAGAACGGTCCGGAAATCAGCGACGGGAAGAAGGCGCGGCCGGTGAGGAAATGAGCGTTCGCGGCCGGCAACTGGCCCAGTACCTGCGGCCCGAGGATGGTCTGCACCGGGTTGTAGCCGAGCAGCGAGGCGAACAGCACCGACACCGGAGGAAGAGCGGCCACCCGGGCGGCGACGTCGGCCGGCACGCCCTGCGCGGTCAGCCCGGCCGACATCGCCTGCGGCAGAGCCTTGGACAGTCCGGCCACCATCAGGGTGAAGAAGACGCCGATGGACAACACCATCGCCGCGTTCTGGAAGGTCGCCGTCATCCCGGCACCGGCACCCCGGCGCTGCCGCGGCAGGCTGTTCATGATCCCGGCGCGGTTGGGCGAGGCGAACAGGCCCATGCCCAGCCCGTTGAGCAACAGGGCCAGCGCGAACTGCCAGTAGGAGAAGTTGACCGGCATCAATGCCAGCCACACGAAACTCAGCGCGGCAACGACCATCCCGCCGGTGCCGAAGGCCCGGGCGCCGAACCGGTCGGACAGCCAGCCGGACACCGGCCCGGCGATCAGGAAGCCCAGGGTCATCGGCAGCATGTAGATGCCGGCCCACAACGGAGTCTGCTCGAAGCTGTAGCCGTGGCGGGGCAACCAGATGCCCTGCAACCAGATGATCAACAGGAACATCAGGCCGCCGCGGCCCAGGGCGGCCAGCAGGTTGGCCACGTTGCCCGCGGTGAACGCGCGGATCCGGAACAGCCCGAGCCGGAACATCGGGTCGGCCACCCGGGTCTCGATCACGCAGAAGACGGCCAGCACCACGACACCGCCGACCACCAGGGCCAGCACCATCGGGTTGCTCCACCCCATGGTCTGATCACGGTAGGGCTGGATCCCATACGTGATGCCGATCAGCAGGGCGATCAGGCCGATCGCGAAGCTGATGTTGCCCCACCAGTCGACGGTCGCGGCGTGCCGTTGGCCCGTGTCGTGCAACTTCCAGTACGCCCACACCGTGCCGAACAGCCCGACCGGCACCGAGACCAGGAAGACGATGTGCCACTCGATCGGCGCCAGGACACCGCCCAGCACCAGGCCGATGAAGGATCCGGCGATACCGGCGACCTGGTTCAGCCCCAGCGCAAGGCCGCGCTGGTTGGTCGGGAACGCGTCGGTCAGGATCGCCGAGGAGTTCGCCATCAGCAGCGCCCCGCCGACGCCCTGCAGGATGCGCATGATGATCAACCAGAGCGCTCCGGCCGTTCCGTGCAGCCAGGTCACCGACAGCAGGATCGAGAACAGGGTGAAGACCGCGAACCCGGCGTTGTACATGCGGACCCGGCCGAACATGTCGCCCAACCGGCCGAAGCTGACCACGAGAACAGCGGTGACCACCAGGTAACCCATGATCAACCAGAGCAGCAGGCTGGTGTTGCCGGGCTCCAGCGGGTTGACGCCGATGCCGCGGAAGATGTCGGGCAGCGCGATCAACACGATCGAGGAGTTGATGGTGGCCATCAGCACGCCGATGGTCGTGTTGGACAACGCAATCCACTTGTAACCCGGCCGGGCGACCGCTGTCGCGGCCCGCGCCTCGCGCGACCTGATGGTCTGTGCTGTCGGTTCCGGTGCCGTCGTCGAGCCGGTCTGCACCTGGCGCCCCTTCCACGGATCGTGCCGATGATCGAACCGACGTCCGACCAGAATTCCTTAGCCAGGCTAAGGGATTGTGCCGTAGCGGTATTCCCCGTCCGGGCACCGTGGACGGGGTGTCTAAAGTTCGGCTCAGCTTCCCCCGTCAGGCGGCGGCCGACAGCCAGACCCGGGCGCCTTCGCTGACCCCGATCGATCGCTGGTGGGAGCGGCTCATCACCACGTTCACCTCCTGGCCGCCCGGTTCGGCGTGATCGGGTCGTACGGTCAGCCGGACCTCGAACCCGATCCGCAACAACCGGGTGACCACCCCCGGCACCGCACCGGACGGCCCCGGAGCGACTGCGACCTCGATGTCGTGTGGCCGCAGCCGGACGCCGCCCAGCTGGGTGACCTCGCCCAGGAAGTCCATCACGAAGTCACTGGCCGGCTCGTCGTACAGCTGGTCGGGTGTGCCGATCTGTTCGATCCGCCCCTCGTTGATCACCACGATCCGATCGGCCACCTCCAGCGCCTCTTCCTGATCATGGGTGACGAAGACGGTGGTCACATGGACCTCATCGTGCAGCCGGCGCAGCCAGTCCCGCAGTTCCTTGCGGACCTTGGCGTCCAGCGCACCGAACGGCTCGTCCAGCAGCAGTACGGTCGGCTCGACCGCCAGCGCCCGGGCCAACGCCATCCGCTGTCGTTGACCGCCGGACAGCTGGGACGGCAGCCGGTGGGAGAACTGCGACAGGTGCACCAGGTCGAGCAGCTCGGCGACCCGGCGGTTGATGCGTTCACGCTCCTTCCGACGCCCGGATGTCAGCGGCAGCCGGGGCGGGGTCCGAATCTCCAGTCCGAAGGCGACGTTGCGGGCCACCGACATGTGCTTGAACACCGCATAGTGCTGGAAGACGAAGCCGACGTTGCGCCGCTGCGGTGGCAGGTCGGTGGCGTCGGTGCCCTCGATGACGATCCGGCCCGTGTCGGCCGACTCCAGCCCGGCGATGATCCGCAGCAGGGTCGACTTGCCACCGCCGGACGGCCCGAGGAGGGCGGTCAGTTGACCGGTCGGGATGGTCAGGTTGACGTCGTCCAACGCGACGAAGTCACCGAACCGCTTGCTGACTCCGGAGATCTCGATACTCAATGTTCCAGTCCTTCCCGACGTTCCCGCTCAACGCTCCCGCGGCCGCACCAGGGCGACCACGACCAGACAGGCGATCGACACCATGACCAGCAGGAAGGCAACCGCGTACGCCGCCGGCTGCTCGAATCCCTGGTACTTGGCCTCGACCACCAAGGTTGCGGTCTGCGTCCGGCCGGTGATGCTGCCGGAGACCACCTTGACCGCACCGAACTCGCCCACCGACCTGGCCAGGCTGAGCACGACGCCGTACACCACGGCCCATTTGATGCTGGGCAGGGTGATCCGCCACAACGTCTGCACCCAGTTGGCGCCGAGACTCCGGGCGGCCTGCTCCTGATCTTCGCCGACCTCGGTCAGGGTCGGGACGACTTCCCTGATCACCAACGGCAGTGCGACGAACGCGGTAGCCATGATCATCCCGGGCGAGTTGAAGATCACCTGCAGTCCGTGCTCCTCCAGGAACGGACCGAACCAGCCGTTCCGCCCGTTGTAGACCAGCACCAGGGCGAGACCGACGACGACCGGCGACACGGACAGCGGCAGGTCCACCAATGCCGACAACAGCCGCTTGCCGGGGAATTCGTAGCGCACCAACAGGATCGAGATCGTGACACCGAAGACGAGGTTGATCGCCACCGCCCACAGCGCAACGATGACCGTCAGCCGCAGGCCGCTGAGCACCTCGGGATCGGTGAGCGTGTCGATGAGATTTGCGGTTCCGCCGTCGAAGGTTCGGGCGATCAACATCACCAGCGGCAGGACGACCAGGAAGAGCAGATAGCCGACCGCGAGCAGCCGCAGCACCCAGCGGGTCGGTGTCGAAGTCCTAACCACGGCGGGCCGCCACCCGTTGCACCACATCCAGGGCGATGATCACGATCAACGCCACAGCGAGCATCACCGATGCGACCGCCGCGGCCTGGGCGTTGCTGCCGTTCTCGATGAAGGAGAGCACCCGCACTGAGACGACCTCGGTACGGAACGGCCGGTTGCCGCTGAGCAGCACCAGCGAGCCGTACTCCGAGATCGCCCGGGCGAAGGACAGCGCCGCACCGGAGGTGATCGCCGGTGCCAGCGACGGCAGGATGATCCGGGTGACGATGGTGCGACCGGACGCACCCAACGATGCGGCGGCCTCTTCGACGTCGACGTCCAGCTCCTCGAGCACCGGTTGCACCGACCGGACGACGAACGGCAGCGTGACGAACGCCAATGCCAACCACACCGCGATCCTGGTGAAGGCGAAGTGCAACCCCATCGGACTGTTCGGGCCGTAGAGGGTGAGCAGCACCAGGCCGGCGACCACCGTCGGCAAGGCGAACGGAACGTCGATGATCACGTTCAACAGTGAGCGGCCCCAGAACCGGTCCCGGACCAGGACCCAGGCGATGACCGTGCCGAGCACGATGTTGATCACCGTGACCAGCGCCGCCTGGGCGACGGTCAGGCTGATCGCCGCCCAGGTCTGATCGTCGGTCAGGACCGAGAGATACTGGCGCACGCCGCCGGACGCCGCCGTGGCGACCACCGCCGCCAGCGGCAAGAGCACCAGCAGGCTGAACCAGAGCGTGGCCAGCCCGAGTCCCAGTCCCGCTCCGCGGGTCAGCGTGGTGCGCGGCCGGCGTCGACGGCTCGGACCGGGCACCGGCCGCTCCCCCGGCGGCTCGGGTATCGGGCTGACCGGTCGGTCGGCCCGTACTGCCGCTGGCGCAGTGGACATCAGTTCGAGCCCACCTTGCCCGTGGTCTGCTGCAGCCGGGTGATGATGCCCAGCGGAGCACCGTCCTCGCCGTCACCGAAGAACTCGTCCGCCGCCTTGCCCCAGCCGCCGAAGTCCTTGTCCAGGGTGAACAGCTTCTGCGGCGCCGGGAACGGGTCGGCCGGGTCGTTGGCACCCTGCACCTGGCCGACGTCGACACCGTCGATCACCGGCCGGAACCCGGCCTGGGCGTACAGCTTCTGCCCCTCGGCGCTGGTCATGAACTTCAGGAACTCCTTGGCCTTCGGGTTGGCGTCGACGGTCACCGCCGCCGGGTTCTCGATCTTCAGCGTGTCGGAGGGCACGATGTAGTCGATGTCGGCGCCGCTCTGCCGGGCCTCGATGGCCTCGTTCTCGTACGACAGCAGGACATCCCCCGAGCCGTCGGTGAAGGCTGTGGTCGCCTCCCGGCCGCTGCCGGGCAGCGCAATCGTGTTATTCAGCACCTTGGTCAGGTAGGCCTTGGCGTCGGTCTCGCTGCCGCCGTTGCCGGTGATGTGCGCCCAAGCCGCCAGGATGTTCCAGCGGGCCGAGCCGGACGAGCCCGGGTTGGGCGTGATGATCTTGACGCCCGGCTTGGCCAGATCGTCCCAGCCGGTGATGTGCTTCGGGTTGCCCTTGCGGACGACGATCACCACCACCGAGGAGGTGGCGATGCCGTCACTCGGGGTGTCCTTCCAGTCCTCCGGGACCAGCTTGTCCTTGACCAGCCGGGTCATGTCGGTCTCCAGCGAAAAATGCACGATGTCGGCCTTGGCCCCTGCCTGCACGGCCCGGCTCTGGTCGCCGGACGCGCCGTAGGAGGTCTGGAACTGCACGCCGTTGCCCTCCGGGGTGTCCTGGAAGGCCTCGAACAGTGGTTTGTTGGCCGCGGTGAGCACCGAGAACCCGGTGACCCGAACCGTCGTCGCGTCGTTGCCGGCGGCCCCGCTTGTCGAACCGCATCCGGCAAGTGCCAGTACGCCGACGATGACGGCCGCGATCACGGCCTTGATCCGCATCCCCATGGTGTTCCCCTCAGTGCCTGTGTTGACCCCGTCGCCGCTCCGGCGACCTGCTCCTAGTATCCCGACTTTCTCGAGATTGTCGGTATTTATACTAGGGTTTTGTCACAGAACAAGTCCGGTGCCAAGGATCGGACGCCGGTCCGTGGAGAATTCTTGGGGTCTGCTAAGCGGGCCCGGGGGCGGGCTCCGACCGCTGCGCGAAGGCGGAGGCGTACAGGCAGACGGCGGCCGCAGTGCTCAGATTCAGGCTTTCGGCGGCGCCGTAGACGGGCACCGATACTGTCCGGTCGGCCAGTTCGAGCTGGTCGTCGCCGAGGCCGCGGGCCTCGTTGCCCATCAGCCAGGCCGTCGGTGCGGCGAGCTCGCCGGTCCGCAGCAGGACGTCCAACCGGTCGTCTCCGCCGCCGGCCGCGGCCAGGATCTGCAGACCCTGCTGTCGACAGCGGTCGAGTGCGATCGGCAGGTCCGCGTTGGTGACGATCGGCAGATGGAAGATGCTGCCGGTGCTGGCCCGGACGGTCTTGGGGTTGTAGAGATCGACCGAGGCGGAGCCCAGGATGACGGCATCGGCGCCTGCGGCATCGGCGCAGCGGATCACCGTTCCGGCGTTGCCCGGGTCACGGATCTCGGCGCAGCAGACGATCAGCCGGGGGCGTCCGGACAGCGCTGTCTCCAGCCCGACGTCGAGGGTCGGACAGATCGCGACGATCCCCTGCGGCGTCGTCGCATCGGTGATCGTGCCGAGGTCCTCCTCGGTGATCAGCGAGCAGGTCACTCCCTGGCTCCGGGCAGCGTCGACCAGATCGAGATGGCGCTCCGCCGCGCGCGGGGTGACCAGAACCGTACGAGGCGAGTATCCCGGCGGCCGACCGGAAGCCAGCGCCTCGCGTACGGCTTGCGGCCCTTCGGCAAGGAATTCGCCGCGGGCCAGGCGTTCCTTGCGCCGTAACAGACGACGAGCCGACCGCAGCTGTCCCGCAGAGGCGGGAGGCAGCCGGGTCGGCTCGTCGACGGTGGCTACGAGGCACCTACCCTCAGGCGGCAGCAGCTTCTGCGCTGTGCTCCTTGGCGACCTTCACCAGCGCCGCGAACGCGGCGGAGTCGGTGACGGCGAGATCGGCGAGGATCTTGCGGTCGACCTCGACGCCGGCGTTGCGCAGACCGGCGATGAACCGGTTGTAGGTCATGCCCTCGGCGCGGACCGCGGCGTTGATCCGCTGGATCCACAGCTTGCGGAACTCGCCCTTGCGGGCGCGGCGGTCGCGGTAGGCGTAGGTGAACGAATGGGTCACCTGCTCCTTGGCCTTGCGGTAGAGCCGGGAGCGCTGACCCCGGTAACCGGAGGCCTGCTCGAGGACCTCGCGACGCTTCTTGTGCGCGTTGACGGAACGCTTGACGCGTGCCATGAGAATTCTCCTTCTGTCCTGCGGGGGTTACTGCTGGTGGACGAGGCGCCGGTCGACGGTGTCGCCGCGCCCATGGCACGTCCTTACTTGCGGAGCAGCTTCTTGATCGTCTTGGCGTCGCCGCCCTCGAGGGTGCCGAAGGCGTCGATACGGCGGAGCCGCTTGCTGGGCTTGTGCTCGTTCAAGTGGGTCTTGCCCGCCTTGCGGTGCACGATCTTTCCCGAGCCGGTCGTCCGGAAGCGCTTCTTGGCGCCGGAGTGCGTCTTCATCTTCGGCATGGCGATGCCGCTCCTTACCTGTTGTCCTGCCTGTGCCGACCGGGTTGCCGGCCGGCTTTCGCTCCCGCCCCCTTGCGGTACGAGGTCCTACCTGGGCCATGCTGCGCCGATCTGTTTCGATCGGGCGCAGCCCTGCACCGTCACTGCCGACTGACCCGGTCCGGCAGTGAATCGAACCCAATCCTTATGTGCTCAGATCTGATCGGGGTCCAGACCGGCGAGCGCATCCTTCTTACGCGTCACCGGCTTGGCACGTTCGTCGTCGATCAGATCCTCCGCCGACTCGGTCGCCTTGACAGCGCCACCGCGCTCGGCCTTCAGCGCCGACCTGTTCTTGTGCGGACCCAACACCATCAGCATGTTGCGCCCGTCCTGCTTCGGCGAGGACTCGATGAAGCCGTACTCCTCGACGTCGGTGGCCAGCCGCTGCAGCAGGTTGTAGCCGAGCTCCGGGCGGGACTGCTCCCGGCCGCGGAACATGATCGTGATCTTGACCTTGTCGCCTTCCTTCAGGAACCGGACGACGTGACCCTTCTTGGTCTCGTAGTCGTGCGCGTCGATCTTGGGACGAAGTTTCATCTCCTTGATGACGGTGTTGGTCTGGTTCCGCCGGGACTCACGGGCCTTCTGCGCGTTCTCGTACTTGAACTTGCCGTAGTCCATGAGCTTGGCGACCGGGGGCCGCGCCATGGGCGCGACTTCGACCAGATCGAGTTCGGCCTCGCGGGCAAGCCGCAGCGCGTCCTCGATCCGGACAATCCCGACCTGTTCGCCGGCCGGTCCTACCAGGCGAACTTCGGGGATGCGAATGCGTTCGTTGATTCGCGGTTCGGAGCTGATGAGTTCCTCCAGGGTTGTCGATGGTTCTTCGGTGCGCGACCTCACGACGGCGAGCAGCGCCGGATCCGCGTGACGGAGGCAACAAAACGGGCCCCCGCCGCCGGCGGAGACCCAATTGATCCGAGAAGTTCGGCCGTACGCCCGAAGGCTCGTACGATCGAACACTTGCCACCGGCTTCCAGCCGGCGCCTGCTCGGTACCGACCCGACAACTGCCGCTTGCGGCGCCGCACGGGTGGGAGATCGGGTCTCCACTTGCGGATCCGATGACCAGCCACCGGATCAGTCGCGTACGAGTGTAACACCGATCCCCCGCGGATCATTCCTCGTCGTCGCTGGGTATGGTCCCTCCGTCCGCTCGGGGAGAGACGACCGGAAAGGGTGACAGTGATGTCGGTGTCCGGACCCACATCAGGCGACGTGGTCGCCGAACGCGTCCAACTCAGCCGGCAGGCGACGAAACGGGTGTTCCGACGGCTGGTGCCGTTCCTGTTGTTGATGTACGTGATCGCCTTCCTCGACCGCAGCAACGTGTCCTTCGCCCAGGACGAGTGGCAGGCGAACGCCGGCATCAGCGCGGCCTCCTACTCCTTCGGCGCCGGGCTGTTCTTCGCCGGCTACGCGATCTTCGAGGTGCCGAGCAACCTGCTGCTGCACCGGGTCGGTGCCCGGTGGTGGCTGGCCAGGATCATGGTCAGCTGGGGCATCGTCTCCAGCCTGTTCATGTTCGTCAGCGGCCCGACCAGTTTCTACATCCTGCGGTTCCTGCTCGGGGTCACCGAGGCCGGGTTCTTCCCCGGCGTGATCCTCTATCTGACCTACTGGGTGCCGGCCCGGGATCTGAACCGGGCGCGCGGCTATTTCTACATGGGGATAGCGCTGGCCGGGATCCTCGGCAACCCGCTGTCCGGCGGGCTGCTGGAGTTGGACGGCGTGGCGGGGCTGCACGGCACCCAGTGGATGTTCCTGGTCGAGGG
>Ga0164243_10003765_pt1 | contig 24133 bp, 25 predicted proteins | sample OricompcompostOP_FD_108781 | JGI IMG/M metagenome (GOLD analysis project Ga0164243, IMG submission 108781) | Organic Plus compost microbial communities from Emeryville, California, USA - Original compost - Organic plus compost (OP) | ecosystem: Engineered > Solid waste > Mixed feedstock >...
CGATGCCGACGCCGGTCTGGCGTGACATCCACGTCGCCGGGTTCCGATGCCCCGCCCGTCGCCACAGGTTCGATTCGGCCACCCGAGCTGCGGCCAACGCCTTGGCCGCGTCGGCAACCCGGGAGATGCGATCCAACACCTTCACCAGGTCGACCGCGTCACGAGCCGGGACCTGTGCGGGGTCGACCGCTTCGATCTCCGCGGTCAACGACGCCAACACACCCAGCAACGGCCGCGCCACCGGACCCACCCGCAACTCGTCGCGAGCGCCCTTCACCAGCCCGCTCAGTTCGCCTGAAACCCCGCCGGATCCCATGCCCACAACCCTACGCAGGGGGTACGACAGCCCCCTGACCAGGGCACACGCAGGCACCGAGCCCACACGACCGACACGGTCAGGTCAGCTTGGTGAGCAGGCGGAGGAACGTCGCCCGCTCCGAAGCGGAGAGGGGCTCGAGCACCCGCTCCTGCACCCCGTCGAGCACCCGGTCGAGCTGCTCCAGGGCCCGACGTCCCCGAGGCGTGATGGTGACGACGTTGCGGCGACGGTCGGTGGGGTCGGGCTGGCGCTGCGCCCACCCCTCCCCCACCAGGTCGTTGAGCGTGGCCACCACGTCGCTGCGGTCGATGCCGGTGTGGCGGCCAAGGTCGGCCTGGCTCGACGGGCCGTACTGGTCGAGGGCGGCGAGCAGCCGGAAGTGGTAGCCCCGCACCCCTTTCGAGGCGAAGGCGTCGGCGAGGAGGCGCTGAGAACGGGCGTGAGCCCGGCTGAGGAGCCAGGTGGGGCGGTCGGCGACCCGGCGCAGAGGTGGCACGTTTCCGACTCTAGAGGTTGTTGGTCTGCCCAACGATCTTTATTGTTGGTGGTCCCAACGATTGGGGAGGACTGACATGACCACACCGTTCGGCCCACAGCTCATCGGGGAGAGCGAGAAGACCCTCAACGCTCTCCTCCGCCGGTTCCTGCGCGACTCCGGGCTCACCGAGCCGGAGTGGGTCGTCCTGCGGATCTCGGAGTCACCCCATCGTGAGCTGGGCGCCGCAGCCCTCGTCCAGGCGGTCGCCGACCGGGCCCACTTCCCCGACGCGGCCGACCTCGTCGACGAGCTCACCGGCCGCGGCCTCCTCGCCGACGGCCGCCCCACCGACACCGGCCGCGCCGTCCTCGCCGATGTGAAGGCGAGCATCGCCACCACCACCGCTCCCATCTGGGAGGGACTGCCCACTCAGGACGTCGAGGCCGCCACCCGGGTGCTCAACGAGGTCGTCGCCCGAGCGCGTGCCGTGCTGGCCTGACGCCCGACGTGCGTCCGCCGCGGGTCACCGGAAGGGGACCTAGCATCGCCGGGACGGGCGACGAGACACGGCTGGGAGACCACCCTCGATGACTGCGGAGACCCTGCACCGGCTGCAGTTCGGGTTCACGATCAGCTTCCACTTCATCTTCCCGCCCATGTCGCTCGGCCTGGGCCTGATCCTGATGATCTTCGGGTGGAAGTCGGTCCGCACCAAGGATCCGAAGTGGCGCCAGCTGTCGCTCTTCTGGACGAAGATCTACGGCCTCATCTTCGCCATGGGCATCGCCACCGGCATCGTCCAGGAGTTCCAGTTCGGCACGAACTGGTCGGTGTACTCCCGCTACGTCGGCAACATCTTCGGCAGCCTCCTCGCCGCCGAGGGCATCTTCGCCTTCATGCTCGAAGGCGGCTTCCTCGGGCTCATGCTCTTCGGCGGCCAACGGCTCGGGAACCGGCTGTGGCTCTTCGCCACCACGATGGTCGTGCTCGGCGCCACCTTCAGCGCCACCTGGATCATCATGGCCAACTCCTGGATGCAGACCCCGGGTGGCTACGAGATCAAGGACGTCGGCAACGGCGACCAGGCGTTCATGACCAGCTTCCGGGAGGTCGTGTTCACGCCGTCGTTCGGTCCCCGCTTCTTCCACACGCTGGTGGCGTCGTGGGTGGTCGGGGCCGCGCTCGTGCTGAGCGTCGCCGCCTTCTACCTGCTGCGGAAGCGCCACGTGGAGCTGGCCAAGACGATGGTGCGGGTGGCGCTGCCCCTCTTCACCGTGCTGTCGGTGCTCCAGATCGTGGTGTTCGGCGCCAACATGGCCACCGAGGTGGCGAGCAACCAGCCGGTGAAGCTGGCCGCCATGGAGGGCGTCTACGAGGGCGGCACCCACCAGCCCATGACGATCTTCGGGTGGACGAACCCTTCGACCCAGGAGACCACGGGCCTGCAGATCCCCGACCTGCTGAGCCTCCTCACCGGCCAGAGCGTCGACACGTACATCCAGGGCCTCGACGAGTTCCCCGCAGACGACCAGCCGAACGTCAACCTGGTCTTCCAGATGTACCACCTGATGATCAACCTGGGGATGCTGTTCGTCGCCATCGGTGGGCTGGCCTGCATCCTGTGGTTCTGGAAGCGGCGCCTGTGGCACACCCGCTGGATGCTGCGGATCCTGGTCTTCACCGTCGTTCTGACCCAGCTCGCCACCCTCTCCGGCTGGTGGACCGCCGAGTTCGGGCGCCAACCCTGGATCGTCTGGGAGCAGCTGCGCACCGAGGACGCCTTCAGCCCGAACGTGTCCGCCGGGCAGGTGGCGTTCACCGTCGGCATGTTCGTCGTGCTCTACGTGCTGGTGCTCGGGCTCTTCCTCTTCCTCCTCGACCGCAAGATCCGGCAGGGTCCGCCCGACCCGCCCGACGTCGAGGAGATCGAGGAGCTCCCCGACTCGTTCGGTGAGATCTTCCGCAACCAGAACCGGGCCCGGTCGCGGGCCTCGGCCACCACGAGCAGGAGGAGCTGAGCGATGTGGCTCGAGCAACTCTGGTTCGTCCTGTACGTGATGATCATCGGGGGCTACATCGTCCTCGACGGCTTCGACCTCGGTGTCGGCATGCTCGGCCCGATCGTCGGTCGCAGCGACCGCGACAAGCGGGTGCTGCTCAACAGCATCGGGCCGGTGTGGGACGGCAACGAGGTGTGGCTCGTGCTCGGCGGCGGTGCCCTCTTCGCCGCCTTCCCCCTCGTCTACGCCTCGCTGTTCAGCGGCTTCTACCTGGCGATGATGCTCGTGCTGCTGGTGCTGATCCTGCGCACGGTCGCCATCGAGTTCCGCTCCAAGCGGGAGAGCGAGCGGTGGCGGTCCACCTGGGACTGGTTCTTCACCATCTCGTCGCTGGGCATCACGGTGCTGCTCGGCGTGGCCCTCGGCAACATCATCCAGGGCGTGCCGATCGATCAGGACGGCAACATGGACGTCGACCTGGTCAGCCTGCTCAACCCCTATGCGCTGTTCGTCGGGATCACCGCAGTCGCCATGTTCTGCCTCCACGGCGGGATCTTCCTCACCCTCAAGACCGAGGGTGAGCTTCTCGACCGGGTGAGAGCGCTGGTGCCCAAGCTCATGGTGGCGTTCTTCGCGCTCACCACGGTGCTCATCGTCTGGACGCTCCTGCTCGACCAGCCGCTCACCGACCGGTACTTCGACCGCCTCTGGATCGGGATCTTCCCGGCCCTGGCCCTGGCCGCCGTGCTGTTCTCGTGGTGGCAGATCCGGCAGGGGGGCTACCTCGTGGCGTTCCTCGGCTCGGGGGCCACCATCGCCCTGCTGCTGGCCAGCGTGGCCGCCGGGCTCTACCCCGTACTGCTGCCCTCCTCCACCGACGTCGCCTACGACCTCACCATCGAGAACGCCTCGTCGGCCGAGAACACGCTGCAGGTCATGACCGTGATCGCTGCCATCGGCATCCCGTTCGTGCTCGCCTACACCGCCGGCGTCTACTACTTCTTCCGTGGCCGGGTCGTCCTCGACGACGAGAGCTACTGAGCCCGTCCTGAGCGCCACGAGCCCCGCCGCCCCGCTGCGGCTCGTCCTCGACGACCGGCGCGTCGCTCTCCTGCTCGTCGGCGCGGTCGGTGCCGGCGTGGCGTCGGTGCTGTGCACGATCGCCTGGCTGGTCCTGCTCGCCACCGTCATCGACGACGTCTTCCTGCACGGCGCCGACCTGGCCGGGGTCTCGGGGCGCCTCGCGGTGATGGTGGCGCTGCTCGTGGTGCGGGCCGGGTTCGGATGGGCGACGGACGTGCTCGCCGACCGGGCCAGCGGGCTGCTGCGCACCGACGTGCGGCGCCGTCTCGTCGACCATCTCCTCGCCGTCGGCCCGGCGGGCCTGGACGGAGAGCGCACCGGAGAGGTCGCCGCCACCGTGGGTGCCGGCGTCGAAGGCCTCCACGACTACGTCACCCGCTTCGTGCCCGCCGCCGCCCTCGGGGTGGTGGCCCCCGCGGTCGTGTTCCTCGCCGTCGCCGTGCTCGACCCGTGGACGACGCTGATCCTGGCGTTCACCGGGCCCATGCTCGTGCTGCTGCTGGCGGTGATCGGCCGACGCACCCGGTCGCTGACCCAGCGCCGGTTCGACGAACTGGGCTGGCTGAGCGCCTTCTACCTCGACATGGTCCGGGGGCTGGCCACGCTCAAGGCGTTCGGCCGGTCGGAGGACGGCGCCGACACCATCGAGGCGGTGAGCCGCCGCTTCGGCGACACCACCATGGAGGTGCTGCGCACCGCGTTCCAGACCTCGCTGGTGATGGAGTGGGCCGCCACCGCCGCCACCGCGCTCGCGGCGGTCGAGATCAGCTTCCGCCTCGTCGACGGCGACATCTCCTTCGGCACTGCCCTCGCCGTGCTGGTGCTCGTGCCCGAGTTCTTCGTGCCGTTCCGCCGGCTCGCCATCGAGTACCACGCGGGGCAGACCGGCCAGGCCACCGTGCGCCGCATCGATGAGCTCATGGCCCTGCCCCCCATGGCGCCCGCGCCGGCAGCGGGGGCCACGCGGACCCTCACCTCGGGCGCACCGACGATCGAGCTCGCCGGCGTGGCCTACCGCCATCCGGGAGCGGCGGGCGACGCCCTGGAGGGGCTCGACTTCCGCGTCGACGCCGGGGAGTCGGTGGCCCTGGTCGGTCCCAGCGGGGCGGGCAAGACCACCGTGACCCGGCTCCTGCTGCGGTTCGTCGAGCCAGACCGCGGCTCGATCCTCGTCGACGGCCACCCCCTCGACGAGCACGACCTCGACACCTGGCGCCGGTCGGTGGCGTGGGTGCCCCAGGCCCCGACGATCATCGCCGGCACGGTCGCCGACAACATCCGCCTCGGGAAGCCGAGCGCCTCGATGGACGAGGTGCGGGCCGCGGCCGACGTCGCCCGAGCCACCGCGTTCGTCGAGCAGCTGCCGCTCGGCTTCGACACGCCGCTCGGGGAGCAGGGCCTGCGGCTCAGCGGCGGTCAGCGCCAGCGGCTGGCGATCGCCCGGGCCGCCCTGCGCGACGCCCCGGTGGTGGTGCTCGACGAGCCGACCGCCCACCTCGACCACCGCACCGAGGCCGAGCTGCTCGAGGCCATGGCGGCGCTGCTGGCTGGTCGCACCGCGCTGGTCATCGCCCACCGGTCCGCCACCGCGGCCATCTGCGACCGGGTCGTCCGGATGGACGCCGGGCGGGTGGTGCTCGACGACGTCCGGCCCGGGGAGGCCCGATGAGCGCGGCGGCACCTCCGAGCCCGCTGCGGCAGGTGGTCGCCCGCTTCGGCGGGCTCCGCTGGTGGATCGTCGCCGCCGCCCTCCTCAGCGCCGTCACCTTCGCCGCCAGCATCGGGCTGATCTCCATGGCCGGGTACCTCATCTCCCGGTCGGCCCTGGTCGACACCACCGCCACCCTCACGCTCGCCATCGTGGGGGTGCGGTTCTTCGCCGTCGTCCGCGCCGTGGGTCGCTACCTCGAGCGCTACGTGGGCCATCTCGGCACCTTCCGCATCCTCACCCGCATCCGGGTGTGGGCGTTCCGGGGCCTCGAGCCGCTGGCCCCCGCCGCCCTCGTCGACGACCAGGGCGGCGACGTGCTCACCCGGATCGTCGACGACGTCGACGCCCTGCAGGACCTCCCCCTCCGGGTGCTCGCGCCACCGCTCGCCGCGATCGTGGCCGGGGCCGTCGGTGCCGCCGTCCTCGGCTCGTTCGACCCTGTATTGGCCCTGGTGCTGGCCGTCTTCCTGGTCGTCACCGGGGTCGTGCTCCCCCTGGCCACCCGCGGGCTGGGACGGGCCGCGGCCGGGGCCGTCACCGCGGAGCGGGCCCGGCTCAACGCGGTGGCGGTGGAGTCGGTGACGGCGATGGCCGACCTGGTGGCGTACGGCCGGGAGGACCTGCTGCGGGGCCAGCTCGACGAGCTCACCGCCCGCCGGCGCGTCGCCGAGCGCCGCCTCACCCGGGCCCGGGGCCTCACCACCGCCCTCGCCGGGCTGCTCGCCGGCGCCGCCGCCCTGGCCACGCTCGCCCTCGCCATCCCTCTCGTCACCGAGGGCCGCCTCGACGGGGTGATGCTCGCCGTGGTCCCCCTCGCCACCCTCGCCACCTTCGAGGCCGTGGCCCCGCTGAGCGTGGGCTTCGAGCACCTCGACCGCAGCCGGGCGGCCGCCGAGCGGATGGTCGAGCTGGTGAGCCGGTCACCTGCCGTCACCGATCCGCAGCCGCCGACCGGAGAGCACCTGCGGGGCGACGGCTCGGTCGAGTTCGACCACGTGTGGTTCCGCTACACCCCCGACGGCCCCGACGTGCTCGCCGACGCCACGTTCTCCGTCCCGGCCGGGGCGTGGGTGGCCGTGGTCGGGCCGAGCGGCGCGGGCAAGTCGACCATCGCGTCGCTCCTCCTCCGGTTCTGGGAGCAGCAGCGGGGCACCGTGCGCGTCGACGGGGTGGACCTGCGCCGGGTGCCCGCCGCGGAGGCGCGGGCGGCCGTGGCGGTGGTCGCCCAGCACGATCACCTCTTCGACACGACGGTGCGCGACAACCTGCTGCTCGGTGACGCCGACGCCGACGACGAGCGGATCTGGGCCGCGCTCGAGGCGGTGGCCCTCGCCGAGGTGGTGCGGACGCTCCCCGGTGGGCTCGGCGAACGGACGGGTGAGGACGGCGGTCGCCTCAGCGGGGGCGAACGCCAGCGGCTGATGATCGCCCGGGCGCTCCTCGCCGAGGCGCCGGTGCTGGTGCTCGACGAGGCCACCGCCCACCTCGACCCCGACACCGAGCGGAGGGTCCTCGCCGGCATCAGCCGGTGGCGGGCGGGTCGCACCACGATCCACATCGCCCACCACGCCGCCGCCCTCGACGACGTCAGCCTGGTGCTGCGCGTCGACGAGGGACGGGTGGAGGCGGCCACCTCCGGGCGGACGGCTGGTGCCGCCACCCGTCCGGCAGGGGAGCGTCAGCGGTAGACGACGTCGACGTCGGCCTGCAGGCGGGTGAAGCCGCTGTCGCCCTTGCAGTTCACGTTGAAGCCGCCGTTGCACACCACGGCGAAGTAGTGCGGTGCCTGCTGGAACACGGACAGCTCCGCCTGGGCGATGACGCTGTAGGGGCCGCTCCAGACCTTGATGAGGAAGGTGCTCTTGGCCTGCTCCCAGAAGCAGGAGCTGTCGGTGAGCACCTTGGTCGTGAACGTGAGGTCGGCACCGCCACCGGTGGGCGGCGTGCGCTCGAACCCGGCGGGCAGGTCCATGCAGTGGCCGTCCTGCGGGATCACCTCGATCTCGTGCGCATCGAGCACGCCGTCGATCCGGATGCCCACCGGGAAGTCGTAGCGGGTCTCGGCCGAGGCGCCCGACGTGGGCAGCCCGACCAGGAGCGCACCGAGGGCGAGCAGCATCGCCGCGCCGAGGCGGACGAGGGTGGAGCTGCGGAATGGGGTGGGACCGGTGCGCGTCATCAGGAGCCTCCTGCCGTCGTGGTGGGGGCCGGGACCGGACGCCACCCGTCCTCGGCGTCGAGCTCGGGGAGGGGACCGTTCACGGTGATGCTGAGGAGCCCGCCATCGTCGGCGACCCACAGCAGCTCGACCGTGTCGACCGGCCCGTCGCCGATCATCGGATCGCCGATCCCTTGCACGGCCCAGGCCCCGGTGTCGGCGACCTGCGGATCGCCGACGAGGCGGAACCCGTCGGCGATCGCCGCCAGCCCGGCCTCGACGGTGAGACCCGGTGCCCGGCAGCGGCCGTGGGCCATGGCGGCCAGCTCGGGCGTGGCGGCGCCCTGGCCCGTGTCGAGATGGAGGTCGGTGCAGCGGGCAGCCTCGGCCACGGCGGTCACTGCGTCGTCGGCGGTCGGCCCCTGCTCGGTGTCGACGATCGTGGTCCCGCTGCCGGTGTCGGCCGTCCCGCTGCCACCGCTCGAGCAGGCACCGCCGACGAGCACCCCCAAGAGGGCCAGCGCGGCGACACCTCCCCGGGCCCGAGTCGTCCCGACCTGCGCTCCCACGAACTGGCCTCCTGTGTGCCTCGACTCCCGATCACCACTCGCCGTGTCAGCCGTGGGGGCTCGGAGCCCACCAGGGGGACGAGGACATGGACGATGTGCAGGCCGTGCTGAACCTGCTCTACACCTACGCGGAGCGCATCGACAGCGGTGACCTCGACGGGGCGGCGGCCCTCTTCGACCACGCCCAGCTCCGGCTCCAGGGCGGCAACGAGGAGGTGCTCGTGGGTGCGGCTGGCGTGCGGAAGATCTGGGAGGACTTCATCGCCATCTACGGCGACGGCACGCCTCGCACCAAGCACGTGATCACCAACCCCATCGTCGAGGTCGATCCCGACGGCACCCGGGCGACGATCCGCTCCTACTACACGGTGATCCAGCAGACCGACGACTACCCGCTCCAGCCGGTGTGCGCCGGCCGCTACCACGACGAGTTCGAGAAGGTCGACGGCGCGTGGCGCTACCGCTTCCGCGACTACTCCCTCCTCGACCTTGTCGGCGACTTCCGGGCCCACGCCAAGGGCGCGCCTCCCGCCTGAACCCTCCCGCCCGACGGCCTGCCGCCCTCCTCGTGAAAACGGTGCGCTCTTCACGCGCTGGAGCGCGTGAAAAGCGCACCGTTTCGCGGACGAGGACGTGAGTGGGCGGGCGACGGGTGAGGCCCGGTGAGGTGAGGGATGTTCAGCCGGTGAACTGCGGGGTGGCAGCGACGGCCGTGGGCGCAGGGGCGGGAGCGGGGCGGCACGAGGTCGTGGGCTCGGCGATGACCAGCGGCGTCACCACGGGAGCGAGGGCTCGGAGCACCTCGACCATGGCCTCACCGGTGCCGCCGTCGCCGTTGCCGACGAGGGCGAAGACCGAACCCGACGAGTACCAGACGACGTTCGAGCCGTAGCCGGGCTCAGCACCGGCGTGGCTGATGTCGAGCGCGCAGCCCGTGGCGTCGTCCACGTGCACCACCGCCCCCAGCCCGTAGCCGTACCCCTCGGGACCCGAGTCGGGGGCCACGTCGGTGATCCGGGCGAGCAGCATCTCGGGGCTGAGCCCGGACCCGGCGCCCAGGGCCAGGCCCCAGGTGCGCAGGTCGTCGATGGTCGACACCACCGCGCCGGCCGCCCACGCCTCGTGGAGCGCCCAGTCGGTCGTGTCGGTGGGCTGGGGCATCGTCGGGCAGAAGAGCGAGTAGCCGTGGCTGAGCGGCGCCTCCAGCTGCCCGTCGGGGGCGAAGCGGCTGCGGTCCATGCCCAGGGGACCGAAGAGGTGCGTGTCGAAGAGGGTGGTGAGGTCGGCGCCGGTCGTCAGCTCGAGGATCCGGCCGAGGATGAAGGTGTTGAAGCCCGAGTAGGTGAACCCCTCACCCGGGGCGTAGGGCTCCCGGGGCAGCAGCGCACCGATGGCGATCATCTCGTCCGGCGTGATCGTCGAGTACGGGTCGGCACAGATGCGGTCGATCTGCGCCTGGCCGGGATTGGCGATCCCGCTCGACATGTTCATCAGCATCCGCACGGTGATCCGGTCGGCCGCCGGGAAGGAGGGGAACCACCGGTCGATGGTGTCGTCCAGATCGCCGCCGGCTACGAGGACCTGAACCCGGCCCACGTCGGCGTGTTCCGCCACCCTTCCGCGGACGGGCTGCGGCCGTCGGAGCTGGCCGACAAGGTGAACATCACCAAGCAGTCGGTCAACGACCTGCTGGGCCACCTCGAACGGTGCGGCTACCTCACCCGTGAGCCCGACCCGCTCGACGGCCGAGCGCGCGTCATCCGCCTGACCGAGAAGGGCCATGCGCTGGAGGGCGCCATCAACGGTCTGGCACGCGACGCCGAGCAGACGATCGCCGCCCACCTCGGCGCCCGTCGCTTCTCGCAGTTCCGGTCGGCCCTCGTGGAGCTCGACGCCCACCTCGGCCAGCGCTGAGTCGACGCCCGCCCCCCCCTTGCGCGACCCGCGCGCACATGATTCGATCACAGCGTTATCCAAAGCGGGGGTGTCGTGGGGACCTACATCGCGAAGGTCATGCCGGGACCGGGCGAGCCGCTCGTGGACCAGCAGCGGGAGATCCCCTCCCCCGGGCCGGGTGACGCCGTCGTCCGGGTGCGGGCGTCGAGCGTGAACTTCCACGACCGGGTGAACCTCCTGGGCCTCATCCCCGGCCCGCTCCCCCGAGTCCCGATGAGCGACGCCGCCGGCGAGGTGGTGGCCGTGGGGGACGGGGTCGACGCGCTCGCCGTCGGCGACCGGGTGATCAGCGCGTTCCACCCCGGCTGGCTCGACGGCCCGCCCCGCCCCGAGGTGAAGCGGCCGATGCCCGGCGACACCGGGGACGGGTGGCTCCAGCAGTTCGTGTGCGCACCCGCGGCCACCCTCACACCGGCGCCGTCGCACCTCTCGGACGTGGAGGCCGCCAGCCTGGTGTGCGCAGGTGTCACCGCGTGGAGCTCCCTCGAGCTCGGCCCTCACGGCACGGTCGGTCCCGGCGACGTGGTGGTCACCCTCGGCACCGGTGGCGTGTCCCTGTTCGTGGTGCAGCTGGCCAAGGCGCTGGGCGCCACCGTGATCCTCACCTCGTCGTCCGACGACAAGCTCGACGTCGGCCGAGCCCTGGGCGCCGACCACGGCGTCAACTACTCCACGACCCCCGAGTGGCAGAAGGAGGTGCGCCGGCTCACCGACGGCCGGGGCGCCGACCTCGTGGTCGACCTCGGCGGGCCCGCCACCCTCGACCGGTCGATCCACGCCACGCGCATGGGCGGCAGCGTCGTGGTGGCCGGGGTGCTGGGCGGCCACCACTCGGCGGAGGTCTCCGTGTCCCGGGTGATGATGCAGAACATCCGCCTCAACGGCGTCACCGTGGGCAGCGTCGCCGCCCACCGGGCTCTCGCCGCGTTCGTCGAGGAGCACCGCATCACCCCGCAGGTCAGCCACACCTTCGACTGGGACCACGTCACCGACGCCCTCCGGGTCCTCGACGCCAACGAGCACGTCGGCAAGATCGGCATCACCGTCCCCTGAGGCCCCGCCCGGCCCGACCCCACCCGCACCACCGAGCAGGAGGCACCCACATGGCGTGGGACTTCGAGACCGAACCCGAGTTCCAGGAACAGCTGGACTGGATGCGCGAGTTCATCGACACCCAGATCCAGCCGCTCGAGCCCATCCTCGACGAGGTGCCCCTCGACGAGCGCAACCAGGTGCTCGAGCACCTCCGCCAGCAGGTCAAGGACCGGGGCCTGTGGGGCGCCTTCCTCGACCCGAAGCTCGGTGGACAGGGGTTCGGGCAGCTGAAGCTGGCGCTGATGTCCGAGATCATCGGGCGCTGCATGTTCTCGATGCTCGTGTTCGGCGTGCAGGCCCCCGACAGCGGGAACATGGAGCTGCTGGCCCACGGCGCCACCGAGGAGCAGAAGGAGCGGTGGCTGTGGCCCAACCTCCGTGGGGAGATCTCGAGCGCCTTCGCCCTCACCGAGCCGTTCAACGCGGGCGCCGACCCCACCAAGATCAGCACCACCGCCTTCCTCGACGGCGACGAATGGGTGATCAACGGCCACAAGTGGTTCATCACCAACGCCTCGTCGGCGGACATCACCCTCGTGTTCGCCGAGACCAACCCCGAGAACCGGCCCCACAAGCACGCCTCGATCCTCATCGTGCCGGCCGGCACCCCGGGCATGGAGGTGGTGCGCGACATCGGCACCATGAGCCACCCCCGCCCCGAGTTCGGCCGGCCCGGCGGCCACGCCGAGGTCGTGTTCACCGACTGCCGGGTGCCGCGCGACCACCTCATCGGCAACCCCGGTGACGGGTTCGTGCTGGCTCAGAAGCGCCTCGGCGGCGGTCGCATCCACCACGCCATGCGCTGGCTGGGCCAGGCCCAGCGAGCGTTCGAGATCATGTGCGAGCGGGCGGTGTCCAGGGAGTCGCACGGGAAGCTGCTCGCCCAGCACCAGATGGTGCAGGACTACGTCGCCCTGTCTCACATGGAGCTGGAGTCGGCCCGACTGGTGTGCTTCCAGACAGCGTGGAAGATGGACAGGTACGGCGCGTCGGCCGTGCGGGCCGAGCTCGGCATGGTGAAGGCCCTCACCTCCAAGACCGTCCTCGCCGTGCTCGACCGCACCATCCAGGTCTGCGGTGCCCTCGGCTACTCCACCGACCTCCCGGTCGAGAGCTGGTACCGGGGCACCCGGTTCGGCCCAATCGGCGACGGGCCCGACGAGGTCCACAAGGCGGTGCTGGCCCGCACCCTCCTCAAGGGGTTCAAGCCGGTGGACGGCTGGCCCAGCGAGCACCTCCCGTCGCGCCGCCCCGCCGCCGAGGCGAAGTGGGCGGAGCTCAAGGCCGCGGCAGGTGTGGTATGAGTGCCGACGACGCCCTCGACACCCCGGCCCTCGCCGCCTTCTGCGACGAGATCGTCGGCGACCACCAGCCGGTCGAGGTCGTCCGCATGCGGGGCGGGGGCTCCTGCGAGGTGTTCTCGGTCGACCGGGGCGACGCACGGTGGGTGCTGCGTCGGGCGCCGAGACGGGCCAACACCTCCCGGGCCCACGACGTGCTGCGCGAGTTCCGCATCCTCGACGCCATCAAGGACGAGCCCGTGCGCATCGCCCGCCCCGTCGCCGCCTGCGACGACCCCGAGGTGTTCGGGTCGCCCTTCTACCTGATGGAGCGCATCGACGGCGCTCCGGTGCGCAGCAACGTGCCCCCGGCCTGGGCCGCCGCGCCCGAGACCCACGGCCGGGCCGTGGTCGACCTGTGCGACGCCCTGGTGGAGATCCAGGCCGTCGACTGGCAGCGCTGCGGTCTCGGCGACCTGGGCCACGAGCCCGGCTACCTCGGGCGCCAGATCGACCGGTGGCTGTCGCAGCTCGCGTCCTACGAAGGCCGGGAGCTGCCCGCCGCCCAGGAGATCGCCGGGTGGTTGCGCGACCGCCTGCCACCGGAGCAGCCCCAGGGCCTCTGCCACGGCGACTACAAGCTCGACAACGCCCTCTTCTCGCTCGACCTGCCGCCCCGCCTGCTGGCCGTCGTCGACTGGGAGATGGCGTCGATCGGCGACCCGCTCGTCGACCTCTGCTGGATGCTCGTGTTCCACCCCGGCGACGGCGGCCTCACCCCGCTGGGCACCGCCGCCGAGCCCAGGCTCGACGTGACCTCGGTGCCGTCGGCCGACGAGATCGTGGCCCGCTACGCCGAGCGCTCGGGCCGCGACCTGTCCGCGATCGACTGGTACCACGTCTTCGCCCGCTGGAAGCTCGGCATCGTCCTCGAGGGCAGCTTCGCCAAGTGGCAGAAGGGCCTCTCCGACAACCCGGTGCACGAGTACTTCGGCATGCAGACCGACAAGTCGCTCGCCAACGCCCTCGACATCATCAGCCAGTAGGAGAAGCCCGTGGTCCCCTCGTTCCGAGTCGACGACAAGGTCGTCATCGTCACCGGCGGCAGCAAGGGCCTGGGCCGGGCCATGGCTCTGGGCTTCGCCGAGTCCGGCGCCGACGTCGTCGTCGCCAGCCGCAAGCTCGAGGAGTGCGAGCGCGTCGCCGAAGAGGTGCGTGCGCTCGGCCGGCGGGCCCTCGCGGTGTCGTGCCACGTGGGTGACTGGGACCAGTGCGCGGCGCTCGTCGACGCCACCGTGGCCGAGTTCGGGCGGGTCGACGTGCTGGTGAACAACGCCGGCATCGCCCCGGTGCCGCCCTCGCTGGGCGAGGTCACCGAGGAGCTCTACGCCAAGACGATGGACGTGAACTTCAAGGGCCCCATGCGGCTGAGCGGCCTCGTCGCCGAGCACATGGCACCGGGTAGCACGATCATCAACATCAGCTCGAAGGCGTCGCTCCGGCCGAGCCCGTTCACGATGGTGTACGCCGCGGCCAAGGCGGCCCAGAACGTGCTCACCAAGGCTGCCGCCCAGGAGCTCGGACCCCGGGGCATCAGGGTGAACAGCATCGTGTGCGGCATGTTCCACACCGACAGCTTCCACAAGGCCGCGCCGAACGAGGAGGCCCAGGCCCTCGCGTCGAAGGGCGTCTCGCTCGGGCGGATCGCCGATCCCGAGGAGATCGTGGGCACCGCCCTCTACCTCGCCAGCGACGCCTCGTCGTACCTCACGGGTGAGCTGATCCTGCTGGACGGCGGCGGCTCCTGATGGCCGGCCGGATCGCCACCGACCTCGCGGCCGACGAGGTGGTCGATGCCGCCATCGCCATCCTCGAGACCGAGGGTCTCGACGCGGTGAGCATGCGCAACGTCGCCGCCCGGCTCGGCGTGTCGCCGGTGCCGGTCTACAGCCGGGTCGGGAACAAAGAGGCCCTGCTCGAGGCGATGGCACGACGGCTGATGTCCGACATCGCCCCCGCACCGGAGCCGGGCGAGGCCTGGACCGCCTACGCGACCCGGTGGGCGATCGTCGTCCGGGAGCGCTTCGCCCGCACTGCGGAGCTCCGGCTCCTGATGGGCAACCCCCGCCAGCCGTTCGTCGAGGCGTCGAAGCCGCTGATCAATGTGCTGCGGGACCAGGGGTTCGAACCGGACGAGGCCGTGCAGGCGTGCCGGGTCCTCCTGTGGGGCGTGTCCGGGTTCGCCACCGTGGAGGGCAGCCGGACTCGTGCCCCACGACCGCGACGAGGTGGCACCCGACCCGGCGGCGACCCCACCGGCGTGTCCGCGGCCGAGGCCGACGCCCTGTTCCAGCTCCAGGTCCGCTACCTCGTCGAGGGCCTGGCCCGCGACCACGCGGCCCCGGCAAGGGCGTCGTGACGAGCCTGCACACCGACGAGGGGACGCGCCCGGCGGGCGCGCCACCAAGATGGGGGGATCCCGATGACCGCTGACGTCCACCACCGCCGCGACGTACCGGTGAGCGGGCCACCGCTGCACGGCGTCCGGGTCGTCGAGCTCGGCGCCTGGGTCGCCGGCCCGGCCGCCGGGGCCATCCTCGCCGACTGGGGAGCCGACGTGATCAAGGTCGAGCCCGTCACCGGCGACCCGATCCGCATCTCGGCGGCCATCGGCCCGGACGGCATCAACCCACCCTTCGAGCTCGACAACCGAGGCAAGCGCTCGGTGGCGCTCGACGTGGCGAACCCCGAGGGCCGTGAGGCCTTCGCCGCCCTGCTGGCCGACGCCGACGTGTTCGTCACCAACCTCCGCCCTCCCGTGCTCGACGGCTGGGGCCTCTCCCCCGAGCTGCTCCTCGAGCGGTTCCCGCACCTGGTGGTCGCCACCATGTCGGGCTACGGCGACCGGGGTCCCGACCGCGACCGTCCCAGCTACGACATCGGCGGCTACTGGGCCCGGTCCGGCCAGGCCGCCGCCCACGTCGTCAACGGTGAGCCGCCACTGCTGCGCAACGCGCTCGGCGACCACCACTCGGCCATGGCGCTGGTGGGTGGGGTGAGCGCCGCCCTCTACGCCCGCGAGTCGACGGGTCGGGGCCGGCACGTGTCCACCTCGCTGCTGCGCAACGGCTGGTGGGGCATCTCCCAGGACGCTGCGTTCCTCAGCCGGATCGGCGTGTGGATGCAGGTCCCGCGCAAGCAGTTCACCAACCCGCTCTTCACCGCCTATCCGACCAAGGACGGCAGGTGGCTCTGGCTGCTCGGTCTCCAACCCATGCGGCACTGGGCCGAGATCGCCACCGCGGTGGGCCATCCCGAGTGGCTGGCCGACGAGCGCTTCGCCGACACGGTGGCCATGCGGGAGCACGCCCCGGCGCTGAACGACCTGCTCGACGACGCCTTCCGGACCCGCACCCTCGAGGAGTGGGGCCCGATCCTCGACGAGCACGGCGTGTGGTGGGAGCCGGTGATGACCCTCGACGAGGTGCTCGTCGACGAACAGCTCCTCGCCGCCGGCGGCATGGTCACCACCCCCGTGGCGGGTGGTGGGGAGGTCCCGATCCCGGCGTCACCGGTCGACTTCGACGGCGTCTCGAAGGTGAGCACGCTGCCCCCGCCCGACCTGGGGGCCCACACCGATGCGGTCCTGGCCGAGGTGGGCCTGACCCCGGCGCAGATCTCCGCCCTGCGGGAGCGCGGCGTCATCGCCTGAGACGGGACGACGGGCGGCCCGCCACGAGCCGGCCGGCATGAGAAACGAGGAGGGACACATGGGGGAACTGGACGACGCCCACGCGCTGATCACCGGAGGAGGCACCGGCATCGGCCGGGGGATCGCCACCGCGCTGGCCCGCGACGGCGCCACCGTCACGTTGGCGGCCCGACGCCGCGACGTGCTCGAGGCGGGCGCGGCGAAGGTGCGGACGGCGGTGCCCGGCGCCGAGGTCCGCGTGATCGAGTGTGACGTCACGGTCGCGGAGCAGGTCGAGGCCGCGGTCGCCCACGCCGTGGGGCCGGACGGACGACTCGACATCGCCGTCGCCAACGCCGGCTCCGCCGTCCCGGGTCCGTTCCTGCTGCTCGACGACGCCGCGTGGCGGTTCTGCTGCGAGCTCAACATCATCGGCACCGCCTCGACGTTCCGCCACGCCGCCGTGGCCATGCGCGAGCGCGGCGGGTCGCTCGTCGCCATCTCCACCGCGGCGTCATCCGCCCCCGAGGTCTCCATGGCGGCGTACACGGCCACCAAGGCGGCCGTCGACATGATGGTGAAGGCGGCGGCCTGGGAGCTCGGGGCCTTCGGCATCAGGGTCAATTCGATCCTGCCCGGCTACGTGCCCACCGAGGGCACCGAGGGCTCCTTCACCGAAGAGCTGGCGGCCGACCTCCTCGAGCGCAGCGCGCTCAAGCGCAGCGGCACCCCGGCGGACATCGGCGAGATGGTGGTGCACCTGTCGAGTCCGGCCGGCTCGTGGATCACGGGCCAGGTGATCGGCGTCGACGGCGGCATGACCGCGCAACCGATGGCCGACCTCACGTCGATCTCCCGCCGCCTCTACGGCGACGACGCCGTCGACGACGCACTGGGCCGGCGCCGGTGAGCCCTCCGGTCGACGTCGACTCGATCATCCGCGACCTCCGGGAGGAGACCGGCCTGGACGACCTCGGCGACAGCACCTACCGCCTGGGGCTCGACGTGTTCCTCGACGCGCTCGAGCGAGAGGCCCGCCTCACCGCCGTCGGAGAGGCCGTGGTCGCCGACCAGGTGACCGCCGCCCTCCGCACCCGCCTCCGGGTGGAGCGCTGGTGGGCCGAGCACCCCGCGCTGGGGCAGGAGCACGTCGAGCGGCCGGTGTTCATCGTGGGCATGTCCCGCTCGGGCACGACCGCCCTCAGCCACCTCCTGGCGCGCGATCCGGGTAACCGGACGCTCCTCGGCTGGGAGGCGGCCGACCCGGTTCCGCCGCCCTCGCCGGACACCTACGCCACCGATCCCCGGTTCGAGGCGGCCCGGGAGAACGAGTTCGGGATGCTGCACCGGCTGAACCCGAACCTGGCCGCGCTCCACCACGACCCGCCCGACCTACCCGTGGAGTGCCTCGTGCCCATGGCGCAGCACTTCGTGTCGCTCAGCCTTCCGACGATGTACCCGGTCCCCTCGTACGCCGCCTGGGTCCTGGGCGCTGACCACGCACCCGTCTACCGGTGGCACGAGCGGGTGCTCTGTCTCCTCCAGTCAGGTGGTGTGCGCGGCCGTTGGGTGCTGAAGAGCCCGCACCACGCCATCGCCTTGGATGCGCTGGTCGAGCGGTACCCCGACGCTCGCTTCGTCGTCACCCACCGCGATCCGCTGACATGCGTGGCCTCGGCCGCGAGCCTGGGTCGGGAGCTCACGTGGGTCTTCGCCGAGCTCCCCGGCGACGACGAGCTCGGCGTGCAGTGGACCACCCTGCTCGGGGCGATGGCCGACGGCCTCGTCCGGTACAGGGACCTCCACGGCGACGACCGGTTCATCGACGTGCCCTACCGGTCGTTGACCGACGATCCGATCGGCACGGTCCACCGGATCTACGACCAGCTCGGCGAGGCGGTTCCGCCGACGTACGAGGACGCGCTGCGCCGGCACGTCGAGGTGGCCGTGCAGCACCGCTTCGGGCACCACCGCTACACGCCCGAGGAGTTCGGACTGGACCGGGGCACCGTCGACGAGCGCTTCACCGACTATCGAGAGCGGTTCGCCGAGCACCTCTGAGGAGGGCGGTGGCCACGGCCGCGCCGTCAGGCGGTGTGCTCGGCGAGCAGGCGGTGGATGTCGACCTCGTGCAACACCGGTGGCGCCGAGGTGGGGTCGCCGACGATCCGCAGCCGGCCCTCGGCCACCCGTCGGCCGGTCTCCACCGGGTCGGTCGCGTCCGCCCCCGGATCGCGGGCCACCTCGAGGGCGTCGGTGTAGTCGCTGATGATCCGCACGTCGGCGTCCGGCGCGGGGCCCTCGAGCACCTCGACGCTGCCGGCGCCCACGTGGATGGCGAACCCGATCACCTCGGCGTCGTCGGCCAGGTGCGGCGGCGGGTCGGTGAACTCCTCCGAGAGGGTGAAGGGCTCGACGTCGAGGTCCCGCGGCTCGAGCGCGGCGACGATCTCCCGCTTGGCCATGCGCACCCACGACGGGCTCATGAACTCGTACACCTCGCCGCCGGCATGACCGCGACGGCCACCGGCGGCGCGGGCCACGCTGGTCCGCCGGACACCCAGCTCCATGCGCACGACGATCACGAGGGCGATGCCGATGGCGATGATCGAGATGGTCCAACCGGCTGCGTCCACGGCTCTCCTCCATGTCCGGCCACCTGGTCCACCTACCCACTTCCACCGGTCCGATCACGCCGCACCCCCTCGAGGGCGGTTGTCCCCACGACAGGCCCGGTTGCTAGGTTCCCGGCGCGACGTTCCCTCCGTCGTGTCAGGAGCTGACGCAGGTTTCTCGCACTGCGAGAGCTGGCCTTCGCGAGAGGCCGCTTCGCGCTGATGGGTTCGGTGATCGCGCTGGTCGCGGTGCTCACCGTGCTGCTGTCCGGCCTCGCCGCCGGGCTCGTCGACGACGGCATCTCGGGCCTGCGGGCCCTGCCCGTCTCCCACCTGGCGTTCCAGGAGGGCACCGACAGCACGTTCTCCCGCTCGACCATCGACACCGCGGACGTGGAGGCCTTCGCCGCCGTTCCCGGCGCCCGCGCCGAGCCGCTCGGGCTGAGCCTGGTCAACGCCACCAGCAGCCGGGACACCAACGTCGACCTGGCCCTCGTCGGTGTGGTCGACGACGGGTTCCTCGCCGCCGACCTGTTCCCCGACGGCCCGCCCCCCGCCGGCTCGGTCGTGGTCAGCGAGGGCCTCATCGGCGAGGGGCTGGAGGTCGGCGACACCATCGCCATCGACCGCAGCACGGTCACCCTCACGGTCGCCGCCGTGGCCCCGAAGGCGACCTACGGCCACGTCGACATGGCGTACGTGAGCCTGCCCGATTGGCAGGAGGTCGCGCGCCTCGACACCGAGGGCGACCCGCTGGTGGCCTCAGCGGTCGCCATCCAGGGCGGTACCACCTCCGAGCTCGACCAGGTCGGGCAGGAGATCGGGCTCGACGTCGTCACCCGCTCGGGAGCCTACGCCGGCTCGCCGGGCTACAGCGCCGAGACCTCCACCATGTCCCTCATCCGGGCCTTCCTGTACCTGATCTCGGCCATGATCCTCGGCTCGTTCTTCACCGTCTGGACCATCCAGCGCCGCGCCGAGATCGGCCTCCAGAAGGCGCTCGGCGCCTCGACCGGGACGGTCCTGCGCGGGGCCCTGGGCCAGGTGCTCATCGTCCTCACCGCCTCGACGGCGCTCGGCGCCCTGGTCGGCTTCGGGCTCGGCAAGCTGATCGAGGGCGGCGAGGTGCCGTTCTCCCTGCAGGTCGGCACCGCGCTGGGCTCGGCCATCATCCTCATCGTCGCTGGGACCGTCGGCATGCTCGTCGGCATCCGCAAGGTCACCACGGTCGACCCGATCATCGCCCTGGGGGCTGCCGCATGACCGGCCTCGTGCTGTCCGAGGTGTCCCTCTCGTACGCCGACGGCGACGAGCAGGTCCACGCCCTCGACCACGTCTCGCTCACGGTGGCGCCCGGCGAGCTGGTCGCCGTGAGCGGCGCCTCCGGGTCGGGTAAGTCGTCGCTCCTGGCCGTGGCCGGCGCCCTCCGCACGCCGGACAGCGGGCAGGTCCTCATCGGTGGCACCGACGTGACCGCCGCGTCACCCCGTCAGCGAGCCGAGGTCCGGCGCCGCGACCTCGGCTTCATCTTCCAGCAGTCGAACCTGTTCGAGGCGCTGACCGCGAAGGATCAGCTCCTCTACCAGGCCCGCATCGCAGGGGTCGACCGGGCGGCTGCCGCTCAGGCCGCCGCCGAGCTGCTGGCGGCCGTGGGGCTGCAGGGCAAGGCCGACCGGCGGCCGGGCCAGCTCTCCGGCGGCGAGCGCCAGCGGGTCGGCATCGCCCGCGCCCTGATCAACTCCCCGAAGGTGATCCTGGCCGACGAGCCCACGTCGGCGCTCGACCACAACCGGGCCCGGGAGATCGTGGGCCTCCTGCGGGACCAGGCCCACCAGCGCCAGGTCGCCGCGGTCATGGTCACCCACGACCTGGGGATCCTGAGCGAGGCCGACCGGGTCGTGACGCTCCGCGACGGCCGCATCGTCGACGCCGCCTCGGCCTGAGCCGGCGCCCTTCTGAGCCCCGGCGGTGAGGGGCCCGGCTACGACGGTGAGCGGAACAGGTCGGCGACCGCCGGCTTGGTGACCTTGCCCATGGCGTTGCGGGGCAGGTCCTCCAGGATGAGGACCCGGCTCGGCACCTTCGCCGGGGCGATGCGCTCCTTGGCCCAGGTGCGGAGCGCCGACTCGCTCGGCGCTTCTTCGTCCGGGTGGACGATGGCGGCCAGGCAGACCCGCTGGCCCCACTCGTCGTCGGGGATCCCGACCACGGCGCAGTCGTGGATGGCCGGGTGGCGTCGGAAGTGCTCCTCGATCTCGAGCGCCGAGACCTTCTCCCCTCCGGTCTTGATGATGTCGACCGACGAACGGCCGAGCAGCCGGTAGCCGTCCTCGTCGAGCACGGCGACGTCGCCGGTGAGGAACCAGCCGTCGACGAGCGACCCGGCGGTGGCCTCGGGCCGGTCCCAGTAGCCGGCGAAGGTCTGCGGACCCCGCACGAGGAGTTCCCCCGGCATCCCGGGGGCCACGTCGACGCCGTCCTCCACCAGCCGGACCTCGACCCCGGGGAACGGCCAGCCCACGTGACCAGGAACGCGGTGTTGGAGGGTGTTGCCCAGGACCATGCCGAGCTCGGTCATGCCGTACCGCTCGAGGAGTCGGTGTCCGGTGAGCCGTTCCCACCGGTCGAGCGTCTCCACCGGGAGCGCTGCCGACCCCGACACCATCAGCCGCAGCTGCTCCGCACCGATGGACCACCGGGCCCGGTCCCCGTCGGAGGCGGCTTCCCAGGCGGCGACGAGGCGGGCGTAGATGGTGGGCACCGCCATGAAGAGGGTGAGCTCGCCCGAGGCGAACCGTTCCCAGACGTGGGTGGCGTCGAACCCGCCGGGCGCCTCGCACGTGGCGCCGACCGACAGCGCGCAGAGGACGACGTTCACGATCCCGTGCACGTGGTTGAGGGGGAGCACGAGCAGGATCCGGTCGTCGGGCGACCACTCCCACGCGTCGACCATGGCCGCGACCTGGGCGGCGAGGCTGCCGTGGGTGTGCACGGCCCCCTTGGGCGTGCCGGTGGTGCCGCTCGTGTAGATGATCAGGGCAGGGCGACCGGCCTCGAGGGTGGGCAGGGCGTCCCTCGCCCGGGTGGTCGAGGTGGACGCGTTCGCTCCCACCGGCACGCGGCGCAGGCCACCGGCCGCGGCGTCCAGGCCGTCGACGGTGGCCTCGTGCTCGGGCGAGAACACGACGATGGTGGCGCCGCTGTCGGTCACCGGGTGGGTCAGCTCGCCCACCGGGTGGGCAGGGTGCAGTGGCACGGCGATGCCACCGGCCGCCCACACGCCGAGGAGGGCGACATCGAAGTCGAAGCCGGGGCGGCACAGGAGGGCCACCCGGTCACCGGCGAGGTCTGCCCGGTCACCGAGGAGGGTGTCTGCCACCGCGAGGGCCCGGTCGAGCAGCTCCGCGAACGTGTGGGCGCCGTCGGGGTCGACGACCGCGGTGGCCGTCCCGTGCGAGGCGAGCCGGTCGAGCCAGCCCGGTGGCGGCGAGGTCACGTCCTCCATGGGGACCATCTCACCAGCTGTCGCGGGCGGCGTGGCGAACCACGCCCGCCGCGCGGCTCACGTGGCGGCCGGGACCGGGACCGGGTCGAACCGGAAGCTGGAGGCGGCGACGTACCCGAAGAAGTCGTCCTGGTGGTAGGTGCGGGTCGCCCGGTCGTGCTCGGAGGCGCCGACGATGACCATCAGCGGAAGGAGGTGGTCCTCCCGGGGGTGCGCCACCCGGGCGCTCGGCGCACTGGCCCAGTGCACGAGCGCCTCGCTGCGCTCGGCCCCTTCCCGCTCGAGGAGGACGGCACCGAGCCAGTCGTCGAAGGCCTTCGACGGGCCCGAGGCACCCGGCCCCATGAGACCCAGGTTGTGGTAGCTGAGCCCGCTGCCGAGGATCAGCACGCCTTCGTCGCGCAGCGGGGCGAGCGCGCGGCCGACCGCGAGGTGCTCCTCGGGGTCGTAGCCGCGCTTCAGGGAGATCTGCACCACTGGCACGTCGGCGTCCGGCCAGGCGGCCGCCATGGGAGCGAACATGCCGTGGTCGAAGCCGCGGGTCGGGTCCTCGGCGACGGGGATGGCGGCGGCCCGCAGCAGCTCAGCCACCCGGGAGGCCAGCGCCGGCGAGCCCGGCGCGGGGTAGCTGATCCGATAGGTGTGCTCGGGGAAGCCTCCGTAGTCGTAGACCATCGGCGGGTTGGGGCTGGTCTGGACCGTGAAGGTCGGCTCCTCCCAGTGGCCCGACACCATCAGGATGGCGGTGGGGGCGGTCGGGAGCTCGGCGGGCAGGCGACGCAGCGACGCCTCCAGCTCACCCATGGCGTCGCGCATGGGGCCGGTGAGCCACGGCCAGGGGCCACCACCGTGGCTCAGGAAGTAGGTCGGCATCCGGGTGGGATCGTCGGCGCTCATGTGACCTCCTCACCGGGCTCGATCCGCGTGTACTCGAGGATACCGGGATTCCTTGTGTCCGCAACAAACTTGCCCTCAACGAACACGGGGTGGCGACATCGCGCCTTGCCAGACCGCCCGGACCGTGCTTACCTGCAACCATATGGTTGTAGATCTGCTGCGGGGCGAGCGAGCCGACCGGGTGTTCCACGCCCTGGCCGACGCCACCCGGCGCGACATCGTCGTGTGCACGCTCGAGGGCGAGCACTCGGTGTCCGCCCTCGCCCGCCGCTACCCGATGAGCTTCGCCGCCGTGCAGAAGCACGTCGCCGTGCTGGAAGGGGCAGGACTGGTGACCAAGCGACGCCGAGGACGCGAGCAGCTCGTCCGGGGCAACGTCGACACCATCCGCCGGGCCGCGCAGCTGCTCGACGCCCTGGAAGCGGTGTGGCGCGGCCGCGCCGACCGGATGAGCGAGATCCTCGCCGAACCCGAGGGAGGGACCCCATGACCGTCACCAACGTCCACAAGGACCCCGAGGCTCTGACGATGGCCATCACCGTGCACCTCGACGCGCCTGTCGAGCGGGCGTGGCAGCTGTGGGCCGACCCGCGGCAGCTCGAGCGCTGGTGGGGGCCGCCCAGCCACCCGGCGACCGTCGAGCGCCACGAGCTGCGGCCCGGCGGCACGGTCACCTACTTCATGACCAGCCCCGAGGGCGAGCGCTTCCACGGGCTGTGGCGCGTGACCGCCGTGGACGCCCCCATCTCGCTGGCGTTCGAGGACGCGTTCGCCGA
>Ga0164243_10003766_pt1 | contig 24127 bp, 22 predicted proteins | sample OricompcompostOP_FD_108781 | JGI IMG/M metagenome (GOLD analysis project Ga0164243, IMG submission 108781) | Organic Plus compost microbial communities from Emeryville, California, USA - Original compost - Organic plus compost (OP) | ecosystem: Engineered > Solid waste > Mixed feedstock >...
CCAGGGGAGCATGGTCGGGACCTGGTAGAGGCGGCGGGCACGGCGGTAACCGTCGGCGGCGGTGTTCTTCGCCCGGGTGAACGCCTCGTAGAGGGTGGTCGCGAGGGCGGGGTGGGCCTGGAGGAGGTCGCGGCGGGCGACGATGGCGTGCATGATCGGGAAGATCCCGGTACGCCGGTGGTAGTCGCGCTCCAGCGGCTCGTAGTCGGGGAACAGACGGGTGACGTTCGGGGAGCCGTCGAGGACGCACTGCGGGACGTTCGCCGTGAACAGCGCGTCGATCTCGCCCGCGTCGAGCATCGCGTTCAGCGTCGTGCCCTCGGGCGCGCGGGTGACCTCGACGCCGGGCGGGTGCGGATGCGGGATGAAGTCGAAGGGGGCGGCGGGACGTTCGAGGCCGCCGATCACCCAGCGGCTCTTCTCGGGCTCGAAGCCGTACTCGTCCATCAGGATGCCCTTGGCCCACACGCCGGAGTCCTGTCCGTACGTGCCGAACTCCCCGATCGTCCGGCCCGCGAGGTCACGCGGCCCGGTGATGCCGCTGTGCCGGTTGACGAAGACGCACGAGTGGCGGAACACTCGGTTCGGGAAGATCGGCAGCGCGACGTACGGCAGGCCGCGCTCCAGCAGCCGCAGGTAGAAGGTGAGCCCGAGCTCGCCGACGTCGAACGCGTCGCCGCGGACCAGCGCCGCGAAGATCTCCGGCAGCGTGTCCCTGGTCTCCATCGTCACGTCGAGGCCCTCGGGGCGTACGGTCCCGTCGAACAGCGCTTGAGTGGTGTCGTACCGGTAGCAGCCGATCGTGATTGCGGTCATGCTCCCCATCGTTGACCTGCGGCGATCCGGCCGTCCAAGACCGTTTCGGTGCGCCCGATACCGCGCGGGTATGGTGCCGCCGTGGACCTGCGCGCCCTCCGGTACTTCGTCGCCGTCGCCGACGAGCGTCACGTCGGCCGCGCCGCGGCCCGCCTGCACATGACCCAGCCGCCGCTCAGCCGGGCCATCCGGCGGCTGGAGGACGAGCTCGGCGCCACCCTGTTCACCCGCACCCCGAAGGGCGTCACGCTCACGCCCGCCGGAACCGTGCTGTACGACGAGGCCGGCGCCCTGCTGCGGCAGGCCGACCGGATCCGCGGCCGGGTGGGCGCCGCGGCGGAGACCGCCACGCTGACCATCGGAACCCTGGCCGACACGGCCGAGCAGGTCACCGGCCGGCTGGTGCCGCTCTTCCGGGCGCGCCATCCGCACGCGACCGTCACCATCCACGAGTCCGACCTCGGCGACCCGACCGCCGGCCTCCGCGCCGGCCTGGTCGACGTCGCGCTGACCCGTACCCCCTTCGATGACACCGGCCTCAGCACGTACGTCCTGAGCTCGGTCCCCGTCGGCGTCGTCCTGCGCGACGACGACCCCCTCGCCGGCCGCGCCTCGGTGGGTACGTCCGACCTGGCCGGCCGCCGCTGGATCCGGCTGCCCGACGGTACCGACCCGGCCTGGACCGCGTACTGGACGGCCGGCCCGCCGCGCGACGGCGGTCCGGTCGCGCGGACGATCCAGGAGTGCCTGCAGGCCGCCCTGTGGAACCGCGTCGCGGCGCTCGCCCCGCTGGACCAGCCGCTCCCCGCCGGCCTCGTCGTCGTCCCCTGCACCGACCGCCCGCCCAGCGACCTGGTCGTCGCCTGGCCGCGGACCACCCGGAACCCGCTGGTCCGCAGCCTCGTAGGGCGGCTCAGGCGCGCGGGGCCCGGCACGGTATAAACAACCATGCGCGAACAGGCAGCGGGGCCGGAGGACTCGTTCAGCTCAGCCCAGGGTTTGCCGCACTCGGGCCGGGCGGAGCCGCTCGACGCCCGGGCCCCGGGGGCCGATGAGGCGCTGCTCGTCGCGGGGTACGCGCAGCTGCCGCAGAGCACCGGCGCCGGAGTGATGTGGCGCCACCTGACCATCATCGTGCGGATCGACCGCGGCACCGGCCTTGTCGTCGACTCGTCCACCACGCTGGCGACCCGGGTCGCGGACACGTTCGTACGGGAGCTGCTGATCGGCTCGGAGCCGCTGCGGGACCAGGAGCGGATCGTCGGGGCGATCGAGCGGCAGTACTTCGGCAACGGCAAGCGGGCGATCATCGGCGCGATCCGCGACCTCGCCCAGCGCCTCCAGGAGAGTGCCCCGGCGCGCAGCGGATCTTGACAGGCTCTTCGCGGTCGTGGTTCTCTCGGTGCGCTCCGCCGCGGGTCGACCGGCCCTGGCGGACACTGGCCCTCTCTGCGGCTCGCACCTGCCGGTGCCGACCGGCCGCCGGGGTTCCGGGCACGGTGGCTCTGCCGCATGCCGACGTGCGGTTCCGAGGTCGCTATGCCCACCCCACCCCCGCCCGTCCTGAGCCCGTACGCGTACGGCCGGCTGGATCTCCGCAACCGCCTCGCGTTCATCGCGACGGTCAACAACCTCGGCCGGAACACCGAGATCACCGACGAGCTGGTCGCCTACTACGCGGCGCGCGCCCGCGGCGGCGCCGGGCTGATCGTCACCGACGGCCTCTCGGTGCATCCCACGTCGATCCCCAACGGCACCGTGCCGCTGGCGTACGACGCGTCGCTCGTGCCCGGCTTCCGCCGGCTCGCCGACGCGTGCCACGCGCACGGCGCGGCGGTGTTCGGCCAGCTGTGGCACGTCGGCCGCCAGGCGCTGTGGAACCCCACGCTCCAGCCGCTCGCGCCCTCCGGCGGCCGGGACCCGTACAGCGGCGTCACCGCGCGCACCATGACCGACGCCCAGGTCCGCGAGGTGGCGGACGGCTTCGTGCGGTCCGCGGTCCACCTGCACGAGGCCGGCTTCGACGGCGTCGAGCTGCACGGCGCGCACGGCTACCTGATCACCCAGTTCCTCTCGCCGTGGAGCAACCACCGCGACGACGCGTGGGGCGGGGACACGGCACGGCGTACCGCGTTCGTCGTCGCGATCATCCGCGGGATCCGCGCGGCGTGCGGCCCGGACTTCGCGGTCGGGCTCAAGCTGAGCGCGCACGAGTACGTCGACGGCGGGATCGACCTGGCCGAGGCCGAGCGGATCGTCCGGGTCCTCGGCGAGGCGGCGCCGCCGGACTACCTGGCGGTGAGCCAGGCGAACTTCAGCCCCAGCCTCGAGTACCACGTCCCGGACCTGGCGTTCGAGGACACGCCGTTCACGCATCTGGCCGCCGGGGTACGGACGGCGGCCGGCGACGTGCCGGTCATGGCGCTGGGCAAGGTGCCGGACGTCGCGACCGCGGACAAGCTGGTCGCCGACGGCGTCGCCGACCTGGTCGGGCTGGCCCGGCCGTGGATCGCCGACGCCGACCTCGTACGGAAGGTCGAGGCCGGGCGGACGCCGCGGCCCTGCACGTACTGCAACGTCTGCTGGGACTTCATCCACACCGGCCGGCGGATCGCCTGCATGTACGGGCCGGATACGGGCCGCGAGGCGGCCGCGACGGACGGGCCCGCGGAGCATCCGCTCACCGTCCGTGTCGTCGGCGCCGGCCCGGCCGGACTGGAGGCGGCGCGGACCGCGGCCGAGCGGGGGCACCGGGTGCACCTGTACGACCGGGCGGACCGTACCGGAGGGCGGCTCATGCGGGACGCGCGCACGCCCGGCCGCGAACGGATGGCCGTGGCGGCCGAGTGGTTGGAGGACGCGGTCCGGGAGGCCGGTGCCGAGGTGCACCTCGGCACCGAGGTCACCGACGACGACGTGGCCGGGTGGCCGGCGGCCGACCGGGTGGTGCTGGCGACCGGGTCCGTACCGGTGGTCGCCGACATTCCCGGCGCGGCGCCGGTGCCGCTCGCCGAGGCGACCGGGGAGCCGGCCGGGCCGGTCGTCGTCGTGGACGAGATGGAGGACGAGCCGGTCTACGCCTTCGCGACGGAACAGGCCCGGCGCGGCCGCGAGGTGCTGCTGCTCAGCACCCGGGAGATGCTCGCCCGGCGGGTCGCGTACGTCAGCCGCATCGGCATCTTCCGCCGGCTGGACCAGGCCGGAGTCGCCGCCCACACCCTCGTCGAGCCGGTACGGGTGGACGCCGGCCGGCTGGTCGTCCGGCATGTGTACAGCGGGATCGAACGTGACCTGGGCCCGGTGGGCACGCTCGTGCTGGCCGGCCCGTCCGCACCGGCGCCCGCGCCCACCGGCGGGCGCGACGTGACCGTCATCGGGGACGCCTCATCACCGCGCAGCTACGTGGCCGTGACGCAGGAGGCGCACGACGTGGCCGCGGGCCTCGGGAGGTAACGACCATGACCGCATCCCCCAACGCCCCCACGTCGGCCGATCGGCACGTGGCCCGGGCGGACCTGCGCCGGGCGCTCCTCGCCACCTCCATCGGCAACGTCCTGGAATGGTTCGACTTCGCCGTCTACGGCTACATGGCCGTCACCCTGGGCACGCTGTTCTTCCCGTCGGACGACCCGGCCGCCTCGCTGCTGCTCTCGTTCGCGGCGTTCGCCGCGTCGTTCCTGATCCGGCCGCTCGGCGGCATGTTCTTCGGCCCGCTCGGCGACCGGATCGGCCGCCGCAGCGTGCTGTGCATGATCATCATCATGATGTCGGCCGCGACCTTCCTCGTCGGCCTGCTGCCGAGCTACGCGACGATCGGCGTCGCCGCCCCGGCGATCCTCGTCCTGCTCCGGCTCGTCCAGGGGTTCACCGCGGGCGGCGAGGTCACCGGCGCCACCTCCTTCATCGCCGAGTACGCGCCGGACGAGCGGCGCGGCGCGATCACCAGCTGGGTGCAGTTCTCCGCGACGCTGGGCTTCTTCCTCGGGCTCGCCGCGCCGACGCTGCTCAACCTCCTGCTCGAACCCGAGCAGGTGACCGGGTGGGCGTGGCGGATCCCGTTCCTGGTCGCCGGGCCGATCGGCCTGATCGGGCTCTACATCCGGCTGCGGCTCAAGGAAAGCCCGGAGTTCGGGCGGCTCCTCGACACGGGCGAGGTGGCGCGGAACCCGCTGCGCGAGACGCTGGTCCGCGGCTGGCGCGAGATCGCGCTGTCCGGCGGCATCGGCATCCTCGTCCACCTCGGCTACTTCCTGGCCCTGGTCTACATGCCGACCTACCTGACCAAGGTCCTCGGCTTCACGCCGTCGACCGCGTTCCTGGCCACCACGACGGTGGTGGCCGGCGACGTCCTGATGATCCCGATCTCCGGACGGCTCTCCGACCGGTACGGCCGCAAGCCGCTCATGCTCAGCGCGGCCATCGGGTTCGTCCTGCTCACCATCCCGGCGTTCCTGCTCATCGAGCAGGGCGGGGCGGGCACGTTCGCGGGCCTGGCCGTCCTGGGCCTGCTGCACGGCGTCTACCTGGGGGCGGTCGCCGCCGCGTTCGCCGAGCTGTTCACCACGCGCGTACGGTTCGGCGGCTTCTCCATCGGCCACAACGTCTCGGCCGCGATCTTCGGCGGCGGCACGCCGCTGCTCGCCACCTTCCTGGGCGCGAAGCTGCACTCGACGCTCGTACCCGCGTACCTCATCGCCATCGGCGCGTTGCTGTGCGCCGCGGCCGTACTGGGTTACCGGGAGATGGCCGGCCGGCCGCTGCGGTCGGGCGCGGAGGGTGCGGGGCCGGAGAGGCCGGAGAGCATGGCGGTGTAGACGGTCTCGGCGCGGCGGTCCAGCTCCTCCGGGGACAGGGCGAGCTCACGGGACAGGGTCGCGCGGAAGACGCAGTAGCCGAGGTACGTGGCGGCGGTCAGGGCGTGGGCGACCTCGGGGTCCACGTCGGGGGACAGCGAGCCGTCCTCCTGGTCGCGGGCCAGCGACCGCCGGGTGCGCTCGATCTCGGGGAACAGCGTCACCTCCTGGTCGCCGTCGAGCGCGAGCAGCGCCTGGAGCCGCAGCATGGGCGCCTGCTTGCGCGCCCACCGCCACATGGCGAGCCGCCGCGCGCCGAACGGGAGCTTCCAGTGGCGCGCCGGGTCGGGGCGGTTCTCCGTGAGGAGGCGGGAGATCGCGGCGCGCAGCAGCGCCTGGCGGCTGCCGAAGTACTGGTAGATCTGCCCGTGGTTGACGCCCGCCTCCTGGGCGACCTCGCGCAGGTTGATGCCGGCCAGCACGCCGTCGCGGGCCAGCAGCCGCAGCGCGGCGTCCAGCAGCTCCGACTCCGTCTCCTGACGGCTGCGCCGCCGTCGCCGCACGGTCTCCACGATCGCCACCCCCTCTTGTCCGCGGATCTCCGCGTATCTTACAGTCCGTTATTAACGAATCGTTGTTAACGTTCCGTTGACAGGGGGGATGGATGACCGAGCTGCCGCTCCGCGGAATCCGGGTGCTCGACGTCTCGACCGTGCTGGCCGCGCCGGTGACCGCCACGTTCCTCGGCGACTTCGGGGCCGACGTCGTCAAGGTCGAGGAGCCGGGGCGCGGCGACTTCACTCGCGCGGAGAAGGGCGCGCGGCCGCCGGGCGACCGGTCGCTGCAGTGGGCGCAGGAGGGGCGCAACAAGCGGTCCGTGACGATCGACCTGCGCACCGCCCGCGGTCAGGAGCTGCTGCGCGAGCTCGTACCGCACTTCGACGTCGTGGTCACCAACTACCGGCCGCCCACGCTGGAACGCTGGGGCCTGGGCCCGGACGTGCTGCGCGAGGTGAACCCGCGCGCCGTGCTGGTGTACCTGACCGGGTACGGGCTGACCGGCCCGTACCGGGACCGCGGCGCGTTCGACCGGGTGGCCAGCGCCTTCTCCGGCCTTACGTACGTCAGCGGCGACCCGGACCGGCCGCCGGTGCGCTCCGGGTACGCGGTGATCGACTACATGGCCGCGTACATGTCCGCGTTCGCCGTGGTCACCGCGCTGTACGAGCGGGACGTCAACGGCGGGTCCGGCCAGGTGATCGACCTCGGCCTGTACGAGGCCGGGTTCCGCGCCGCGGAGAACGCGCTGCTCGCGTACTCCGCGCGCGGCGAGGTACGCGAGCGGCTGGGCAACCGCAACCCGGGCGTGGTCCCGGCCAGCGACTTCGACACCGCGGACGGCCGGCGGGTGTCCGTCCACGCGGGCACCGACCCGCTGTGGCGCCGGCTGACGCGGGTCATGGAGCGGCCGGAGCTGGCGGAGGACCCGCGGTTCGCCGACCGCCACGCCCGGGTGGCGCACCAGGACGAGCTGTACCCGATCATCGCCGAGTGGGCCGCCGCCCAGCGCGCGGACGACCTCGTGGCCCGGCTCAGCGCCGCGGACATCCCGGCCGCCCCGCTCATGAGCGTCGCCGACATCGCCGCCGACCCGCACTACCGCGCGCGCGGCACCCACGTCGCGGTGTCCGACGAGGACTTCGGCGAGATCCGGATGGCCGCGCCGCTCCCGCACCTGAGCGACACCCCCGGCCGCATCCGTACCCTCGGCCCCCGGCTGGGCCGGCACACCGACGAGATCCTCGGCGGCCTCCTCGGCCTCACGGACGCGGATCTGGCCGAGCTGCGGGAGAGCGGCACGATCTGACGTAGCATCGCAGCGTCATGCGCACGGCGAATGAGGAGCTCCCCCTCCATGACCGACATGCCGGACCCTGCGGCGAAGATCGACACGAGCGTGCCGCACTCGGCGCGCATCTGGAACTACTGGCTCGGCGGCAAGGACAACTACGCGGTCGACCGGGAGGCCGGCGAGCGGTACCGCGAGCAGGCGCCCGGCGTGGTGGACATGGCCCGGGCGTCCCGGGTCTTCCTGACCCGCGCCGTACGGTATCTCGCCGCCGAGGAGGGCATCCGCCAGTTCCTCGACGTGGGGACCGGGCTGCCGACGATGGACAACACCCACCAGGTCGCCCAGCGGGTCGCGCCGGAGTCGAAGGTCGTCTACATCGACAACGACCCGCTGGTGCTCGTGCACGCCCGCGCCCTGCTGACCAGCGGCAACGACCACGGCGCGACGACGTACATCGACGCCGACCTGCACGACCCGGACACCATCCTGGCCGAGGCCGGCACGATGCTGGACTTCGGCCGGCCGGTCGCGCTGATGCTGATGGGCATCCTGGGCCACCTCCCGGACTGGGACGAGGCCAAGCGGATCGTGCGCCGGCTGCTGGACGCCCTGCCGTCCGGGAGCTTCCTCGTGCACTACGACGGCACGTACGAGGTCCAGGGCGAGGCGCTGCAGCAGGCCCAGGAGGAGTACGACGACACCGGCGCCGACTCCTACACCCTGCGCGAGCCGGCACGACTAGCCGAGCTGTACGAGGGCCTGGAACTGGTCGAGCCGGGCCAGGTGTCCTGCCTGAAGTGGCGCCCGGAGCCCACCGACCTCGGCACGCCGCCCGACGTCGACGTCTACGGCGCGGTCGCCCGCAAGCCGTGAGCCGCGCCGTCAGTTGCCCACGCCCACCTCGGACATGAACGCGGACGGGTAGCGGTCGCCGCGGACGGCGCCCGCCGGTATCGCCCGCTCGATCTCGGCGAGGTCGTCCGCGGTGAGGTCCAGGTCGATCGCGGGCAGCGCCTCGGCCAGCCGCTCGCGGGTGCGGGCGCCGACCAGCGGCACGATGTCCGTACCCTGCGCGGCCACCCAGGCGATGGCGAGCTGCGCGACGGTGCGGCCCTTCTCGGCGGCGATCCGGTGCAGCGGCTCGACGAGGGCCAGGTTGTGCTCGACGTTCCCCTCGGCGAGCCGCGGGAACAGGGCGCGGTGGTCGCCGGGGCGGCCGGGCGTCCAGTTCCCGGAGAGCAGGCCCTTGCCGAGGACGCCGTACGCGGTCAGCCCGATGCCGAGCTCGCGCAGCGTGGGCAGGACGTCGGCCTCCACCGCGCGGGAGAGCAGCGAGTACTCGATCTGCAGGTCGGCGATCGGGTGCACGGCGTGCGCGCGGCGGACCGTCGCCGCGTCCACCTCGGACAGGCCGATGTGCCGTACGTACCCGGCGTCGACCATCTCCTTGATCGCGCCCACCGTCTCCTCGATCGGGACCGCCGGGTCCAGCCGGGCCGGGCGGTAGATGTCCACGTGGTCGGTGCCCAGCCGGGTCAGCGAGTACGCGAGGAAGTTCTTCACCGCCTGTGGACGGGCGTCGTGCCCGCCACCCAGCCCGCCGCCCGGTACGCCGAGCTCGCCGAACTTGACGCTCAGCTGGTACGTGTCCCGGTCGCGGCCGCGCAGCGCCTCGGCGACCAGCAGCTCGTTGTGGCCCATGGCGTAGAAGTCGCCGGTGTCGATCAGCGTGACGCCGGCGTCCAGCGCGGCGTGCACGGTGGCGATGCTCTCCGCGCGGTCGGTCGCGCCGTAGCCGCCCGACATGCCCATGGCGCCCAGGCCCAGCGCGGACGTGGCCGGCCCGGTGCGGCCCAGGGTTCGTACCCGCATTGCGTGCTCCCTCGTTCTCGATGGCGTGTCCCACCCTGCGCCCGGGGCCGTGACCTGCGGAAGCGGAGCGTTCATCATGGGAGTCCCGCTCCCTGGCTCGGCGCGGCCGCCGCGGGCAGGATGGAGGCATGCAGCGTGACCAGCTCGCCGACTTCCTGCGGCGGCGGCGTGCCGCGGTCCGGCCGGCCGAGGTGGGCCTGACCGTCGGGCCGCGCCGCCGTACGACCGGGCTGCGCCGCGAAGAGGTGGCGATGCTCGCCGGGGTGTCGGTGGACTACGTCGTACGGCTGGAGCAGGGCCGCAGCAGCCGGCCGTCGCCGCAGCTGCTCGGCGCGCTCGCCCGTACGCTGCGGCTGTCCGACGACGAGCGCGACCACCTGTTCCACCTGGCCGGACACCGGCCGCCGCCCGCCGACGGCGTGGCCGGCCTGGCCCGCGCCGGCCTGATCCGGATGCTCGACCTGCTCGGCGACACGCCCGCCGTGGTGCTGTCCGACCTGAGCGAGGTCCTCGCGCAGAACCGCGCGTCGGTCCTGCTGACCGGTGACCACACCCGGCACACCGGTGACCGCCGCTACCTGATCTACCGCTGGTTCACCGACCCCGCCGCGCGCGCCGTCCACCCGCCCGAGGAGCTCGAACGCCAGGCCCGCGTCTCCGTGGCCGACCTGCGCGCCGCCGCCGGCCGCCGCTCCGGCGACCCCGTCGTAACCGGCCTCATCGAACGCCTGCAAGCCGAAAGCGCCGACTTCCGCCGCCTCTGGTCCGAACACGAGGTAGGCGTACGCCGCGCCGACCGCAAAACCCTGCTGAACCCCAGAGTGGGCCGCATGGTCCTGGACTGCGAAACCCTGGTCACCCCGGACCAGCGCCAGCAACTCCTCGTCCTCACCCCCGCCGACACCGAAACCCGCGAACGCCTGGACCTCCTCCACATCCTCGGCACCGAGGAGTTCCCCGCGGGGCCAGCGGAGTCGACGGTCTAGCGCCGCGTCTTCGCGCGAAGCGAGGCCTTTTTCGCGTGCAGCAGGGCCTACGCCCCCGGTGCCAGATCATCAAGCAGCGCCACCGCCGGGCTCCACCCGCCGGCTAGCTCGCACAGCCGTACCCCGGCGTTGCCCAGCGCGTCCAGGTGGCGGCGCCAGGCCGGATGATGCGTGCGCCGGGTCTGGTACGCGACCGCGACCGTGACCCCCGGATCGCCCAGCACGTCCCCGATGACGGTCAGTGCCTGGTTGTCGGCGATGCCGAGGGCGAGCTTCGCCACGGAGTTGCCGGACGCGGGGGCGAACAGGAACACCTCGGGATCCGGATGCGGCCGCGGCTCGCCCGGCATCCGGGACGCCCCGCGTACCGGCAGGTCGGTCAGCGCCTGGATCCGCCCCAGCTCCCCGGTGTGCGCGCACCAGGCGTACGCCGTCGGCGTGAGCGTGATCGCCAGCCGCCACCCGGCCGCCGCGGCGGGCGCGGCGATCTCCGTACGGAACCGGCTCTCCACGCCGCCGCACGCGCTGCCCACCAGGCCGAGAAGACGCCCCACCGGCCGCAGCCTACGCGGGCGCGAGGTAGTCGCCGTGCGCCAGGTCGTCGAGCAGCGTGGGACCGGTGGGCGACCAGCCGAGGAGGTCCCGGGTGTGCGCGCTGGTTACGGGGCCGTCGAAGGCGTACGCGGTGGCCATGAACGGGCTCGGGAAGTGCGCGGCCGCCTCGGACGGGGACAGCGCGACCGCGGGCAGACCGAGCCCGCGCGCGATCGCCTCGGCGATGCTCCGCATGGTGACGCCGCTCTCGGCCACCCCGTGCAGCACGCTCCCCGCGGGCGCCCGCTCCAGAGCCAGCCGGAACAGCGTCGCCGCGTCCCGCCGGTGGACCGCGGGCCACCGGTTGCCGCCGTCGCCGACGTACGCGGACCGGCCGGTCGTACGGGCGGTGGCGACGAGCATGCCGATGAACCCGTGGTCGCCCGGCCCGTGCACGGTGGGCGCGAGCCGGACCACGCTCGCGCGCACGCCCCGGTCGGCGAAGCCCAGGCACGCCCGCTCGCCGGGGATGCGGAAGGGGGCGAGCCCGGCCGGGTCCGGCTCGTCCTTCTCGGTGGCCGCCCGGCCGGCGGGCAGGACCAGCGTGCCGGAGGTGCTGACGAACGGCTTGCCGGAGTGCTCCAGGGCCCGGCCGAGCGTCTCGATGGCGGCCCGGTCGCGCCGCATCATGTCGTCCGGGTCGGCGAAGTCGCCGCCGAACGCCAGGTGCACGACGCCGTCGGCGGCTTCGGCGCCGCGGCGCAGGCCGTCGAGGTCCGCCAGGTCGCCGGGGTACGGGGCGGCGCCGAGCGACTCCAGCCGGGCGGCGGAGGCGTCCGAGCGGGCCAGGCCGGTGACGGTGTGGCCGGCCGCGACCAGCTCGGTGACGATGGCGGGGCCGGTCAGGCCGGATCCGCCGGTGACGAAGACGTGCATGAGAGTTCCTTTACGCCAGTGACTGGCGCTACTTAGCGCCAGTCACTGACCTTACGTAGCGCCAGTCGCTGGCGCAAGCGGTACCCTCGTGATGTGCCACGGAGCGGAGCAGAAGCGCGCCGCCGGCTTCAGCAGGCGGCCCTTGACCTGTACCGGGAACGCGGGTTCGACCGGACCACCACGGCCGAGATCGCCAGCCGGGCCGGCGTCAACGAGCGCACGTACTTCCGGCACTTCGCGGACAAGCGCGAGGTGCTCTTCGACGGCGAGGCCGACCTGCGCGCCGCCCTGACGCAGGCGGTGGCCGAGGCCCCGGACGGCCCGCCGCTGGAGATCCTGCGCTGGGCCTTCCGCAAGGCCGGCCGGATCCTGGAGGACAACCGCCCGTTCTCCGAACCCCGCCTGGAGATCATCGCCGCGACCCCGGCCCTGCGCGAACGCGAGCTCACCAAGGCCGCCTGGCTCACCGACGCGCTCGCGGAGTCACTCCGGAACCGCGGCGTCCCCGACCGCCTGGCCACCCTGGCCGCACCCACCGGCTGGGCCACCTTCCACCACGCCGCCCAGGCCTGGATCGACGACCCGTCGAAGAGCCTGGCCACCCACCTCGACCGCTCATTCGCCGACCTGCGCACCCTGACCACCTGAAATCGGCGTTTCACGGTGCGGTCGGGTCCGCAGGAGGCATCTCCCGGATCCGGGGCATGATCGGTCTGGTAGGAAGTGCGTCACAGGTACGCACCCGGCCGGACGGGGACCCCGGCTCTGGGAGGATGCTGGATCGCGATGAACTTCTGGTCGATCTATCAACAGGGCTTCGCGCGGGTCGCCGCGTGCACCGGCTACACGGCCATCGCCGACCCGGCCGCCAACGCCGAGGCCGTGCTCCGGCACGCGCGTGGCTGCGCGCAGGAGGGCGTCGCCGTCGCGGTCTTCCCCGAGCTCTGCCTGACCGGCTACTCGATCGAGGACCTCCTCATGCAGGACGCCGTACTCGACGAGGTCGAGGCGGCGCTCGCGACCGTGGTGGCCGGGTCGGCGGACCTGATGACGGCGCTCGTCGTCGGCGCCCCGCTCCGGCACCGCAACCGGATCTACAACTGCGCGGTGGTGGTGCACCGCGGCGCGGTCCTCGGCGTGGCGCCCAAGGCGCACATCCCGAACTACCGGGAGTTCTACGAGGCGCGGCAGCTCGCGTCGGGCGCTGACGAGCGCGGCGGGACGATCCGCGTCGGCGGTACGGACGTACCGTTCGGCGTCGACCTCCTGTTCACCGCGCAGGACGTGCCCGGCCTGGTGCTGCACGTGGAGATCTGCGAGGACATGTGGGTGCCGGTGCCGCCGAGCGCGGAGGCCGCGCTGGCCGGCGCGACCGTCCTGGCCAACCTGTCCGGCAGCCCGATCACCGTCGGCCGGGCCGAGGACCGGCGGCTGCTCTGCCGCTCGGCGTCCGCGCGCTGCCTGGCCGCCTACGTCTACGCCGCCGCGGGATCCGGTGAGTCGACCACGGACCTGTCCTGGGACGGCCAGACGATGATCTACGAGAACGGCGTCCTGCTGGACGAGACCGACCGGTTCCCGTCCGAGGACCGGCACTCGGTCGCGGACGTCGACCTCGACCTGCTCCTGCAGGAGCGCCGGCGGATGGGCACGTTCGACGACAACCGCCGCATGCACGACGCGCGTACGGGCGGCTTCCGCGAGGTGCCGTTCCGCGTCGACCCGCCCACGGCCGACCTCGGGCTGAAGCGCCGCGTCGAGCGGTTCCCGTTCGTGCCGGCCGACCCCGACCGGCTCGCGCAGGACTGCTACGAGGCGTACAACATCCAGGTCGCCGGCCTGCAGCGGCGGCTCGCGGCGATCGGCGGCTCGAAGGTCGTCATCGGGGTGTCCGGCGGCCTGGACTCCACGCACGCGCTGCTCGTCGCCGCCCAGGCGATGGACCGCGCCGGCCGCCCGCGCACCGACATCCTCGCGTACACGCTGCCCGGCTTCGCCACCAGCGACCACACCAAGGCCAACGCGCACAAGCTGATGGAGATGCTCGGCGTCACCGCGCACGAGATCGACATCACGCCGACCGCGCGGCTCATGCTGCGGGAGATGGACCACCCGTTCGCGTCCGGCGAGCCGGTGCACGACGTCACGTTCGAGAACGTGCAGGCCGGCCTGCGTACGGACTACCTGTTCCGGCTGGCCAACCAGCACAAGGGCATCGTGCTCGGCACCGGGGATCTGTCGGAGCTGGCGCTCGGCTGGTGCACGTACGGCGTCGGCGACCAGATGAGCCACTACAACGTCAACCCCGGCGTGCCGAAGACGCTCATCCAGCACCTGATCCGCTGGGTCATCGGCAGCGGGCAGTTCGACGAGGAGACCGGCGAGACGCTGGCCGCGATCCTCGACACGGAGATCAGCCCGGAGCTCGTACCGGGCGAGGAGATGCAGTCCACCGAGGACACCATCGGCCCGTACGCGCTGCACGACTTCACGCTGTACCACGTGCTGCGGCACGGCTTCCGGCCATCGAAGATCGCCTTCCTGGCCTGGCACGCCTGGCATGACCCGGACGCGGGCGCCTGGCCGCCGAACTTCCCCGAGCCGAAGCGCACGGCGTACGACCTGCCGGAGATCCGCCGCTGGCTGGAGGTCTTCTGCCGCCGGTTCTTCGCGTTCGCGCAGTTCAAGCGCTCGGCGATGCCGAACGGCCCGAAGGTGTCCTCCGGCGGCTCGCTGTCACCGCGCGGTGACTGGCGCGCGCCCTCGGACGGTACGGCGACGGCCTGGCTACGGGATCTGGCCCGGTGGGACGCGGAGGAGGGCACATGAGCGACGCGCCGATGGGACCCGACGAGCGGGTCCGGTTAGACGTCGCGACGCCGCATTCGGCGCGGATGTGGAACTACCTGCTGGGCGGCAAGGACAACTTCGCCTCCGACCGGGCGGCCGCGGAGCGGATCCGCGGGGTGTTCCCCGAGATCCTCGACATCGCGCGGGCGGACCGGGGGTTCCTCGCGCGGGTGGTGCGGTACCTGATCCGCGACGAGGGGGTGCACCAGTTCCTCGACATCGGCGCCGGGCTGCCGACGATGGACAACACGCACGAGATCGCGCAGCGGCTCGAACCGCGCTCGCGGATCGTCTACGTGGACAACGACCCGCTGGTCCTGGTGTACGCGCGCGCCCTGATGACCGGGAGCCCCGAGGGGAGCTGCGCGTACGTCGACGCCGACGTACGCGAGCCGGAGGTGATCCTGCGGGCCGCGGAACGCACGCTCGACCTGGGCCGGCCGGTCGCGTTGATGCTGCTCGGCATCCTGCACTACGTACCGGAGGGTGCGCACCGGATCGTCCGGCGGCTGCTGGACGCGGCGGCACCCGGCAGCTTCCTGGTCATCACGCACGCCAGCACGGATCTGGACCGGCGGCCCGGGGCGCAGGAGGAGGCCCAACGGGACTGGAACGCCCGCGCGGCCAGCCCGGTCACGGCCCGCAGCCGGTCGGAGATCGAGCGGTTCTTCGAGGGAACGGAGCTGCTCGATCCCGGGGTCGTGTCGATGACGCAGTGGCGACCGGACGCGACCGCCACCCCGGACCCGGTCCCAGGCTTCGGCGGCGTGGGGCGGGTACCTGGCTAGGCCCGCGTCCAAGATCGGCTGCCCCCGCCACCTACCTGGCGCCTCGCGCTACCTCGCGCGGGTTTGATGCCCGCCGCAGGCGACGCTTTGAATCCTGGCTGTACAACGACGCCCCCGTGCTTGGAATCTGCACAGGGCGAGAGTGCAGAGTCTTGGCCTCGCCGTCGAGGTACCGCCAGAGTTCAAGGCGTCGCCTGCGGGGGCGCCGGATCACGGGCGGCGTCTTAGGGCCAGGTGGAGGGCGAGGGCCGTGTATGTGGCCAGCACGGTGAGGCCGGCCCAGGCGGGGAGGGGGTAGTAGCCGGATGAGGGGGCGTAGTGGGCGGTGACCTGGGGGTACGCGGTGGCCAGTTGCTGGACGGCGAAGGCGGCTGCGGGGGTCACGCGGAGGAGCCATTCGGCGGTGGTGTCGGGGAGGAGCGGGGCCGCCGTGATGGTGTAGGGGACGGCGAGCAGGGTCAGGCCGATCAGGGACGCCGCCCAGCCGCGGCGTAGGCGTACGGCCAGGCCGTAGGTGAGCACGGCGGCGAGGGCGAGTGCCGCGGCGACGCCGATGGTCACCCGTACGGCGGTGAGCGCGGGCAGTGGCGGTGTCGGGATGGCGTCGGCATGCAGGACGGCCAGGCTCGCCGGGAGGACGGTCCCGGCCGCGACCAGGCCGGCGCCGAACACGGCCCCGCCGAGGACGGCCGCCCGGGCGCCGGCCGCCGCCCGCCCGGCGGCCTCCCGTGCCGTACGGGCACCGAAGCGCGCGGCCAGGATCAGCACGATGACCAGGGCGATGACCAGCCCGGACAGGACCTGCGTCCCGATCGGCGACCCGTCTTCGCTGATCGGCCCGATGTCGCCGGTGCCGCTGACGGTGACCACCCCGTGCCGGACCACCGCACCCGAGGCGTGATGGAACCTCTCCCAGTCGGTCTCGTTCATCCGCCCGACCGGACCGCCGGTCCACCCGCCCACGCCGCCCGTAACGCTCACGTGGTCGAAGACTCCGACGGCCTGGGCGAACCGGACCTCCTCCACCGAACCGCCGAGGCCGATCCTCCGTAGGGTGAGATCACCGGGAGACGTGGCGAACAGGCCGGCCCGTACGGTGTCCGGCAGCCCGGGGAGGCGCGCCGTGCCGACGGTGTGCCACGTCCGCCCGTCCGCCGACTCGGCGCCGGTGACCACGTCGCCCGAGCGGGTCAGCCGCAGCCAGCGCGGCGACCGCGGCGAGACGCGCCCCGGGCGCCCGGCGGTGTCGTACCGGTAGTCGTGCTGGAAGCGCACGCCGTGCCGGCCGGTCATCATCAGCGCCGCGTACGGCGAGCCCTGCCGTACGCCGTCCTTGATGATGATCCCGGCCTTCGCCCACGGCACCAGCCCGGAGACGATCCGGTCGTGGTCCGGCGGCGGGTAGGTGATCGTCCCGGTCATCGCGGTCAGCCGAACCGTGATGGAGCCGTCGCGGCCGAGGCCGCGGTGCCAGAACGCGAACCGGTCGGCGACCGGCGAGCCGTCGCGGGCGACGGGCACGGCCGGGCAGGTGCCGGGGCAGGACGAGTGGACGCCGAAGGCGTACAGCAGGCCCAGCGCGATGACGGCGAGGGCCGCGGCGGCCAGGGCGGTCAGGCGGAGCGGGCGGCGGAACGCGGTCCACGCCCGCCGGAGTTCGGTGATCGGCATGCCGACGGTTGTACGGAGCGGCGCCTAACACGGCCCGAACCGGCCGTGTCATGCCGTTGTTAGGTCCGCTGGGTCATGCTGGTGGCGTGATCGGGCTGCGCAACGGAACCGTCGGAGTACGGTTCACGATCCTGTACGCCGTCGTGTTCCTGCTGTCCGGTGCCGGGCTGCTCGGCCTGACGTTCCTGCTCTCCGGCGGCACCGTGTCCAGCACCTCGCCGGCCGGGACCGCCCCCGGACCGGACGACCCCGCCGCGGCGCAACGGCACATCGCGGCGCTGCAGGACGAGCTGGCCGCGGTGCACGCGCACCAGAACCGCCAGCTGCTGGCCGGGTCGCTGGTGGCGCTGGTCGTGATGGCGGTCGTCTCGCTGGTGCTCGGCCGGCTGCTGGCCAAGCGGGTCCTGCGGCCGCTGCGGCTGATCACCAGTGCCACGCGGCGCATCACCGCCGACAGCCTGGACCGGCGGCTGGCCGTAACCGGCCCGGCCGACGAGGTGAAGGACCTCGCTGGCACCATCGACGACCTGCTCGAACGGCTGGAGGAGTCGTTCACCGCGCAGCGCCGTTTCGTCGCCAACGCCTCCCACGAGCTGCGGACGCCGCTGTCGACGATGCGGGCCGCGCTGGACGTCGCGGTCGCCAAGCCCGACCCGGCCGCGTCCACGATGGCGCTCGCCGGGCGGCTGCGGACGCAGCTGGACCGGGTGGACCACCTGCTCGACGGCTTCCTCGTCCTGGCCCGGGCGCAGCACGGCGCGCTCGCCGACGCCGGCCGGGTCGACGTCGGCGACCTCATCGGTACGGCGCTGCGCGAACGGTCCGCCGACGCGGCCGCGAAGGACCTGACCGTGACGGTGGACGTGCCGCCGGAGCTGACGGCGTACGGCAGCCCGGCGCTGCTGGCGCGGCTGGTGGAGAACGTCGTCGACAACGCCGTGACGCACAACGCGGACGGCGGATGGGTCACCGTCACCGGGTACGCGGCCGGCGCGGAGACGGCGCTGACCGTCGAGACCGGCGGGCCGGTCCTCGACCAGCGGGAGGTCGACCGGCTGGCCCGGCCGTTCGAGCGGCTCGGCGGCGAACGGACCGGTTCCTCGGGGCTGGGGCTGTCGATCGTGGCGGCCGTCGCTACGGCGCACGGCGGCGCGCTCGACCTGCGCGCCCGGCCGGAGGGCGGCCTGTGCGTGTCCGTCACGCTGCCCGCCGCGCGGACGCCGGTGCCGGCATGAGGGTCCTCGTCGTCGAGGACGACCATGCCCTCGCGGAAGTGCTCGCGGAAGGACTCCGCGACCAGGGCATGGCCGTCGATCTCGCGCACGACGGGCTGACCGCCGCGGCGAAGCTCGACCTCGCCCCGTACGACGTGGTCGCGCTGGACCGGGACCTACCCGGCCTGCCCGGCGACACGCTGTGCCAGACGCTGACCGAGCGGGCGGACCGGCCGATGGTGCTGATGCTGACCGCGGCGAGCGCGCCCGGCGACCGCGTCAGCGGCCTGAGCCTGGGCGCCGACGACTACCTCGCCAAGCCCTTCCACTTCCCCGAGCTGGTGCTGCGCATCCAGGCCCTCGCCCGCCGCCGGCCCGACGCGCGCCCCCGTACGTTGCGGGTGGCCGGGGTCGCGCTGGACCCGGTCCGCCGGACCGTCGTCCGCGACGGCCGCCCCGTCAACCTCTCCGTGAAGGAGTTCGCCGTACTGGAGGCCCTGCTCCGCGCCACCCCGGGATTCCTGAGCACCGAGGACCTGCTCGAAAAGGTCTGGGACGAGAACGCGGACCGGTTCACCAACACCGTCACCGTGACGATCGGCCGCCTCCGCCGCAAACTGGGCGACCCACCGATCATCACGACGACCCCAGGCGTCGGGTACCGCGTCGGCTAGGGATGTCCCGAAGCCGGGTGATCCCCGATCACGACGTTCCCCGCCCCCGGCCCGCGCTGCGCACGTTGAAAGGCCTCGCTTCGCGAGACTGATTCATTTGCGCGTGCCGCCGCCGTAGCTGGTGGGCCGCCGTTTGCGAGGCGCGGGCATCAACCCCGTGACGCGCGAAGCGAACCCTGATCAGCTCGGCATCCGGGAGGTACCACAACGCCTCCGTGCCAGGAATCTGCGCAGGCCCTTGCCAGGAAACCCTGGCCGCACTTCGCAAACGGCGCCCGGCCATCCACGGCGGCCCACGCGCAAATAGATCAGTCTCGCGGAGCGAGGCCTATATCGCGGGATCGAGGGGCGTGTCTTGGCGTCCGCCTGGGCTGGACCGGCCCCCGGGCGCGCCTGCCGTGGCGATTTGCGCTCGCTATTCGCCGGGTGCGACGCGCATGCCGCGCCAGAGGAGGTCGGTGAGCTTGGCGGCCTCGTTTTTCCAGTCGCCGGACGGGTCGAGGAAGAACATGCCGCCCAGGCCGCGCATGAGGGTTTCGGGGTCGAGGTCGGGGCGTACGGTGCCGGCGGCGATGTTGGCGCGCAGGAGGGTGTCGATCGCGTCGATCACGGAGGCGAAGCCGCTTGCGGGTAGGGCCTGGGCCGAGGACGCTTCGCGGAGGGCGTCGGCCAGGCCGCGCTTGGTCATCATGTAGTGCGCCAGGTGCTCGGTCGTCCAGATGCGGAACGCCTGCTCCGGGGAGTGCGAGTCGAGCAGGGCCGGTACGACGTCGACGAGGTGCCGTACCTCGCGCTGGTAGACGGCCAGGATCAGCTCCGCGGGGGCGGGGAAGTGCCGGTACACCGTGCCGACGCCCACGCCGGCGCGCTTCGCGATGGCGTTGAACGAGACCTCGCCCGACGCGGCCAGGGACTCCGCGGCGGCGGCGACGATGCGCTCGTGGTTGCGCCGGGTGTCCGCACGCCGGGGGTTGACCGCACCGGTCGTCATCGCTCCTCCTGGTTCGTTGCGAAGCGGATTGTTATCCGCTAGCTTCAAGCACAACGGATGATTATCCGCTTCCCTTCGACGACAGAGAAGAGATCAGTGGACATCTCACTCGAAGTCAATGGAACCACAGAGCACCTGAGCGTCGATCCCGGCGTGACGCTGCTGGACGCGCTGCGCGAGCGGCTCGGCATCACTGGACCGAAGAAGGGCTGCGACCGGGGCCAGTGCGGCGCGTGCACCGTGCACGTCGACGGCCGGCCCGTGCTGTCCTGCCTGACGCTGGCCGCGACCGTACGCCGGCCGGTGACCACGGTCGAGGGCCTGGCCGACGGCGACGAGCTGCACCCGGTCCAGCAGGCGTTCACCGACCAGGACGCCCTGCAGTGCGGGTTCTGCACCCCCGGGCAGGTCATGTCGGCGGTCGCCGCGGTCGAGCAGGACGTCGAGGACGTACGGGAGTTCATGTCCGGCAACATCTGCCGCTGCTCGGCCTATCCGAACATCGTCGCGGCAGTCGAGCAAGCGAGGCGGGCCGATGCGTCCCTTTGACCTGACCGCACCCACGACCATCGAGGCCGCGCTCGCCGAGCCCGGCACCTTCCTGGCCGGCGGCACCACGCTCGTCGACCTGATGAAGCTCAACGTCATGACGCCGGGCAGCGTGCTGGACATCAACGACCTGCCGCTGCGCGGGATCGACAGCGGCGACGGGCTGCGCGTCGGCGCGCTGGAGCGGATGGGCGACATCGCCGCGCATCCCGGCGTGTACCCGGCGATCTCCCGCGCCCTGCTGCAGAGCGCGTCGCAGCAACTCCGGAACATGGCCAGCATCGGCGGCAACCTGTTGCAGCGCACCCGGTGCACGTACTTCCGCGACGTGGCCATGCCGTGCAACAAGCGCGAGCCCGGCAGCGGCTGCCCGGCGGTCTCGGGGGCCAACCGGATGCACGCCGTCCTGGGCACCAGCGACCACTGCGTCGCGACGCACGCGAGCGACGTGGCCGTCGCGCTGGTCGCGCTGGACGCCGAGATCCGGCTCGCCGGTGCGGACGGGAGCCGTACCGTCAAGCTGGCCGACTTCTACCGCGAGCCGGGCGACACCCCCGAGGTGGAGAACGACCTGCGCCCGGGCGAGCTGATCACCGAGGTGCTGGTACCGCGGCTGGACTGGGCGGAGCGGTCCACGTACGTCAAGGTCCGGGACCGGCAGTCCTATGAGTTCGCGCTGTGCTCCGCCGCGGTCGCGCTGGACGTACGGGACGGGCGCGTCGCCGACGCCCGGGTCGCGGCCGGCGGCGTGGCCACCGTGCCGTGGCGGCTGACCGCCGTCGAAGACGCCCTGCGCGGCGCGCCGGCGACCCAGGCGTCCTTCGAGGCGGCCGCGTCCGTGGCGGCCGACGGCGCCCGGCCGCTGGCCGGTAACGGGTTCAAGGTGTCGCTGCTGAAGCGGACCGTGGTCCGCGCACTGCTCGAACTGACCGAGGGGAGCCGCTGATGCCCAGCCGCCTTGACGGCCCGGCGAAGGTCACCGGCCGGGCCGCGTACGGGATGGACAACACCCCGCCCGGCACGGCGTACGGGTACGTCGTGCTCAGCACGATCGCCAACGGCGAGATCGCCGCGATGGACGTCGCGGCGGCGAAGGCCGCCCCCGGCGTGCTCGGCGTGTACTCGCCGTTCGACCCGCTCGTCATGCGCGCGCCGGACTCGCCGCTGATGGGCCGGACCTGGGTGCCGCTGCAGGACAAGGAGGTCGCCTACTACGGGCAGCCGATCGGCTTCGTGGTGGCCGAGACGTACGAGCAGGCCCGGGACGCGGCGATGCTGGTGGAGGTCACGTACCACGAGCGGCCGGCGGTGACCTCGATGGAGGACGGGCTGGCCACCGCGGAGGAAACGGCGCCGGTCGTCTCGCAGGAGCCGCCGGCCCTGGAGATCCTGGCGCCCGGCGTCGCGTCGATCGACGAGGCGCTGGCCGCGAGCCCGGTGGTCGTCGAGGCCACCTACTCCACCGCGCCGCAGAACCACGCCCCGATGGAGCCGCACTCCGCGGTCGCCACGTGGGACGCGGGCACTCTGACGGTCTACAGCGGCAACCAGGGGTCCCACCTCGTGGCGGCGGAGCTCGCGGGCGCGCTGGAGCTCGACCCGTCCGCGGTCCACGTGGTGAACCCGGTCGTGGGCGGGGCGTTCGGCGGTAAGGGCCGTACGTCCGTGCCCGCGTTCCTGGCCGCGGCCGCCGCCCGGGATCTCGGCCGGCCGGTCAAGGCCGCGCTCGCCCGGGAGCAGGTCTTCACCGCGACCGCGGGCCGCGCGGCGACCGTACAGAAGATCTCCCTCGGTGCGGACGCCTCCGGGACGCTGATCGCGCTGCGCCATGACTCGTGGTCGAGCACGGCGATGGACCGGTCGTTCGTCGAGCCGACCTCGCACGGCACCTCGCGCGAGTGGTACGCGACCCAGAACCTGTCGATCAGCCAGAAGGCGGTGCCGCTGAACGTACCGCCGGTCACGTTCATGCGCGCGCCGGGCGAGGCGCCCGGGTCCTTCGCGCTGGAGAGCGCGATCGACGAGCTGGCGGTCGCGCTGGACATGGACCCCATCGCGCTGCGCCGGCGCAACAACTCGACGGCTCCGCCCGGCAAGGACCTGCAGTGGTCGAGCAAGCACCTCGACGAGTGCTTCCGCATCGGCGCGGAGCGGTTCGGCTGGGCCGAGCGCACCCCGCACGGCCGTACGGACGGGGACTGGCTCGTCGGCATGGGCACCGCGGTCGCGATGTTCCCCGCCCTGCGGTTCCCGGCCACCGTCGAGGTGACGCTCCGGGACGACGACACCGCGGCCGTCGCGTGCAGCGGCGCCGACCCGGGCACCGGCCTGCTGACCGTGCTGTCCCTGGTCGGCGCGGAGTCGCTGGACATCGCGCCGGAGCGGGTCACGCCGCGGCTCGGGGACTCCTCCCTGGCGCCCGGCGGCATGTCCGGCGGGTCGACCGCGACGGCCAGCGCGGGCTCGGCCATCATGCTGGCCGCGCCCCGGGTGATCGACGAGCTGCTGGCCGCGGCGTCCGCGCCGGACGGACCGTACGCGGGCCTGGACGTCCGGTACGCGGACGGCCGGGTGTTCGCCGACGGCCGCCCGACGATGACGTTCGGGGAGGTGCTGCGCGCGGTCGGCCGTACGTCGGTCGCGGCGACCGGCACGTCGACGCCCGGCGAGGAGCTGACGAAGCACTCGTTCAGCTCGTTCGGCGCGCAGTTCTGCGAGGTGCGGGTGCACCGGTGGACGCGCGAGGCTCGGGTGTCGCGCATGCTCGGCGTGTTCGACGGCGGCCGGGTGATCAACGAGAAGGCGGCGCGCAGCCAGATCATGGGCGGCATGATCTGGGGCGTGTCGGCCGCGCTGCACGAGGGCCTGGAGGTCGAGGCGAACGGCCGGTTCGCCAACGCCGACTTCGCGGGCTACCTGCTGCCGGTCAACGCCGACATCCCCGAGATCGACGTGCACTTCGTCGAGTACCCGGACACGCTGCAGAACGCGCTCGGCGCGCGCGGGCTCGGCGAGATCGGCGTCGTCGGCATGGCGGCGGCGGTCGCCAACGCCGTCTACAACGCCACCGGCATCCGGGTCCGGCACATCCCCATCACGATCGAGGATCTGCTGGAGGAGTGAGTTTGCGCCGGCCGAACCGGAAGTAGGCGATCGGGACGATGCCGAGGGAGTTGACCAGCACGATCGCGACCGCCCAGGGCAGCTTGCGGCCGTGCACCTCCTCGGCGGGCCGGCGCGCGAGGTCGAGGAGGGCCGCGAGCTTCAGGGCCCCCTCGACCGCGCCGGCGATGACGATGAACCGGCGCGTGCCGGGGCGCAGATCCTGCCAACGCTTCTTCGCCATGGGCTCAGCGTAGACGCCGGCCCTCACCGGCCCGCCTCATCCGGACCTCATCCGTAGCGGGTGAACTTCGGCGTGCCGGGCCTGGTGCCGTCCCGGGCACCGTTTGCCCGGGACGGCCCCGGGTACGGACGGCTCCACCGATACGGCCGCCGTCCGGGGACGCCGGCCCGACACCCGGTAGGGGCACCCATGGGACTCTTCCTTCGGCCGCGGCGGCCGCTGATGCGGCTCGCCGCCGGCGCCGCCACCGCGGGC
>Ga0164243_10003769_pt1 | contig 24121 bp, 23 predicted proteins | sample OricompcompostOP_FD_108781 | JGI IMG/M metagenome (GOLD analysis project Ga0164243, IMG submission 108781) | Organic Plus compost microbial communities from Emeryville, California, USA - Original compost - Organic plus compost (OP) | ecosystem: Engineered > Solid waste > Mixed feedstock >...
ACCGAGTAGGGGCTCTATGCGGCTTCCTCGACGTTTCCGCCAAGGCCGAGCCAGCGGCGGCAATCCGCCAGCGCGCGGGCCGTCATGGCGCGTTTCCTGGCTTGCGACTTTTCCTTGCCTCGCAGTCGGCGTCCTTCCGTTTTCGGTGCCTCCACTGGAGGGAAGAGCCCGAAATTGATGTTCATCGGCTGAAATGACCGTTTGCCGCTTTCCTCGTCGGCAAGGATATGACCGCCGGTGATGTGGTTGAGCAGTGCCCCGAAAGCGGTGGTGACAGGAGGCGGTGACACAGGCAAGCCGAGACGCTCGGCTGCAGCGAACCGCCCCGCCAGCAGGCCCATGGAAGCGCTCTCGACATAACCTTCACACCCGGTGATCTGTCCGGCAAAGCGCAAGCCACGGCGTGACTTCAGTTGCAGCGTCCCGTCGAGCAAAGCTGGGGAGTTGAGATAGGTATTGCGGTGCAGTCCGCCTAGCCGGGCGAATTCCGCATTCTCCAACCCCGGAATCATCCGGAAAATGCGGGTCTGCTCCCCATATTTCAGCTTCGTCTGAAAGCCGACCATGTTGTAGAGCGTGCCAAGCGCATTGTCCTGTCGAAGCTGGACGACCGCATAAGGCTTTTCGGAGGGTTTATGTGCATTTGTCAGGCCCATCGGCTTCATCGGGCCATGACGCAGCGTCTCGGGGCCGCGCTCGGCCATAACTTCGATTGGAAGGCATCCGTCGAAATAAGGCGTGCCTTCCCATTCCTTGAAGGCGGTTTTGTCACCTTCGATCAGTGCGGCGACAAATGCCTCATACTGCGCCTTGTCCATCGGACAGTTGATATAGTCCTTGCCTGTGCCTCCAGGGCCGACCTTGTCGTAGCGTGACTGGAACCAGCACACATCCATGTCGACCGTGTCGAAATGCACGATCGGCGCGATGGCATCGAAGAAGGCGAGCGCGTCTGCCCCGGTCTCGGTGGCAATTGCTTCGGCAAGCGACGGCGCGGTCAACGGGCCGGTGGCGATGATTGCCTGGTCCCAATCGGCCGGCGGAAGGGCGGATATCTCCTCCCGCACGATCTCGATGAGCGGATGGGCTTCGATCTCTCGCGTTACCGCAGCGGAGAAGCCTTCGCGATCGACGGCAAGGGCGCCGCCCGCCGGAACCTGGTTCGTATCCCCGGCGCGCATGATCAGAGATCCCGCAAGGCGTAACTCTGCATGGAGCAAACCGACGGCGTTGAGCTCCGCGTCGTCGGACCGGAAGGAATTCGAGCAAACCAGTTCGGCCAGCCCGTCGGTCTTGTGCGCATCGGTGCCGCGAAGCGGCCGCATCTCATGCAGGATGACGGGGACGCCAGCCTGGGCGATTTGCCAGGCTGCTTCGGAGCCGGCCAAACCGCCGCCGATGACGTGAACGGGCTTTGTACTCATGGAGAAAGGAGATAGTCCGCCGGATGAGCGAATGCAACGCGCGGTTTACGGATGCACGTGCAGAAAAAACAACACCCGCCGGGGGAGGAGGTCCGGCGGGTGTCGTTTTGGCCGACTGACAATCGGGAGGAGGAGAATGCCAGCCGTATCCGTCGAGGTTTGGGAGGAGGAAAACCCCGACGAAATTCCTTAAAGAGACTTGCGAGCGACGAAGGGAATGTCGCCGCGATTGATGCCGAGATCGTTCAGCTCCCGGTTCGAAAGGCGGCTCAGCTCATTCACGGTTTCCCGGTAGCGCCGCCAGTTGCGATAGTTGCGGATCAGGTTCATTGCAGTGCTCGTTTCTTTGTTTTGTTCGTGCCGACCAATGTCGTTGCGACCGTGAGATATGAGGCTTCAGAGCTTTTTTGAAGTGATGATGTTGCATGGCAGCAATGCGTTTTGTGCATTGCAACATTAACAATATGTGTCCCGGTATGAGGGGCTCGATTCGAGTGTAAAGAGCCGAGGAGCGGAAGCTCGCCGACTTCCTGTCGGCCACGGCAAGTTGCAGCATTCGTTATTCGACCAAAAAACGCCGAATTTGTTGGCATTTTCGCTTTGATCCACTAGGTCCTAATGATATAGAACGCCGCGCTTTCGGGGGCCTGAGGCTTTCGAAGCGGGTGTGGTGGAACTGGTAGACACGCAGGATTTAGGTTCCTGTGGCGCAAGCCGTGGGGGTTCAAGTCCCTCCACCCGCACCAGGAAAGCCATTCTCGGCAAGACATTCCCGGCAGGCTGAGCGGTGATGCGGCCGTCCAGGAGGACGGCCCAAGTGAACAAAGGTTTTATTGATGCAGGTAACCGAGACGCTTAATTCAGGGCTCAAACGCGAGATCAAGGTCACCGTTCCAGCCAAAGACATGGAAGCCCGCCTTATGCAGCGGCTGGACGAAGCCAAGGGCAAGGTGCGCCTCAATGGCTTCCGTCCCGGCAAGGTGCCTGTGCAGCATCTGCGCAAGATCTACGGCAAGTCCTTCATGGCCGAGGTCGTGAACGAGATCCTTTCCGATTCTTCCTCTTCGATCCTCAGCGATCGCGGCGAAAAGCCGGCCATGCAGCCGGAAGTCAAGATGACGGAGGATGAGAAGGAAGCCGAGAAGATCCTCGCCGGCAATGCCGATTTCGAGTTCTCACTCTCCTATGAAGTCATTCCTCCTATCGAGCTGAAGGACTTCTCTGGCATCAAGATCAATCGTCCAGTCTATGACGTACCGGATACGGAAATCGAAGAGCAGGTGCGCCGCGTCACTGCCGATGCGCGCGAATACGAGCCAAAGAAGGGCAAGGCCGAGCTGTGGGACAAGGTGGCGATCGACTATGTCGGCAAGGTCGATGGAGAGCCTTTCGAAGGCGGTTCGGCAGAGGATTCGAACCTCATCCTGGGCTCTGGACAGTTCATTCCCGGCTTTGAGGATCAATTGGTCGGCGTAAAGGCAGGTGAGGAAAAGACCGTCACCGTGACCTTCCCCGAAACCTATCCGGCGGCGCATCTGGCCGGCAAGGAAGCGACCTTCGATGTGAAGGTGAAGGAAGTTTCCAAGCCGGACGGCGTCGAGGTCAACGATGACGTCGCCAAGAAGCTTGGACTGGAATCCGCCGACCAGTTGCGCGAAATCATCCGGGGACAGCTCGAAAGCCAGTTTGGCAGCATTACCCGTCAGAAGGCGAAGCGACAGCTTCTCGACGCGCTTGACGAGGAATACAAGTTCGAGACCCCCTCCAGGCTGGTGGAGGCAGAGTTCGAGAATATCTGGGGTCAGGTAACGCGTGACCTTGAGCAGGCTGGACGCAGCTTCGAGGACGAGGACACGACTGAGGAGGAGGCCCGCGGGGAATATCGTCGGCTGGCCGAACGTCGTGTGCGGCTCGGGCTGGTACTGGCCGAAATTGGTGAGCAAGCCGGCATTCAGGTCACCGACGAAGAGATGCAGCGCGCGCTTTTCGACGCGATCCGTCGCTATCCGCAAAACCAGCAGCAGGAGATCTACGAGTTCTATCGTAGCAATCCCCAGGCGCTCGCCAGCATCCGCGCGCCGATCTTCGAGGAGAAGGTGGTAGATCATCTGCTGGAGAAGGCCTCGGTCACCGACACCAAGGTGACACGCGAGGAACTGATGGCCGACGACGAGGAAGAAACCGAGGCCAAGCCGGCAAAAAAAGCCAAGTCAACCGCAAAGAAGACTGAGGCCGAACCCAAGAGGAAGACTGCACCAAAGAAGAAAGCAGCCGAGAAGAAAGAGGAAGCCGGCGAATGACCGGCTAACGCTCTGATGTCAAAAGGCCGCTCCACCGAGCGGCCTTTTTCGTTAGATCAGGAGCAGGCCCTTCATGCTCACATGGCCGCTCTTGCCGATGATCACATGGTCATGCACCGAAATGCCAAGCGGCTTCGCTGTGTCGATAATCGTTTTCGTCATCTCGATGTCGGCGCGGGAAGGGGTAGGGTCGCCGGAAGGATGGTTGTGGACCAAAATGACCGCTGAAGCCGACAACTCGAGCGCACGGCGGACCACTTCACGCGGATAGACCGGCGTATGGTCGACAGTTCCAGTCTGCTGCACCTCGTCGGCGATCAACGTATTCTTCTTGTCGAGGAACAGGATGCGGAACTGCTCGCGCGTTTCGAACGCCATCGCAGCCCGGCAGTAGTCGACGACGGCACTCCAGGAGGAAAGCACCTGTTTCCGATGCACTTGGCTTTTCAGCATGCGCTGTGCCGCTGCGGCGACGATCTTGAGGTCAAGGGCCGCCGTCTTTCCGATGCCGGGGACCTCTGTCAGAAGATGTTCAGGCGCGCCGAGGACCTCGGCAAAAGAACCAAACCGCTTGATGAGAGCCTTGGCCATGCCCTTGGTGTCCGCTCGGGGAATGGAGCGGAAAAGCAGGAGTTCCAGCATCTGATAATCGGTGAGGGAATCGCTGCCTGATTCTGCAAACCGGTTGCGCAAGCGTTCCCGATGGCCATGATAGTGAGGTTTTTCGGGAGTCTTCGTTTTCTTATGCAGAGCCGGAAAGGGCGCCTCGCCGAAAAATCCACGCTCGTCATCGCTATTCATCGCCCCTCCCGCTGTTGTCAGCGAGGTCCCAACCGCTCACCGTAAGCGAATATTAAGTAGGAAGGCCCGGCCGGTCGAGCCCTGCGAGTGAAAGCGTAAAGATTTCGCAGCCCGTTTCAGTCACACCCACCGTATGCTCGTATTGCGCCGAGAGAGAGCGGTCGCGGGTAACTGCCGTCCAGCCATCGGAAAGCACCTTCACATGCGGGCGGCCAAGATTGATCATGGGCTCTATTGTGAAGATCATGCCGGGGCGCATTTCGATGCCCTCATTCCGGCTGCCGTAATGCAGGATGTTCGGCGCGTCATGAAACAGCAGACCGACACCGTGCCCGCAGAAATCGCGTACGACGGAACAGCGCTCGCCTTCCGCATAGGTCTGGATCGCTGCGCCGATGGCGCCGGTGCGCGCACCGGGCTTTACGGCGGCCACACCGCGCATCAGACATTCATAGGTGACTTCCAGCAACCGTTCAGCGGCGCGTTTGATCGTGCCGACCGGATACATGCGGCTCGAATCACCATGCCAGCCGTCGAGAATATAGGTGACGTCGATATTGACGATATCCCCATCCCTGAGCGGCTTGTCGTCAGGGATGCCGTGGCAAACCACGTGATTGATCGAAGTGCAGGTGGACTTGGTGTAGCCGCGATAGTTGAGTGTCGCGGGCAGGGCGCCATGGTCCATTCCGAATTCGAAGACGAAACGGTCGATGGCGTTGGTCGTCACTCCCGGAGCGACCAGCCCCGCCAATTCGTCGAGGCAGCGGGCGGTAAGCTGACAGGCCTTGCGCATACCCTCGAAAGCCTCCTCGCCATAGAGCCGTATCTGACCGGTATTGCGAAGAGGGGCTGTTTCGGCATCGAGATAAGTGGTCATGGACTGGTCCAGGGTTCGATCTCTATGAGGCACTCGGGCGTGATGGCGCGGCTACTGATTTGGCATCGTATAGCATAAGCTTCAACCCCGAGGGCCCTGGCGCGCTCGAAGGCAACAGCATAGGCGGGATCGAGGTCGCCGCAAAGTCCGAAGCGGTCGCAATCGCCGCGCTGGATGATGAACAGCATGACGGCGCGGAAACCAGCCTGCCGCATGCGTCCGAGCTCGTCGAGGTGGCGTGCGCCGCGAACGGTCACGGAATCCGGGAACTCCGCCAGACCCGTGGAGCGTATGAAATGGACATTCTTCACCTCGATATAAGCGGGCGGGCGTTCCGGATGCTCCAGCAGGAGGTCGATGCGTGAGCGTTCCCCATAGCGTTGCTCGCGCCGAAGCAGAGGATATTCGGCGAGATCAGCCACCAGCCCTTTCAGAATCGCTTCCTCGGCGAGCCGGTTGGGCAGGCCGGTATTGATACCCACCAGCGTGCCGTCTGCCTCAACGATTTCCAGCGTGTGGCGGTATTTCCGCTTCGGGTTGGCCGACAGTGACAGAAAAACGCGTGAGCCTGGGGCGGTCAGACCGAGCATGGAGCCGGTATTCGGGACCGCGACCGTCTCCTCACTACCATCAGGAAGGATCACATCGGCCAGGAAGCGCTTGTAGCGGCGCACGAGCCGGGCTTCGATTAAAGGGGAGGCAAAATCCATTGCAGCACGATCTTTATCGACGAAGACTGACGGGAGTGCCCGGCCTGTAGAAGCGATGAAGAAGAACCGGCGTCAGATACATAGGGATCTGATAGCAGCCGATGAACAGAAGCAGCGGGTCGGTTACGGTCACCGGCAATGCTGCCAGGAAAAGTGCCATGTTGCGGTTTCCCGCCACGACGGCGAAAGGCACCGCGACGTGATCTTCCCCAACGCGGCGCAGCAGGCTAGCAGTTGCGATTTGAAGGGCGAAGTTGGTGGCGAAAACGACCGCCAGATTGAGCGCAAGCTCGCCTGGCGCTTCGAATAGAGTCGGTCCGACAGCAGACATCAGCCCGATTACGACCACCCCCATCAAAATCGCCGACAGGCCGTCGATGGATTGGACGGCGGATGGTTGCAAGTCGCGCAGAAAAAGAACGCGGATTGCAAAGGCCAAAGCGACGGAGAGTGCGATGACGCCCAGCAGGCGCGCCGCGGCGGCAAGAACATCAGAGCCGCTTCCGAGCGCAGGCACCAGCCAAAATACCGGCAGGACGGTCAGCGGAAGCAAGGCGGTTCCCAGAGTCAACAATCTGAGTGCGGGAGCGGGGTCATGACCCGCCATGATCGCCAGATTGGGGCTCCCCGAAATCGGAGCGGCAGCAGCCATGAGCACAAGAGCGGTGGGCAATATGCCGGTCCATCCGAAGCCTAGGAAAGCCAGAGCCAGCAGCACAGGCAGCAGCAATTGGAATATCAGCACGCCTGCCACCGTATGGCTTATGTCGCGCGCCACGCCGACCATCTGTTGTGGCCCTATGCGCAAGGCGGAGAGGAACAGCAGGGCGGCAATCATCTCCTGGATCCAGGGCTTTGCCGCGACAGCCAGATCGGGACTGAAAATACCGAGAACGAGGCCGAGTATCAGAAGAATCCGACCATATGCCGCTGCCGCGCCCAGCAATCCGGTCAGCATTTCCCCCAAATGAACCATTCTTCTTGAAAGACCTTCGGATGTGTCGATGACGACGAGATATCCTGCCGTAGCCCTTCGCTACCGTCGCTTCAAGCTTTGCCTGCTCTTGAAGCAGCGACGGTTTTGGGGCACATGCCGCGGATGAAAGCTTGGCGCGCCAACCCGCAGGATCGTGCCCCCCAGGAGAAGTGATTGTCGATGAAGCCAAATTCTCATGTCACGGTCGGTTCGGTCACATTCGACAACAGTGCACCGCTCTCCCTGATCGCAGGTCCGTGCCAGCTTGAATCGCGTGATCATGCCTTCGATATGGCAGGCGCCTTGAAGGAGCTTACGGCTTCGCTGGGCATCGGCTTCGTCTACAAGTCCAGCTTCGACAAGGCGAACAGGACTTCCCTCTCCGGCAAACGAGGCGCCGGATTGGATGCGGCGCTGCCGATCTTCGCCGATCTCAGGCGGGAACTCGATATACCGGTGCTGACGGATGTCCATACGGAGGAGCAGTGCCGTATGGTCGCTGATGTGGTCGATGTGTTGCAGATTCCGGCTTTTCTCTCCCGCCAGACCGATCTTTTGATTGCCGCAGCGAAGACGGGCCGCGCCGTGAACGTCAAGAAGGGGCAGTTCCTGGCGCCCTGGGACATGCGCAATGTGCTTGCCAAGGTCGTCGACTCCGGCAATCCCAACGTGCTTTTGACAGAGCGCGGCGCCTCATTCGGTTACAATACGCTGGTGTCGGACATGCGTTCATTGCCCATTATGGCCGAGACGGGCGCTCCCGTGATCTTCGACGCGACTCATTCGGTGCAGCAACCGGGCGGGCAGGGGAGTTCGACCGGTGGTGATCGGCGTTTCGTCGAAACGCTTTCGCGTGCTGCCGTCGCGGTCGGCGTCGCCGGTGTTTTCATAGAGACGCATCAGGACCCGGACAATGCGCCGTCGGACGGCCCGAACATGGTACCCCTCAAGGACATGCGCGCTCTGCTCGAATGCCTTATAGCCCTTGATAAGGTCGCCAAGAAAAGCTGATCGCCGTCGTCATTGTCTTTTCTCGCGCTTTCGTTAAGACGGGCGCGGTTTCCACAACGAATGACAGGATGCACCCATGACCGCTATCATCGATATCGTCGGACGCGAAATCCTCGACAGCCGCGGCAATCCGACCGTGGAGGTCGACGTAACGCTGGAAGACGGGTCGATGGGCCGCGCGGCGGTCCCGTCCGGTGCCTCCACCGGCGCTCATGAGGCTGTCGAACTGCGGGACGGTGGCAAGCGCTATCTCGGCAAAGGTGTCACCAAGGCCGTCGACGCGGTCAATGGCGAGATCTTCGAGGCGATCGGCGGGATGGAGGCCGAGAACCAGATCCATATCGACCGGACCATGATCGAACTCGACGGCACGCCTAACAAGAACCGGCTCGGCGCCAATGCCATTCTCGGCGTATCACTTGCGGTCGCCAAGGCTGCGGCGGAAGCCTCAGGTCTGCCCCTCTACCGCTATGTCGGCGGCGCTTCCGCCCATGTGCTTCCCGTTCCGATGATGAATATCATCAATGGCGGCGCTCATGCGGATAACCCGATCGACTTCCAGGAATTCATGATCATGCCGGTCGGCGCCGAAACTTTGCGCGACGCCGTGCGCTGGGGTTCGGAAATCTTCCACACGCTCAAGAAGAGCCTCAAGGAAGCTGGCCACAACACAAATGTGGGCGACGAGGGAGGTTTTGCGCCTGATCTGAAGAACGCTCAGGCGGCGCTTGATTTCATCATGACTTCAATCGAGAAAGCGGGCTACAAGCCTGGTGACGATGTCGCGATCGCTCTCGACTGTGCGGCGACGGAATTCTTCAGGGACGGTTCCTATGTCTATGAAGGCGAAAGGAAAACGCGCAACGGCAAGGCACAGGCGAAATATCTGGCCAAGCTCGTTGCCGACTATCCTATTATCTCCATCGAAGACGGCATGGCCGAGGATGATTGGGACGGCTGGAAAGCCCTGACCGACCTTTGCGGCGACAAGGCACAGCTTGTCGGCGACGACCTGTTCGTCACCAATTCGGCCCGCCTGCGAGACGGCATCAAGATGGGTGTCGGCAACTCAATCCTCGTCAAGGTCAATCAGATCGGCACACTGACGGAAACCATGGAGGCCGTGGATATGGCGCATCGCGCGCGCTATACTGCCGTCATGTCGCACCGCTCCGGAGAGACCGAGGACTCGACCATCGCTGATCTGGCGGTCGCAACCAATTGCGGGCAGATCAAGACGGGTTCGCTCGCCCGTTCGGACCGGCTTGCCAAGTACAACCAGCTTATCCGCATCGAGGAAGAGCTGGGCACGCAGGCACGCTACGCGGGAAAAGCGATCTTGCGCGCTTAAGAGAAGCGCCAGAACTGAGACCGAGGGCGGGGCGGCAGATTGACTTGCTGTCCTAACCGTCCATTAAGCATGATATGGTCACATTGGCGGAAAGGAATTTCGCCATGTGGACACGCCAGTACAAGAGACGCAATACCGGCCGTCTGATCGTGCCTGCGATCACGGCCATCTTCCTCGCCTATTTCGGTTTTCACGCCTATCACGGCGAATACGGCATCTATTCCAAATACAGGCTTGAGGATCGTGCGAAGGATCTGCAGGCTCAACTCGATGCCCTGAAGGACAGGCGTGCTCATTTGGAGCATCGGTTGCAGCTTCTTCATGATGGAACGCTCGAGAAGGACATGCTTGACGAACAGGCCAGACGCGCTCTCAATCTGGCCCACAAAGACGAGGTAATAATCTATCGATCGATGCAGAAGTCAAATTAACTTAATTCTAGTTAATAACTGATATAGACAATATTTTCAGTAATTTATGCGCGTACGGACTATGCATTTTTCGCATGGTCGAACGTGCTGACCCGTGCTAGCTTCGTAGTGAAATTGGAAGGGCAGTATCTTCTTCCAACATCCACCATAAAGAGGCAGCAGGGAGTGAGGCATGGCGACTGCCGCCAGAAAATCTCCGTCATCCAGAACCCGATCGACCAGCAAATCCACCAGTTCCGTGAAGACGCCGCCCCCGGCGAAATTCACCAAGGACGAAGAGCTTGCCGCCTATCGCGACATGCTCCTGATCCGCCGTTTCGAGGAGAAGGCCGGCCAGCTTTACGGCATGGGCTTCATTGGCGGCTTCTGCCATCTCTATATAGGCCAAGAAGCTGTTGTCGTCGGCATGCAGATGGCTCTCAAGGAAGGCGATCAGATCATCACCGGCTATCGTGACCACGGCCACATGCTAGCGACCGGCATGTCCGCGCGCGGCGTGATGGCCGAACTCACCGGTCGGCGTGGTGGCTATTCCAAGGGTAAGGGTGGCTCCATGCACATGTTCTCGAAGGAGAAGAACTTCTTTGGCGGGCATGGCATCGTTGGCGCCCAGGTTCCGATAGGTACCGGGCTGGCACTCTCCAACCGCTATCGCGGCAACGACAACATTTCGCTGACCTATTTCGGCGACGGTGCGGCCAATCAGGGTCAGGTCTATGAGAGCTTCAACATGGCTTCGCTATGGAAGCTGCCCGTTGTCTACATCATCGAGAACAATCGCTACGCCATGGGCACGTCCGTGGCGCGGTCGTCGGCGGAAACTGATTTCTCCCATCGCGGCCTTTCATTTCGAATCCCCGGCATCCAGGTCGACGGCATGGATGTCCGCGCCGTCAAGGCGGCGGGCGACATGGCGGCCGAATGGTGCCGCGGCGGCAACGGGCCAATTATCCTGGAGATGCAGACCTACCGCTATCGCGGCCATTCCATGTCGGATCCGGCGAAATACCGAAGCAAGGACGAGGTGCAGAAGATGCGCTCCGAGCACGACCCGATAGAGCAGGTGAAAAAACGACTTGTGGAAAAGAAGTGGGCCAACGAGGACGACCTGAAAGCGATCGACAAGGAAGTGCGCGACATCGTGGCTGATGCAGCTGATTTCGCACAGACCGATCCCGAGCCCGACGTTTCGGAGCTCTATACGGACATCGTGCACTGAGAGGGCCCATAGAACATGCCGACAGAAATACTCATGCCGGCCCTCTCGCCGACAATGGAAGAGGGCAATCTTTCCAAATGGCTGAAGAAAGAAGGCGACACGGTTACCGCGGGTGACGTGATCGCCGAGATCGAGACCGACAAGGCGACAATGGAAGTCGAAGCCGTGGACGAAGGCACGCTCGGCAAGATTCTCGTCGCCGAGGGTACCGAGGGAGTAAAGGTCAATACGCCCATCGCGCTCCTGTTGGGCGATGGCGAGAGCGTTGACGATATAAAGGAGAGCGCCGCACCCAAGTCGGCCAAATCCGAAACGACGGCTGATGAGGCCGACAAGGGCGGAAAGCGCGCCGATGCAAGCGAGGAGGGCAGCAAGTCCGTTGCCCAGGATCAGGGCGAAAGTTCCAGTTCCAAAGCCCCCGCGGCTCCGAAAGCGGAAATCGCTGCCGACCCCGACATTCCGGAAGGCGCCGAGATGGTGCAGATGACTGTGCGCGAGGCTTTGCGCGACGCCATGGCCGAAGAGATGCGCCGTGACGAAGATGTCTTCATCATGGGCGAGGAGGTGGCCGAATATCAGGGCGCTTACAAGGTCACGCAAGGCTTGCTGCAGGAATTCGGCGACAAACGCGTGGTGGATACGCCCATCACCGAGCATGGTTTCGCGGGCGTTGGTGTTGGTGCAGCCTTTGCCGGTCTGAAACCTATTGTGGAGTTCATGACCTTCAATTTCGCCATGCAGGCGATCGACCAGATCGTCAATTCGGCGGCGAAGACGCTCTACATGTCTGGTGGTCAGATGGGCGCTCCGATCGTCTTCCGCGGCCCCAACGGCGCCGCGGCGCGCGTGGCGGCCCAGCACAGCCAGGATTATGCTGCCTGGTACAGCCATATTCCCGGACTGAAGGTGGTCATGCCCTATACGGCTGCCGACGCGAAAGGTCTGCTCAAGGCAGCAATCCGCGACCCGAATCCGGTGATTTTTCTCGAAAACGAGATCCTTTACGGTCACACCTTCGATGTGCCGAAGCTCGACGATTTCGTGCTGCCGATCGGCAAGGCGCGCATCCACAAGCAGGGCAAGGACGCCACCATCGTCTCCTTTGGCATCGGCATGACCTATGCAGTCAAGGCCGAGGAGGAATTGCGCGGAATGGGCATTGACGCAGAGATCATCGATCTAAGGACCATCCGTCCGATGGATCTCGATACCGTGATCCAATCGGTCAAGAAGACCAACCGGCTGGTAACGGTTGAGGAAGGTTTCCCTCAGTCGTCGGTGGGCGACCATATAACAAGCCAAGTGATGCAACGTGCTTTCGATTGGCTCGACGCGCCTGTGATAACCGTGACCGGCCGCGATGTGCCGATGCCTTATGCGGCCAATCTCGAAAAGCTTGCGCTGCCCAGCGTGGCTGATGTGGTGGATGCCGTGAAGGCCGTCACCTATCGCGACTGAGGAGGGACGTCATGCCGATAAACATCACCATGCCGGCCCTGTCGCCCACGATGGAGGAAGGCAATCTCGCCAAGTGGCTTGTCAAGGAAGGTGACAAGGTTTCCCCGGGTGACGTCATTGCCGAGATCGAAACTGACAAGGCGACCATGGAGGTCGAGGCCGTTGACGAGGGCACGATGGCCAAAATTGTGGTTCCCGAAGGAACCGAAGGCGTCAAGGTCAATGCGCTGATAGCTGTCCTCGCCGAAGAGGGCGAGGATGCAGCCGCGGCAGCGAAAGCTGCCGGCAGTGATGGAGGCGCGAAGGAGGCAAAGGCCGAAACCTCGGTGAAAAAGGAAGAGGCGGCAGAACCACCAGAGGAATCCAAACCAGCCGAAAGGCCGGCCGTGCAATCCAGCGGTAATGGCGCCGCAAAAGCGGATGCTGTCGGCACAGCGGACACTGCACCGAAAGAGGACGGCGCGCGCCTCTTCGCCTCTCCACTTGCCCGCCGCATCGCCAAGGATGCGGGCATCGACCTGGCGCAGCTCAGCGGTTCTGGTCCTCATGGTCGTGTCGTGAAGGCTGATGTGGAAGCGGCGGCAAAAGCCGGCATGCGGGGGCAGGCTTCAACGGAACAGGCTGCAATGGCGGCTGCTTCCACGCCTTCGGTAAAGCCGATGTCGGATGACGCGATTCTCAAGCTCTTCGAAGAAGGTTCCTACGAACTCGCGCCGCATGACGGCATGCGCAAGACAATCGCGCGCCGGCTGGTTGAGGCCAAATCGACCATTCCTCATTTCTATCTCACGCTCGATTGCCAGATCGACGCGTTGCTGGAGCTGCGCAAACAGCTCAATGCCGCCGCGCCCATGGTCAAGACCGAAAATGGCGAGGCTCCCGCCTACAAGCTTTCGGTCAACGACATGATTATAAAGGCAATGGCGGCCGCGTTGATGGCGGTTCCGGAGGCAAATGTCTCCTGGACGGAGGCCAACATGGTCAAGCATAAACATGCCGATGTCGGAGTTGCGGTTTCCATACCGGGCGGGCTGATTACGCCAATCGTGCGCAAGGCGGACCAGAAGACGCTTTCGGTTATCTCAAACGAGATGAAGGATCTCGCCTCGCGGGCACGAGGTCGGAAGCTCAAGCCCGAGGAATATCAGGGCGGTACGACGGCCGTTTCCAATCTTGGCATGTTCGGCATCAAGGACTTCGCCGCGGTTATCAATCCGCCCCACGCTACCATTCTTGCGATCGGTGCGGGTGAGGAGAGGGCTGTTGTGAGGAACGGTCAGATCGAAGTCGCCAATATGATGACCGTGACGCTTTCGACGGATCATCGTGCCGTGGACGGCGCACTCGGGGCCGAACTTCTTGCTGCCTTCAAGCGCGTGATCGAAAACCCGATGAGCATGCTGGTCTGATATTGCTCTTCCAACAGGCAGACATCGCTTCCGGCTGCACAGCCCCTGAACCGAACGGCAAGAAATATGAAGACCATCCTCTGCTACGGAGATTCGCTGACCTGGGGATACAACGCTGAAGGCCCTGGCCGTCACGCCTATGCGGATCGTTGGCCGAGTGTACTGCAGCAGGCGTTGGGCGAGAATATCCGTGTCATCGCGGAAGGGCTGAACGGACGGACCACGGCATTTGATGACTATGCAGCCGGTGCTGACCGCAACGGCGCCCGCCTCCTGCCGACGATCCTGATGAGCCATGCTCCGCTCGACATGGTTATCGTCATGCTCGGCACGAATGACATGAAACCGTTTATCTGCGGCCATGCGATCGGCGCGAAACAGGGCATGCGGCGGCTTGTCGACATCATCCGTGGGCATGATTACCCGGTTGAACAGGCCAAGCCGCAGATCATTCTCGTTTCGCCCCCGGTAATTTGCGAAACCGGAAATCCCGATTTCTCGGCATTGTTCGGCGGCGGCATAGCGGAATCGCGAAAGCTCGCCGGCCTCTATGCCAGCTTGGCGGAGGAGATCGGTTGCGGCTTCTTCGACGCAGGCTCGGTCGCTCAGACGACATCGCTCGACGGTGTGCATCTCGATGCGACCAATACCCGTGCCATTGGAGAAGCGCTGGCACCGATCCTGCGCGGCAGTCTAGGACTTTGAGTGAAGGAGAGCAGTGTGGCTGAAAATTACGACGTCATCATCGTCGGCTCCGGTCCCGGGGGTTATGTGACGGCCGTGCGCTCCGCACAACTTGGTTTCAAGACCGCGATTGTGGAACGCGAGCATCTGGGCGGCATCTGCCTCAACTGGGGTTGTATCCCGACGAAGGCACTGCTGCGTAGCGCCGAAATCATGCACTATGCTGAACACGCCAAGGATTATGGCCTGAAGATCGAGGGCAAGGTCAGTGTCGATACGGCTGCCGTGGTTGATCGCTCACGCAAGGTTTCAGGACGGCTGAACAGCGGCGTCGGTTTCCTCATGAAGAAGAACAAGGTTGACGTGATTTGGGGTGAAGCAAAGCTGACGAAGCCCGGCGAGATTGCTGTCTCGAAATCCTCCAAGAAACCGATGGACCCTCAGCACCCCGAGCCGAAGGATGCAAAAAGCGATGGCACCTATACCGCAAAGCACATCATACTGGCCACGGGCGCGCGCCCGCGTGTGCTGCCGGGGATCGAGCCGGACGGCAAGCTCATATGGACTTATTTCGAAGCGATGGTGCCGAAGGAAATGCCGAAATCGCTGATTGTCATCGGCTCAGGGGCCATCGGCATCGAATTCGCCAGCTTCTACCGCACAATGGGCGCGGACGTGACTGTGGTCGAAATGCTGCCGAACATCCTGCCGGTAGAAGATGCCGAAGTCTCCAAATTTGCCAAAAGACAGTTAGAGAAGCAGGGTATCAGGTTTCACGTCGAGGCCAAGGTCTCCAAAGTGGAAAAGTCTGCGAATTCAGTGATGGCCCATGTGGAGACAAAGGGCGGCAAGGTCGAGAAGATCACCGCTGACCGTCTGATCTCTGCGGTAGGAGTGCAGGGAAACATCGAAAATCTCGGGCTCGACGCCTTGGGCGTGAAGACGGAGCGCGGCTGCGTCGTCGTGGACGGTTACGGCAGGACCAATGTCGCTGGCGTCTATGCCATAGGTGACGTTGCTGGCCCACCTATGCTGGCACACAAGGCCGAGCACGAAGGCGTGATCTGCGTGGAAAAGATAGCAGGTGTGCCCGGCGTCCATGCCTTGGACAAAGGTAAGATTCCCGGCTGCACCTATTGCCAGCCGCAGGTGGCATCGGTTGGCCTGACAGAGGAAAAGGCCAAAGAGGCCGGTCGTGATATCCGCGTCGGCCGCTTCCAGTTTGGCGCCAACGGCAAGGCTATTGCTCTTGGGGAAGACCAGGGCTTCATCAAGACGATCTTCGACAGGAAGACCGGAGAGCTTTTGGGTGCTCACATGATCGGCGCTGAGGTGACGGAGCTGATCCATGGTTTCGTCGTTGCGATGAATCTGGAAACAACCGAGGAAGAGCTTATGCATACGGTCTTTCCTCATCCGACGCTTTCGGAGATGATGAAGGAGAGCGTTCTGGATGCGTATGGCCGGGCGCTGAATGCATAAGCGGCCAGATGTCAGCGCATTCATCCGTCCTCAAGGCGCAACCATCGGTAGTGTTGTGCATTGAGCATGCAGTGCGTGGCGGTATTTTATGCCATGTATCAATTCTGATTGGAGAAGGAGGTAGGAATGACAGGCGTTGGTTGGATAATGACGATCATTCTCGGCGGGCTCGCCGGATGGATTGCCGAAAAGATCATGAAGGCCGATATGGGCCTCTTGGCGAATATCGTCGTCGGTATTCTGGGGGCAGTCATACTCAATGCAATTCTTGGCCTGCTCGGCGTCATCCCGCCCGGCGGATGGCTCTGGCAATCGATTATCGCCATTATCGGTGCCTGCCTCCTGATCTGGATCTATCGGCTGGTTCGCGGGCGGACCTGAGCCAAGCCATTCGACAGATGCAGCCCGGGCGTGCAGGCGGCCGGGCTGTTTTTGTGAGCCAGAACCTATATATGCAGAAGTGGCCGGGCTCGATAATCCCGGTCAGATTCGAGGAAACCCGCCAGTGGTAACCGTTCTCGACAACGTTTCCCGGCCTCCGCGGCCGCGGCATCCGGAGAAGGCACATCGGCCCGATCAGGAAGTCCTGCGCAAACCGGACTGGATCAGGGTCAAAGCCCCAACCTCGCGGGGCTATCTCGAGACCCGAGAGATCGTGAAGTCGAATCGCCTGGTTACGGTCTGCGAGGAGGCCGGCTGCCCCAATATCGGCGAGTGCTGGGACAAGAAACACGCCACCTTCATGATCATGGGCGAGATCTGTACGCGTGCCTGCGCCTTTTGCAATGTGGCGACCGGCATACCCGGTCCTCTGGACGAGGAAGAGCCGGCTAATGTGGCGAAAGCCGTGCGGCAGATGGGGCTAAATCATGTCGTCATTACGTCGGTGGACCGTGATGATCTTGCCGATGGCGGCGCGGAGCACTTCGCCAGGGTGATCCGTGCGATTCGAGAGACTTCGCCCGATACCACGATCGAGATTCTCACGCCCGACTTCCTGCGCAAGGAAGGAGCGCTCGAAGTGGTGGTAGCGGCAAAACCTGACGTCTTCAACCACAATCTGGAAACAGTACCGTCCAAGTATCTGACGGTGCGGCCGGGAGCCCGCTATTTCCATTCCATGCGGCTCTTGCAGCGGGTCAAGGAACTCGACCCCTCCATGTTCACCAAATCCGGCATTATGGTCGGCCTGGGCGAGGAGCGGAACGAGGTTCTGCAACTCATGGACGACCTGCGCTCGGCCGATGTGGATTTCATGACTATCGGGCAGTATTTGCAGCCGACACGAAAGCATCATCCGGTGAAGAGATTTGTGACCCCCGAGGAATTCAAATCCTATGAAACGATCGCTTACACCAAAGGCTTTCTGATGGTTTCATCCAGTCCACTCACACGCTCTTCCCATCATGCGGGCGAAGATTTTGCGCGGCTCAAAGCTGCGCGCGAAGCGCGCCTGAAGCTTTCCGCTTAACCGGCTGAGTTTCATGCCCAAATACGAAACCGTTCGCCATGTTCGCCACTCGGCCGAAAGGATGTTCGAGCTGGTCGCGGACGTGGAAAAGTACCCGGAATTCCTTCCCATGTGCGAGGCGTTGACGGTCCGTTCGCGCAAGGAACGTGACAGTGTCACATTCCTGGTGGCTGATATGACCGTTGGCTACAAGGCGATCCGCGAGGCCTTCACAAGCCAGGTGATCCTCAAGCCGGCGGAAAACGTCATAGATGTGCGTTACGTTGATGGCCCTTTCAAGCGCATGGAAAACCGCTGGCGCTTCGATCCGACGGGTGAGGGCGGGTGCGACATCCACTTTTTCATCGATTACGAATTCAAGAGCCGGATATTAGGCGCCCTAATGGGGGCAATGTTCGATCGCGCCTTCCGCATGTTTTCGGAGGCTTTCGAAAAACGAGCCGATACAGTCTACGGCTCGAGTGCCGCTGTCTGATCGATCGCTATTCCAGCATCTCTATGCCAAGCTGCAAGGCAGTCCTGACCGTTTCCCGCCGTACATAGTCACGTCCGCGGTTTTCAAAAAGACGCCTCTCGGCGAGAGGCGGTCTGCCTGTACAGGCCAAGCCAAACCATACGAGCCCCACAGGTTTTTCGGCGCTACCACCATCTGGCCCTGCAATGCCGGTGACGGAGAGAGCAATTCCGGCTTTCGACCGTTCCAAAGCACCTGTTGCCATTTCAAGGGCCGTCTCCTTCGATACCGCCCCGTATAGGGAAAGCGTCTTCTCTTTGACGCCTAACATGGTCATCTTGGCGTCATTGGAATAGGTGATGAAGCCGCAATCGACCATAGACGAAGAGCCGGGAATATCCGTCAGAAGGGCGATAATCATCCCACCCGTGCAGGATTCGGCAGTCGCAGCGAGAATTTCGCGGCCTCTGCAGGCCTTCAGAAATCTGTCAGCCAATTCCGGCAATTCGCTCATTCCGGTACCTCTCCGGGGAAAATGACCGTTGCGGTTGCAATTCCGGCAATGCCTTCCTTGCGTCCTACAAAACCGAGCTTTTCATTGGTTGTTGCCTTTACCGAAACCCTGTCAGGAGAAATGCCGAGCATGGCCGCTACTGCCGCGCACATCGCTTCCCGATGAGCCCCGATGCGCGGCGACTCGCAGATCAGCGTGATGTCGGCATTGGCAATCCTGCCGCCGCGTTCCCGCACCAGTCCTGCCGCATATTCAACGAAGATGCGTGATTCTGCGCCTTTCCATCGCGGGTCGGAAGGCGGGAAATGCGTACCTATATCGCCTGCTCCGCAGGTCGCGAGCAATGCATCGGTGAGGGCATGCAGGCCGACATCTGCATCCGAATGGCCCGCAAGACGTTTGTCATGGGGAATCCTGACACCGCAGAGCATGACGTGATCGCCTTCAACGAAGGAGTGTACGTCATATCCATTGCCAGTCCGCACGTCCGGATACGCAACTCCGGTAAAGCCAAGCCGTTCATTGGCAAGTGCGATATCGCGGGCCCAGGTGAGCTTCACATTGTCCGGAGAGCCCTCGACGATCCTTACCGGGATGCTGGCCCATTCGGCGATCGCGGCATCGTCCGTGAAGTCCGTACGGCCTTCGGCATATGCCTTTTCATGCGCATTGAGGATCGGGGCAAAGGGAAAGCCTTGGGGCGTTTGCGCGGCAAAGAGTCCATGGCGCTGCATGGTAGTCTCGATCATGCTGTCGGAACGCACTCTTTTCAACGTGTCGGAGACTGGCAGGGCAGGCAGCACCCCTGTTCGGCCATCGATGGCGTCGATAACGCGATCGATCAGAGCATGATCGACAAATGGCCGCACAGCGTCATGGATGAGGACAGTGGCCGGCGCGTATTCGCTAAGCGCGAGAAGACCGAGGCGCGTCGAAACCTGGCGTGAAGGGCCACCATGGACGGCCCTCACGCGGTCACCCAGACCCGCAGCAGCTTTCGCGAAAAGCGCTTCGTCTTCCGGATGGATCGCTACGACGATGTGGGAAATCCGGGGATGAGCCAACAGGGCATCAAGGGTGCGGCGAATGACCGGCCTGCCGCCAATCCGGCGATATTGCTTCGGTCCTTCGGCGGCCTGGCCAGCCCGTTCACCCCGACCCGCCGCGACGACCACAGCGCCGACCGGCGCATGCGCCGGAATATCCCGTGAATCCATATCTTCCTTCATCCGGGGAGGCTTACTTGCCGTCGGTTGCAAATACCAGTGGAATCCTGATGGCTTCCCATCTGTGACAGAATCGCTGTTGCCTGTTCACGAAAAAATGTCTAATGATTGGGCAAAAGCAGCGAGTGCTTTGTTTTTGTGCATACACCAATCTTGAAACAGCTTGCCAAGCCTCTCGCCATAGGACCGGTTTCGTTACGGAATCGGGTCCTTCTGGCACCTATGTCCGGCGTGACGGACGAAGCTTTCCGCATGCGGGCCTATGCTCATGGAGCAGGGCTCGTCGTATCCGAAATGGTGGCAAGCGGCGAGTTGGCGCGCGGTCGCACGGATTCAAACAGACGAATACGCCGTCCGACGGTTGATGTCCATATGGTCCAGCTTGCCGGGCGTGAGGCTCGTTGTATGGCGGAAGCCGCACGCATCGCGGTAGGCGAGGGGGCCGATATCGTGGATATCAATATGGGTTGCCCTGCCAAAAAGGTGACGGGCGGCTATTCCGGCTCTGCCTTGATGCGGGATCCTGACCATGCCTTGTCGCTCGTTTCGGCGGTGGTTGCCGCGGTCGATGTTCCGGTTACCGTCAAGATGCGCCTGGGCTGGGACGAAACCATGCTCAATGCGCCGCTGATTGCGAAGAAGGCTGAGGATGCGGGCGTGCGCATGGTGACGATTCATGGCCGCACGCGCTGTCAATTCTATAAGGGCAAAGCCGACTGGAGAGCAATTTCGCAGGTCAAGCAGGCTGTCTCCATACCAGTAGTGGCGAATGGTGACGTCTTTGATGCCCATGACGCGGCGACGATCCTGGAACAATCGGGCGCTGACGCAGTGATGATCGGCCGCGCTCATTATGGTGCCCCCTGGCTGGTAGGGTCGATCGCCAGGACGGCAGCCGGTTTTGTGACAGACACGCCGGAACCGGGTGGAGAACTCGCCGACTATGTGACAGCGCATTACGAAGACATGTTGAGCCTCTACGGCATGGGACCGGGCGTTCGTCATGCCCGGAAACATCTCGGATGGTATCTTGATCTCCATGCTCCCGAGACGCCGATCGATATCCGGCATCGGATCATGACCGGAACCGAACCCGTTATTGTAAAACGGCTTCTGCGGGACGCCCTGATTGCGGGTTGTGAAAATTCGATGGCAAGGAGGGTCGCATGACCGTGTCGGCGCCGGCCCGTCCTCTCACTGATCTCGCCCAGATGGTGCTCAACGCCATTCCGCATCCTGTGATCATGGTTGATCCGGAGGGAATGATCACTTTCGCAAATGCCGATGCAGAAGACTTCTTCCGGTCCAGTTTTTCTTTTCTTTCGCGCAATACGCTTTCGAAGTTCGTACCTTTCGGCAGCCCGCTTCTGACGCTCGTCGAGCAGGTGCGGGAGCGGCATTCTCCTGTCAACGAATATCGTGTCGATATCTCCTCGCCACGGCTAGGGCCGGACAAGATCGTCGACATCTATGTGGCCCCAGTCACGGAAAGTCCCGGCTCGGTCGTCGTCATGTTCCAGGAACGCTCCATGGCGGACAAGATCGACCGGCAAATGACGCATCGTGGTGCAGCGCGCTCGGTGACCGGGCTTGCAGCCATGCTGGCGCATGAGATCAAGAATCCGCTTTCGGGGATACGTGGTGCAGCGCAGCTTTTGGAAAGCGTGGTGCCGGATGAGGACAGGGCACTAACGCGGCTCATAACCGATGAGACGGACCGGATCGTTTCGCTCGTTGACCGCATGGAAGTCTTTTCGGACGAGCGCCCGGTCGATCGCTCACCCGTCAATATCCATGTGGTGCTCGATCATGTGAAGGCGATTGCCCAGAACGGATTCGCAAATCGCCTGCGGATCGTGGAGGAGTATGATCCATCCTTGCCACCCGTATTTGCAAACCGCGGTCAGCTTATCCAGGTCTTCCTCAATCTTGTGAAGAATGCCGCCGAAGCCCTTGCTGGCATTGAAAATGGCGAGATACGGCTGTCGACCGCCTTTCGCCCTGGCATTCGGCTTTCGGTCCCCGGTACGCGCGATCGCGTATCACTGCCGCTCGAATTCTGCGTCCATGATAACGGGCCGGGCGTGCCGGAAGATATCCGGCCAATTCTCTTTGATCCCTTCATCACAACGAAGCAGAATGGCTCCGGCCTGGGGCTGGCGCTCGTCGCCAAGATCGTTGGCGAACATGGCGGTGTCATCGAATGCGATTCCTCGCCGCGCGGCACCACTTTCCGTATTCTTATGCCTGCCTGGCGCGAAGCCGCCGGGCAGGAGGAAGCCAGTGACAGGGAATCCTCGCGATGAGCATGCATGGCAGCATTCTGGTTGCCGATGATGACGCCGCGATCCGCACGGTGCTCAATCAGGCACTGTCGCGGGTCGGGCACGAAGTGCGCGTTACCTCCAACGCATCCACACTATGGCGCTGGATATCGTCGGGCGAGGGCGATCTGGTCATCACCGATGTGGTGATGCCTGATGAGAATGCCTTTGACATGCTGCCGCGCATTCGCAAGACGCGACCGGAACTGCCCGTGATCGTCATGAGTGCTCAAAACACCTTCATGACGGCGATCCGTGCCTCGGAGGCGGGAGCTTATGAATATCTCCCGAAGCCGTTCGACCTGACGGAACTTCTCAACATCGTCAACCGCGCGCTCTCCGAACCGAAACGCCCCGGTACAGATCCTCATCATGAGGACCAGCCGGAGGCGATGCCGCTTATCGGGCGTTCCGCCGCCATGCAGGATATCTACCGCATGCTGGCGCGCATGATGCAGACCGACCTGACTGTGATGATCAGTGGCGAGTCGGGAACCGGCAAGGAACTGGTCGCCAGGGCTTTGCATGAATATGGACGCCGTCGAAACGGGCCTTTCGTGGCCATCAACATGGCTGCCATTCCGCGCGACCTGATCGAATCCGAATTGTTCGGTCACGAGCGCGGTGCCTTCACCGGTGCGCAGCATCGCTCTTCAGGCCGTTTCGAACAGGCGGAAGGCGGCACGCTTTTTCTGGACGAGATCGGCGACATGCCAATGGAGGCGCAGACGCGTCTGTTGCGGGTGTTGCAGCAGGGAGAATACACCACCGTCGGCGGACGCACTCCCATCAAGACGGATGTGAGAATCGTCGCTGCTACCAACAAGGATCTGCGGACTCTGATCAATCAGGGCCTTTTCCGCGAGGATCTTTTCTACAGGCTGAATGTCGTCCCGCTGCGCCTGCCGCCTCTAAGGGAACGGACTGAAGACATTCCGGATCTCGTCCGCCATTTTTTCAAGCAGGCCGAAAGCGAGGGGCTGCAGTCGAAGCGGATAGCTCCGGGCGGCATCGACGCGATGAAACGTTATCAATGGCCCGGCAATGTCCGTGAGTTGGAGAATTTGGTCCGGCGGCTTGCCGCCCTTTATCCACAGGAAGAAATTTCGGCCGAGATCATCCAATCGGAACTGAGGACCGCCGTTTCGACGCCCGCAGGTGAATCAGGCTCACTCCCGGAGGATCTGTCGATCGGTCAGGCTGTCGAACATTATCTGCAGCGCTATTTCTCTCGGTTTGGCGGTGAACTGCCGCCGCCAGGCCTGTATCACCGCATCCTGGCAGAGGTGGAGTATCCGCTGGTTCTGGCATCCATGACGGCCACGCGAGGAAACCAGATCCGGGCTGCGGAATTGCTCGGCGTTAATCGCAACACTTTGCGCAAGAAGATTCGCGAACTGGGCGTCAACGTCTATCGCGCCTCGAAATAATCCGAGTTGCCTGCCAGAGCTTGCTCCTCTGGAGCTTTGTTGCGAAATTGCCACAATGCGTTGCATACATGCAACGCGACTGGCGCATTTCAAGCGACTCGATGACGACGCAGATACAGCAACCTGCCCAACGGCTTTTGTCGAAGCCTGGTCCCATTGAGGGCCGGAAGCTTCTGGCACTGCCCGGTATAATCGTTGTTATCAGTGCTCTGCTGACGGCGGCGGTTTCCTTCGCGATCCTGCTCGGCCTGACGCCGCTGACACCGGATGCAAGGATGACGCTGACGCTGATAGCCATCAACGTCGCCTTTGTATTCCTGTTGATCGCATTAGTGGTGCGCGAGGCGCATCGGATCTATGCGGCGAGGAGAAGCGGCAAGGCGGCCTCCCGCCTGCATGTGCGGATCGTGGCGATGTTCTCGCTGGTCGCTGCCGTGCCCGAGATCCTGGTTGCCGTTGTGGCGTCTGTTACGCTCGACCTGGGGCTTGACCGGTGGTTCGAGCTCAGGACGAAGGTGATCATCAATTCGTCGCTGTCGATCGCGGAAGCTTATGTGCAGGAGAAC
>Ga0164243_10003770_pt1 | contig 24118 bp, 21 predicted proteins | sample OricompcompostOP_FD_108781 | JGI IMG/M metagenome (GOLD analysis project Ga0164243, IMG submission 108781) | Organic Plus compost microbial communities from Emeryville, California, USA - Original compost - Organic plus compost (OP) | ecosystem: Engineered > Solid waste > Mixed feedstock >...
CGGATGGCCTCGGCCGGCCTCGACGCCAGCCCGACCACCGAGGTGCTCATCGAGGAGTCGATCCTCGGGTGGAAGGAGTACGAGCTCGAGGTGATGCGCGACCACGCCGACAACGTCGTGATCGTGTGCTCCATCGAGAACGTCGACCCGATGGGCGTGCACACCGGCGACTCGATCACCGTCGCGCCGGCGATGACGCTGACCGACCGCGAGTACCAGCGGCTCCGCGACATCGCGATCGGCGTGATCCGCGAGGTGGGCGTCGACACCGGCGGCTGCAACATCCAGTTCGCGGTCAACCCGGTCGACGGGCGGATCGTCGTCATCGAGATGAACCCGCGGGTGTCCCGGTCCAGCGCGCTGGCGTCGAAGGCGACCGGGTTCCCGATCGCCAAGATCGCGGCCAAGGTCGCGATCGGCTACACGCTCGACGAGATCCCCAACGACATCACCGTCCGGCCCGACGGGCAGAGCACGCCGGCGAGCTTCGAGCCGACGCTCGACTACGTCGTGGTCAAGGTGCCCCGCTTCGCGTTCGAGAAGTTCCCCGGCGCCGACCCCACGCTCACCACGCACATGAAGGCGGTGGGCGAGGCGATGGCGATCGGGCGGAACTTCACGGAGGCGCTGCAGAAGGCGCTGCGGTCGCTGGAGTCGCCGGACGCGGTCTTCGACTGGGGTTTCGAGACGCTCGCTGGCGCTCGCTCCTCAACCACCGATGACCTGGCGAAGCTCGACAAGGACGGCCTCCTGGAGGAGATCCGGGTCCCGCACGACGGCCGGCTGCGCAAGGTGATGGACGCGCTGCGCGCCGGCGCCACGGCCGAGGAGATCTTCGAGGCGACCCGGATCGACCCCTGGTTCGTCGACCAGCTGGCGCTGATCAACGAGGTGGCCGCGGAGGTCACCGCGGCGCCGGAGCTCACCCCCGAGCTGCTGCGCAAGGCCAAGCGGCACGGCTTCTCCGACGCCCAGATCGGCAAGATCCGCGGGATGACCGCCGACGTCGTGCGCGGCGTGCGGCACGCGCTCGGCATCCGGCCGGTGTTCAAGACCGTCGACACCTGCGCGGCCGAGTTCGCCGCGGCCACGCCGTACCACTACTCGACGTACGACGAGGAGACCGAGGTGCAGCCCCGGGAGCGGCCGGCGGTGATCATCCTCGGCAGCGGGCCGAACCGGATCGGGCAGGGGATCGAGTTCGACTACTCGTGCGTGCACGCGGCGCTGGCGCTCTCCGCGTCCAAGGGCGGCGCCGGCTACGAGACGGTGATGGTCAACTGCAACCCCGAGACTGTCTCGACCGACTACGACACCTCCGACCGGCTCTACTTCGAGCCGCTCACCCTCGAGGACGTGCTCGAGATCGTGCACGCCGAGGAGCAGGCCGGGCCGGTGGCCGGGGTGATCTGCCAGCTCGGCGGGCAGACCCCGCTCGGCCTCGCGCAGGGGCTCAAGGACCAGGGGGTCACCGTGGTCGGCACCCCGCCCGAGGCGATCCACCTCGCCGAGGAGCGCGGGGCGTTCGGCCGGGTGCTGCACCAGGCCGGGCTGCCCGCCCCCAAGCACGGCACGGCGACCAGCTTCGACGACGCCCGCGAGATCGCCGAGGAGATCGGCTACCCGGTGCTGGTGCGCCCGTCGTACGTGCTCGGCGGCCGCGGCATGGAGATCGTGTACGACGAGGCCGCGCTGCGCGGGTACATCGAGCGGGCCACCGAGATCAGCCCGGCCCACCCGGTGCTCGTCGACCGGTTCATCGACGACGCGGTCGAGATCGACGTCGACGCGCTGTACGACGGCGACGAGCTGTTCCTGGGCGGGGTGATGGAGCACATCGAGGAGGCCGGCATCCACTCCGGCGACTCGGCGTGCGCGCTGCCGCCGATCACGCTCGGCGCCGGTGAGATCAGCCGGATCCGCGAGGCGACCGAGGCGATCGCCCGCGGGGTCGGGGTGCGGGGGCTGATCAACATCCAGTTCGCGCTCGGCTCCGACGTCCTCTACGTGCTGGAGGCCAACCCGCGCGCCAGCCGCACGGTGCCGTTCGTCTCCAAGGCGACCGCGACCCCGCTGGCGAAGGCCGCCGCGCGGCTGATGCTCGGGGAGACGATCAAGGAGCTCCGCGAGGCCGGGGTGCTGCCGGTCGAGGGCGACGGCGGCTCGCTGCCGCCGGACCAGCCGATCGCGGTCAAGGAGGCGGTGATGCCGTTCAACCGGTTCCGCACCCCCGACGGCCGCCAGGTCGACACGGTGCTGGGCCCGGAGATGAAGTCCACCGGCGAGGTGATGGGCCTCGACGCGGACTTCGGCACCGCGTTCGCGAAGTCGCAGGCGGGCGCGTTCGGACCGCTGCCGACCAGCGGGCGGGTCTTCGTGAGCGTGGCCAACCGCGACAAGCGGCACATGATCTTCCCGATCAAGGTGCTGGCCGACCAGGGCTTCGAGATCCTGGCGACCCAGGGCACCGCGGAGGTGCTGCGGCGCAACGGCGTCGAGGCCACCGTGGTGCGCAAGCAGCACGAGGGACAGGGGCCGGGCGGCGAGCCGACCACGGTCGACCTGATCCTCGGCGGCGAGATCGACCTCGTGGTGAACACGCCGTACGGCGACAGCAGCGGCGGCGCCCGTCTCGACGGCTACGAGATCCGCACCGCGGCGGTGCGCGCCAACATCCCGTGCGTGACGACCGTGCAGGGGCTCGGTGCCGCGGTGCAGGGGATCGAGGCGCTCAAGCGCGGTGACATCGGGGTGCGGTCGCTCCAGGGGTGGGCCGGCCGCTGACCACCTCGACCATGTACCGCGCGCTCTTCGACCACGGCCTCCGGCGGATCGACGCCGAGCGGGCGCACCGGCTCGGGTTCCGGGCGGTGCGCGCGGCGCGCCCGCTGCTCGCCCGCCTCCCGGTCGCCGACGACCCGGTGGAGGCGATGGGGCTGCGGTTCCGGAACCGGCTCGGCCTGGCGGCCGGCTTCGACAAGAACGCCGTCGGGATCGACGCCCTCGCCGCGCTCGGGTTCGGGCACGTCGAGGTCGGCACGGTCACCGGCGAGCCGCAGCCCGGCAACCCGCGGCCGCGGCTGTTCCGGCTGCCCGCCGACCGGGCGGTCGTCAACCGGATGGGCTTCAACAACGACGGCGCCGAGGTGGTCGCCGCCCGGCTCGCCGCCAGGAAGCGGCGCAGCGACGTGGTGCTCGGCGTCAACATCGGCAAGAGCAAGGTGGTGCCCGAGGACGAGGCGGTGCGCGACTACGAGAAGTCCGCGCGGCTGCTGGCGCCGTACGCCGACTACCTGGTGGTCAACGTCAGCTCGCCGAACACGCCCGGGCTGCGCGACCTCCAGGCGGTGGAGAAGCTGGAGCCGATCCTCCGCGCGGTGCGCGGCGTCGCCGGCGACGTCCCGCTGCTGGTCAAGATCGCCCCGGACCTCGCGGACAAGGACGTGATCGCGGTCGCCGACCTGGCGGTCGGGAGCGGCCTCGACGGGATCATCGCCACCAACACCACGATCTCGCGGGAGGGGCTGGCCAGCCCGCCCGCCGAGGTCGAGGCGGCGGGCGCCGGCGGGCTCTCGGGGCGGCCGCTGGCCGAGCGGGCGACCGCCGTGCTCCGGATGCTGCGCGAGCGGGTCGGCCCGGACCTGACCCTGGTCGGGGTCGGCGGCATCGGCACCGTCGAGGACGCGCGCGCCCGCCTCGAGGCCGGTGCCACGCTGGTGCAGGCCTACACCGCGTTCGTCTACGAGGGGCCGGCCTGGCCCCGCCGCATCGTCGAGGGAGTCAGCACATGAGGTTCGGAGCCCGCCTGCACGCCGCGATCGCCGACCGCGGCCCGTTCTGCGTGGGCATCGACCCGCACGCGGAGCTGCTGCACGCCTGGGGTCTCGGCGACGACGCGGCGGGCCTGGAGACGTTCGCGCTCACCGTGGTCGAGGCGGTGGCGCCGTACGCGTCGGTCGTGAAGCCGCAGTCGGCGTTCTTCGAGCGGTTCGGCAGCGCCGGGGTCGCGGTGCTGGAGCGGGTGCTGAGCGAGAGCCGCGCGGCCGGCGCCCTGGCCCTGCTCGACGTCAAGCGCGGCGACATCGGGTCGACCTCGCAGGCCTACGCCGACGCCTACCTCGACCAGTCCTCGCCGCTGGCGGCCGACGCGATCACAGCCAGCCCCTACCTCGGGTTCGGCTCGCTGGCGCCGATGGTCGACGCCGCCCGGAAGCACGACGCCGGCCTGTTCGTGCTCGCGCTGACCTCCAACAAGGAGGGCCCCGAGGTGCAGGGGGCCGCCACCGACGGCGGCACCGTCGCCGGGCGGATGCTCGACCACCTCCGCGAGCTCAACGCGGGGGAGGTGCCGCTGGGCTCCTTCGGGGCCGTGGTCGGGGCGACGATCGGCCGCACCGACCTCGACCTCGACGTCAACGGCCCGATCCTGGCGCCGGGGTACGGCGCCCAGGGCGGCACCACCGCCGACATCGCCCGGATCTTCGGCGCTGCGGCCCGTCAGGTGGTGCCCAGCTCCTCGCGCGACGTGCTCCGCCTCGGTCCGGACCGGCAGGCGATGCGCGACGCGGTGGCCCGGGCCAACGACGAGCTGCGGGGGCTCACCGGGTGAGCCGCCGCGCACCGCTCGCCGTCCCCGTGGCCGTCGCCGTGGTCGTCGCCATGGTCGTCGCCGGGCTGCTCGGCCTCGCCGGCTGCGGCGGCGACGAGGACCCGTTCGAGGCCTACTGCGACGAGGTGAAGGAGCGGCAGGCGGCGCTGAGCGAGGACCTGGCCGGCGGCTCGGCGACGGCGCTGATCGAGGCGTTGCCGGAGTTCGAGGCCCTGAAGGCGAAGTCGCCCGACGACCTGCGCGACGAGTGGGCCACGGTCACCCGCCGGATCGAGGCGCTGAAGGACGCGCTCGAGGACGCCGGCGTCGACCCGGCGACGTACGACCGCAAGCACCCGCCGGCGGGCGTGACCAAGGCGCAGCGCCGGGCCATCGAGGCCGCCGCCCGGGCACTGGCGACCCCCGAGATGGCGGCCGCGCTGGACGGCGTCGAGCAGCAGGCGCGCGACGTGTGCCGGACCCCGCTGGTGCTCTAGCCGACCGACCGGGAACCCTGGGGTGGGGTGACCTGGAACCGGTTGCATTCCGCCGATTGCCGCTCTCGGCGGGTTCTGACTAGATTGGCCCCGGCGGCCTCCCCTCCGCCCGTCACCACCGCGCTCGCGATCGAAGGACGTGCACCCGTGGCTCTGCCCCCGCTGACTCCCGAACAGCGTCAGGCGGCTCTCGAGAAGGCCGCCGCCTCCCGCCGTGAGCGGGCCGAGGTGAAGAACCGGCTGAAGAACTCCGGCGCCTCCCTGGTCGAGGTGCTACGCGAGGGCGAGACCAACGAGGTCATCGGCAAGATGCGCGTGATCGACCTGCTCCAGTCCATGCCCGGGCTCGGCAAGGTGCGCGCCCGGCAGCTGATGGAGCGGCTCCAGATCGCGGAGTCGCGACGGGTGCGGGGCCTGGGCAGCAAGCAGGTCGCCGCGCTCGAGCGCGAGTTCGGCGAGTGACCTCGGGCGAGGACTCCTCACGGCGCTCCCGCCTGGTCGTGCTCGCCGGTCCCACGGCGGTCGGCAAGGGCACGGTGGCGGCCGCGGTCCGGGAGCGGCACCCCGAGGTGTGGATCTCGGTCTCGGCGACCACCCGCGCGCCCCGCCCGGGCGAGGTGGACGGGGTGCACTACTGGTTCGTCTCCGAGGAGGAGTTCGACCGGATGATCGAGGAGGACGAGCTCCTCGAGTGGGCGGTCGTGCACAAGAAGGCGCGCTACGGCACGCCCCGCCGGCCGGTGGAGGAGGCGCTGGCGGCCGGCCGCCCCGCGCTGCTCGAGATCGACCTCCAGGGCGCCCGGCTGGTGCGCGACGCGATGCCCGGCGCGCTCTTCGTCTTCCTCAAGCCGCCGAGCTGGGAGGAGCTGGTCCGCCGCCTGGTCGGCCGCGGCACCGAGAGCGAGGAGGAGCGGCAGCGCCGGCTGGACACCGCGCGGGAGGAGCTGGCGGCGGAGAACGAGTTCGACGTGACCATCGTCAACCGCGAAGTTCACGATGCCGCGGACGAGTTGGTAGCCTTGATGATGCTCGATCGGGAGCCGACCCGCCCCGATCGCCCCTGATCAACCGACTCAAGCGAGGCTTCCGCGTGTCTGCGCCCACCATCGCCGCCGAGGGTGTCACCAACCCGCCCATCGACGAGCTGCTCACCAAGACCGACAGCAAGTACAAGCTGGTGCTCTACGCCGCCAAGCGGGCCCGGCAGATCAACGCCTACTACTCCCAGCTCGGCGAGGGCCTGCTGGAGTACGTCGGCCCGCTGGTCGAGACCCACGTCCAGGAGAAGCCGCTGTCGATCGCGCTCCGCGAGATCAACGAGGACCTGCTGACCTGCGAGGACGTCGACCCGGCCGAGCTCGCCGCCGAGGAGGCCGCTGCCAAGCAGGCCGCCCTCGACGCCTCGGCCGCCGAGCAGGAGTAGTCCGCTGGCCGAGGGCACCCGAGTGGTGCTCGGGGTCTCCGGGGGCATCGCGGCCTACAAGGCCTGCGAGCTGCTGAGGCTGTTCACCGAGTCCGGCCACGACGTGACCGTCGTCCCCACCGAGGCGACCCTGCACTTCGTGGGGTCCGCCACCTGGTCCGCGCTGTCGGGCAAGCCGGTGCACACCGACGTGTGGTCCGACGTCCACGAGGTCCCGCACGTGCGGATCGGCCAGCAGGCCGACCTGGTGGTGGTCGCCCCGGCCACCGCCGACCTGCTCGCGAAGGCCGCGCACGGCGAGGCCGACGACCTGCTCACCAGCACCCTGCTCACCGCCCGCTGCCCGGTCGTCTTCGCGCCCGCGATGCACACCGAGATGTGGGAGCACGCCGCCACCCGCGCCAACGTGGCCACGCTCCGCGAGCGCGGCTGCCTGGTGGTCGAGCCCGCCGAGGGCCGGCTCACCGGCGCCGACTCCGGCAAGGGTCGGCTGCCCGAGCCGGAGGAGCTCTACGAGGTCTGCCTCGACGTGCTCGCGCGGGGCGTCGCCCCCGCCGACCTCGCCGGCCGGCACGTCGTGGTCAGCGCCGGCGGCACCCGCGAGTACCTCGACCCGGTCCGGTTCCTCGGCAACCGGTCCTCGGGCCGGCAGGGCTACGCGCTGGCCCGCGCCGCGGTCGCCCGTGGGGCCGAGGTCACGCTGGTGGCGGCCAACACCGCGCTGCCCGACCCGGCCGGGGTCAAGGTGGTGCGGGTCGAGACCACCGCCGAGATGCACCACGAGGTGACCGCCGCCGCCGCCGCGAGCGCCGACGCCGTGGTGATGGCGGCCGCGCCCGCCGACTTCCGCAGCGCGGAGGTGTCCGAGGCCAAGATCAAGAAGTCCGACGACGGGTCCGCGCCCACCCTCGCCCTGGTCCAGAACGTCGACATCCTGCGCGAGCTGTCGACGCACCGGCCGCGTCCGGGGGCCGTGATCGTCGGGTTCGCCGCCGAGACCGGTGACTCCTCGGGCAGCGTGCTCGAGCTGGCCCGGGAGAAGCTCGCCCGCAAGGGCTGCGACCTGCTGGTCGTCAACGACGTCAGCGGGGGAGCGGTGTTCGGCAGCCCCGACAACGAGGCTGTGATCCTCGGCGCCGACGGTGCCGCGGTCGACGTACCCCGTGGGAGCAAGACCGCGCTGGCCCACGTCATCTGGGACCAGGTCAGCGCCCGCCTGCGGGCGTGACGTGAGGCCCGGTGATTCGTTCCCTGAGATGACCATCTTGCATGCTGGGCATTCCCTATCCTGAGCCCAAACCTCGACCCTGAGCGGAGTAGCACTGTGGCTGGACGCCTTTTCACCTCGGAGTCGGTGACCGAGGGTCACCCGGACAAGATCGCCGACGCGATCAGCGACACCGTCCTGGACGCCCTCATCAGCGACGACCCCACCAGCCGCGTGGCGTGCGAGACGCTGCTCACCACCGGCCTGGTCGTGGTCGCGGGTGAGGTGACCACCAAGAGCTACGCGCCGATCGCGGAGCTGGTCCGGCAGAAGATCGTGGAGATCGGCTACGACGACGGCGAGAAGGGCTTCGACGGTCGCGCCTGCGGCGTGCAGATCGCGATCGGTCAGCAGTCGCCCGACATCGCCCAGGGCGTCGACAAGGGTCACGAGGCGCGCGTCGGCGAGGCCACGGACGAGCTCGACTGGCAGGGTGCCGGGGACCAGGGCCTGATGTTCGGCTACGCCTCCGACGACACCCCGGAGCTGATGCCGCTGCCGATCACCATCGCGCACCGGCTCGCCGAGCGGCTGACCGCCGTGCGCAAGGACGGGACGCTGCCCTACCTGCGCCCGGACGGCAAGACCCAGGTCACCATCGAGTACGACGCCGACGACCGGCCGGTCCGCATCGACACCGTGGTGCTGTCCAGCCAGCACTCCGCCGACGTCACCCTGGAGACCCTCGAGGCCGACGTCAAGAAGCACGTGATCGACCCGATCCTGGCGCTCTTCCCGCTCTCGTCCGAGGGCTACAAGCTGCTGGTCAACCCGACCGGCACGTTCGTGATCGGCGGCCCCATGGGCGACGCCGGCGTGACCGGCCGCAAGATCATCGTCGACACCTACGGCGGCATGGCCCGGCACGGCGGCGGCGCGTTCTCCGGCAAGGACCCGTCCAAGGTCGACCGGTCCGCGGCGTACGCCATGCGCTGGGTGGCCAAGAACGTCGTGGCCGCCGGCCTGGCGAAGCGCTGCGAGGCGCAGGTCGCCTACGCGATCGGCAAGGCGCACCCGGTCGGCGTCTTCATCCAGACCTTCGGCACCGGCACCGTCTCCGACGAGCAGATCCAGCAGGCCGTGCTCGAGGTCTTCGACCTGCGGCCGGCCGCGATCATCCGCGACCTCGACCTGCTCCGCCCGATCTACGCCAAGACCGCGGCGTACGGTCACTTCGGCCGCGAGCTGCCCGAGTTCACCTGGGAGCGCACCGACCGCGTCGACGCGCTGAAGGCGGCCGTCGGGGCCTGAGCCGCCCGGGCGGATTTCCCCGGTCGACCGGGGAAACCTGCACTTGTCGGGCGTCACGATGCCTGACAAGTGGGGGTTCTGCCTGTCCGGTGGTGCCGGTGAGGCGATAGGTCCGGTATCGCGAGCATCGGCAACCGCACCGGTCGGACCGCACTGGTAGACATCGACCCATGAACGACGCGGGCGAGCAGCAGGACCTGCTGCCCGGGTTGAAGGCGACGGTCGCCGACTCGAGCGCGAAGGCGCGGGCCACCCGGGCCCGGAAGGCGGCCGCGGCGGTGGAGCCCGCGGCCGAGCAGCCGGTGGCGCGGGTGCTGGTCGACGTCCCGCTGGCCCACCTGGACCGCCCCTTCGACTACCTGGTGCCGGCGGCGATGGCCGGCGACGCCCAGCCCGGGGTGCGGGTCAAGGTGCGGTTCGCCGGCCAGGACGTCGACGGGTACGTCGTGGCCCGCGTCGACGCCACCGAGCACGAGGGCCGGCTCACCCCGCTGCGCCGGGTGGTGAGCCCGGAGCGGGTGCTGAGCCCCGCGATCGCGGAGCTCGCCGGTGACCTCGCGCAGCGCTACGCCGGGGTGCGCGCCGACGTGCTGCGGCTCGCGGTGCCTCCGCGGCACGCCGCCACCGAGAAGCAGGAGTCCGAGCCGGCGCCGACCGAGAGCGCCTGGGACGCGGCGGCCGCCGCCCGGGCGTGGGGCCACCTCGACCACGGGCCGGCGTTCCTGCAGCACCTGCAGGAGGGCGGCTCGCCGCGGGCGGTGTGGGGAGCCGCGCCCGGCGACGACTGGCCCACGCTGCTCGCGCACGCGGCCGGGGCGACCGCGGCCTCCGGACGGGGTGCTCTGGTCTGCGCCCCCGACGTCAAGGACGTCGCCCGGCTCGACGCGGCGCTCACCGCGGTGCTCGGCCCCGGTCACCACGTGGTGCTGACCAGCGAGGGCGGCCCGGCGGCGCGGTACCGCGACTTCCTGGCGGTCGCCCGCGGTGCCCGGCGGATCGTCGTGGGCACCCGCAGCGCCGCCTTCGCGCCGGTGCACGACCTCGGCCTGGTGGCGCTCTGGGACGACGGCGACGACCTGTACGCCGAGCCGCGGGCGCCGTACCCGCACACCCGCGAGACGCTGCTGCTGCGCGCCGAGCGGGAGCGGACCGCCGCACTCGTGGGCGGGTACGCGCGCAGCGTCGAGGGGGAGTACCTGCTGCGCACCGGGTGGGCCCGCGAGATCGCCGCCCCGCGCGAGGAGCTGCGGGCCCGGGTCACGGTGCGGGTGGCCGGCGAGCCGCGCGGCCGGGACCCGCACCCGGCCCGGATCCCGCGCGACGTGCACGCGGCCCTGCAGGAGGGGCTGCGGGAGGGGCCGGTGCTGGTGCAGACCCCGCGCGCCGGCTACGTGCTCGCGCTGGCCTGCGACCGGTGCCGCACCCCCGCGCGGTGCGAGGTGTGCGCCGGCCCGCTCGCGCTGACCGGAGCCACCACGCCACCGGCGTGCCGCTGGTGCGGGACCGCCGCCGACCCGTGGTCGTGCCCGGAGTGCGGCGGCCGGGGCCTGCGCGCCCCGGTCCTCGGCGACGCGCGCACCGCCGACGAGCTGGGCCGGGCGTTCCCCCACACGGTGGTGCGCACCTCCTCCCGCGACCGGGTGCTCACCGAGGTCGACGACCGGCCGGCGATCGTGGTCGCCACGCCGGGGGCGGAGCCGGTGGCCGCCGGGGGCTTCGCCGCCGTGGTGCTGCTCGACACCCACCTGCTCCTCGGCCGCGCCGACCTGCGGGCCGCCGAGGAGGCGCTGCGCCGGTGGAGCAACGCCGTCGGTCTGGTCCGCCCCGGCGGCCTCGCCGTCGCGGTCGGCGACCCCGCCCACCCGGCGCTGCAGGCGCTGGTCCGCTGGGACCACGGCGGCTTCGCCACCCGCGAGATCGAGGAACGGCAGGAGGCGCACCTGCCGCCCGCCTCCCGGGTCGCCACGATCGCCGGCGAGCCCGGGGCCGTCGACGACGCGCTCACGCTGCTCCAGCTGCCCGAGGGCGCCGACCTGCTCGGCCCGGTGCCGCTCGACGACGGCGAGGAGCGGGTCGTGGTCCGGGTCCCGCGGGCGCAGGGCGGACGGCTCTCCCGCGCGCTCGGCGACCTCCAGCGGGTCCGGTCCGGCCGCAAGCTGGACGCCGTCCGCATCCAGGTCGACCCGGTCTCCCTCTGAGGCGTCCGACTGGGGCCGGTTCGTAGACTGGCCCGCGCTGTCGACTCCGAGGAGGCCCCGTGGCGATCCAGCCGATCCGGCTGTTCGGTGACCCGATCCTGCGCCGGCCGGCCGTCGAGGTCACCGACTTCGACAAGGAGCTGCGCACGCTCGTCGCCGACCTGACCGACACCATGCTCGACGCCCCGGGGGCGGGGCTGGCGGCGCCGCAGATCGGGGTCGGCCTGCGGGTGTTCACCTGGTACGTCGAGGGCGAGGTCGGCCACCTGGTCAACCCGGTGCTGGACCTCTCCGAGGAGATCCAGGACGGCCCCGAGGGATGCCTGTCGCTGCCCGAGCTCACCTACGACTGCAAGCGGGCGCTGTCGGTGGTGGCCAAGGGCTTCAACATGTACGGCGACCCGGTCACCATCGAGGGCTCGGAGCTGCTGGCCCGGGCGATCCAGCACGAGACCGACCACCTCGACGGGATCCTCTTCATCGACCGCCTCGACCCCGAGGCGCGGAAGGCCGCGATGCGGGAGATCCGCGAGTCCGAGTGGTTCGGGCTGGAGCGCCCGACGGTCCGGATCAGCCCGCACCCCACCGGCGGCCTCGGCCTGTGAGGGTCGTCTTCGCCGGGACCCCCGAGGTCGCGCTGCCCGCGCTGGACGCGATCGCCGACTCCGTGCACGAGCTGGTCGGCGTGGTCACCCGCCCGGACGCGCCGGCCGGCCGGGGGCGCCGGTTGACCGCCAGCCCGGTGGCGCAGCGGGCCGAGGAGCTCGGCGTCCCGGTGCTCAAGCCCGAGCACCCGCGGGACCCGGCGTTCCAGGCGGAGCTGCGGGAGCTGGGGCCCGACGTCTGCGCGGTGGTGGCGTACGGCGCCCTGCTGCCGGAGTCCGCGCTGACGATCCCCGAGCACGGGTGGGTCAACCTGCACTTCTCCGCGCTGCCGGCGTGGCGCGGCGCGGCGCCGGTCCAGCACGCGATCTGGGCGGGCGACGAGGTCACCGGCGCGACCACGTTCCGGATCGTCCGCGAGCTCGACGCCGGTCCGACGTACGGCGTGATGACCGAGCGGATCCGCCCCGACGACACCGCCGGCACCCTGCTGGCCCGGCTGGCCGAGGGCGGCGCCGGGCTGCTCGTCGCCACCCTGGACGGGATCGCCGACGGCAGCCTCGAGGCGCGGCCACAGCCGGCCGACGGGGTCAGCCTGGCCCCCAAAATCACCGTCGACGACGCACACGTGGACTGGTCCGAGCCCGCGGTGGCCGTCGACCGGCGGGTGCGGGCCTGCACGCCCACGCCGGGTGCCTGGACGACGTACGAGGGCGAGCGGCTGAAGGTCGGCCCGGTCCGGCCGGTGCCGGACGCGGCGCGGCTGGCCCCCGGCGAGCTCGCGATCGGCAAGCACGAGGTGCTGGTCGGCACCGGCACCGACCCGGTGCGGCTGGGCGAGGTGAAGGCGTTCGGCAAGCGGCAGATGCCGGCCGCCGACTGGGCGCGCGGGCTCCCTCCGGGGTCCGCCCGCCGGTTCGAGGGTCCCGAGGGCGGCGCGTCCTAGGGTGACCGCATGAGCCGCCCGGCCACCCCCGACGACGTGCACGAGATCTGCCTGAGCCTGCCCGAGGTCGAGCTCGGCGTGTCCTGGGGCGACCGGCCGACGTACAAGGTGCCGAAGGGCGAGAAGGGCCGCGGCTTCGTGCTGCACCGCAAGCCGCACAGGACCGCGGTCGACCCCGAGACCGGGGAGATGTACGACGACCTGCTCGTCATCGTCACGCCGAGCGAGGCCGACACGATGGCGCTGGTCGAGGACCCGAGGACGCCGTTCTTCACCATCGACCACTTCAACGGCTACAACGCGGTGCTCGTCCAGCAGTCGCGGCTCGGCGAGATCTCCCGCGACGAGCTCGCCGAGGTGGTCACCGACGCCTGGGCCGCCCGGGCCCCCAAGAAGCTGGTCCGGGCGTACTTCGCCGACGGCGCCGACGGCGGTCCCGCCGGTGGCTAGGTCGGACCGTCCGCGGCTGGCCGCGATGGACGTGCTCGCGGCGGTGCGCGAGCAGGACGCCTACACCAACCTGGTGCTGCCCGAGGTGATCGCCCGGCACCGGCTGGACGCCCGGGACGCCGCGCTCACCACCGAGCTCGTGTCCGGAGCGATCCGGCTGCAGGGCGCGTACGACACGGTGCTCGCGGCCTGCTCGACCCGCGCGCTGACCAAGGTGGACGCGGTGGTGCTCGACGCGCTCCGGCTGGGCGCCCACCAGCTGCTCGGCACCCGGGTGCCGCCGCACGCGGCGATCAGCACCAGCGTCGACCTGGTCCGCGCGCGCGGCAAGTCGAGCGCGTCGGGCTTCGTCAACGCGGTGCTGCGCAAGGTCTCCGCCCGCGACCTGGACGCGTGGCTCGACGAGCTGGGCGCCGACACCCCGACCCGGTTCAGCCACCCGGCCTGGGTGGTGGAGGAGCTGCGGCGGTCGGTGGGCGACGGCGAGCTGGAGGCGCTGCTCGCCGCCGACAACCTGCCGCCCCGGGTCACCCTGGCCGCCCGCCCGGGCCGCGCGGAGCGCGCCGAGCTCCCGGGCGAGCCGACGCCGTACTCGCCTTACGGCGTGGTGCTGGCGGGCGGCAGCCCCGCGGCGGTGCCCGCGGTCGCCGAGGGGCGGGCCGGGGTGCAGGACGAGGGCTCGCAGCTGGTCGCGCTCGCGGCGGCGCGGGCCCCGGTCGACGGACCCGACCGGCGGTGGGTCGACCTCTGTGCCGGACCCGGCGGCAAGTCGGCCCTGCTCGCCGGGCTGGCCGCCGAGCGCGGCGCCGGGCTGGTGGCGGTCGAGCGGCAGCACCACCGCAGCCGCCTCGTCGCCCGGGCCCTCGCCGGGTCGGCGGGGGTGCTCGGCGTGCTCACCGCGGACGGGACCCAGCCGCCGCTCCCTCCTGCGGCGTTCGACCGGGTGCTCGTCGACGCGCCGTGCACCGGGCTCGGCGCGCTGCGCCGCCGTCCGGAGGCCCGGTGGCGGCGACGGCCCGAGGACCTGGAGACGCTGGTGCCGCTGCAGCGGCTGCTGCTCACCGCCGCGGTCGAGCTGGTGCGGCCGGGCGGCGCGGTGCTCTACGCGACCTGCTCGCCGGTGCTCGCCGAGACCGCCGAGGTGGTCACCGCCACCCTCGAGCAGCGGCCCGACGTGCACCTCGACGACGTCCGCGCGCTGCTGGGCGACGTACCCGACTGCGCCGGACCGCTGGACGGCACCGTCCAGCTGTGGCCGCACCGGCACGGCACCGACGCGATGTTCCTGGCGCTGCTGCGGCGGGACCAGCGGCTACGGTGACCGCGTGGCCGCGTCGAAGTCGCCCTCCGTCGAGATCGAGGTCGACAACCGGGTGATCCGGGTGACCAACCCGGAGCGGGTCTACTTCCCGGAGAGCGGGGCGACCAAGCTCGACCTCGTCGAGTACTACCTCTCCGTCGGACCGGGCATCGTCAACGCGCTCTGGGAGCGGCCGTGCATGCTGCACCGGTTCCCGAAGGGCCTGGCCGGCGACAAGGTTCACCAGAAGCGGCTGCCCGCCGGCGCGCCCGACTGGGTGGAGACCGTCCGGCTGTACTTCCCGCGCTGGGGGCGCACCGCCGACGAGCTCTGCGTCACCGAGCTCGGCAGCGTGATCTGGGCGGTGCAGATGTCGACGGTGGAGTTCCACCCGTGGAACAGCCGCCGCGAGGACCCGGAGAAGCCCGACGAGTGGCGGATCGACCTCGACCCCGGCCCGCTGTCGGACTTCGCCCAGGTGCAGCGGGTCGCCCACGTGGTGCACGAGATCCTCGGCGAGCTCGGCGCCGTCGGCTACCCGAAGACCAGCGGCGGCAAGGGGCTGCACATCTACGTGCGGATCCGGCCCGACCACGGCCACAAGGTGGTCCGCCGGGCCGCGCTCGCCTTCGCGCGGGAGGTGGAGCGGCGCGCCCCGGACGACGTGACCACCGCCTGGTGGCGCAAGGACCGCGACCCGCACCACCTCTTCGTCGACTACAACCAGAACGCCCGCGACCACACGATCGCGGCCGCCTACTCGGTGCGCGGGTTCCCCGACGCCCGGGTGTCCGCGCCGGTGCGGTGGGACGAGATCGACGACTGCGACCCGCACGACTTCACCATCTTCACCGTGCCGCACCGGTTCGCCGAGCTCGGCGACCTGCACGAGGACATCGACGACCACGTCTTCGACATCGCGCCGCTGCTCGAGTGGGCCGACCGCGACGAGCGGGAGGGTGAGGAGACCCCGGAGGAGCCGGAGCAGGGCTGAGCCCGGGGTGGTCGGGCCGGGGGAGCGGTGGTGAGGACGGGTTCGCCGTGGCGGAACCGGTCCCAGGTCACCGCCCGTCCGAGCACTACGCTGCGACCGTGGGCATCCAGATCACGCCGAGCATCCTGAACGCCGACTTCGCCGCGCTCGGCGCGGAGGTGGCCCGGATCCCGTCCGCGGACTGGGTGCACGTCGACGTGATGGACAACCACTTCGTGCCGAACCTGACGTTCGGGCCGACGATGGTCGAGGCGCTCAGCCGGGTGACCGACGCCCCCCTCGACGCGCACCTGATGATCGAGGACGCCGACCGCAACGCGATGGCGTACGTCGAGGCGGGGGCCGGCTCGGTGACCTTCCACGTGGAGGCCGCCCGCGCTCCGGTGCGGCTGGCCCGGGAGATCCGCGCGGGAGGGGCCCGGGCGAGCATGGCGCTGAAGCCGGCGACGCCGGTCGAGCCCTACGAGGACCTGCTGCCCGAGCTCGACATGCTGCTGATCATGACCGTCGAGCCGGGCTTCGGCGGGCAGAAGTTCCTCGACCTGTGCCTGCCCAAGATCCGGGCGGCCCGGGCGATGCTCGACAAGCACGGGATCGAGACCTGGCTGCAGGTCGACGGCGGGATCTCGCTGGAGACGATCGAGCGGTGCGCCGAGGCGGGGGCGGACGTGTTCGTGGCCGGGTCCGCGGTGTACTCGGCCGACGACCCCGACCGGATGGTCGCCGACCTCCGCGCCCGGGCCGAGGCCGCCCAGGGGTGACCCTCCCGCCTCCCGAGGCGTACGCCGCCCGGGCGTTCCCGCACCCCCTGAGACGGCACCAGCGCGAGGCGCTGGACGCGCTCGCAGCGGTGCGGGCGACCGGCCGCACCCGGGCGTGGGTGGTGCTGCCGCCGGGGGCGGGCAAGACCCTGGTCGGGCTGGAGACGATCCGCCGCGAGGCCGCGAGCCGACCCGGCGTACGGGCGCTGGTGCTCAGCCCCAACACCGCGATCCAGGGGCAGTGGGTGCGCGGCTGGGAGTCGTTCGAGGGGCCGCCGGTGCCGATCGGGACCGACCGGGAGCTGTCCGCGCCGGTGACGTCGCTGACCTACCAGTCGCTGGCGGTGTTCGACGCCGAGGCCGACGACGAGGGCCCGGCGACGTCGGTGCTGGAGCGGCTGCACGACAACGGGCGCGAGCTGGTGGCGCGGCTGCGGGAGGCCGGGCCGATCACGCTGGTGCTCGACGAGTGCCACCACCTCCTGGAGGTGTGGGGGCGGCTGCTCGCCGAGGTCCTCGACGCGCTGCCGGAGGCCACCGTCCTGGGCCTGACCGCGACACCGCCGGAGACCCTGGCGGCGGACCAGGCCGAGCTCGTCGACGAGCTCTTCGGCGAGGTCGTGTACGCCGCCTCGATCCCGGCGGTGGTCCGGGAGGGCCACCTCGCGCCGTTCCTCGACCTGATCTGGCTGACCACGCCGTCCACCGCCGAGGCGGAGTGGCTCGCCGGCGAGGCCGAGCGGTTCGCCGAGCTGACCACCCGGCTGCTCGACCCGACGTTCGGCTCGACGCCGTTCCTGGTCTGGGCCGACCTGCGGTTCTGCGGGGAGGTGCCGTTCGCCACGGTGGCCGCCAAGCACCCGGCCCTGGCCGACGCCGCGCTGCGGCTCGAGCACGCCGGGCTGGTGCGGCTGCCCGACGACGTGGTCCGGGGCGAGGCCGCCCAGTACCCGCCGGACGCGGACGACTGGGCGGTGCTCATCGGCGACTGGTACGCCGGGTGCATCGCCGACAGCGTGGACGACCGCGACCAGGACGTGCGCGAGGCGCTGCGCCGGATGCTGCCCTCGATCGGCTTCCAGCTGACCCGCAGCGGGATCCGGCGCGGCCGCACGGCGGTCGACCGGGTGCTCGCCCGCAGCGACGCGAAGTCCGCGGCGCTCGTGGAGATCGTCGCGGCCGAGCACCGCACCCTCGGCGACCGGATGGGGATGCTGGTGATCTGCGACCACGAGGAGGCCGCGGCCACGGTGTCGGCCGACCTCGCCGGGGTGCTCGCCGACCGGGCGGGGTCGGCCCGGCACGCCCTGGCCCGGCTGGTCGCGGACCCGGCGACCGCCGGCCTGCGGCCGGTCATGGTCACCGGGCGGACGGTCGCGGCGGCGCCCGACGTGCTGGCCCGGCTGCGGCAGGAGGTCGGGATCGCGGGCCTGGTGGTCGGCGAGCCGGACCCGGACGGGATCTCGGAGCTCACCGGGCCGTGGACCAGCCGCCAGTGGGTGCGCGCGGTGACCGACTTCTTCACCGCGGGCCGGTGCCAGGTGCTGATCGGGACCCGGGCGCTGCTGGGCGAGGGCTGGGACGCCCCGACCGCGACCGGGCTGGTCGACCTGAGCATGGCCAGCACCCCCGGCGCGGTGGTGCAGACCCGCGGCCGCACCCTGCGGCTGGACCCGCGCGACCCGGGCAAGGTGGCGGTGAACTGGACCGTGTGCTGCGTCGCCGAGGGCCACCCCAAGGGCGACAACGACTGGCAGCGGACGGTGCGCAAGCACCGGGGCTACTTCGGCGTCGACGCGTCCGGCGACGTCGTGGACGGGGTCGCGCACATCCACCCGAGCTTCTCCCCGCACGCCCCGCCACCCGCGGCGACGTTCCCGGCCACCAACGCCGAGATGCTGGTGCGCGCCGAGCGCCGCGCCGACGTGCTCGCCGCGTGGCGGGTCGGCACGCCGTACGCCGGCGAGGTGCGGCACACCGTCTGGGTCCGGCCCCGCCGGCCGGACCGGACGCCGCTCCCCGTCGCGACCGGCGCGCGTCCCGAGCCGCCCGACCTGGTGCTGCTGGAGCGCGGCTTCGGCGGCCGGCGGCGGCCGCGGGTGTGGCGGTACGGCCCGCTGTCGATGCTCGCCGGCGCGGGCGTGGCGCTGGCCGGCGCGGTGGCGGTGGGGCCGCTCGCGGTGCTGCCCGCCGCGCTGCTGCTGGGCGGCGCCCCCGCCCTCGCGGCGGCCCGGCGGCGTCGGGTGCTGACGGAGGCCGGTGCCGCGCCCGACCTCGTCCGGGCCGCGTGCGCGCTCGCCGACGGCCTGCACGCCGCCGGCCTCACCTCGGTCGGCGCCGCGGCCGTGGACTGGCACGTCGACTCCTCGGGCCAGCTCCGGGTCGTGCTCGAGCCGGGGGGAGGGGGCACCGAGCAGAGCGAGCTGTTCGCCGCCGCGTTCGCCGAGATGGTGGCCCCGATCGGGGCGCCGCGCTACCTGGTGCAGCGCTACGTCGAGGACGGCGTGAGCGTCTGGGACGCCGTCCGCCCGCTGTCGACGTACCGCCCGGACCGGGTGGTGTGGCACCCGGTGCCGTCCGTGCTGGGGGTGCGCGCCGAGCGCGCCCAGGCGTTCGCGCGGGCGTGGATGACCTGGGTCGGCGGCGGGCCGGCCGTCTACACCGGCAACCCGACCGGGGCGGGCATCCTGGCCGGCTGCCGCGGCACCGACCCGTGGTCGGTCACCAGCGTGCTGCGGCGGAGCTGGAGCTAGCCGGCCGGGGGAGAGGTCAGGCCGCCGCGACGACCTCGATCTCGAGCAGCCAGGCCGGGTCGAAGATGTCGGCGACCACGACGGTGAGCGCCGGCCGGTGGTCGCCGAGCACCTCGCGGCGGACCTTGGTGTTGGCCGCGGCGACGTCGCGGCTGCTGAGGTAGGTGGTGACCTTGACGATGTCGGTGACCGACATCGCGGCGTCCGCGAGCACCGAGCGGACGTGCTCCCAGATCACCCTGGCCTGCTCCTCCGCGGACTCGGGCACGCTGCCGTCCGCGCGCTGCGGGACCTGGCCGCTGACCAGGAGCCAGCGGCTCGGGTGCGAGACCTCGACGCCGTGGGCGTAGCCACCCTGCGGCGCCGGGACGTCGGTGGGGTCGTGGCGGGTCAACGTGGCAACCATGGGGCCACCTTGGCAGACACGTGCTTGCGAGCCCTGAAGGCGCTCGTCGGCTTCCGGGAGGCTCCCGCTCGCGCCGGCTCGCGCACTCCGGAGCGGCGACGAGGTTGCGCACAAGCGCGCAATTGTTGGCAAATGAGCGGGATCTGGGGGTTGAGGGTGCGTATTCGCCAACAATTGAACGATTATGCGCACGCCGACCGCCCGCCGTGCCGCGCGTCACATACCGCCCACCACCGGGGATGTGGCACCCTGGTTCCCGACGAGTAGACGAAACTCGCGTGCTCTGGGGTCGGTGTAATTCCGAACCGGCGGTGACTGACGAGGCCTCACGGTCTCGCTCAGAAGTCCGCGACCCGGTCACAGCCAGTGGCCGGTGGACCAGGTGGAACTCCTGGACCGACGGTGAAAGTCCGGATGGGAAGCGCACGCAGGTGACGTCGGCCGAGCCGGACCGAGTGCCGGAGCGCCGAGCGTCGCCCCGTCGGCCCCGGAGTCCGTGACCGGACACGAGGGGCCCGATGACCACCACTGCGGCCGAGACGGCGGCGATGCGGCGCGCGCTCGAGCTGGCCGCCACGCCCGGCGTGCCGCTCGGCCCCAACCCGCGGGTGGGCTGCGTGCTGCTCGACGACGACGGTCGCACCGTCGCTGAGGGCTACCACCGGGGCGCCGGGACCCCGCACGCCGAGGCGGACGCGCTGGCGCGTGCCGGCGACGCCGCCCGCGGCACGACCGCCGTCGTCACCCTCGAGCCGTGCCGGCACACCGGTCGCACCGGGCCGTGCGCCGACAGGCTCGTGGCCGCCGGGGTGCGCCGGGTCGTCTACGCCCAGACCGACCCCAACCCGGTCGCGGCCGGGGGCGGCGAGGCGCTCCGCGCGGCGGGCGTCGAGGTCGAGGCCGGGCTGCTCGCCGACGAGGCCCGGGCGCTCAACCGGGTCTGGACGTTCGCGGTCGAGCACCAGCGACCGTTCGTCACCTGGAAGTTCGCGACCACCCTCGACGGCCGCAGCGCCGCGGCCGACGGCACCTCGCGCTGGGTCTCGGGCAGGGCAGCGAGGCTCGACACCCACCGGCTGCGCGCCCTGTGCGACGTGATGCTCGTCGGCACCAACACCGTCGAGGTCGACGACCCCGCGCTCACCGTGCGCGACGAGGACGACGTCCCCCTGCCGCAGCAGCCGCTGCGGGTGGTGATGGGGGAGCGCGACCTCGACCCGGGCCGGCGCATCTTCAGCGACGAGGCCGAGAGCCTGCACCTGCGCACCCGCGACCCGCACGCCGCGCTCAAGGAGCTGTTCGCCCGCGACCGGCAGCACGTCTTCCTCGAGGGCGGCCCCACCCTGGCCGCGGCGTTCCTGACCGCCGGCCTGGTCGACGAGGTGGTCACGTACGTCGCCCCGATGCTGCTCGGCGCCGGCCGGAACGCCGTCGGCGACCTGGGAATCACCACGATCGCCGACGCGCTGCACCTGCAGGTCGACGACGTCACCGTCCTCGACGACAACGTGCGGCTCACCATGAGCCCGAAGAAGGAGAGCTAGATGTTCACGGGGATCGTCGAGGAGCTCGGCACCGTCGAGACGATCGAGGACCAGGGCGACGCCGCCCGGCTGACCGTCCGCGGCCCGCTGGTCGTCTCGGACGCGGCCGAGGGGGACTCGATCGCCGTCAACGGCTGCTGCCTGACCGTGGTGAGCCGTGACGAGGAGCGGTTCACCGCCGACGTGATGCGCGAGACCCTCGTCCGCACGTCGCTCGGCGAGCTCACGCCCGGCACCCGGGTCAACCTCGAGCGCGCGGTCACCGCCGACAAGCGGCTGGGCGGTCACATCGTGCAGGGCCACGTCGACGGCACCGGCACGATCCGGTCGCGCACCCCGAGCGAGCACTGGGAGGTCGTCGAGGTCGGCCTGCCCGACGGGCTGGACCGCTACCTGGTCGAGAAGGGGTCGATCACCGTCGACGGGGTCTCGCTCACCGTCGTCGACGTCACCGACAAGAGCTTCACGGTCTCGCTGATCCCCGAGACCCTCTCCCGCACCACGCTGGGCCTCAAGCAGCCGGGGGAGACCGTCAACCTCGAGGTCGACGTCATCGCCAAGCACGTGGAGAAGCTGGTGCGCGCCTACACGGCCGTGCCCATCGGCAAGGAGCAAGCATGACCCAGCACGTCCGGCTCGACAGCGTCGAGCGGGCCATCGAGGACATCGCGGCTGGCAAGGCGGTCGTGGTCGTCGACGACGAGGACCGCGAGAACGAGGGCGACCTGATCTTCGCGGCCAGCAAGGCCACCCCCGAGCTGATGGCGTTCACGATCCGCCACTCCAGCGGGGTGATCTGCGTGCCGATGCCGGGGGACATGCTCGACCGGCTCGAGATCCCGCTGATGACGCCGCACAACAGGGACCGGATGCGGACGGCGTACACGATCTCCGTCGACGCCCGCGACGGGGTGACCACCGGCATCTCGGCCGCCGACCGCGCGCACACCGCGCGGGTGCTCGCCGACTCCGCGACCGAGCCGTGGGAGATCACCCGGCCCGGCCACGTGTTCCCGCTCCGCTACCGGGAGGGCGGCGTGCTCGTGCGCCGTGGACACACCGAGGCCGCCGTCGACCTGGCCCGGCTCGCCGGGCTCACCCCGGCCGGTGTGCTGGTCGAGATCGTCAACGACGACGGCACCATGAAGCGCGGCCCGGAGCTGCGCGAGTTCGCCGACGAGCACGGCCTCGCGATGATCTCGATCGACGACCTGGTCAAGTACCGGCGCCGCACCGAGAACCTCGTCGAGCGGGTGGCCGAGACCCGACTGCCCACCCGGCACGGCGACTTCACGGCGTACGGGTACCGGATGCTCGTCGACGGCGGCGAGCACCTCGCCCTCGTGCACGGCGACGTCACCGGGCCCGACCCGGTGCTCACCCGGGTGCACTCGGAGTGCCTCACCGGAGACGCCTTCGGCAGCCAGCGCTGCGACTGCGGCCCGCAGCTCGACGAGGCGCTGGAGCGGATCGTCGCCGAGGGCCGGGGCGTGGTGATCTACCTGCGCGGCCACGAGGGCCGGGGGATCGGCCTGGTCGCCAAGCTGCAGGCCTACCAGCTGCAGGACGGCGGTCGGGACACCATCGACGCCAACCTCGACCTGGGGCTGCCTGCCGACGCCCGCCACTACGGCACCGCGACCCAGATCCTGCACGACCTCAAGGTCGAGAGCGTGCGGCTGCTCACCAACAACCCCGACAAGGTCAGCCAGCTGGAGGAGTACGGCGTCCCGGTGTCGGAGCGGGTGCCGCTGACACCGCGGCCCAACGACCACAACCTGGCCTACCTGCTGACCAAGCGCGACCGGATGGGCCACGACCTGCCCAACCTCGACGGCGTCGTGGCCCCCGGGGCCGACGCCGCCGAGGCCACCGAGGTCGCGGACGAGGGGAGCCCGGCATGAGCGGCCAGGGCGCTCCTGACCAGGAGCCGTTCGACGCCGGCGGGCTCCGGGTCGCCGTGGTCGCGGCCAGCTGGCACACCCAGGTCATGGACGGCCTCCTCGCGGGCGCCGAGCGGGCGCTCGCGGACTTCAAGGTGGCCGACGCCGAGGTGGTCCGGGTGCCGGGCACCTTCGAGCTCCCGGTGGTCGCCTCGGCGCTCGCGGCCCGCGGGTACCAGGCCGTGGTCGCGCTCGGCGTGGTCATCCGTGGCGGCACCCCGCACTTCGAGTACGTCTGCTCCGCGGCCACCGAGGGGCTCACCCGGGTCGCCCTCGACCACACCGTCGCGGTGGGGTTCGGCGTGCTCACCTGCGACACCGAGGAGCAGGCGCTGGACCGGGCCGGCCTCGACGGGTCGAGCGAGGACAAGGGCTACGAGGCGACCGCGGCGGCGCTGCTCACCGCTCGGACACTGGCCGACATCCGCTCGGGGAGGGACCTCCCGCCCGGGCCGTGACGGATCACGTCCCGTCGCGGCGGGGCGTCCCGACGGTCGCCTCGGACAGCCGGTAGATCGGACAGCCGGTCAGAGCAGCTCGGCGAGCATCGCCGCGGCCCGAGCGGCACCGGCGGTCTCGACCGGGAGGTACTGCACCTCGCTGCGCAGCTCCTTGGCCATCGCCTCGGCGAGGGTGCCGGGGTCGCTGGCCTGGTCGTACGGGAGGCACCGCCCCGCGCCGTACCGCTCGAGGCGGTGACGGACGTGGAAGTTCTGCTCGAAGTGGTCGCGCAGCGGGACGTAGAGGAACGGTCGGCGCGCGGCGGTCAGCTCCATGCACGTGGTGAGCCCGCCCTGGACGACCGCGAGGTCGCAGGCGGCGAGGTGCCGGTGCAGCTCGGGCACGTAGCCGCGGACCCGGACGCCGCGGCGCCGGGGCAGCGACGCGGGGTCGATACGAGGCCCGCAGACCACCAGGAACCGCAGCTCCGGCACCAGCCGTCGGGCGAGCGGTACGGCGTCCAGGACCCGGTGGAGCAGCGGGGCACCCACGCCCGAGCCGCCGACGGTGACGATGCACAGCAGGTCGTCCGGGCGGTAGCCGAGTCGCTCGCGCATCCGCGCCCGCTCGGCCGCGCTGGGGGGCTGGAACCCGGTGACGTACCCGGCGAACTCGAAGTTCTGCTCGGTCCACTCCCGGAACCCCGGCAGGCCCGGCCCGAACGACTCGTCGATGACGTCGTCCGGGTCACCC
>Ga0164243_10003771_pt1 | contig 24117 bp, 22 predicted proteins | sample OricompcompostOP_FD_108781 | JGI IMG/M metagenome (GOLD analysis project Ga0164243, IMG submission 108781) | Organic Plus compost microbial communities from Emeryville, California, USA - Original compost - Organic plus compost (OP) | ecosystem: Engineered > Solid waste > Mixed feedstock >...
AGTTGCGCTCGACGATGCTGTGTGCGACAGCGTCGGGCAGGGCGGCCAGAATCGCCATCCCCCCCGAGCCGACACCCAGCGGTTGGCGCTTGCCGGCATAAGTGGCCAGGATCTGCACGGGATAGCCGCCGATTTCCCGATGCAGGCTGACCGACTCGTCGCCTTCGCGCACCACGAGGAACACGGCGTCTCCGGTGCGCTCGGCCAGGCGTTTCAGGCTCGGCAGCGTCTGACTGATGCGGGGGTCAGGCGTCACCGTATCCGCGGTCGTCGCCCATTGTGCCCGGTATTTTTTGGTGCCGGGCACGGGTAATACCAGGCCAGCGTCTAACAACGCCGCAAGTAGACGGTAAATCGTCGGGCGTTGGATGCCCGTCAGGCGGGCAAGGTCGGTAATGCTCAAGCCGCCTGCGCCGTGGTCGCGCAGAGTGGCCAGTACCGTCAGGCCACGGCGCAGGGTGCGCGGGCCGGAAGAGCTCTCAGAAATCGACATGCTGCACTCGAACTTGTAACTAATAACGATGCGAGCAGCCTTCGTAAAGCGGCGCCCTGCAAAATCGTCCGTGGTGTGGACTCTACCTTGCCGGAACGACGTTGACTAGTAGAAAATTCGGTCGGTATTACCAACCATAACGTCCGTACTATGGACACTTCACAGGAGACACGACATGACCACAGGTCAAAAGCCCCGTTTTCTTCGCCATGCCGCGTCGCTGCTTGCCGGTGTTCTGGGATCGATGGCGATTGCCGCCAGTGCCCAGGCTGCCTACCCAGACAAGCCCGTGCACATTGTTGTAGGTTTTTCGGCGGGTGGCACGACTGACGTGATCGCTCGCATCATGGCCAAGGAGCTGACGCAGACATTGGGTCAATCCTTTGTTGTAGAAAACAAGCCCGGCGCCGGCAGCAACATCGCAACTGATTACGTAAAACGTGCGGACCCCGACGGTTACACGCTGTTGTTCGTCGCCGTGACCAGCGCCATCAACCAGACGCTCTACCGCAACGTTTCGTTCGATCTGACCAAGGACTTCGTGCCAGTCGCATTGGGTGCCAAGGTCCCGAACATTCTGGTCCTGAACCCGAATGTGCCGGTGAAGTCGGTGCAAGAACTGGTGGACTATGCCAAGGCGAATCCCGGCAAGCTGGCGTTCGCCTCGTCGGGCAGCGGCACGTCGATTCACATGGCAGGCGAGCTGTTCAAGATGCGTACCGGCATTGACGTATTACACGTGCCCTACAAAGGCAGCGCGCCAGCGGTGACCGATCTGATCGGCGGCCAGGTGCAATTCATGTTCGACAACATGCCGTCTTCTTGGCCGCATGTGAAAGGCGGCAAGTTGAAAGCGTTGGCCGTGACTACGGCCAAGCGTTCGCCCTCGGCTCCCGATCTGCCCACGATGCAGGAATTGGGCTTTGACAAGTTCGACGTGTCGTCGTGGTTCGGTTTGATCGCGCCGGCCGGCACGCCGCCGGAAGTCATCGAAAAGCTCAACGCCGCCATCGTCAAGGCGCAAGACAATCCCGAGGTGCAGAAGGCATTTGAGGGCCTGGGCGCTGTGGGCGAAAAAACCACGCCTGCTCAGTTCGGTGCTTTCATCAAGTCGGAGGTCGAAAACTGGGCGCCGGTGGTCAAGGCTTCGGGCGCGCAAGTCGACTGACGGGTATAGATTCGGGCGGATCTTTGACCCGGACAGCCCGTAGGGCGGCAAGGAGGCAATGTAGGTATCGCTGTCCTTGCACGCTCTCGGCGCGCAACGGCGATCAGGCGGGCTGTGGCCCGCCCGATTGTTTGTGGCGGGTGAATATGATGCAGGGCGTGGAGTGTTTGCCGAGGCGCGAGCACCTCAAGCGGAGATAGCAGAGAGCTATTTCTGCTTATCCCCGACGATCTTTGTTTTACGCAGCATCGCTGTGCACACCCCTCGCAGCATATCGACTTCGTCGCGGGTCAGGCCACTGCGGCTGAACAAGTGCCGCATGCGCGGCATCAGTTTTTTGGGATGGGCTGGGTCGAGAAACTCGATCTGGATCAAGGCTTCTTCCCAGTGTTTCAGAAATGCCAGCACGGCCTCGCTGGGGGCAGGCGCCGCGCCCGGGTCGGCCTGTTGGGCCGTCGAGGCGGGCAACATGGCCGCGCCGGCTGCCTTGAGCAAGGCATATCTCAGTTCCCACGCGCCCAGTTGCAGGGCCTGGGCGACGTTCAGTGAACTGTATTCCGGGTTGGCAGGGATATGGCAAATGCGATGGCACAATGCGATCTGCGCGTTGGTCAGGCCCGCCCGCTCGGTGCCCAGCACGATGGCGGTGTCGCCGGATTCCGCGTTGGCCAGGTGATCGCTGGCCAGCTCTGCTGCCTGACGGATGTCGCAGGGCGGAGGCCCCAGATCGCGCACCCGCGCCGTCAGCGCGAATGCCAGGGTGACCGGCGCCAGGGCTTCTTCCAGGGTGGAGCAGACGCGGGCGTGTTCGAGGACGTCGACGGCGCCGCTGGCCAGGGCGATGGCCTCGGGTTGCGTGGTCATATCCGGAAATTTGGGCTCGACCAGGACCAGATTCTGAAAGCCCATCGTCTTGATGGCGCGTGCCGCCGACCCGACGTTTCCGGGGTGGCTGGGCTGTACCATGATGAACTGAACGCGTGAAAATGCTTGAGTCATTTAAAATACTCGGTTTGGCCTAGTGCCATCCTGATTTTTTCGGGGCTTTGCCGCGCGATTGCGGCAGGGCCGCCCCATGTTGTCGCTCAAGGGGAACCGGCTGGTGAAACCCGGCATTCCCGTTGAGCCTTATTGCATACGTACGGAATTTTATGCACCCGATGCTCAATATCGCCATCAAGGCGGCCCGGCGTGCCGGCACTATCGTCAATCGTGCCAGCCTGGACTTGGAACGAATCAGCGTAGCCCGCAAGGGACCGCGCGATTATGTCACGGATGTCGATCGTGCTGCCGAGGAGTCCATTGTCGAGACCCTGCACGCCGCCTATCCCGATCATGCGGTGCTGGGCGAGGAATTCGGCCTGCAGGGGCCGGAGCAGGCCGAATTCCAATGGATCATCGATCCGCTGGACGGCACGACCAACTTCATCCATGGCTTGCCCAATTATGCCGTGTCGATCGCCTTAACCCAGCGTGGCCAAGTCACGCAGGCCGTGGTCTACGACCCGTCGCGCAACGAATTGTTCACCGCCAGCCGCGGCAGCGGCACGTTCCTGAACGACCGCCGTGTGCGCGTGTCGAGCCGCACCCGATACGCCGAAGCGCTGCTGGGAGCGCACTGGCCGCGCTCGGGCGACGCCGACGCCGGCGGTGGCCGGTTCCGCCAAATGACCGAGAACTGCAGCGGCGTGCGCCGTATGGGCTCGACCGTGCTGGATCTGGCCTATGTGGCCACGGGCCGATTGGACGGTTTCTGCGGCCTCAAGCTCAAACCCTGGGACGTGGCGGCAGGCAGCCTGCTGATCCAGGAGGCGGGCGGCCTGGTCGCCGATCTGGACGGCGAACAAGGGTGGATGGATTCCGGCAACGTGCTCGCCGGCAGTCCCAAGATCTTTACGCAGATGCTGGCTGCCCTGCAACCGAAGCAGGACTGAGTACGCGTTGACTCCAGCGCATGCATGCTGCATGCCTGCGGGGCGCTGGGTCACAATAACAGGGATCGGCACCCCGGTTTTTTGCATCGTACCGGGGCAAATCCGCCTCCTGATTTATCCTCATCTGCCGGCATGTTGCCGGCAAGTCGCGCCATTTCCATGTACGATTGGCGGTTCCAAAACTTTCGGAGCTCTTGATGGAGTGGCTGCAGGACCCCGCCGCGTGGGTCGGCCTGCTTACCCTGGTCGTTCTTGAAATCGTCCTGGGGATCGATAACCTCATTTTCATTGCCATTCTGGCTGACAAGCTGCCCCCGGCGCAGCGCGACCGCGCGCGTATCGTGGGTCTGTCCTTGGCGCTGCTGATGCGTCTGGGCCTGTTGTCCGTCATGTCGTGGCTGGTCACTCTCACTGCTCCGCTGTTTTCTGTCGGGCCGCTGACGTTCTCAGGTCGAGACCTGATCCTGATGGTGGGCGGCCTGTTCCTGCTGTTCAAAGGGACTCTCGAGCTCCACGAGCGCATCGAGGGCAAAACCGCTGAGGTATCCGGACCGCGCGTTTACGCCAGTTTCTGGGTCATCGTGACGCAGATCGTCGTGCTGGACGCCGTGTTCTCATTGGACTCGGTCATTACCGCCGTAGGGATGGTGGATCATCTGGCCATCATGATGATGGCGGTGACCATTGCGATAGGCGTGATGTTGATTGCCTCCAAACCGTTGACGCGTTTCGTCAATGCGCACCCTACCGTGGTGGTGCTGTGTTTGGGCTTTTTGCTGATGATCGGTTTTTCGCTGTTGGCCGAAAGCTTTGGCTTCAAAGTCCCCAAGGGCTATCTCTATGCCGCGATCGGCTTCTCGGTGGCGATCGAGGCGCTGAATCAGGTGGCGCGCCGCAATCTGCTGCGCCTGGATGCGACCCGCCCGATGCGCGATCGTACGGCCAGCGCCGTGCTGCGCATGCTGGGCAAGCGCCCGCCAGCCGAAAGCGACGATACCGCGATCGCGCGACCGGACCAGCCCGACACGCCCGCCTTTGGCGTCGAAGAGCGCAACATGGTCAGTGGCGTATTGACGCTGGCCGAGCGCTCGATACGCTCTATCATGACGCCGCGCACCGATTTGTCGTGGGTCAATATCGATGACGACGCGCAGACGATACGCAAGCAGTTGACTGAGGCGCCTCACAGCTTTTTTCCGGTATGCCGCGGCTCACTCGACGAGGTCATCGGGATTGGCCGCGCCAAAGACCTTGTGGCCGACCTAATCACCGACGGCCATATTCGTCGTAACCGTTTGCGTGATCCCATCATCGTGCACGAATCTATTGGTATCCTGCGCTTGATGGACACGCTGAAGCGTTCGCGCGGGCAGTTGGTGCTGGTGGCTGACGAGTTCGGTGCGATCGAGGGCTTGGTCACGCCGATCGATGTTTTCGAGGCGATTGCCGGCGAATTCCCCGATGAGGACGAACTGCCCGACATCACGCCGCTAGAGGACAACGTCTGGAGAATCGACGGCGCTGCCGACCTGCATCACGTCGAGCAAGTGCTGGAGACCGAAGGCTTGCTCGACGATGCGCAGGACTATTCCACGCTGGCGGGCTACTTATTGGCGCGTTTTGGCCATTTGCCGCGGCCCGGCGATAGCTGCGAATACGAGGACCTGCATTATCGTTTCCGTTTCGAGGTGCTGGAACTCGATGGCCGTCGTATCGCGTCGGTGCGCGTTGAGCGTATGTCTCTGATGCCGTCTGATGCTGATGCCGATGGCGATAGTTATTAATCCTTCTCTTCTACAGACACTGTGACCGATAGCACCCTATACCTGATCAAGGCTTTTTTCCTCGGCATCATCGAAGGGCTGACCGAGTTCATCCCGGTTTCCAGCACGGGGCATTTGATCGTCATCGGTGACTTGATCAATTTCGCCTCGAGCTCCGGCAAGGTGTTCGAGGTGGTGATTCAGCTGGGATCGATCCTGGCGGTGATGTGGATATTCCGCGCGCGCTTGTGGCAGCTGATCCGCGGCACGTTGACGGGGGTGTCCGTCGAGGTCGCCTTTACGCGCAATCTGCTGTTGGCTTTCTTGCCGGCCGCGGTGATCGGGGCGATTTTCATCAAGACCATCAAAAGCGTCTTCTATCACCCCGGCGTGGTCGCGGTGACCCTGGTACTGGGCGGACTCATCATGCTGTGGGTAGAGCGCCGCACGCACCATACGCCTGGCGATGTGCCTGGGGCGGCCGATGACTCTGCGTCGGATGAGCGTGCCACGGCTCGTACGCTGGAGCAGATTACGTGGAAACAGGCGATCGGCGTCGGCGTTGCGCAGTGCGTCGCGATGATTCCTGGTGTGTCGCGTTCAGGCGCGACAATTATCGGCGGGATGATTGCCGGTATCCAACGCAAGACGGCGACGGAGTTTTCGTTCTTTCTCGCCATGCCCACGATGCTGGGGGCGGCGGTCTATGACATGTACCGCAATATCGACTTACTGAGCAGTCATGATCTGTCGGCCATCGCGGTGGGCTTCATCGCGGCCTTCTTGAGCGCGTTGGTCGTGGTGCGTGCAGTCCTGCGTTTTGTGGCCAATCACACCTATCGCGTGTTTGCCTGGTACCGGATTGCGTTGGGTATCGTGGTGGCCATGTGGCTTGCGACGCACGCCTGACGTTCTAGGAAAAGCCCCAAGCTGCGTCTTCGGTTTGCCGCCCCAAGGGCGCCTTTGGGTTTTGGGTGGCTCGGCAATAAAAAACGCTGGATTCGTGATATCGCGAATCCAGCGTTTTTTTGGGCCGTGCGTTCTCGGATACCGTTCAGGCGATATCCAGATCGTAAGGCGTAATGCCGTCGCGGTCGATGACCAGCCAGCCGCCGCGCGGCGGATTGGCATGATCGCATTCCCAGTCGGGCAACACCCAGCGTTCGCGGCGGCGTCCATCGACCTCCAACACATGTCGGGCAGGACGATGCGTGTGGCCGTGCACCAGAATATCGATGTCGGCCTCGCGAAAGGCCTGTTCGATCGCCTGTGCATTGACGTCCATGATCTCGGCGGATTTCATTTGATTCGCCGATTGGCTCTCGCCGCGCGCCTGCTGCGCCATCTCCATCCGTTCGGGAATGGTCTTGGCCAGAAATTGGGCTTGCCACTGCGGATTGCGCACCATGGTCCGAAACTGCTGGTAGGCAGCATCGTCCGTACAGTACTCATCGCCGTGCGTCAGGAGGATACGGCCAAAATCCGTTTCCAACAGAGCGGGTTCGGGCAGCAGCTGCGCGCCCAGCGCATTGGCCAGATCGGCGCCCATCAGGAAATCGCGGTTGCCGCGCCCCAGCCAGAGCGGAATGCGGGCAGCCGTGCGTTGCAGCCCCTGGAGCGCTGCCGCCAGCCAGGGGGGGGCGATCTTGATGACATCGTCACCGATCCAGGCATCAAAAATATCGCCAGGCAAAAGCAGCGCAGCGGCTTCGCCTGCCGCCGCGTCCAGGAACCCCAGGAATGCCTCGGCGGTGGCCGGTGTGGCCGGCCCCAGGTGTACATCCGAAGCCAGCCAGACGGGGCCCTGCAACGTGACCTTATTCAAGGACTTCGGCCTTTTCGATGACCACGTCCTCGGTCGGCACGTTTTGGTGGAAGCCGCTGTTGCCGGTCTTCACGCCCTTGATCTTGTCGACGACCTCGGTGCCTTCGGTGACTTTGCCGAACACGGCGTAGCCCCAGCCGTTAGGCGTGGGAGCGGTGAAGTTCAGGAAGTCGTTGTTGGCGACGTTGATGAAGAACTGAGCGGTCGCCGAATGCGGATCGCTGGTGCGCGCCATGGCCAGGGTGTACTTGTCGTTCTTCAGGCCATTGTTGGCCTCGTTTTCGATCGGGGCTTGCGTGGGTTTTTGCTTGAGACCGGCTTCGAAGCCGCCGCCCTGGATCATGAAACCGTCAATGACGCGGTGGAAAATCGTGCCGTTGTAGAAACCGCTCTTGACGTAGCTCAGGAAGTTTTCCACGGTCTTGGGGGCTTTTTCCGCATCCAGGGTAATCACAATATCGCCCTGATTGGTTTGCAGTTTGACGCGGGGAGAGGTGCTCATGGGTTTGGTGCCTTCTTTGGAGGAGGGGGTTGATGGGGTTGCTGCCTGGGCGCTCGCGGCTGCCGGCACGATCGCCAGGGCAACACTGCAGGCCGCTAAACGCAGCAAATGTAGAGGAGAGTAGCGCGAAATCATCTGTGTTGACTTTCCTTCAGCATGTTTTCGATTTCACGTGCCTTGGCGTTCATGCCAGGCACGCCCTGGTTCGCAGCATTGCGATAGGTGCGCAGCGCCATCATGAGTTGAATGTCTCCCATGTTGGCGCGCGCAGCCGGGTAATTCGGATCGGCGCGCAACGCCATCTCGAGGGCCTCGTGGGCCCGATCCAGTTCGCCTTGTTGCGCATACAGCGCAGCCAGATTGTTCCAGGGTTCGGGCAATTCTGGAAATCGGGTAGTCATCTCGGTGTAGAGGCTCACCGCTTCGGAGGTGCGGCCCAGCGCAGCCAGCGCGCGCGCATGCTGGAACATGAGCTGCACATCGGTGCCGCGCTGGTCCTTGATAGCGGCCTCGCGTTGCTCGATCATCGCGAGGGCTTCTACGTTTTTGCCGTCATTGAGCAGGCGCTCAATATGCGTCGTGATCTGGGACGGCGTCGGGTCCAGGCGCGTGTCTACGCCCGGTTTCAGGGCCTCGAGCAGATTGGCCAAGCCTTTCCAGCCACCCTCGGGACGCGGCGGATCCAGCTTGGTGCGCGTGTTCGTGTCGTCATAGGGGAGGTTTCCAGCTCCGCCCATGGCCTGCCCGAACGCAGCTCCGCCGGGCAGGGCGACCAGAGGCAGGATCAGCATGGTTATACGGAAAAGGCGGTTTAGGGTCACTGGGGTATCCGTTAAAAATGGAGACGCGTTGGGCGCGTAACGAGGCCGCTTGCTATACTTGACGACCGCCATTTTAGCCCCGGTTGTGTTCGTCGTTGATCCGCCGATGTTTCGCCTGCCGGCGCCGACCGCTCCGCGGGACTTGCACCGCAATTTATCGAGGCCTGTTCAAGCGTCATGCTGCACATCTACAACACGTTATCGCGTACTAAAGAACCCTTCAAGCCGGCCCAGCCCGGCCAGGTGCGCATGTACGTGTGTGGCATGACCGTGTACGACTATTGCCATCTGGGCCATGCCCGCATGCTGGTGGCTTTCGATGTGGTGCAGCGCTGGCTGCGCGCCAGCGGCCTGACGGTCGACTATGTGCGCAACATCACGGATATCGACGACAAAATCATTCGCCGGGCGGTCGAGACCGGGCGGCGGATTGGCGAGGTTACCGAATACTACATCGCTGCCATGCATGCGGATGAGCGCGCCTTGGGGGTACAGTCACCCGACCGCGAGCCGAGGGCCACCCAGTACGTGGGCGATATGCTCGACATCATTGGCAAACTCGAGCAAAACGGCCTGGCCTATCGAGCCGACGACGGTGACGTGAACTACGCGGTGCGCGGCTTCGCCGGCTATGGCAAGCTCTCCGGCAAGGCGCTGGACGACTTGCGCGCTGGCGAGCGCGTAGCCGTGGGCTCGGCCAAACGCGATCCCCTGGATTTTGTCCTCTGGAAGGCCGCCAAACCCGACGAGCCCGAGGACACCAAATGGCCGTCCCCGTATGGCCTGGGCCGTCCCGGCTGGCACATCGAGTGCTCGGCCATGAGCAAGGCCCTGTTGGGTTTGCCCCTGGACATCCATGGCGGCGGCCCCGACCTGAAATTCCCGCATCACGAGAACGAAATCGCCCAGACCGAGGGCGCATTCGGCGGTACCTTGGCCAACATCTGGATGCATTGCGGCCCGCTGATGGTTGACTCGGACAAAATGTCCAAATCCCTCGGCAATTTCCGCACCATCCGCCAGACCATCGCCCAGGGCGAGGCTGCCGCTGACCAGGCCGACTACGCCGTCAATCCGCGCGAAGCCGAGATGTTGCGCTTCTTTATCGTGCGCAATCACTATCGCAGCCCGCAAAACTACGCGCCGGATAACCTGGTCGATGCGCAAAACGCCTTGGACCGCCTCTATCAGGCGCTGCTGAATGTCGTGCCCGATGACAGCGCGGTGGATTGGAACAGCGCGCAGGCGCAGGCCTTCAAGGCCGCAATGGACGATGATTTCAACACTTCGGGGGCGTTGGCGGCATTGTTTGAGCTGGCCTCCGATGCCAATCGCACCCGTAGTGCGCAGGCTGCCGGCCAGCTCAAGGCATTGGCCGCGGTGCTGGGACTGCTGCAACAGGATCCGGCCAGCTACTTTCAATGCACTACCCGCTATTCGGCCGCCAGCCTGGCACAGGGGGGCGCTACGGCCTCCAACGAATTGGACGCTGGCCAGATCGATGCGCTGATCGCTGCGCGAGCGGCAGCCAAACAGGCACGCGACTACGCTGAAGCCGACCGGATCCGCGCCCAGTTGCGCGAGGCCGGCATCGAGCTCGATGACAAACCCGGTGGTATCACCCAATGGCGCCGCGCCTGAGGAACACTCACTGTCATGTCTAGCGCAGATATCGCCATCGCCAAGCCCGACTATTGGGAAGAAGCCGTCGCCCACCTGATGCGGCGCGATCGCATTCTCAAGAAAATCATTCCGCAGCATAGTGAAACCTGGCTGACATCGCGCGGCTCGCCGTTTATCACGCTGGCGCGCGCCATCCTCGGACAGCAGATTTCCAACAAGGCCGCGGATACGCTGTGGCAACGGTTTGTGGATACTGTTGGCAAGCGCCCCACGCCGAGCAGTGTGCTCACTGTCGGCGTACAGGGCTTGCGGCAAGCAGGCCTGCCGCAGCGCAAATGTGAATACGTACAGGATTTAGCCGCGCATTTTGGCGAGCGCCGTGTGCACCCGGAAAAATGGGCCGCCATGGACGACGAAAGCGTGGTCTCAGAATTGGTCGCCATTCGTGGCATCGGCCGCTGGACGGCCGAGATGTTTTTGATCTTCCATTTGCAGCGGCCCGATGTGCTGCCTCTGGACGATCTGGGATTGCTCAAAGCAATCTCGTTACACTACTTCAGCGGAGAGCCTGTCTCGCGCTTCGAGGCCCGAGAGGTCTCGTCGGCGTGGCAGCCTTGGCGTACCGTGGCGACCTGGTACCTGTGGCGCAGTCTGGAGCCCCATACGGCTCTGAACTAGCGCACCACCTGGCACCCAATAACGGAACCCTATTTCATGCGCAATACCTTCCTTGAATTTGAACAACCGCTGGCCGAGCTCGAGAACAAAATCGAGCAACTGCGCTATGTCCAGGCCGACTCTGCCGTCGATATTTCCGACGAAATCGGCCGGCTGCAGCAAAAAAGCCAGACGCTGGCCAAGGAAATCTACGGCAAATTGACGCCGTGGCAAACCGCCCTGGTGGCTCGGCATCCGCAGCGCCCCTACACCCTGGACTATGTCCGGGAGATCTTCACCGACTACCATGAACTGCACGGCGACCGCATGTATGCCGATGACCAGTCCATCGTCGGCGGCCTGGCGCGCTTTAACGGCGAATCCTGCATGGTCATCGGCCACCAAAAGGGCCGCGATACCAAAGAACGCGCCGCGCGCAATTTCGGCATGCCGCGTCCCGAAGGCTATCGCAAGGCTCTGCGCCTGATGCGCCTGGCCGAAAAGTTCAAGTTGCCGATCTTTACCTTTGTCGACACGCCGGGCGCTTACCCTGGCGTCGGTGCCGAGGAACGCGGCCAATCCGAAGCCATCGGCCACAACCTGTACGCCATGGCCGAGCTCAAAGTTCCGGTCATCACGACCATCATCGGCGAGGGCGGCTCCGGCGGGGCATTGGCGATCGCTGTCGGCAACGCCGTGTTGATGCTGCAATACGCCACCTACTCGGTGATTTCGCCCGAGGGCTGCGCTTCCATTCTGTGGCGCAGCGCGGACAAGGCCGCTGAGGCCGCCGAGGCTCTGGCCATCACCGCGCCGCGCCTGAAAGACCTGGGCTTGATCGACCGCGTGGTCAACGAGCCTGTGGGTGGCGCCCATCGCGACCCTCGTGTCATGGCACGTCTGCTGCGCCGCGCACTGGGCGATGCCTTGCGCCAGTTCCGCGGCATGACGGCCGAACAACTGGTCGAGCAACGCGTGCAGCGCCTGCTGTCGTACGGCAAATTCCAAGAAGTCCGCAACTGAGATAGCCGTGTTTCCGTGTCCTGATTTGACCGCCGCCCTGCGCAAGGTATGGCAGGGCGTGGCAAATCCGGCGGCACGCCTGGCCGTTGCCACCAGCGGCGGCGCAGATTCCGCGATGCTTGCTGCACATGCTGCTGCACTGGCACGTGAGCGCGGCACGGAACTCATCCTGTTCCACGTCCACCACGGCCTGCAAACGGCCGCCGATGGCTGGGCCGATCACGTTCAGGGTCTGGGACGCATCCTGGGCATACCCGTTGCCACTGCCCACGCCCAGGTTGATGCCACCACCGGCCTGGGCATCGAAGCCGCCGCGCGCGACGCACGCTACGCCTCGTTAACCGAACTGGCCCGTCAACACGACGTCCAGCACATCCTGCTGGCCCATCACCAGAACGACCAGGCTGAAACCGTCCTGCTGCGACTGCTGCGCGGTACGGGCCCCGACGGCATGGCTGCCATGGCGCCCACCATGCAGCGCGATGGCATCACCTACCATCGTCCGTGGTTGAACCTAAGCCGCACCAGCATCCTGCAATCTGCACACGCATTCGCCGAGCAGCACGATTGGCATGCCGTCCAGGACCCTACCAACGCCGATCCCCGCTACACCCGCGCAGCCGTTCGCGAATTGCTGTCGCCGGTTCTGGACGCTCGCTGGCCCGGCTGGCAAGCTCGCCTGGCAAGCCACGCACGCCACGCCGCCGAGACAAGCGCCATCCTGGAAGAGGTCGCACAAAACGACCTGGCCACCTTGGATCTCTCGTCCGACGGCAAGAGCTTTTCCCTGGCCCAATGGCGCGGCCTGCCATCCGCCCGGCAATCCCTGGTGCTACGGCACTGGCTGCGCTTGAACGGCGCCCGGATGCCCACCGAAGCGCGCATGGCAGACCTGCTACGCCAACTGCGCCAACTACACAGCCTGGGCCACGACCGCCAAATGCAAGTCGCCCACGCCCAGCACGTCATCCATTGCCAGCGCGGCCGCGTGCGGATCGAGCCTCGCAACGAGGCATAAACCCCGATACGCAACCCGCTCGAACTGTTGCCATAGGATCAAGCCGGCGCTCATAAGGTTAAGCTGACGCCCATAAAATCCAATGCACCCAACAAAGGGTTTCAACGGCCGTAGTGTGCCTCCATCGCGAGTACCGGCGGCGTGTGTGAGACGGTGCTGGCCCGTAGAGTCCGCCGAGCCAGCCTCATCAGGCGGGGGGAAGTCGGCTGGGCATGTTTGAGCGAAGCGAGTTTGCCCAGCCGCCCCGCCTGATGAGGCTGGCGAAGGGCAGTCTGGCCGCGCAGGCGGCCAGACCGGACGACAGGGCCAGCACCGTCTCACACACGCCGCCGGTACGCCTAAATAGAGACAACCTCACCCCACTAAAACCCTCCCAATTCACCCACCCCTGCGCAAATTTTCACCACGCGCTAAAATACTCAGCTTTGCCTGCCCAGCAGTGGCAGGTTTCCAGCCAGAGTACGAGATGTCCCTGATCGTTCACAAATACGGCGGTACCTCGATGGGCTCAGTCGAGCGCATCCGCAATGTCGCGCGTCGCGTTGCCAAGTGGCATGCCGCTGGCCACCAAGTGGTCGTCGTGCCGTCGGCCATGGCCGGCGAAACCAACCGCCTGCTGGGCCTGGCCCGCGAAATCGCGCCCCAGCCCGACCCCCGCGAACTCGATATGATTGCCGCCACCGGCGAACAAGCCAGCAGCGGCCTGCTCGCCATCGCCCTGCAGGCCGAGGGCGTCGCCGCCCGCAGCTATACAGGCTGGCAAGTCCCGGTGTGCACCGACTCGTCCTTCACCAAGGCTCGCATCACATCGATCGACGATACCCGCATTCGTACCGACCTCGACGCCGGCCGCGTCGTCATCGTGACTGGATTCCAGGGCATCGATCCCGAGGGGCACATCACCACGCTGGGCCGTGGCGGTTCCGACACCTCGGCCGTGGCCGTCGCTGCGGCCCTCAAGGCCGACGAATGCCTGATCTACACCGATGTCGACGGCGTCTACACCACAGACCCGCGCGTCGTCCCCGAGGCGCGCCGTATGTCCGTCGTGTCCTTCGAAGAAATGCTCGAAATGGCCTCGCTGGGCTCCAAGGTGCTGCAGATCCGCTCGGTGGAATTCGCCGGCAAGTACCGCGTCCCCACCCGTGTGCTGTCCTCGCTGACCGACCCGCTTATCCCGCTCGAAGAAGAAATGACTTCGGGCACGCTGATTACTTTTGAGGAAGACGAAAAAATGGAAGCCGCCGTTGTCTCCGGCATCGCCTTCAGCCGCGACGAAGCCAAGATCACCCTGTTGGCTGTGCCCGACACCCCGGGGGTAGCCTTCTCCATCCTGGGCCCTGTTGCTGCTGCCAACATCGACGTCGACATGATCGTGCAGAACCAATCCGTCGCTGGTACGACTGATTTCTCGTTCACGGTCAACCGCAACGAGTTCCAGCGCACCATCGAACTGCTCCAGCGCGAAGTCGTACCCGCCGTCAAGGCGCGCGAACTGGTCACCGATGACAAAGTCGCCAAAGTCTCCATCGTCGGTATCGGCATGCGTTCCCACGTGGGCGTTGCCAGCCTGATGTTCCAGACCCTGTCGCAAGAGGGCATTAACATCCAGATGATCAGCACCAGCGAAATCAAGACCTCGGTGGTCATCGACGACAAATACATGGAACTGGCCGTCCGTTCGCTGCACAAGGCTTTTGGCCTGGACCAGGTACCGGCTGAAAAAGTCTGATTCCGCACCCATTTTCGGCATGCGCCAGTGGCGTATGTCAAAAAAACCGTGCTAGAATTACAAGTTCTGCGGAGACGTGGCCGAGTGGTTGAAGGTACTCCCCTGCTAAGGGAGCATGCGGCTTAAAACTGCATCGAGGGTTCGAATCCCTCCGTCTCCGCCAGGGACTCTTCCAAGAGAGTCTAGCGAAATCCCAAAACCCCGTAAGCTCAATGGCTTGCGGGGTTTTTTTATTGCCGCGCCGGGGTGTCCTGGTGCCAATTCAGACGGTCGAGGAATCCTCTGACCAGGGAAACGACTTCGTCGAGGTTCGTCTCCAGCAGCCAGTGTCCTCCGTCCAATAGGTGGAGCTGCGCGTCAGGCAAGTCGCGCAGATAGGCGCGGGCGGATTTTTCCGGCATGTAGTGGTCTTGCGGCCCCCAGACAATGAGTGTCGGCGGCCGATGGGTTTGCAAGTAGCGGCGATGGGCGGGAAACCAGGCCCGATTCGCTTTCAGGTCGGCGAGAAGCTGCGCGGCGGCGTCCTTTCTTCTCTCTGTCACCAAGCCCCAGTGCAGTTTCCAGAGGTCCGGGGAGATGAGCGCCGCCAGGTCCGGGCGCACATCGTTCAGGAATTCGTCGCGGAAATTTTCTTCGGTCACGGCTGCGCGCATTGCGGCGTGCATCTGGTCTTCGGGCAGCGTCCAGGCTTTCTCGATGTCGGCGTATTTGGGCCCCAGCGCGTCTTCATAAGGAATGTCGCCGTTCTGGATGATCTGTGCGGCGATACGCTCTGGCTGCATGATGGCTAGCCTCGCTCCAATCGGCGAGCCGAAGTCGTGCAAGTAGAGAACAAAACGTTCGAGCCCCAGTTTTTCGACAAAGGCATTGAGCCAGGCAGCGTAACCATCGAACGTATAGGAAAAGCTGTCCGGCGTGCCGCTATACCCAAAGCCAGGAAAATCCGGCGCGATCAGCCGCCATTTGTCCGCCAGCCTGGGCATGAAGTTTCGGAATTCGAAGGATGAACAAGGATAACCATGCGGCAACAGAATGGCCGGTGCGTCCGGCGCGCCAGCTTCGCGATAGAAGGTGTCGATCCCGGCTATCGCAATCGTATGATGTCTGATGCGCTGATCCATTGCATCCTCCTTCGAAGCATCGGCATTCAAATCGACTTCGTCAGGTAGACCGCCTCCCGTCCCACAATCGGTAATCGCGTCGGCATGAATATCGTGCACTGATCGCAGGGCGAGCGAATCTCTTCCGAGCCATTCATGGCGATCAATTCGCCTTTGTCGAACGTCTCAAACCCGATGACGGGGCGTGTGAAACTAAAGTTCTCCGACTTCACGACATGCGTTTCCAGCAATCGATAGCGCTGCGGGATCGGCGGTTTGTCCATACCCGGGCGCGGGTCGATCAACCCCAGGTGCGCCAGGAATCGGAGCGAAACGTCAGTCGCCAATTAAGCCGCGCATCTGGAAAAATGCTGACCACATTCGACCACCAGCGAACCTCCATACTGAGCTGCGGGATCTCCATGGCGACCGTAGCCGATCACGGGGGTCCCGGGGAATTTGTCCGGGGACATCACCAGATGCACGATCGGCGCGCCTACGGCCGAGGCCAATGCCGTATTGCGATCGGCTTCGTTATAGACCCAGAACGGCTGCACAGGCGTGCTCGTCGAATGGATATCGAGCACGAAGTCGGCGGCGTCCAGGACGGGCCGCAATTCCCGTGCCCGACGGACCTCGGGGCTGCCATCCTCGGCATCCAGCATGTTGGCCGTCCAGATGCGGTTCAAATTGTGAACCAATTGCCGGTTGGCATAGGGGTCTTCGATATCAAAGGCCTCATAGGCCTCGATATGTGCAAAGCTGATCGTCAGTGTGCCGATTTTTGGCCGGATATGGTTGTCCAGCAGATGCGTCGCGGCAACCATGCCACAGATCTCATTGCCGTGGGTGATAGCGTTGATCAGTACATGAGGTCCAGGCTGTCCGGACTCAAACCGATGAACATAGGGGATTCCGATATTGCCTTGGCGATACGCGGACAGATCGCGCGGCAAGATTTCCAACGGCGGATCGGCAGGGGCGAGTGTGGAGATATTCAACTGAGGCTCCAAGAAAACACCGGCATTCGAGCGATGTCGGGGGAGAGCGGAGCTCCTCGGTGCCAAGGCTGCGGGGTTGCTCTGCTCTCGGGCTGCGGGTGAATTGATTCTACTCAATGCGACGCAGGGGGGAGGACCTGCCGGGCACCATACAAAGTACTTCGCCGTGCAGGGGGAAGATTGAGTGCCGACGACGCGGTCTGTCGGGTGACATTGGAAAGAGACGTTTCATACCTTTAAGGTATGGAAGTGATCCATAAAGTATTGGACCTGAAACTGCGCCGATCTTATAAAGCAGGCTGTGATTCAACTCCACAGCCTCAAAAATGCCCGTAGCAACAATCGAACGCGTCGAAACTTCTCTGGTGGATCTGCCTACCATCAGGCCGCACAAGCTGTCGGTGGCCACGATGTATGGCCAGACGCTGATGCTGGTGAAAATCTACTGCAGTGATGGTGTCGTGGGCATTGGCGAAGGCACGACGATTGCCGGTATGGCCTATGGCCCGGAAAGTCCGGAAGCCATGAAACTGTCCATCGATACCTATTTTGCGCCTGCCATGATAGGCCAGGATGCTTCGTCCATTCAGGCGTTGATGGCGCATCTGGGCAAGCTGGTCAAGGTCAATCACTTTGCCAAGAGCGCATTGGAGACGGCTTTGCTCGATGCGCAGGGCAAACGCCTGGGTGTGCCCGTCAGCGAATTGCTCGGCGGCCGGCGCCGCGAGCGTCTGCCCGTCGCGTGGACATTGGCCTCTGGCGACACCGCGCGCGATATTGCCGAAGCCGAGGAAATGCTCGACAGGCGCCGCCATCGAATTTTTAAATTGAAGATCGGCGCCAAGTCACCCGAAGTCGACATCAAGCACGTGGCCGAGATCAAAAAGGTATTGGGCGATCGTGGCGCGGTACGCGTGGACGTCAACATGGCCTGGAGCGAAACGCAGGCCGCCTGGGCCATTCCGGCGCTGGCCGATGCGGGCTGCGAACTGGTGGAGCAGCCCGTCGCCAGCGTTGCGGCCATGACGCGATTGATGCGCCGTTTCCCGGTTGCCTTGATGGCCGACGAAGTCTTGCAAGGACCCGAAAGCGCATTCGAGATTGCCAAGCAACATGGCGCGGATGTCTTTGCCATCAAGATCGAGCAGAACGGCGGCTTGTTCGCCGCTCAGCGGGTGGCCGCCATTGCGGACGCGGCCGGCATCGAGCTGTACGGCGGCACCATGCTCGAAGGCGCGGTCAGCACGATCGCCTCGGCTCATCTATTTGCCAGCTTTGCCCATCTGCAATGGGGCACTGAGCTGTTTGGCCCGTTGCTCATTACCGAAGAAATTTTGACCCAGCCTTTGGACTATAGCGATTTCGCGTTGACCGTTCCTCGCGGTCCTGGTTTGGGGATAGAGCTGGATGAAGCGAAGATCAAACGGTTCACCCGTGAGGGGCTGACCAAGACCACTGACGCTCGGCACTGAGCGATATCCGTTCACGCTGACTGATTATTTACTGGAGAGACAGAATCATGAATGCAGAAGTATTCGACACCAAAGAAGTCCAGGACCTGTTGACCGCGGCCACGAATATTGCCGGCCAAGAGGGCAATGCGCGTTCCAAGCAGATCCTGCATCGCTTGCTGAGCGATTTGTTCAAGGCCATCGATGATCTGGACATCACGCCCGATGAAGTCTGGGCTGGCGTGAACTACATCAACCAGCTCGGGCGCGATGGCGAAGCCGCTTTGCTGGCCGCCGGTCTGGGCCTGGAAAAGTATCTCGATATCCGTATGGATCATGCAGACAAGCTGGCCGGTATCGAGGGCGGCACGCCTCGCACCATCGAGGGCCCCTTGTACGTGGCAGGCGCACCGGTGCGCGACGGAATGTCGAGAATCGACATCGATCCTGATCAAGACGCAGGTCCGCTTGTGATTCGCGGCGTGGTGACGGACACGGATGGCAAGCCCCTCGCAGGCGCGATCGTCGAATGCTGGCATGCCAATTCGAAAGGCTTTTACTCACACTTCGACCCGACGGGCGCGCAAACCGAATTCAACCTGCGCGGCGCAGTCAAAACCGGCGCCGACGGCAAGTATGAGTTCCGCACTCTGATGCCTGTAGGCTACGGCTGTCCGCCGCAAGGTGCGACGCAGCAGTTGCTCGATGAAATCGGCCGGCATGGCAATCGTCCCGCGCACGTGCACTTTTTTGTCAGCGCCGATAGCCATCGCAAGCTCACCACGCAGTTCAATATCGAGGGCGATCCCTTGATTTGGGACGACTTTGCCTATGCGACGCGCGAAGAACTGATTCCTCCTGTCGTGGAGAAAACCGGTGGCGCAGAACTGGGCTTGAAAGACAACGCCTACAAGGAAATCGAGTTCAACTTTGCGTTGACCAGCCTCGTGCAAGGCAAGGACAACCAGCTTGTTCATCGCCTGCGCGCAGCCGTTACGGCATAAGCCTTTCTGACGGCAACCTCAACACATTACATCCATAACACTCGCGCCTACGGCGCGAGGAGACACTCATGGCCGCAACGCTTTCCATTCCCGCCCTGATAGATCAGGAGCGAGTCAGCGCCTTTCAATGGCGCGTGCTGATCCTGTGCTTTCTCATTGCCCTGTTCGATGGGTTTGATACGCAGGCGATGGCATTCACTGGGCCTGCAATCCTGGCCGCCTTTAATCTGCAGTCCGGAGAACTCGCTCCCATTCTGACCGCGGGCATCGTCGGTATGGCCATCGGCGCCATGTCGCTGGGACTGATCGGCGATCGTATCGGCCGGCGTCCCGCCGCCATGCTCGGTGTCGCCGTCTTTGCGATTGCAACGCTCTTGACGGCCGCGGCGACGGAAACCTGGCACATTCTGGTCTTGCGCTTTATTGCTGGCCTGGGTATGGGCGGATGTACACCTATCGTGTTGGCGCTGGCGGCCGAGTATGTGCCGGCCCGGCTGCGTGGGACTGTGATTACCGGTGTGCTGTTGGGGTTGCCCGCAGGGGCCATGTTGGGTGGCCTGCTGGCTGCGCGCATGTTGCCCGTCATCGGCTGGGAAGGTATTTTCATTGTGGGCGGCGTCGCGCCGCTGATCTTGCTGGTGGCGTTGGTAGCGCTATTGCCCGAGTCGCTGCAGTTCAGGGCCATGCGTGGCGATGCTGCCGGGCAGGATTATGTGCGCCGAATCCTGGCGAAAATCACAACGCAACCCGTGGCGTCCGGTACCAAGTTTTCCGTGCCGGAGGACGCCAAGGTGCGCGCCAGCGTCAAGGCGCTGTTCTCGGACGGCTATGCACGCAAGACGCTGTCCATCTGGACGGTGTATCTGCTGAACTGGGTGGCCTGGTTCATGTTGCTGTCGTGGCTGCCCACCGTACTGAAGGCCGCGGGATTGCCAGCAGACCAGGCGCCCATGGGCACTTTTGCCGTGAACCTGGTGTTCATCATTTGCGCGATTCCGTTGTCGGCGGTGATGCCGCGTGTGTCGACCCGCTCGCTGCTGATCGTGTTGTTCGTTCTGGGTATCGCGGTCGCCTTGGGTCTGGGCTACGCAGGATCGAATTGGACGCTGGTCTTCATCCTGGTGGGTGCAGCCGGTCTCGGTGTCGGCGGTCAGCAGCTGGCGCTGAACTATCTCATCATCGGCGCCTATCCTACGGCTTTGCGTGCGACGGCGACAGGCTGGTCGATCGGTATTGGTCGCGCGGGCGCCATTATTGGCTCGGCGATTGGCGGCAGCGTGCTGACGTTGCTCGGCCCCTCAGGCTTTTTCATGGCGCTGGCAGTTCCCCTGCTTGGTGCGTTGCTGGCAGTGCTGGCCGTAGAGATCAAAGCGCCCGAGCCTGGCGCCGGTAATCTGTCGAGTGCGCACTGAGTTCGAGAATATCGCTATGAATCGTTTTGAAAAACAGATTGCTTTGGTCACCGGTGCGGCTCAGGGAGTGGGGCGCGCCACGGCCAAACGCCTGGCCGCGGAAGGCGCCACCCTGGTCCTCGTGGATCGCGCGATCGAGCAAGGCCTCTCGGTCGTCGAGGAGATTCGTGCGCAAGGCGGACAGGCGTCATTCATTGACGCCGATCTGGAAACCCATGCGGGTGCGCAGCGGATGGTGCAGTACGCATTGGACACTCACGGGCGTATCGACGTGTCAGTGCATAACGTCGGCGGCACCATCTGGATGAAACCGTTCTGGGAATACACACCGGAACAGATGCAACGGGAGATCAACCGCTCGTTGTGGCCGACGCTATGGTCTTGCCGGGAGGTTGTGCCTGTCATGCGCAAACAAGGCAGCGGCGCGATCGTCAACGTAGGGTCCAATGCGACACGAGGTATTTACCGTGTGCCGTATTCGGCGTCTAAAGGTGGCGTGCATGCTGCGACGGTATGCATGGCATTGGAGCTGGCCGGCAGCGGCGTGCGGGTGAACTGCGTTTCACCGGGAGCCCTGGATAATGGCGTGCGGGCCATTCCGCGCAATACCGAGCAGCCCTCCGATCAGGATCTGGCGTGGACACGCGAGATGTACGAAGACTGTCTGGCCGGAACACCGATGCATCGCGTAGGAACGGCGGACGAGGTGGCTGCCGCTATTTGCTTTATGGCCGCGCCAGAGGCGTCCTACATCACCGGTCAAGTAATGTACGTTGCAGGTGGGCATCAGGGCTGATGCGCGGGGGTTCGTGCGCTCGTGAGCGTGCGAAGCAGGAACCATCATTCGTGCCGCGCGGGGCCAGCAGGTGGCGCACGACAGTGCGCCGCCTGCTAACGGGATACGCGCGCCAGCGAAAAGCCATCCCATCCTTTGATCCCTACCGTCTGGATCGCTGTCGATGTCAGCCGCAGATCGTGGCCCAATGTTTCCAGAAAACGGCGGGCGCCCAGGACATCGGCGTGCTCTATCGCCTCGGGATCTGCGATACGTCCGCCACGAACGATGTTGTCGCCCACAATGATGGTGCCATCGCGGGCCAGGTGCAATGCCAGCTCCAGATAGCGCGGATTGTCGGCCTTGTCGGCATCGAGAAAAATCATGTCAAAGGGCTCGATATCCGAAACTGCCCACTGCTGCAGAATGTCGCGTGCATCGCCCACGACGATTTCCGTGCAGTCTGCGAGCCCGGTGGCGGCCAGATTGGCGCGCGCCACGTCGGCATAGGCCGCATTGCGCTCCAGTGAGATCAGCTTGCCCGATGCGGGCAAGGCGCGGGCCAGCCAGATCGTGCTATAGCCGCCGAGCGTGCCGATTTCGAGGATGCGTCTGGCTTGGACCATCTGTGCAAAAATTTGCAGTAAACGGCCTTGGTTCGGGGCCACATCATGAGCTGGCAGTCCGGCGTCGCGAGCACGGCTTAGCGCATGCTCCAGGGCTGGGTCATTGAGGTGCAATACCTCTTCAAAATAATCGTCTACATCATTCCAGAGTGCTTGCTTCATAGCGGTCGGCTTTCGTCAGCGATGAGTGGGAATGGCTGAAATCGTACGCATTCACCGCATGCGAGGATATCGAATTATTCTTTGCAGTACGTCAGTTTTTCTCACATACTGCGTGTATGAGATCGCTTCCCCCTTTGTCGGCCCTGAAGGTCTTTGAGGCCATTGCCCGCACCGGCTCGGTGACAGCCGCCGCGGACGAACTGCATCGCACGCACGGCGCAGTGAGCCGCCAATTGCGGATGTTGCACGAGCACGCAGGCATCGCGCTATTTGATAAACAGGGCAATGGTCTGCGCCTGAACGCCCATGGTGCTGAGCTATATGCCTTGATTCGCCCTTTGTTCGATCAACTGGAAACGGGTTACGAGAGCCTATTGCGCCGTGCCCGTCATCCCGGCTTGCATGTGGCATGCAGCGCGACCTTCGCCATGCGCTGGCTGGTGCCGCATCTGGCGGATTTTTACCGTCAGCATCCCGATATACGCATTCGTCTGTCCATGACCTCGGCGCGCGAGCTGCGCAGCGAGGGCGCGGATCTGCTGATTGCCTGGGATCTCAGCAGCTCGGCCTATTCGCAGGCAGATCTGGCCTCAGCGGTACCACTGGCGCCGGTGGCGTTCGGCCCCGTACACGCGCCAGGCCGCAAGGGGGCGCGCAAACCCACGGTCCGTATCGCCCACGATTTCACCACCAGCGCCTGGACTCAGTGGCACCAATTGTCTGGACGAGACCTGAAACTGACGAGCGAGATCACCTTTCCCCATACTCACCTGTGTATCGAGGCGGCGGTGTCGCGTTTGGGGGTGGCCCTGGTCGAGCAGCGGTTGGTGCGCCAGGAGCTGGAAGAAGCGGCACTGGTCGCTCCGTACGGGTTTGTGACCTTTCCGGAACCATTGATGGCTTTGCCGGCCCAAGGGCGAGCGCTCAGCCCAGAGGCGAGCGTGTTCATGGACTGGCTGCGCACAGCGTTGTGACCGTGGTGTTGCGTGTTGCGCAATCATCAAAAAACGTGCTATAGTCTTTTTCTTGCAGCGCCCGTAGCTCAGTTGGATAGAGTACTTGGCTACGAACCAAGGGGTCGTGGGTTCGAATCCTGCCGGGCGCGCCAAATTTAAAAGGGTCTCCATTGCGGAGACCCTTTTTTCATTGTGCAGAATCTGCGCTTGGTGTTGCAACCGTGTTGCGCCAACCCTACTTGTGTCAGCCCCGTCGTTTCAGACATCCAGTATGGGGACAAATCCGCCGAAAATCATACGCTTGCCGTCGAACGGCATTGTTTCGCCCATGTTTTTCATGCGCGGGTCGCTCATTATTTTTTCATTGGCCGCATCGCGCACTTCTTTAGACGGATACTCGAACCACGAAAACACGACGACTTCGTCGTCTTTGGCCATGACGGCTTTGCGAAAGTCGGTGAGTTTGCCATCAGGGATATCGTCTCCCCAACATTCCACCATACGCGTGACTCCGAACTCCTTGAAAAGCGGGGCGGCGTCGGCAGCATGTTTCAGATAGGACTCTTTGTTGGCGGCGGGGACTGCCAATAGAAAACCTTCCACGTACTTCATCGTCTGCTCCTTGAATGAGACAGGGCGAGCTCCTGTCATGAGTGAGGCGAGGGTCGTTGTGAGGTGAGTATTCGGCTTGATCGGGCCGACGCAGATATCGTAAACGCATCGATCTCGCGAGATGCAGGCCATCGACAAACTCTTACATGTATAGAGAGAGTTTGATCAACCCCGGCGATACGTGATGGACGGGATTCGCCACTGATGAGGAATACCGGTAAGGTGGATTCTCAGGCTATTTGACACGCTCGGGTAAAGCCGCAGATGGGCAGTATTGCCCATCTGCGGCAGTGTGATCAGGCCAAGGCAGGGTAGTCGATATAGCCCTTGGCGTTACCGCCATAGAACGTCGTATTGTCCGGCGTGTTCAGCGCAGCCCCTTCGCGCAGCCGGCGCACCAGATCGGGATTGGCGATGAACGGCTTGCCAAAGGCAATCAGGTCGGCCTGTCCGGATTCG
>Ga0164243_10003772_pt1 | contig 24113 bp, 23 predicted proteins | sample OricompcompostOP_FD_108781 | JGI IMG/M metagenome (GOLD analysis project Ga0164243, IMG submission 108781) | Organic Plus compost microbial communities from Emeryville, California, USA - Original compost - Organic plus compost (OP) | ecosystem: Engineered > Solid waste > Mixed feedstock >...
AATGCCCACAATGTACGCGGGATTTGGGCGGCGAGTTCCCGTTTCCAAGGTCGCTGCCGGCGAACGGCGGATCGCAGCCGGCGGCTACCAGATCTTCACGCGCTCCGCTTCGGGCCGGAACATCTTGTCGCCTTGTTTCACATCGAACGCCGCGGCGAACGCGGGCTGATTCGACACGACGATGTTCGAGCGGTATTCGCTCGGGCTGTGCGGATCGGTGAGCAGGCGGCGGCGCAGCTCGTCTTCGCGATACTTGCGCGCCCACACCTGCGCCCAGCCGATGAAGAAACGCTGATCGCCCGTGAACCCGTCGATGACGGGCGCTGCCTTGTCGCCGAGCGCGAGCTTGTAGGCGCGATAGGCCATTGCGACGCCCGCCACATCGGCGATGTTCTCGCCCATCGTCAGATCGCCGTTCACGTGCAGGCCGGGCAGCGGACTCGCAGCGTTGTATTGCGCGCCGAGCTTCTTCGTCCGGCGCGTGAACTCCGCGTCGTCCTGCTTCGCCCACCAGTCGTTGAGATTGCCGGCGCCGTCGTAGCGGCGGCCCTGGTCATCGAAGCCGTGGCTGATCTCGTGACCGATCACTGCGCCGATGCCGCCGTAATTGACCGCATCGTCGGCGGCGACGTCGAAGAACGGCGGCTGCAGGATTGCCGCGGGAAACACCACCTCGTTCGTCGGCGGGTTGTAGTACGCGTTCACCGTCTGCGGGGTCATGAACCATTCGGTGCGATCGATCGGCCCGCCGAGCTTCGCGATGTCGCGATCGAGCACGACGGCGACCGCGCGCTGCTCGTTGCCGATCAGGTCATCGCGCTTCACTTCGAGCTTCGACCAGTCGCGCCACTTTTCCGGATAGCCGATCTTCGTCGTGAACGCCGCGAGCTTGGCATGCGCCTTCTGTTTGGTTTCCGGCGTCATCCATTCGAGCTCATCGATGCCTTGGGCGAAGGCGCGCTTCAGATTGGCGACGAGCTCGTCCATGCGCTGCTTGGCCGCGGGACTGAAATGCCGTTCGACATAGACCTTGCCGACGAGATCGCCGATCGCCCGCTCGGCGGTGTCGACGCCGCGCTTCCACCGCGGCTTGAGCTCCTGCACGCCGGAGACGGTGCGATCCATGAAGTCGAAATGCAGCTGCACGAAGCGCTGCGGCAGATCCGGCGCATACGCATCGAGCATCTTGTAGCGGAAGTACACGCGCCAATCCTCGAGAGGCACCTCCCGCACGGCCTTGTCGAGCGCCTGGAAATAGCTCGGCTGAGTGACGTTCAGCGCCTGCACCTTGTCGAGCGGGGCGACCACGCCGATGAAGAACTCGCGCCAGTCGATCGACGGCGTCAGCTTCGCGAGCGCGTCGAGCTCGTAGCGGTTGTAGGTCTTCTCGGCATCACGGTTCTGAACGCGCGTCCAGTGCGCCTTCGCGAGCCGCGTTTCGAGCGCGACGATGCGCTTCGCGGCACCGTCGGCGTTCGGCGTATCGGCGGCGGCGAGCAGATCCTTGACGTAGGCGAGGTATTTGTCGCGCACTTCTTTCATGCGCTTGTCTTTTGAAAGGTAGTAATCGCGGTCGGGCATGCCCAAACCGCTTTGGAACACGGACGCGATGTACTCCGTCGATTTCTTTTCGTTGACCGCGATATAGAACGAGAACGGATGCGCGACGCCGAGCCGCTGCGCCTCGCCCATGTAGCGCGCGAGGTCCTGGCGCGAGGCGATCTGTTCGATGCGCGTCAGCTCGTCCTTGAGCGGCTCGAGGCCGCGCTTCTCGATCGTCGCCTCGTCCATGAAGCTTGCGTAGAAATCACCGATCTTCTGCTGGTCCGTCCCGGCGGCTGCATTCTGTCGCGCAGCCTCTTCGAGGATCGCATGCAGATCGCGCTCGGCAGCTTCCTGCAGGAGCGTGAACGCGCCGTAGTTCGAGCGGTCCGCCGGGATCTCCGTGACTTGCAGCCAATGGCCGTTCACGAATCGATAGAAGTCGTCCTGCGGCCGTACGGATTTGTCCAGATTGCCGAGGATCACGCCCGAGCGCGGCGCTGCCGGCGCCGTCGCGGGCGGTGACGCCGGCGCAGGCGATTCACTTTTCGCACAACCCGCGAGAACCGCGGCAGCAACGAGCGATGAGCAGCAAGCCTTCAATGACATACCCATGAATCCGTGAAGTGAGGACGCAAACTCTGGCCCAACTCGCGGCGTGCGTCTACGTCGAGACGTCGCCCCGGACATCGCGGGCGCGACAACGTTTGCGGCCCATGACAGACCTGTCCGGCCGACGTGAGTTCCGAGACTTCGGCGTCGCCGTTCGGCGGCAGCCTCGTCCGACGCAAGTCGGACTGCAGCCGATGCTTACGGCAGCGTTGCGAGGAATTGATCGAGCGCGTTCTGACAGAGCGGCTCATGCAGCAGCGGAGCATGGCCGCGGTTCGGCACGCTCAGGCGAATGAGATCGGGCTTCTCCCGCTGCATGCGTTCGAACACGCGCTCCGAGAGCAGATCCGAGAGCTCGCCTCGAATCGCGAGCGTCGGAATCGACCGCAGCGCCGCGTAGGCGTACCACATGGGCGGCATCACGCCAAACGGCAAGAGCCGCATGAGGTCGGCGATCTTCGGGTCGTAGTCGAGACGAATGCGCCGGTCGTCATCTTCGCGGAAGGAATTGCGCGCGAATTCGCGCCAGCGATCCTCGGCGAAATCGGGATACACGCCTTGAAACATCTCTTTGACGTGCGCGGTCGCCTCCGCCCAGCTCGCGGCGCTTTGCACCCTGCCGACGTAGCTCTGAATCCGCCGCGAGCCGAGCAGCTCGAGCTCAGGCCCAACGTCGTTCAGCACGGCGCCCGCGAGCTGCTGCGGCCGCAGGCTCGCCATGAGCATCGCCATCACGCCGCCGAGCGAGGTGCCGACGACGATCACGCGCTCGAGCCCGAGCTCGCGCAGCAGCGTGAACGTGTCATCGACATACATGCCGGGGTGGTAATTGAGCCAGTTGATGTCGTATTGCGAGCGGCCGCGGCCGCGCTGATCGGGACAGATCACGCGGCGCGCCGGCGCGAGGTGTGATGCGCTGCGCTCGAAGTCCTTGCTGTTGCGCGTCAGGCCCGGGAGATAGAGGACGGGCAGCTTGTTCGGATCGCCGGCATAGTCGCGGTAATAGAGCGCGAGCCCGTCGCGCGAGCGAAAGTACTTCTCGACAAACGTTGCCATGCTGCGAATCGTGAAACCCGGCCGGAGCTGCTATTCAGGGCGGGCCGTCACCCCCGGCGCGAGCCGGGATCGCAGCGCGCCAAACCCGAGCTCGCAAGACTAACCACAAATGAGGCGGTTCCTCTGAATTTTCTACGCGCAAAAAAAACCCCAGGCTTGCGGCCCGGGGCAGAGAAGCGGACTTTCTGAAGGGAAGTAAAGCCCGCTAGGGGATTCGAAACAGCGCCTAAATCAGTGCAGACGCGACCACTGCAGAACCTTGATGTCTTTGGACTCGCACTCGAAATTCTTCGCCAGCACCGAGGCAGCTTCCTTCAGGTCGCCGCGGGGAAGAATCCGGCTCACTTCGACCACGCCGCGAAACTCGCTCATGCCCTTGGGCGCGCGTTCTTGAAGGAGGAAGTGCGTGTAGTACTTGATGCTCATGGGACATAAATTTAGTGATAGGGACCTGTATGGACCGTGAAGAGACGCACAAAATCTCCGTGCTCCGGCGGTTTCAGGCGATGTCTTAGCCGGGTTTAGCAAACGGGATCACATCCGCATGAGTCGATATCGACCGCCTACGCCGAAGGGCTCGAAATTCATTACGCCGGAAGGCGCCGAGCGCTTGAAAAGCGAGCTCGATCATCTCTGGCGCGTGCTGCGCCCGCAGGTCACGCAAGCGGTGTCCGAAGCCGCGGCGCAGGGGGACCGCTCGGAAAACGCGGAATACATCTACGGCAAGAAACAGCTGCGTGAGATCGATCGGCGTGTCCGTTTCCTGCGACAACGATTGGACGGCATGACGATCGTCTCGCAGCCGCCCTCGGATCCGCGCCGGGTGTTTTTCGGCGCCTGGGTGACGCTCGAGGACGAGGCGGGCGAAGCAGCCGAATATCGCATCGTCGGGCCCGACGAATTCGATCCCGCGAAGGGCTACATCAGCATGGACGCGCCGCTCGGCCGTGCGCTGCTGCGCAAGGCGATCGACGATGAGGTGAAGGTCGAGCTGCCGGGCGGAACGAAGTCGTATGTGGTCGTTGCGGTGCGCTACGCCTCTCCGGAAGCGAGAGACGGGGCGTAGCGCGAGGGCTCACCTCTCCCGAAGGGAGAGGTCGCGCGAAGCGCGGGTGAGGGGGACGGCGCGCGAGCGCGCCTTCTCGATCCGACGCGCACTCCGTGCGCTTCCCCTCAGCCCAACCCTCTCCCTTCGGGAGAGTGAGCCCTCAGCCTGCTTCCTGCGGGAGAGGGTCAGAGGCCGAACAGTGAGAACAGCTTTCTGACCGAGCTGCCGGCACGATCGAGATCTCGTTGCCGCCGCTCGCGCATGCGCTCGTGCAGCTCCGTGCGCTTGTGCGCGAGCCACTGCTCGCGCTGCTCGTCCTGCTCCGCGCCCGGCCGCCGACGCTTCGCCGCTTGCTCGCGCAGCTTGCAGAAGGCGTTATACGCCTCGAGGTCGTGCTCCAGATCGCGGCTCACGAGCTCGATCATGATGCCGTGATCGAGCAGGCCGACGCCGCTTGCGGCCGCGGCGCTCGAGGGCGAGCTGAAGCACGCGAGCGCATTGAGCACTCGCTGCCGATCCTCTGCACGCGGCTGCCAGTCTGGATCCGTCGCCATCTCGACCATCGCGCGCAATCGCGTGAAGCGCTCGCGGACGAACTGGGCGACATGCGCCTGCTCGCCCTTCTCCAGCACTTCGCGCGCGGCGGCGATGATTACGTCGGCCGACTGCTCCCGCGCCAACGCCTGCGTCTGCTGCGCCACTTCTTCGAAGTGGCGCAGGTCTTCATCGCCGAGATTGAAGCTGACGCGAAGCGGCACTCAGACCAACACGTTCTTGAACTGCCACGGATCCGACGTATCGAGATCCTCGGGGAACAAGCGGCCGCGATCGGTCAACGGCGTCCAGTCGGTGTAGGCGCCGACGACGGGGCCGAGGTACGGCATGCAGATCTCGAGATTGCGGCGGAAGTCCATCTCATCCGGCTCGATGACGCCCGCGTTCGGGTTCTCGATCGCCCAGATCAAACCCGACAGCACGGCCACGCACACCTGCAGGCTCGTCGCAGTGTTGTAGGGCACGAGATCGCGGGCTTCCTGAATCGAGAGCTGCGAGCCGTACCAATACGCATTCTTCTTGTGGCCCGCGAGCAGCACGCCGAGCTCATCGATGCCCTCGATGATCTCCGAGTTCAGGATCCGCTTGCGCTCCTGCAGATGCCAGTTGCGGCCCGCGAATTCATGCACCGACAGCACCGCGTCGTCGCACGGGTGATAGGCGTAGTGCACCGTCGGGCGATAGGCGAGCTTGCCGCCCTCGCGATGCGACAGATAGTCGGAGATCGAGATCGATTCGCCGTGCGTGATCAAGAAGCCATGGAACGTGCCCGCCTTCGGCGTCCACGTGCGCACGCGCGTGCCGGCGCCCGGCTGCAGCAAATACGCGGCGTTCTTGCGCCCGAAATCGTGCAGACGGCCTTGCGGCGGCAGCGCTTTCTCATGCGTGCCCCAGCCGAGCTCGGCGGGCTGCGAGCCTTCGCTCACGAAGCCGTCGACCGACCAGGTGTTCACGAATTCGCCGGGACGCTTCGGCACGTTCGCGATCTGCGTGTCGCGCTCGGCGATGTGAATCACCTTGACGCCGAGCGTCGCCGCGAGCGCCGCCCACTGCTCACGGGAAGTGGGCACGCTCGTCTGCACGCCCGTGTCCGCCGCGATGTTCAGCAACGCCTGTTTGACGAAATGCGATACGAGGCCCGGGTTCGCGCCGTGCGTGATGACGGCCGTCGGTCCGTTCTTGTGCGTTTCGCGCAGGCCGAGCGCCTCTTCGCGCAGCGCGTAGTTCGTGCGGCGCGCCGGCGAGACGTTCGGATCGGTATAGCCGCCGGGCCACGGTTCGATGCACGTGTCGAGATACAGCGCACCGATTTCGTGCGCGAGCTTGATGAGCGCAACGCTCGAAACGTCGACCGACAGGTTCAACAGAAAATCGCCGCGCTTGAGCATGGGGCGCAGCACCTGCTCGAAATTCTCGCGCGTCAGCGGATGGTTGATGAATTTGACGCCGAGCTCGGTCGCCTCCTGATGGCCCGACTCTTCCGCCGTCACGATCGTGATGCGGTCCGGCGTAATCCCCACGTGTCGCAAGATGAGCGGCAACACTCCCTGTCCAATGCTGCCGAAGCCGATCATCACGATGCGGCCAGGGAACGTCACGTGCACGGGGTATTGAGTCATTTCGGACACTCACAGCGTGGAAAACGAGCTGCGGAGTGTACTTATTTTTGGCGGCGCGTCGAACCGCGAAGAGGGGCAAGTATTTCGTCGTCCCGACGAAAGTCGGGACCGCAAATTGGCAGCGTGCCGAGTGCGATCCCGACTTGCGTCGGGATGACGGATAACGGTGCCGAACGCGATCCCGACTTGCGTCGGGATGACGGATAACGATCCCGACTCGCGTCGGGATGGCGCGCTTCACGTCAGCGCGCCGGCCTTCGTCACTCCGCGGGCTTCTCTTTCCAATGCGGCGGCACCGTGCGCTCGTAGCCGGGCAGATCTTCGATGCGCTTCATCCACGTGGCGATCGCGGGAAAATTCGTTTCGAGCGGCAGCAAGCGCGCACGCAGCTCCTGCGCTTCGCGGCGGTCGAGCGCGCGCAGCAGCATCTTGATGCCGGGAAAGACGATGATGTCGGCGGCGGAGAAGCTTTCGCCGACGAGCCAATCCGATTGCGACAGGCGCTTGTCGATCGTGCGCGCCTCGCCCGCGACGATGTGCATCGCGCGCGCGACCTCGTCCATGCGCTCCTCCACGCCCTGGAACAGGATGGCGTAGATGATTTTCATGATCTGGTCTTCCACGTACGACTGGAACTCCGAGATCACGCGGGCAATCGTCCCCGCCGCTTCCGGCGTGCTGCCGAACAGCGGCCGCTCCGGGTACTTGCGATCGAGATAATGAAGAATGCCGAGCGATTCGAACACGACGTAATCGCCGTCCTTCAGGACGGGCACGCGCCCGCGCGGATTCATGGCGAGCAGCTCGGGCGACTTGTGCTCCTGCTTCGCGAACTGCACGAGATGCGACGCGTAGGGCAAGCCCTTGTATTCGAGCGCCAGCAGCGCGCGCCACGAATACGGACTGCCGCTGCCCCACCAGAGTTCGAGTGCCATGTTGATTCCTCGTGTCGTCGCCGCGCGGGATTGTATCGGAACACCTTGCGTGACGCGGCCCGACAAACGGACTAGCCTCGCGCTCCCATCGCTCGTGAGCCGCACGCCATGTACAAGACGCTGGTTTCGGTCGACACGCTCGCCGCTCATCTCGACGCGCCGAACTGGCTCGTCGTCGATTGCCGCTTCGATCTCGCGAATCCGTCCGCCGGCGAGCAGGCGTTCGCCCAGGCGCACATTCCGGGCGCGGTCTATGCGCATCTGGACCGCGATCTCGCCGCTCCCATCACGCCCACGACCGGCCGTCATCCGCTGCCCGAGCCCGATGCGTTCGCGGCGAAGCTGGGCGCGTGGGGCGTCGGTGCGGATACGCAAGTCGTCGCCTACGACAACGATGTCGGCATGTACGCCGCACGCCTGTGGTGGATGCTGCGCTGGCTCGGGCACGAAGCCGTCGCGGTGCTCGATGGCGGGTTCAAAGCATGGACGGCGGCGGGCATGAAAACCTCGGCAGAAATCGCGACACGCGCACCGCAAACATTTGTCGCGCGTCCGAACCGGAGTCTGTGGGCCGATGCGCGCGAAGTCGCCGAGCGTGCGCACGATCCGGCGTGGCGAGTGCTCGATGCGCGCGCTCCCGAGCGCTTCCGCGGCGAAGTCGAGCCCATCGATCCAGTCGCGGGGCACGTGCCCGGCGCGCGCAACCATCCGTTCGCCTGGAACGTCAGCGAAGGCCGCTTCGCACCCGCGGAGGAAATCCGGCGCCGCTTCGAGGCGTCTCAGGGCGGCGTCAGCGATGCACGCACGATTGCCATGTGCGGCTCCGGCGTGACCGCATGTCATCTGTTGCTGGCGATGGAAGTCGCGGGCAAACCGGGCGGCCGGTTGTATCCCGGCTCGTGGAGCGAATGGATTCGCGACCCGACGCGACCGATCGAGAAATGACGCCGCGATCCGCAATCCGCTCGTCACGACCTTTCTGATATCGTTCGCCGCCTCGTCACTCAAGAGACTGCGCGCGCCGTGGAGAACGGGTCCAAGAAGTTCACGCCGAACGGGCAATGGAGCATCGAGGACTCGCTCGATGTCTATCAGGTGCTCGCGTGGGGCAAGCCGTACTTCAACATCAATGCCGCAGGTCATGTCGTCGTGCGGCCCGACGGCTCGCCGGATCGCGAGATCGATCTGTACGAAGTCGTCGAGGGACTGCGCGCCCGCGATCTGACGACGCCCGTCGTCATCCGGTTTTCCGACATCCTCCATCACCGCCTGCAGCGCCTGCACAAGGCGTTCGCGAACGCGATGGCGGAAAACGACTACAAGGGCGAATACCGCGCCGTCTTTCCCATCAAGGTGAATCAGCAGCGCCTCGTCGTCGAAGAGGTGTATCGCTACGGCAAGGAATTCAATTTCGGCCTCGAGGCGGGCTCGAAGCCCGAGCTGCTCGCCGTCATGGCGCTCACCGAGGACGCGCCCGACCGCATGATCGTCTGCAACGGCTTCAAGGACGACAGCTACATCGAGGCCGTCATCCTCGCGACGAAGCTCGGACGCACGATCATCCCGGTGATCGAGAATTTCGAAGAGCTGAAGCTGGTGCTGAAACACGCCGAGAAGTACAGCGTGCGCCCGCGCATCGGCGTGCGCGTGAAGCTCGCGAGCGAGGGCGCCGGGCGCTGGCGCGATTCGGCGGGAGAGAAATCGAAGTTCGGCCTGTTCGTGAGCGAGATCCTCGATCTCGTGAGCGTGCTGAAGGAGCACGACATGCTCGACACGCTCGAGCTCGTGCACTGCCATCCGGGCAGTCAGCTGCAGGACATTCGCCGCGTGAAGGACGCGATCAACGAGCTCGCGCACGTCTACGCCGAGCTCAAGCTCATGGGTGCGGGGCTCAAATACATCGATGTCGGCGGGGGCCTCGGCGTCGACTACGACGGCAGCGGCACGAACTTCGAATCGTCGATGAACTACACGATGAACGAGTACGCGAGCGACGTCGTCTACCGCATCGCGAGCGTGTGCAATGCGCGCGAGATCGAGCATCCGACGATCGTGAGCGAGTCGGGCCGCGCGACCGCCGCGCATCACAGCGTGCTCGTATTCAATGCGCTCGGCTCATCGGCGCTCGACCAGTTCCGCGTCGCCGGCAGCGTCGAGCAGGACTATCGGGGCGATGAGGAGCTGCCCCAGCCCGTGCTCGATCTCTTCGAGGCGTATCGCAGCGTCTCGGAGCGCCGCCTCGTCGAGTGCTATCACGATGCGCTGCAGGCGCGCGAGCAGGCGCTGCAGATGTTCAATCTCGGCCTGCTCAGCCTCACGTTCCGCGGTCTCGCGGAACGCTTGTATTGGGCGACCTGCGCGAAGATCCGCGATCTCTGCCGCAAGCTCGATCGCATTCCGGAGGAGCTCGAAGGGCTCGAGCTCATCCTCTCCGATACCTACTTCTGCAATTTCTCGGTGTTCCAGTCGCTGCCCGACAGCTGGGCGATCGGCCAGCTGTTTCCGATCATGCCCATCCATCGGCTCGCCGAGAAACCGACGCGCAACGCAGTGCTCGCGGACATCACCTGCGATTCGGACGGCAAGATCGACCGCTTCGTCAGCCAGCGCGACGTGAAGCGCACGCTCGAGCTGCACGAGCTCAAAGCGGGCGAGGAGTACTACCTGGGCGTGTTCCTCGTCGGCGCCTATCAGGAGACCCTCGGCGATCTGCACAACCTGTTCGGCGACACGCATGTCGTGCACATCCGCCTGCACGACCAGGGCGGCTGGTGGATCGACGAGATCGTCAAAGGCGACACCGCAGGCGAAGTACTCCGCTACATGCAATACGACGTCGATCGCCTGTTCCCTCAGTTCGCGCGCGACTGCGAGCGTGCAGTGCGGGAAGGCCGCATGACGCTCGCCGAAAGCCAGGCCCTGCGGCGGTTCTACGAATGGGAATTGAACGGCTACACCTACCTCGAAGCCGATTGATTCGCAGGTCGCGAGCGCCCAAAGCCGTCCTGCAGCACAACCTTTGACGAATCCACGGTGTGCACCGCGAAATGCCTATTTTTTCTGCACTTGCAAAAAGCCGGCATAAATTCCGGAGCATTGCAAGGCCGAAATCGCTGACGTAGTATCGACCGCGGTCAGCTACTACGCACTCAACTTCCATCGGCGACCGCGTCAAGAACTCTTACCAAAATCGCCCGTCCGGGACCCCTCCTTCTCACGTTTCGGAATAGTTGATTGCAAGCGACCAAGCGCAGCTCGGCCTTTCCCGTTTCGGCGACTCGATTCGAGCCGTCGCGTCGGACTGGTTTTGCTGCATCTACTGTCTGGCCCTTTAGAGTGAAAAATCGATGACGACGATCTACGTTGGGAACTTGCCCTTCAGCGCCACTGAGGCAGATGTTCGTTCGCTATTCGAAAAGCACGGCACGGTGCAGTCCGTGAAGCTCGTGAACGATCGCGAAACCGGCCGCCCGCGCGGCTTCGGCTTCGTCGAGATGCCCACGAGCGACGCGCAGACGGCAATTCAGCACATGAACGGTTTTCAGATGGGCGGCCGCCCGCTGCGAGTGAATGAAGCTCGCGAGCGGGAAGCGCGCCCGCCGCGCCAGAACGGCGGCGGCGGCCGCTGGTAAGGCACGCTCGAGGTCCGCGCCACGGCGCGGACCTCCTCGATCTGCACAGACCGAGCGCGTGACGCGCGGCATCGCCGAGCGGCGATGCTCGCGCGACTGACCTCTTGTCCGTTATCTTCGCTTCCTTCCAGCGTGTCGGAGGGAGCGAATGAGGTTGTTGTTGCAGACGATGATGTGCGTAGGCGCGGCCCTGCTCGCCGGCTGCGCGACTCACCGTAACGACACCGTCCTCGACGCCAGGCTCGATCAGATCCTCGCCGGCGAGCACCGAACCGCCGAGCACCGGGCTCGCGATGCCTTCCGGCATCCGCGCGAGACGCTCCAATTTTTCGGGCTGCGCGACGACATGACGGTCGTCGAGATCTGGCCCGGCAACGGCTGGTACACGGAGATCCTCGCACCGCTGCTGCATGACCGCGGCACTCTGTACGCCGCGCAGATCGATCCGGCCGGCGGCGCTTACGCCAAGCAGACGGTCGATGCGTTTCGCGACAAGCTCAATGCCCGTCCGGATCTTTACGGCAAGGTGACCGTGACGACGTTGGCATCGCCACCGGCGAAAAGCGCCATCGCCCCGCCCGGCTCCGTGGACATGGTTCTGACCTTTCGCAACCTTCACAACTGGATGATGTTCGGCTGGCAGCGCGAAGCGCTGCAGGTGATGTTCACCGCTCTCAAGCCCGGCGGCGTGCTCGGCATCGTCGAGCATCGCGGCGATCCGAGCCGGCCGCAGGACCCGAAGGCCGCTTCCGGATACGTGAATGAAGCCTATGCGATCGAGCTGATCGAAAGCGTCGGCTTCAAGCTCGCCGGACGCTCCGAGATCAACGCGAATCCGCGCGACACGAAGAACTACCCGAAGGGCGTGTGGACGCTGCCGCCGAGCTATGCGGCCGGCGACACCAACCGCGCCCGCTACGAAGCGATCGGCGAGAGCGATCGGTTCACGCTCAAGTTCATCAAGCCCGTGAGCCCGGAATGATGCCCATGCGCTCGAGCTGGATTCGCACCGTCACCGCCTTGCTCGCGTGCAGCGCTGGCGCCGCGCTCGCGCAAGACGCATCGACGCAGCCGCCGGCACAGCCTGCCCCATCGACCCAGCCGCTCGACGCCTCGTCGCTGAAACCGAAGGGGCGCATCCGCCTGCTCGGCGCGGAAGTCCCGCCCGGCACGAGCAAGAAGCTCATGTGGACGGGCGGAACGGCGATGGAAGGCTTCGTCGCGCCCGTTCCCGTGTTCGTCCTGAACGGCAGCGGACCCGGCCCGGTGCTGTGCCTGACTGCGGCGGTGCATGGCGATGAGCTCAACGGCATCGAAGTCGTCCGGCGCGTGCTCGAGGATCTCGACGTCGAGATCCTGAACGGCGCCGTGATCGGCGTGCCGATCGTCAACATCCAGGGCTTTTATCGCGGCACGCGTTATCTGCCCGATCGCCGGGATTTGAATCGCTACTTCCCGGGCAATGCGAAGGGCAGCGCGGCGACGCGCATCGCGCATTCGTTCTTCACCGAAGTCGTGAAGCATTGTTCGGCGCTCGTGGACCTGCACACGGGCTCTCTGAACCGCACGAACCTGCCGCAGGTGCGCGCGGACCTGCGCAATCCGGCCGCGGCGCGCATGACGCAGGCATTCGGCGCAACGGTCGTGTTGCACAGCAAGGGCGAAGCCGGTTCGCTCCGCCGCGCCGCAAGCAAGGCGGGCATTCCATCCGTCACGTTCGAGATGGGCGAGCCGATGCGCGTGCAGCCGGAGCAGGTCGAGCACGGCGCGAAGGCGGTCGAGACGCTGTTGTATTCGCTCGGGATGACGAAGCAGCGCCGCTATTGGGGCGATCCCGAGCCCGTGTATTACGCATCGAAGTGGGTGCGCGTCGACAACGGCGGCATCTTGTTCTCGGACGTCGCGCTCGGCGAGCGCGTGAGTGAAGGCGAGCTGCTCGGCGTCGTCACGGATCCGATCTCGAGTCAGCAGTATCGAATCTATGCGCCCGTCACCGGCCGAGTACTCGGCATGGCGCTGAATCAGGTCGTGCTGCCGGGCTTCGCGGCCTATCGCATCGGGACCGAGACGAAGGCCAAACCTGGCCAGCTCGCGGCACCGGATGAGGACGACATCGAGGAAGCGGTCGACGCGGACGATATCGAAGACGACGCACCGTAAGTCCCCTCTCCCGCAGGGGAGCAAAGCGCGAAGCGCTCATGAAATCCCCTCTCCCGAAGGGAGAGGGTTAGGGTGAGGGAAGCGCGAAGCGCTCTTCGAAGCGCACCTGCGCGCGCTCCCCTCACCCCGGCCCTCTCCCTTCGGGAGAGGGGGAAGAGGCCCAGGCGCGGACCTGGGCGATGAGCGCGTCCGTCCCCGCAGGACTGACGACATCGCTGCGAAACTCGATGAGCTCGCCCGCGAGCGGCAGCGATCGCGCGGGGGATTCGCGCAGCTCGCGAATGATTTCGGCGGCGCTCGCCGCATCGACATGCCCTGGATGACGCTGTACCGCGCGCGCTTCGAACCGTCGCGCGAGCTCATCGGCATCCGCAGTGATGAACACCTGCAGCACGCGCAGCCCTGGCACTGCCGCGAGCGACGCGAAGTCGGCCTGCCGCTCGTGCCAGCGGAAGTTGCCTTCGAGAATGCAGCTCTGATTCGCCTGCGCGAGCTCCTTCGCAGTCGCGAACATGATCGCGTATGCGGCGGCGCTCAGTTTTTTCGAATGCGCGCGATCACTGAACCCAAGCTCCTCGAACAGCAGCTCCTTGAAGTCATCCTTCGCGAGCAGCGGACATCCGAGCGCATCGCGCAGCGCTCGCGCGAGCGTGGTCTTGCCGGCGGCGGGCGCGCCGCTGATCACGATGAGGTTCGGCATGCTGGAGGTATCGCGGACATGGGGCCGCGCAATGATATCGTCGCGCCCTCATCGCCACTCATCCCGAGCGCAAACACCTCATGAGCCTTCTTGCGGTCAAGCCGATTTATTCCGGGCGCGTCATCCAGGTGAACGTCGAACGCGTACAGCTGCCGAACTCGAGCATCGCCGATCTCGAGATCATCCATCATCCGGGCGGCGCGGCGGTCGTGGCGATCGATGCCGAGCAGAACGTCTGCCTCCTGCGCCAGTTTCGCCATGCCGCGAACGGCTATCTGTGGGAGCTGCCCGCCGGCAAGATCGACAACAAAGAGCCGCCGCTGCAAACCGCGCAACGCGAGCTCACGGAAGAAGCCGGCGCGCGTGCACAGCATTGGGAAAGCCTCGGCGATTACGTGAGCTCACCTGGCGTGTTCACCGAAGTCGTGCATCTGTTTCTTGCGACCGGGCTCACACACGGAGCGGCAGGCGCCGAGGAGCATGAAGTCATCGAGGTGCACTGGAAGCCATTGCGTGAAGCAGTGCGCATGGCGGTCGAAGGCGAGATTCGCGATGGCAAGTCGCTCGTCGGCATTTTTCGGGCAGCCGCGCGCTTCGAAGCGAGTTACGTCAAACCCAGCGCTGCGGCGCGATGAAGCTGTCGTGAACTTCAACACAGCGGTGAATGGCGCCGTCGGCTAACGTTGCACCCAAATTGTTTCTCCGCCGACGGGAGCAGAGTTGAGCGACGAGTTGAAAGATCAGCTGCGCAAACTGGGATTGCGGGTCCGTCCCCGCACCGTGGAGAAATCGCAGCAGGACAAGCCGGGAAAGATCGCGTTCGACGAGCGCGGCAATGCAGTCTACGAGTGGCACGACCAAGCGCTCACTGAGGAGAGCGAGGACGGCGAGCGCGCGCGCAACAAGGCGCTTCGCTACCACGGGCTTTCGCTCGTCGATGACGAGCCGCCGAAGGACGCGCCGATCCAGCAGAACCCGAAAGGCCTGCGGGTCGGCTACAACCCGTACGAAAGCGGGCTCCTGGAAAAGAAGGAGCGCAGAAAGAAGAAGGATTTGCGCGAGCTGTCGAAGTGGGTCGAGACGCGGCGCAAGCTCAAGGAGCGAAGCGAAGACTGACCCCCGTCGCTGTCGTCCCGACGCAAGTCGGGACCGCAGGTGGCACGGTGCCGGATGAGGGCGCGAGTTGAGTCGGAGAACGTTCGGTGCCGAATGAGGCCCCGACTTGCGTCGGGACGACGATCGCCTAACTACCGGCTTGCCGCCAGCAGCTTCTGCTGATGTGGGAATCGAAAGAACCGCCGCAGCTCCGACACCCACGCCTCCGGCCGCGACCGCCGCCGACGCAAGAACCGCTCATCCAGCTCGCGGCAGTAGCGCGCGGCGTGTCGATTGGCCTCTTCATATCGCCGCCGCACCGCCTGCTCCAGCTGCGGCATGAATCTCACCCGATCGAACATCGTCGCGTGCAGCGAGCGTGGGAATTCGCCGTCGCGCTGACGCGTCAGCAACGTCAGCGCGCTCGCGTACTTGTCGACCTCGGCCTGCAGCTCGAGCTCGAGCAGCGATACCTCGCGCCCGCGCGCGAGACTCCATAGCAGATAATGAAAGTGGCTCACGCCTTCCAAGGCGGTACAGAAGTCCTGCAGGTTTCCTGCATCGAGCGATTCCAGCGGATCCTGGCGCGCGAGCCGCTCGAGCACTTCGCGTTCGATGAACAGGCCGACGCGCACGCCCTCGCGGTCCTCGACGATGAAGACGTGCTCATCGCCCGCCTCGGGCGCCGCCGCGCCCAGCGTCGCCTCGAGCTGACGCCGATCGCAGATCAGGAATGCCTGCGGGTCGTGCTCGACATGGGCATCGTAGAGACACGCGAGCAAGCGCTGCATGCGTTGCAGGATCACACTGCCCGCCTCTGCGGTTGCGATGCTCGCGCGCGATTTCATTAGTGCGCCCGTGAGCGCGTCGTCACCGGCTCCACGCCGAGACGGCGCAGGATATTGAACGCCCGCGGGCTGCCGGTCTTCAGCCAGATCTCGTATTGCCGCAGGATGTCCTTGTCGCTGTGCTCGTAAGACATCTCTGCGACGTCGTTGAGCACGTCCACGAGGCGCTGAAACTTCTGCGCGAGCTCGAGGAACACGGCAGCGAAGGCCTGCCCGCGCATCGAGCTGCGCATCGATTCCGCGAGCGTGCCGTAGGCGCATCCGCCCATGGCGATGTGGTAATCGATGTCGACGAGCTTGCGGGCAAAGCTCTGTGCGAAGAATCCGGCGATGAACAGCGAGACATCGCCGAGGCGGCGCAGCGCCTGCTCGCGCAATTGAGGAGTCGGGGCTTCGGCCGCGGCGGCCAGCATATGAGCCAGAGGCTTGAGCCGCGTGCCTTCGGGCGTGTGCTCGTACAGCTCCTCGGAGCGGGCGAACATCGTGAGCACGTTGACTACATAGTGCTCGGTATGATCATCGACGGCGACTTGTTGCTTGCGCAACGCGGTTTGCACTGAATCGTGAAAGAACTCGCGCAGATTCGTCACTGCGACGAGCGATTTGGGACTTAGACCGTCCTCCATACAGGACACCTCCACTCACTAACGTCGGCTGCCGACGTCATACATAAAGACCCGCGGACGCACAAATGGGTTCCGGATCAGGAATCTGTGAATAGAGATGGCGCGATTTGCAAGCCGCGTCTGTGCGCGAGTCTGCAAATGCCGCACGCATGCGGCTTGCGGGCGGTGCTAGCAGTCGCAGTACGCGAGTGCTGCTTAAGACGGAAGATCGTGCGACCCTTCGTCGTCCCGACGAACGTCGGGACCGCATTCGGCACCGTCCCTGACTGAGATCCCGACTTGCGTCGGGATGACCTTCGTCGTCCCGACGAACGTCGGGACCGCATTCGGCACCGTCCCTGACTGAGATCCGACTTGCGTCGGAATGACGAAAACCACGCGCAAGAAAAAACCCCGCGGCACTTGCGCGCCGCGGGGTCTTCTTTCAGCTGCCTGGAAGCAGTGATCGCTTACCAGCGACCGCCGCCACCGCCGCCGCCGCCCGGACCGCGCGGGCCGCGGCCACCGCCGCCGCCACCCTGACGCTCCTGCGCTTCATTGACGCGCAGCGGACGACCACCCATTTCCTTGCCATTCAAGGACTGGATGGCGCGCTGTGCATCGGCGCGCGGCATTTCGACAAAGCCAAAGCCACGAGGACGACCCGTTTCGCGATCGTTAATCAGCGCGACGGACTCGACAGTGCCGTGCTGTTCGAACAGCTGGCGAACCTGAGTTTCGTCGGCCGAAAACGGCAGGTTACCCACATAGATTTTCGTCATAACAATACAGTCTCACTTCAGAAAAAAGCCTCGAGGGCGGGCGCGTATGAGGCGGGCCATCCACTGCGAGGCCTGGTATCACACAGGGCTCCGCCCCGCTTATCCGAAACTACGGCATCGCGGTGAGGTCCCAGGCCTACGTTCGCGGTCTCGTCGGATTTTTCAGAAGTTGGCCGGAAGAGAGGGTCGTCAATGACCCGGCTGGCCAAGCCAGAGAAAAAAGCAGGCAAGGGCAACGAACGCGCGCAATCTATCCCAAGGTCAAAACGAAGGCAAATTCTCGTAGGTCTTTGAATTCATAGGTTCGATCACTGCCCCAAAAACGACTTGCGCAGCCGACATAAGCCGGTTCTAGGCGGCGCCGACAGCCGATTCCGGCAGCGGCTCATCGATCGGTCAGCAGGACGAGCTCGGCGAGCGACGTGATCGAATGTGCTGCCGGCTCGAGATCGCTCGGCCAGTCCACGCCCGCGCGATTGATCCAGATCGGCAGCATGCCCGCACCCCGCGCACCGACGACGTCCATGATCGGATCGTCGCCGACGTAGGCAACCTCGCCAACTTCGATGCCGCTGCCTTCGATCGCCTTGAAGAAGATCCTGGGATCGGGCTTGAGCGCACCCACCTCGCGCGCGGCGACGCTGCGCTCGAAGAACTGCGCGATGCCGATGTGCGCCAGATCCGCGTTGCCGTTGCTCGCCGTAAAGAGCCGAAAGCGCTTGCGCAGCGTTTCGAGCGCGGGCAGCACGTCGTCGTACAACGTGACCTCGTTGCGCGCGCGAATGAAGACGTCGAAGGCCTCGTCGACGAGCGAGTCCGGATACGCGTGCTCCTGCGCGAGCTTGCGCAACGACTGCTTGCGCAACATCGTGAAGTCGTGCGCGAACTGCGGGAATTCGCGCGCGACCTCGGCGCGCGCCGCGCGCAACGCATCGAGCGTCAGGTTCGCGACCGTCCGCGGGTAGCGCGCTGCCAGGAAGTCATACATCTGGCGCTCCGCGCGCATGATCACCGGCCACACGTCCCACAGCGTGTCGTCGAGATCGAAGCAGATGGCTCGGATCGGGAGCATCAATGCGTGAGACGCGGCAATGAGCCGGGGGGCCGGCGAGCTGGCGAACGCACGGGAGATTTCACGCGCGACGCGCCGCGGCGAGGCCGCGCTCGATGTCCGCTTTCAGATCATCGATGTGCTCGAGCCCGACGGCGATTCGCAACAGGCCCTCCGTGATCCCCGCGCGCTCGCGCTCCTCCGCCGTGATTCGACAATGCGTCGTCGTCGCCGGATGCGTGATCGTCGTCTTCGCATCGCCCAGATTCGCGGTGATCGACATGAGCTCGATCGCATCGATGAACGCCCATGCGCCCTTGCGCTCATTGTCGACCTCGAACGCGACGATGCCGCCGTGGCCGGTTTGCTGGCGCGATGCGAGGGCATGCCCGGGATGCGACTCGAGCCCGCCGTAATGCACCTTGCGAACGCCCGGCTGCTGCTCGAGCCAGCGCGCGATCGTGAGCGCCGCGTCGGAGTGCGCGCGCATCCGCAGCTCGAGCGTTTCGAGGCCCTTCAGGAACACCCACGCATTGAACGGGCTCATGCTCGGGCCAGCCGTGCGCATGAAGCCGAACACGTCCTTGCCGACGTGCTGCTCGTTGCCGACGACTGCGCCGCCGACGCAGCGGCCCTGGCCGTCGAGATATTTCGTCGCCGAGTGAATGACGATGTCCGCGCCGAGCGCGAGCGGCTTTTGCAGCGCCGGCGTACAGAAGCAGTTGTCGACGGCGAGCAGCACGCCGCGCGCATGGGCGATGTCCGCGATCGCGCGAATGTCCGCGATGACGGAGAGCGGATTCGACGGCGTCTCGAGCAGGAACAGGCGCGTGTTCGGCTTGATCGCGCGCTGCCAGGCGTCGTTGTCGTTCGGCCGCACATAGGAGACTTCGACGCCGAACTTGACCATGTAGCGATTCAACAGCGCGATCGTCGAGCCGAAGACGCTGTCGGAACAAACGATGTGATCGCCGGATTTCAAGAGCGCCATGCAGGTTGCGAGGATTGCGGCCATTCCCGAGCTCGTGCCGACGCACGAGGTGCCGCCCTCCATCGCTGCGAGGCGCTCTTCGAAATAGCGCACGGTCGGATTCGTGAAGCGCGAGTAGATGTTGCCTTTCTCGGTTTCGTTGAAGCGGGCCGCGGCTTCCGCCGCGCTCCCGAACACGAAGCTCGAGGTCGGAAAGATCGCTTCGGCATGCTCGCCTTCATGAGTGCGAACCTGACCGGCGCGGATCGCGAGGGTCGACAAGTGATAGTCGGACATGGGCGTGACTTTAGCGGTAGCGAGCGGGCGCACAGTGTAAGAAAACCGGAAGCCGATAGGCGATAGCGGATGGGCGAGAATACAATCGACCGCCCCACCTCAATGGACACGCGCATGCGCTGGGCTTCTGCGATCGACACCGATGTGGCTCTGGGTCCCGCGATCGAACGCGCCGCGGAGAAGATCTTCACGGATCTCGGGCGCCAGGAGCCCGATCTCCTGATCGTCTTCGTGAGCCAGGAGCACAGCGTGCGCTTCGATGCGGTGTCGGAATTGCTTCACCGCGAGTTCGAGAACACGTTCCTGTTCGGGTGCTGCGGCGCCGCCGTGATCGGCGGCGGGCGGGAGATCGAGGATCAGGCGGCGGTTTCACTGACCGGTGCCATCCTGCCAGGCGTCAAATTCCGCGGCCTGCATCTCGACGCCGCCCAGGTGCCGCCGGTGTTCGCTGAACCCAGAGTATGGGAAGACACGCTGCACCTGACGGCGAATCAACAGCCCGCCTTCCTGATCCTTGCCGATCCCTTCAGCTTCGAGACGGAAGTCTTCGTACGCGGCCTCGATCGCACCTATCCGAGCGCGGTCAAGATCGGCGGGCTCGCGAGCGGCGCGCGCCAGGTCGGTGGCACGGCCCTTTATCTCGGCAAGCAAGTCCACCACTCCGGCGCGATCACGCTCGCGCTCACTGGCAACATCGAAGTGGACGCGGTCGTCGCGCAAGGCTGCCGGCCAATCGGCGATCCCATGTTCATCACGAACGCCCACGAGAATCTGATCCGCGAGATCGACGGCCATGCGCCGCGCGACGTGCTTGCGGATCTGTTCGAGCGCTTGACGCCGGCCGATCGCGATCTGTTCAGTCAGTCGCTGTTTCTCGGCCTAGCCATGCGCAAGGACGCGAGCGAATACGTGCCCGGCGACTTTCTGATCCGCAACATTCTCGGCATGGACCCGCAGTCCGGCGCGCTGTGGGTCAATGCGCACATTCCGTCGAAGAGCGTCGTGCAATTTCATTTGCGGGATGCAACGACATCGGCGCTCGACCTGGAGCGCGCGCTCATGAGCTATCGCGCGTCCGCGCATTTCTCGCCGGCGGGCGGCGCGCTGCTGTTTTCCTGCGCCGGCCGCGGCATCGGCCTCTACGGCCAAGCCGATCACGACAGCAACGCCTTCCGGCGTCTGATTGCCGACGTGCCGCTAGGAGGCTTTTTCTGCAACGGCGAGATCGGCCCGGTGCAGAACTCCACTTACCTGCACGGGTATACAAGCTCGTTCGCGGTCTTTCGCGAGCGCAAATGACCACGGAGTCTTCCTTGGTCATCCCGGCGAAAGTGACCAAGGAGTCTTCCTTGGTCATCCCGGCGAAAGCCGGGACCGCCATCCGCACATAAACCAAACATCGCATCGCCGCCGTGCCCGTCCCATGAACCCCGATGCGCTGTCGGGTTACGATAGCGCGTCGTTACGATCCTCATTCGTTCGGAGTCCGCTGCCGATGCACCGACTGCCCCGCTTCGCCGCCCTCGCCCCGCTGCTCGCCCTGCCCCTGCTTGCCACGCCTGCCCACGCACAGCAAAAGCATCCGTTCACGGTTCAGGAGTTGGTGCGCCTGAAGCGCATCTCCGAGCCGACGCTCGCGCCTGACGGCCGAACCGTCGTGTTCACGCTGCGCGAAACCGACATGGAAGCGAATCGCGGCCGAACGGATCTGTGGGCGCTCGACATCGCGACGAAGGGCGCGCTGCCGCGCCGCCTTACGAGCCACCCCGCCAACGATGGCAGCGCGCAATGGTCCGCGGACGGCCGCTACATTTATTTTCTTTCGACCCGCAGCGGCTCGAGCCAGGTGTGGCGCCTCGGCTTGAACGGCGGCGAGGCCGAGCAGGTGACGAGCCTGCCGCTCGACGTCGGCACCTTCAAGCTCGCACCGAACGACGCGAAGCTTGCGATCACCGTCGAAGTGTTTCCTGATTGCGCTGATTTCGCCTGCACGAAGACGCGCCTGGACGCGAAAGAGAAATCGAAGTCCACCGGCATGACGTTCGACCGCCTGTTCATCCGCCATTGGGACGCCTGGGCCGATGGACGAGTCTCCAAACTATTCCTCTACGCATTGAAGGACGGGCGCACCGAAGGCGAGCCGATCGCGTTGAGCGCGACGCTCGATGCGGACATTCCCTCGAAGCCGTTCGGTGATGCGAGCGACTACACGTTCTCGCCGGACAGCTCGAAGGTCGTGTTCTCGACCAAGCTGAAAGGCAGCCAGGAAGCCTGGTCGACGAATTTCGATCTCTACGAGGTTTCCAGCGAGGGCGGCGAGCCGCGCAATCTCACGCCGGACAATCCCGCCTGGGACGCGCAGCCGATCTATTCACCAGACGGCTCGCTGCTCGCATGGCGCGCGATGACGCGCCCCGGCTTCGAAGCCGATCGCTTCCACATCGTCGTGCTCGATACGAAGACCGGTCAACGGCGCGCGCTGACGGAAGCATGGGATCGCTCCGTGGACACGATCGCCTTCGCAAAGGACGGCAAGACGCTGTACGCGACGGCGGATCAGTTCGGCCAGCATCCGCTCTGGGCCATCGATGTGAAAACGGGCAAGCCGACGATGCTGTCCGGCCCCGGTCATGTGGATGCGTTCAGCGTCGGCGAGCGCGAGATCGTGTTCGGCCTCGCGTCGCTCAAATCGCCGACCGAGCTGTACGCGCTCACGCTGCGCGGCGGGGAATTGCGCGAGCTGCCGCGAGTGAACGGCGATGTGCTCGCGGGCCTGCAGCTCGGCGAGCCCGAGCAGTTCACGTTCGCCGGCGCGAACGGTGAGACCGTGTATGCGTATGTCGTGAAGCCGGCGAGCTTCGTGTCGAATCGCAAGTATCCGATCGCGTTCATCGTGCACGGCGGTCCGCAGGTGTCGTTCGGCAACGCCTGGAGCTATCGCTGGAATCCGCAAACGTACGCGGGCGCAGGCTATGCATCGGTGTTCGTGGATTTCCACGGCTCACCGGGCTACGGCCAGGCATTCACCGATTCGATCAGCGGCGACTGGGGCGGCAAGCCGCTCGAGGATCTGCAGAAGGGCCTCGCGGCCGCGCTCGAAAAATATCCCTGGCTCGATGCGAGCCGCGCCTGTGCGCTCGGCGCATCCTACGGCGGCTACATGATCAATTGGATCGCCGGGAACTGGGCCGAGCCGTTCAAATGCCTCGTCACGCACGACGGCATCTTCGACAGCCGCGCGATGGCCTACACGACCGAAGAGCTGTGGTTCGATGAATGGGAACACCACGGCGCGCCGTTCGACGTGCCGGAGAATTTCGAGAAGCACAACCCCGTCAATCACGTCGCGAGCTGGCAGAAGCCGATGCTCATCATCCACGGCCAGCAGGATTTTCGCGTACCGTACGCGCAAGGCATCGGCGCGTTCACGGCCCTGCAGCGCCGCGGCATTCCGAGCCGCTTGCTGATATTTCCGGACGAGAATCACTGGGTGCTGAAGCCTGCGAACAGCATTCAATGGCACGAGGAAGTGCTCGGCTGGCTCGCGAAGTGGACCGCGCAATCCGAGTGAGGCGGCGCAGCGCTTGACCCCGCTCTGCGCAAGGAAGGGAACGGTCCGCTCATGACGACGCCGCTGGATCCCGCCGATCTCACCCGACGCGCAGACGAGATCGACAGCGAATTGCGCGACATCATCGCCCGCCGCCAGGCGGGCGATGAACAGCCGACGGCGCTCGCGATCAAAGCGGCATTCATCAAGCTCTTCGGCGACCGCCATAGCCTGCGCGAGCGGGCGCAGTTCTTCGTGTTCGTCGCGCCCCGCATGCGCCGCATCACGATCGACGTGGGACGCACCGGACATGCAAGCGGCACGGTGAACCTGAGCGCCATCGATCTCGAGCAATGGCTCGCGCGCCTGGAAGGCTTCGATCCGGAGTGCGCCCGGATGATCGATCTGCGTTATTTCGTCGGCTTGAGCACGCGCGAAACCGCCGTCATCCTCGGGCTCGCGCCGCAAGTCGTCATCCGCGACCTGCGCTTTGCCAAGGCGTGGCTCAAGGCGCGCGTGCGCTGGGGCAGCATCACGCCGATCTGACGATCAGGTTTCGTCAATGCGCCACGCCGCCTCGTAATTGCAGCCGAGGCGGATGATCTGTTCGAGCAGCGCGGAATAGTCGATGCCGACGGCTTGCGCGGATTCCGCGAAGTCTTCCTTCTGGCTGATGTTCGGATTCGCATTCGCTTCCAGCACGAACACGCTGCCGTCCGGACGCATGCGAAAGTCCATGCGCGCATAGCCGCTCAAGTAGAGCGCGCGGTAGATGCGCTTCGAGAGCTTGTCGAGATACGCGCCCGCGCCCTCGGGCAGGTTCGCCGCGGCGGCCGTGCGAATGCCGTGCTTCTTTTGATAGCGGCGGTCCCATTTCACTTTGCGAGTCGCGATGCCGGCCATGACGTCCGGCAGCGTGCCGAAATCCATCTCCCACACCGGGAACGTGCGCAGGCGGTCATTGCCCATGACGCCGACGTACAGCTCGCGGCCTTCGATGTATTCCTCGACGAGCGCATCCGAGCTCGTCTGTTCGTGAATGAACTCGATGCGCTC
>Ga0164243_10003773_pt1 | contig 24112 bp, 24 predicted proteins | sample OricompcompostOP_FD_108781 | JGI IMG/M metagenome (GOLD analysis project Ga0164243, IMG submission 108781) | Organic Plus compost microbial communities from Emeryville, California, USA - Original compost - Organic plus compost (OP) | ecosystem: Engineered > Solid waste > Mixed feedstock >...
GCGCGCATCAGCCCGCCTCTCCTTCGAAAGTTCCCAGTACCGCCTTGACCTCGAGGTACTCCTCGAGACCGAAGGCGCCCAGCTCGCGCCCCAGTCCGGAGGCCTTGTAGCCGCCGAATGGCGCCACCGGCGGATGCGGCGAGCGGACCCCGTTGACCCGCACCTGTCCGGCGCGGATGCCCCGCACCAGCCGGGCGGTCTGGGCCGGATCGGCCGACCACAGCTCGGCTGACAGTCCGTAGGGGGTGTCGTTGGCGATCCGGATCGCGTCGGCCTCGCCCTGGTGGCCGAGGATCACCAGCACCGGGCCGAAGATCTCCTCCTGCACCACCGGGTCGGTCTCGGCGACGTCAGTGATGACCGCCGGTTCCACGAAGAAGCCGGTGGGACGGTCGGCGCGACGCCCACCGGCGACCGTCGCGCCGCGTTCCCGGGCACCGTCCACATAGCGAAGGACCTTGTCGCGCTGCACATCTGAGGCCAGCGGACCCATGGTGGTCTGCGCCTGCAGGGGATCGCCCAGCCGGTACTCGGCTGCGGCGGCGGAGGCGATCTGCATCGCTGCGGCCCGCTGCTCGGCCGGCACGATCAGCCGGGTGGGGGCGTTGCACTTCTGTCCGGCGTTGGTGAAGCAGTTGCGCACCGTGGTGCGGACGGCGGCCTCCAGGTCGGCATCGGCCATCACCACCGCCGGCGACTTGCCGCCGAGTTCCAGGGTCGCCCGGACCACCCGGTCGCCGGCCACCGCGCCGATGTGCCGGCCGACGGCCAGCGAGCCGGTGAACGAGACCAGGTCGTAGGCCTGGCTCTGAACCAGCTTCTCGCCGGTGGTCGAGCCGCGGCCGGTGACCAGGTTGACCACCCCGGCCGGGATTGCGACCTGGTCGCAGAGCGCGGCCAGGAACAGGGCGTTGAGCGGCGTGAGTTCGGCCGGCTTGAGCACGATGGTGCAGCCGGCGGCCAGGGCCGGGGCCAGCTTGGCGACCAGCTGGTGCACCGGGAAGTTCCACGGGGTGATGCCCAGCACCACCCCGACCGGCTCGCGCAGCACGGTGCTGCCGGACTCGTCCTGATACTCCCAGTCCAGATCGCGCGCCGCCTGTGCGGTGCTGCGCAGCACCGCCTCGGGCAGCGCGGCCTGAACGCCGCGGGACTCGGCCAGCGGCATCCCGATCTCCGAGGTGGCCAGCACGGCGAGCTGCTGGCCCTGGTCGCGCAGCGCATCGGCCAGCGCGTCCAGGTAGGCGGTGCGTTCGCTCACCGGCAGCGCGCTCCACTCCGGCAGCGCCTGGCGGGCCGCGGCGAAGGCGGCGGCGATGTCGCTGTCGTCGGCGTCGACGATGGAGCCGATCACCTCCTCGGTGGCCGGGTTGAGCACCGGGATCAGTTCCCGACCGGCCGGGGTGAGCCACTGCCCGCCGATGTAGAGCGAGTTCATCCGGACCGCGTCGGTGGCGGCCGCAGCCGCTTGCATGGTCGTCGTCATCGCGGTCACCCGACCCGATGCAGACGGACCGGCAGGTGGCTCCAGCCGCGGAAGATGTTGTGGTTCACCCGAACCGGCTCACCGGTCACCTCGAAGCGCAGGCCACGGCGCAGCACCTCGGCGAAGAACGACCGGATCTCGGCCCGGGCCAGATGCGCCCCGAGGCAGAAGTGGATGCCCCAGCCGAAGGTGAGGTGCTCGTTGGGCGAGCGGGTGATGTCGAACTCATGCGGGTTCTCGAAGACCTCGGGGTCGCGGTTGGCCGCGGAGAACCACAGCACCACCTTGTCGCCGGCGGCGATCTGCTTGTCGCCGATGGTCAGCGGCTCCAGCGCGGTGCGGCGCATCGCGGCCACCGGGGTCACCCAGCGCAGCATCTCCTCGATCGCCACGCGCAGCCCGGCCGGCTCGTCGATCAGCTCCTGCCAGGCCTCGGGATGACGATCGAACAGCAGGGTGCCACCGGAGACCGCCTGCCGGGCGGTCTCGTTGCCGGCCGCGACCAGCACGATGTAATAGGCGGCCAGCTCGTCCCAGGTGAGCGGGCGGCCGTTGATCTCGGCGTTGGCCAGCACGCTGACCAGGTCTTCGGTGGGCTCGCGGCGACGCTGCTCGGTGAGGTCGGCGAAGTAGGTCATCACCTCTTCGCGGACCGCGGCGAGCTCTTCGGCATCCACCTGCTCGCTCGGGTCGGAGCTGGTCAGCCGATTGGTCCAGTCCACCAGCTTGGGTCCGTCGACGGCCGGCACACCCATCACCCGGGAGAGCACCAGCATCGGCAGCCGTGCCGAGATCAGCGGCACCATGTCGAACTCGCCGTCCTGCGCCTCGGCTTCGTCGAGCAGCATGTTGACCGCCTCATCGATGGCGTCCTGCCACTGCTTGATCTTGACCGCGCGCAGATGCGGCAGGGTGATCTTGCGGAGTTCGGCGTGCTCGGGATCGTCCATGTTGTGCAGACTCGCCAGCTTGCCCTCGACCTTGCGGTCGACGATCTGCGTGCCGTCCGCGGAGGACAGCCGTTCGTTGTCGTAAGCCGCCGCCTTCACGTCCTCATAGCGGGTCAGCGCCCAGAATCCGGGCCCCCGTTCCGAGGGGGGATTCCAGTGCACCGGGTCGGTGACCCGGATCTCGTCGAAGACCGGCATCTCCCGGTCCTCTTGGAAGATCGTCAGGTCCATCAGGTCGGGGGCCGCATTAGCAGTTGTCACGGTCATCACTTCCAGCCATTTCTGTTAGCTACTTCTCAACAAGCTACGACTAGTGATATGTTTCTGTCAACCATTTTAAAAGGTACGACCAAGGAGGTCTTGATGACCACCGTTTCGCCGAAATCCACCACCACCACCAGCGCGTCGCCAGCGGGTGTCACCGGTCTCGATTCGGCCGTGTTCCACTTCGACCACCCGCACGATCTGCCACACGAAGATCTCGTCGCCCTCCTGGGCGGCAAAGGCGCAGGTCTGGCGGAGATGAGCACCGGACTAGGTATCAACGTGCCGCCCGGTTTCACCGTTTCGGTGCCGGTCTGCCGCGCCTATCTCGAACATGGCCGACCGGCGGGCCTCACCGAGACCTTGGCCCGGTTCGTCGGCGAACTGGGCGAACGCATGGGCCGCAATCTCGGCGATCCGGCCGACCCGTTGCTGGTGGCGGTACGCAGCGGCGCCCCGGTCTCGATGCCGGGCATGCTCGACACCGTCCTCAATCTCGGCCTCAACGACGAGACCGTCGAGGGCCTGGCTGCGGTCTCGGGCAGCGCGGACTTCGCCTGGGACAGCTACCGGCGTTTCGTGACCATGTACGCGGTCACCGTGATGGGTGTCGACGGCGGCGAGCTGGCCGCCGCGGCGGTCCAGAACGGCGGCGGCATCGAGGAACACGTCCGCGACCTCAAGCGCGCGGTCGAGCAGCTGGCCGGGCGCCCGGTCCCGACCGACCCCTTCGAGCAGCTGACCGAGGCGGTCGAGGCGGTCTTCAAGTCGTGGCACAGCCCGCGCGCCCAGACCTACCGGGAACGGGAGAACATCGACCCGGCGCTGGGCACCGCGGTCACCGTGCAGGCGATGGTCTTCGGCAACCGCGGCGAGCTGTCGGGCACCGGCGTGGTGTTCACCCGCAATCCCTCCACCGGCGCCGACGAGCTCTACGGCGACTATCTGCCGATGGCGCAGGGTGAGGACGTGGTGGCCGGCACGGCCAAGACGCTGTGCATCAGCAAGCTGGCCGAACTGCATCCGGAGATCTACGCCGAGCTACGGGAGACGTTGCGACGCTTGGAGATCCGTTTCCGCGACATGTGCGACGTCGAGTTCACGATCGAGGAGGGCCGGCTCTGGCTGCTGCAGACCCGGCCGGGCAAGCGCGGAGCCGCCGCCGCGGTGCGCATCGCGGCGGCTCTGGCCCAGGACCCCGAGATCTCGCTGACTCCGGCGGAGATCGCCGAACGGGTACCGGAGGGTCTCCGCGAGCGGGCCCGCGCCGAGGCGCTGGCCCACGTGGCCGACGAGACCGGCATGCCACCGGTGGTGACCAAGGCACTCGGCGCCTCCCCCGGACGTGCGGTCGGACGCGCGGTGCTGACCACCGACGCCGCCGCCGAAGCCGAGGACGACGTGATCCTAGTGCGCCCGGAGACCAGTCCCGAGGACGTGGCCGGCATGGCCGCCTCGGTCGGCCTGCTCACCACCAACGGCGGCCTGGTCAGCCACGCCGCCGTGGTGGCCCGCGGCTGGGGCATCCCCGCAGTGGTCGGGGCACACGACCTACGCTTCGACTCCCACGGCCTGATTAGCACCGACGGGACGCGAATTCGAGCCGGCGACCTGATCACGATCGACGGCAGCACCGGCTGTGTGTGGCTGGGTGCCGTGACCCCTCCCCCGGCGGACGTGGTGAACCGCGCCGTCGAACACGACCTTCCCGAGCTCTTGCTGATCGAGCGACTTCTCGAAGAGCACGCAAAGAATGGAGAGAACTGATGCGAATTTCGGTCGACATGGACAAGTGCACCGCGCTGGGCAATTGCGAGGCGATGGCTCCGGACTTTTTCGAGGTCGGTGACGACGGTGAGCTGGAACTGCTGCGGTCGGACGTCGGCGCCGACGAACTGGCCGAGGTGAAGCAGGCCATCGCGTCCTGCCCCACCGCCGCGCTGAAACTGATCGACGGCTGAGCATGGACAGGAACCGAATGGACAGGAACCGAATGGACGTCAACAGAACAGGCGTTGACCGAGTGGTGATAGCCGGCGCGTCCCTGGCCGGCATGAAGGCGGCGCAGGCCGCCCGCGCCGCCGGCTACGCCGGTCGGATCACGATGATCGGCGACGAGAAGCTCGCCCCCTACGACCGGCCGCCGCTGTCCAAGGAGTTCCTCACCGACCCCGGCTCGGGACAGCCGCCACATTTCGACGGTGCGCTGAGCCTGGCCACCGACCTGGATCTGGAACTACTGCTCGGCGAACCCGCGACCGGGGTGGACACCACGATGCAGCGCGTGACCGTCGGCGAGCGCGAGATCGCCTACGACGCATTGGTCGTGGCCACCGGGGCGGTGCCCCGGCGGTTGCCGACCACCCTGACCGGGGTGACCACCCTACGCACCGCCGACGACGCCCGGCAGGTGGCGGCCGGTCTACGCCGTGGCGCCCGGATCGTCGTCGTCGGCGGCGGATTCATCGGCTCGGAAGTGGCCTCGGCCGCCCGTGCCCACGGACTGCCGGTGACGATCGTCGAAGCCGCACCGGTACCGCTGGTACGTGCCGTCGGCGCGGTCGCCGGCGAGTGGCTCGGCGAGCTGCACGGGCGTCACGGCACCGAACTGATCCGCGGTGTGGGTGTGGAATCGCTTGACGGCGACGGTCATGTCCGGGAGGTACGCCTGACCGACGGCCGGATACTCCCGGCCGACCTCGTGGTGGTGGGCATCGGCGCCGACCCGGCCACCGGTTGGCTGGCCGACTCCGGGCTCAACGTGTCCGACGGCGTGGCCTGCGATGCGACGTTGCACGCCGGCCACAATGTGTGGGCGGCCGGCGACGTGGCCCGATGGTGGAGTCAGGATTTCGATCGTTCACTGCGCATCGAACACTGGACCAACGCCGCCGAGCAGGGGACACTCGCGATGCGCAACCTGCTCGGCGGATCAGATGCGTTGGCGTACCGGCACATTCCCTACTTCTGGTCGGACTGGTATGGCTCCCGGATTCAGCTGGTGGGCCTGGCCAGTGGCGAGCCTGAGATCGTCACCGGCGCCCCCGACGGCGACAAGTTCGTCGCCCTGTTCCGCGAGGGCGAGCGGCTGATCGGCGCGCTGGCGCTCAACCGGCGCTCGGACATCATGAAGTACCGCGCGCTGATCGCCCGTGGGGGTTCGTGGGCCGACGGGCTGGCCCTGGCCGAGCAACGTAACCGGCGGACGGTCGCGGCGTGAGCGGCTTCGGTGAGCTGACCCGGTTTCAGATCGACCACGCCCCGGCCGACCTCGACGATCTGCGCCGACGGATCGTCGGGGCCCGCTGGCCGGAACCGGCCACCGACGCATCGCAGGGGATCTCGGTCGAGTTCCTCCGCGAGGTGACCGACTACTGGGCGGACTCCTACGACTGGTGGGCCACGCAGCAACGGCTCAACGCGCTGCCGCAGTACACCGCGGTGATCGACGGGCTGCGCATCCACTTCGTGCACGTGCGCTCGTCCCGGCCGGATGCGACCGCGATGATCCTGACCCACGGCTGGCCGGGATCGTTCGTCGAGTTCGAGCAGGTGATCGGTCCGCTCACCGAGCCACCGCCCGGGCAGCGGGCCTTTCACGTGGTGATCCCGTCGCTGCCGGGCTACGGCTATTCGGCCAAGCCCACCGCACCTGGGTGGAACTTCGAGCGGACCGCGCAGGCCTGGGGCGAGCTGATGCGCGGTCTGGGCTACTCCGAATACGTTGCGCAGGGCGGCGATTGGGGCGCGCTGGTGACCAGCGCGATGGCGCAGGCGCAGGTGGCCGGGCTGCAGGCGATCCATCTGAATCTGCCGCTGGTGTTCCCCGAGGAGCCGCCGGCCGAGCCGACCGCAGCCGAGCAGCGGGCGATGACCGCCGCAGCCGAGTACTCGGCGAAGGGCACCGGCTACTACGCGATCCAGGCGACCCGGCCGCAGACAGTCGGCTACGGCCTGGCCGACTCCCCGGTCGGGCAGGCCGCCTGGATTCTGGACAAGGTGCTGGAGTGGACCGATCATCGCGGCGACCCGTGGGGCTACCTGGACCGCGACCGGGTGCTCGACATCGTCACGATCTATTGGCTGACCAACTCCGCGGCGTCGTCGGCGCGCTACTACTGGGAGAACGCCCGCGGGCGTGGCTTCCGCGGACCGGTGCTCGACCTGCCGGTGGGCGTCTCGGTGTTCCCCAAGGAGCTCTACACCCCGCCGCGGGAGTGGGCAGCGGCCTACTACCGCAACCTGATCCACTGGGGTGAGCCCGAGCGCGGCGGCCACTTCGCCGCGCTCGAGCAGCCGGAGCTCTTCGTCACCGAACTCCGCACCGCCTTCGCCTGACCCCCTCCCTCCGCAAACCCCCCCACTTTTGAGAGAACCCACCGCCTGATCGACCCCATTCAGGCTGAGGGTTTCAAGAAAAGTGGGGGGTTTGCATTGTCCGGGATCGCGGGACCCAGCCGGGACTCACCCTGTCGGGGTAGGCGGGGTGACCCATCGGGGTGAACTTTTCGGGCTGACCAATCAAACCGTTGACCAAATCGAGCGTAGCGCCCACGCTGGACAGTGACGCCGTTCACACGAACATCACGGCGGCGCCTGCCTCACGGCAGCGCCATCGATCAGCAAGGAGCACCATGTCGGCCATCGACTACCGCAAGTTCTACATCGACGGAGCCTGGCAGGAACCGGCCTCCTCGGCGACCGTCACGGTCACCTCCCCCACCACCGAACAGCCGATCGGCTCGGTGCCTGCCGCGACCACCGAAGACATCGACCGCGCCGTGGCCGCCGCCCGGCGCGCCTTCGACGAGCCGAACGGCTGGGGCGAGTGGGAGCCGGCTCAGCGCCACGAGGTGCTCGGGCGCTTCGCCGCCGAGCTCGACGCCCGCGCCGCCGAGACCGCACGCCGGGTCTCGATGCAGAACGGCATGCCGATCTGGCTGGCCGAGAACTTCGAGGGCGGCTTCCCCTCGGTCCTGATCCGCTACTACAGCCAGATGGCCGCCGACGCGCCCGCCGTCGAGGAGCGGCCGGGCATGCTGGGCGGCACGGCGCTGGTCAGCCGCCGGCCGATCGGCGTGGTGGGTGCGGTGGTGCCGTGGAACGTGCCGCAGGCGATCACCTTCCTCAAGCTGGCCCCGGCCCTGGCCGCCGGCTGCACCGTGGTGCTCAAGCCGGCCGAGGAGACCGTGCTCGACGCCTTCCTGATGGCTGAGGCCGCTGAGGCCGCCGGTCTGCCGGCCGGCGTGCTCAACGTGGTGCCCGGCGGCCGCGACCTCGGCGCCCACCTGGTCTCGCACCCGCAGATCGACAAGGTCTCCTTCACCGGCTCGACCGCCGCGGGACGGGCCATCGCCGAGACCTGCGGTCGGCTGCTGCGCCCGGTCACCCTGGAGCTCGGCGGCAAGTCGGCCGCGATCATGCTCGACGACGTCGACCTCGCCGCCTCGATGGAGAATCTGTTCGGGGTCACCTTCCTGAACAACGGCCAGATCTGCTGGCTCAACACCCGCGTGCTGGCCCCGCGCTCGCGCTACAGCGAGATCGTCGACGGGCTGACCGACCTGGCCAAGTCGCTGACCATCGGCGACCCGCTGGACCCGGAGACCAAGATCGGTCCGCTGGTCTCCGCGCGGCAGCGCGAGCGGGTCGAGGGCTACATCGCCAAGGGCAAGGCGGAGGGCGCCCGGCTCACCACCGGCGGCGGCCGCCCGGCCGGGCTGGACACCGGCTTCTTCGTGGAGCCGACCGTCTTCGCCGACCTGGACAACGACGCCACCATCTCCCGCGAGGAGATCTTCGGCCCGGTGCTCAGCGTGATCCCGTTCGAGGACGAGGCGGAGGCGCTGGCCATCGCCAACGACAGCGAGTACGGCCTCGGCGGCTCGGTGTGGTCCTCGGACATCGAGCGTGCCGCCCGCGTGGCCGCCAAGGTCCGCTCGGGCACGGTCGGGGTCAACCACTACAGCAACGATCCGGTGGCCCCGTTCGGCGGCATCAAGAGCAGCGGCATGGGCCGCGAGCTCGGCCCGGAGGGCCTGCACGCCTTCCAGCACCTGCACACCGTGTACCTGCCGCCGGCCGGCTGATCCGGCCACCAGGCATCACCGGGACGCCCCCGCGACCGACCCGGTCGCGGGGGCGCTTCGGCTAAGATTGGTATGACCAAAGACGGGGCGGACCTTCGGCCCCGCTGAGGACGTGAGAACGACGATGAACCCCCCTTTCCGGACACGCGGGCCTGGCCGCGCTGGACCTGGCGATCCGGCAGGACTCCGCCGCCGGCGGCGCCGAGCTGATCGACGCCGCCGCGCAGAGCGAGCCGGTCCTGGAACGACTGCGCGGCGCCCTGCTGGACCGACTGCGAGCCGACACCAAGCCGCGCGAGATGCGCCGGGTGGCCGCCCTGCTGGCCGAGGTCGAAGCCATCCGCCGCAGCCGGGTGGCCTACCGGATGGGCGTCTACCAGAGCCAGGTGACCGGCCTGCGCTCGCTGCTGTCCGGCCTCAGCCAGGCCACTGCAGCCGAGCACCCGTATGCGGTCACCGAGCGCCTGTGCACCGACCTCGGCTTCCGCAAGGCCGTCTACTCCCCGGCGAGCCGGACCGGCTGGTCGCCCACCACGATCGCCTTCCACCCCAGCATCGCCGACCGATTCCGTCCCCTGCAGTCGGCCATCGCGCAGTTGTCGCTGCCCCGCGGTGCGGCCCCGCGCGAGGAGTCGGTGATGCGGACCGGCCGTTCGATCGTGGTCGAGCCCGGCGACGTCTACCGCGACACCTACCGACCGCTGGTGGAACTGTCCCGGCCCCGGGGTTACCTGACGGTGCCGGTGGTGGCCGCCGGACGGGTCACCGCCATCCTGCACGCCGATCACGACGAGATCGAGATCGGCGAGTCGGACCTGACCGCCCTGCACAGCGCCGCCGAGATCTGCGGCATCGCCGAGGAGCGCACCGCCCTGCGGTCCCGGATCGCCGCACGCCACGATCGGGCCGGGGACGCGTTCCGCGCGCTGCGTCAGGCGCTCCACGAGATCGAGCACAGCCGGCTCAGCCTGGCCGACGCCCTGCCCGCGGCAGATACCGAGGGTCAAGACCATCCGGCATCGCTGGACTGTTGCGGCGTGCTGAGCTCCCGGGAGCACGAGATCTTCGCCGCCATCGCCCGGGGAACCGGCAATGCCGACGTGGCCCAGCGTCTGTTCATCGCCGAGGGCACCGTGAAGGCCCATGTGCGCCGGATCTACCGCAAGCTGAACCTGACCAGCCGCGCCGAAGCCGCCGCACTGTTGCGTCGCCGCCATGCCGACTCGGAGCCCGATGAGCGCCGCTGACGATCCGTCGCTGCAGCAGCTGCGCCGCACGATCGACGAGCGCCTGTCCCGGATCGCCACGGCCGGTGAGCCGGCCGGACCGGACACCTCCCGCGAGCTCGCCGACCTGATCGAGGAGTACGACCGCCGGTTCGCCGGGCAGTCGGCGGCGATGCGCCGCATGATCAGCGAGACCGAAGCCGCCATCGCCACGCTGAGCCGGGCCACCGACAGCGAGACGGTGCTGCAGTCGGTGCGAGCCGGTGCCGCCGAGATCGCCGGCACCGCGGTCCGGCTGGTCGAGCACGACCCGCCGCCCGCCGAGCTGCTGCTGCCGATCCGTCTGGGCGACGCGACCGTGGCCACCCTGGTGGTTGAGGATCGGGTGGATCCGGTGGTCGAGGGGGCACTGGTCTCGATGGCCGAACTGGCCGGTCTGCTGCTGGAGACCGCGGCCTGGCAGGGCCGGGAGGCTCGCCAGCTGGAGCTGCTCGACGCCGCCGGCGGGCTGGGCCGCAGCGGCCTGGCCGACGCCGAGCCGGCGCCGGCCGGGGTGGCAGGTCGGGCCCCGTCGGCACTGACCCGCCGCGAGGCGGAGATCCACCAGCTGCTGCTGACCGGCGCGGGCAACCGCGACATCGCCGAGGAACTGTTCGTCTCGGTGGAGACGGTCCGCTCCCACGTCAAACGCATCCTGCACAAGCTCGGCGCCCGTAACCGCGCCGAGCTCATCGCCCGTAGCGACTGATCCGGCCATACCGACAAAGCAGCGGGTGGCCGCCACTGCGACCACCCGCTGCTCGTCGGGGTACTCAGCCGACCGCGACCGGTGCCGACTGCTGCGCGGCCTGGCCCTCGAGGACCGAGGCGATGTCGGCCGGCGGCCCCTGGGGGAAGCCGGTCATCCGGCACCACGACAGCTCGCGCGCCGCCTGCGCCCGCGCGGCGCCGGTGAGGATGCGCCGCGCCGGGGTCCGCAGTTCCGGCTGCTCGCACAGTGCCTCGAAGCGTCGCACGACGGCCGCCTTGAGCTGCCCCACCTGATCCCGGATCCCGACGAGATCCGGTGGCGTGATGGCGGTCTCGTCCAGCAGCTCCTGGGCACCGGGGTCGGCGGCGAGCTCGAGCAGCGCACGCAGGGTGTCGCGAGAGGCACCGTGCTCGAGCAACTCGTAGCGGAACTCCGAGGCCTGCACGTCCATCACCCAGTCCACGCAGGCCAGCACCAGACCGGCCTGCTCGGTGGCGAAGCCGTCGGCCGGATCGATGGCCGGCAGGACCACCTTGGCCACGGTGTTGCGGACGGCGAAGAGCTGTTGGCCTACGGTCGGGATCATCGGTTCGTCTCCTGGTCTTCGCCGACGATGGCGAGCAACTGGTCGAGGTAGAAGGCGCCCAGACCGGCGAGGAAGGTCTGCATGGCGTCGAGGTGGGTGAGCCGCTCGGCGGAGTTGCGCGGCCCGGTGGCCACCAGCGCGACTGCGGCCCAATACATGTTGAGCACCGTGTAGTACTCCAGCCGGTCGCGGTCGACGGTCAGGCCGGAGCGGCGCTCGTATTCGGCGATGAACTCGTCTCGGCGGATCAGGGCCGAGCAGTAGAAGTCGCCGGTCTCGGCGTCCACCTCGCCCCAGCCGTCCATCATGGCGTAGGCCAGGTCGTGGTGACGGTCGCCGAGGTAGGTCAGTTCCCAGTCCAGAATCGCGGTGATCTCCCCCCGATCCTCGTCGAACAGGAAGTTCCCGTTGCGGTAGTCGCCGTGCACGACGGACACGTGGTCCACCGGCGGGCGGTGCCGCCACAGCCATTCCCGGGTCAACGCGATCACCGGATGCGCGCTGAAGGAGTCCTCCGCCCAGGCGCGGTCGATCGAGGCCAGCCGCCAGTCGACGGCGTCGGTGGTGCCCGGCCGGGGCCGCTCGAAGGCGCTGAACTCGGCCTGCGACCAGTCGAAGGTGTGCAGCGCGGCCAGGTGCTCGACGAACTGCGGCGCCAGCTGCTCGCGCAGTACCCGACCGTAGACGGTGCCCAGCCCCGAGGCGGTCTTCTTCGCGTCCCGGGCGCTGGCCGCTCCGGTCACGTAGCCGCACACCAGCGAGGGTGCGCCCAGCTCGATCTCGTCCTCGGCGACCCAATGCATCGCCGGCACCGGCAGGATCTGCGAAACCGCTTGCAGGACTTCGAACTCCCGCCGGCGCGGGGTCTCCACCATCGAGCCGGGCGGGTCCATCCGCAGGACCATGCGGCGGGACTCGCCGCCCTCGGTCAGGTCGAAGACGTACTGCTCCTTCGACGCACCGCCGGCCAGGCGCTGCAGGTTCTCGATCCGGAACGGCCCGTCGAGCCGGCGACTCAGAAACTGCTCCAGCCGGGCGGCGACCGCCTCGGTGGCGGGCTGTTCATGGATCACCGTGCCGCGGCGTTCCAGCTTCTTCTTCAGGGCCAAGTCGACGCTCGGCTCGACCACGGTACTGATGTTCATCTACTGCTCCTCAGGGTTGGATGCGGCCGGTCAGCTGCGGACCAGCACGACCTTGACCGCCTCGCCGGCGGCCTGCGCCTTGACCGCCTGCTCGATCTCCTCGAACGGGAAGCTGCTGATCAGCCGGTCCACCGGGAACTTCCCGGCGCGGTACAGCTCGATCAGGTACGGGATGAAGGTGGCCGGGTCGCTGTCGCCTTCGGTGATCCCGCGGACCGTCAGCCCGGTGACCATCGCCGGCACGATCGGCAGCTCGAAGGTGGCGGCCATGTCCTGTGGGACCCCGACGAAGCCGAGGGTGCCCAGCGGCGCGATCGCCCCCACGGCGTCCTGCAGCACCTGCGGGACCCCGGTGTTGTCGAAGGCGTAGTCGACCCCGTCGGGGATGATCCCCCGGACCTGCTCGGCCAGGCCGCCGGCGGTCGGGTCGATGGTCGCGGTCGCGCCGAGCTCTTCGGCCAGGCCGCGGCGTTGCGCGTCGAGGTCGGAGACGATGATCGTGGTCAGGCCGCGCTCCTTGGCCGCCATCACCGCGGCCAGACCCACCGGGCCGGCGCCGGTGATCAGGATCGACTCGCCGGGCCGGCAGTCCAGGCTGTTCATCACGGCACCGGCACCGGTCTGCAGGCCGCAGCCGAGCGGGCCGACCACCTCGAACGGGACCGACGGATCGACCTTGACCACGTTGCGCTCGGCGGCCAGCGCATGGCTGGCGAAGGAGGACTGCCCGAAGAAGGCCGAGGCCACGTTCTGGCCGTCGGCCTGGATCGGAGTAGTCCCGTCCGCCCGCAGACCGCCGCCGTAGTTGAGCTCGGCGAACCGCACGCAGTACGCGGGCTGGTCGCGCCGGCACTGCGCGCACTCGCCGCAGGAGGCGAACGAGACGGCCACGTGATCGCCGACCGCGACCCGGCTGACCTCCGGCCCGACGGCGGCCACCACGCCGCTGCCCTCATGGCCCAGGACCATCGGGGCGGGCAGGCCGAAGCGCGCGGCGATGTCGGTGTGGCACAGGCCCATACCGCGGATCTCGATGAGCACCTCGCCGGGGCCCGGCTCGGCCAGCTGCACCTCGCGCAGTGTGAACGGACCGCCCGGCTCGAGGATGCAGGCGGCGGTGATGTCGATCGTCATGAGTGAACCTTTCGAAGAGAAACGGGAACGAGCGGCAGCGGCCGGCCCGGGACAGGTGAAGCGGGCAGCTTCAGAGCAGGGCGTTGGAGCGCAGCCGGCCGTGACGACTGTTGTGCTGGGCGAGGAACTCCAGCCCCAGCACGTCGGTGGCCTCGGCGTAGCCGACGCGGCCGCCGTGCTCGTAGCGGAACAGGCTCTGGCAGCTCACGTAGGCGGGGCTGAAGCTGTACCAGGGAGCGCCGCCGATCGCGGCCCCGAAGAACTCGTGCCGCTTGCCGCGGACGTCGGTGGCGGTGATGTGGTTGCTGACCGGGAGCAGGTCCACCCGGGATGCCTCGACCGCGGCCTCGGTGATCCCGTAGACCTCGCCGTGCTCCATGACGTAGCCGAACTTGAAACCGTCGTAGACGATCTCGCCGTCACGCATCGCCAGGGACATGCCCAGGTGCAGGCCGAACTCCTCACCGAAGGTGACGTGGATCCAGGCGGCGGCCCGGTTGCCGACCTCGGCGCGCGGTCCCCAGGAGCGGTCCATGCCGTCGTAGCAGTCCACCTCGTACTGCTTGCCGCGCAGTTCCAGCGTGCCGGTGACGTGGCCGATCATGTCGTAGTGGCCGTTGGCCCAGACGTCGCCCAGCCCGGTGTCGATCTCCCCGGAGGTGCCGGCCACCAGCGGGTTCTGCTGCGGGTCGTGCACATCGAAGGGCTCGTGCAGGCCGCGGAAGTTCAGATCGAAGCGGCATTCGCCGAGCATGTGCTCGTAGCGGACGCGGAAGTCGCGCGGCGCGTCGGTGGCCTGCAGGCTCAGACCGCTGTCGAGGGTGAAGTCGGAGAAGACCTCCGGCGCCGGGACGTGCACCTGCGGGTCGGTGAAGTCGATGGTCTCCGGCTGCGTCGAGAAGCCGGAGTGCACCACGACCGCGGAGATGGTGGTCCCCACGTTGGGCCGTCACAGCACGTAGGCGTTGCCGAGGATCGCCGCCTCCGGCACCGAGACGACCAGGACGATGGTCTCCGCCCAGGTGGTCTCGCTGGGGTCGCTTTCGTGGTAGTCGGCATCGGCGGCTGTGATCACTGTCGCCCCTGGCTAGTCGGGGTGAGTGACCCGAATGTAGGAACGGTGACCCACACCACAACAGCTCTCGGTGCCGACTTCACCCCGGCGGGCGACCGAGTTACGCCCCCCGGGTGACCCCGGGACGCAGTTCGCCCGGTTCGCTCAGGCGCAGTCGCCCTGCGGCAGGTCGGCGAAGTGCTCGTCGAGCCAGCCGGCGGCCGCGTCGAGCACCGCGATCCCGCCGTCCATCGAATCGCCGACCGCGCTCATCGCGACCGCGAACCCGTTGAGCACCAGCGCGGCGATGATCTCGTCGCTGCCGATGAGGTTCACGTACTCCGACGGACCGCAGTTGTCGAGGACGCCGGTGGTGCCGTGACCGAAGGCGATCGTCGTCCAGCCACCGGGCGGCGGCGGACCTTTCGGAGTCACGACGATGCCGGACACCACGGTCGGAGAGTTGTCGATACCCGACCTCGACCGGTATTCGACCCGCTTGACGATCGCGCCCAGTTCGGTGATCACCGGGATCGGCCCACGGGGGGGTTCCATGACCCTCAGGACCGCACCGGGCCTGCCGGTGTCGGCGGGTCCGCGCATCACCGGTTCCGGATGGGGGGTGACCAGCTCGGGTTCGGGCTGCAGTGACAACGAGATCCCCGGAAGTCGCTCGGACTCGTCGTCACCGAATCCATGTGCCCCGCAACCGCTCACCGCGGTCACCGTCATCGTGACGGCTGCGGCGACGGCGGCCAGCCGCCTCCGGGTCGAGCGCCCCTTCAACGACCCCGCCCGTCGGATGGGCTCCCGACCGGTGCGGCCGGCCCGGAACCGTTGCGCGAACCATGCACGACAGTGCGGATCGGGTCGTCTTCGGAAGCACCTACCGAGAGGACGTCCTCGGCGGGGACATCCTCGTCGGCTTCGACTGCAACGTCGATGGATTCATCCGATGACGAAACATCTGCGGTCTTCGGCCTGCCGCTGACCAGCACGGTGCCGACCACGGAGCCGACCAGCTCGATCGCCGCCACGTTGTCGCGCAGCGACCTCCGGGTCGCCGAGCCCGAACGTACGACGACGACCATGGCGTCGGCGAGCGCCGAGTACACGATGGAATCGGAGGTCGGCCCCATGGGCGGGCAGGCGATCACGACGTAGTCGTACTGATCCCGCAGGTCGTCGAGGATCGTCTGCAACCGCGGATTGCTCACCAGCACACCGGAATCCGGCGCCGCCGGGCCGGCCGGAAGGATCGTGAGCCGTTCTTGCTCGATGAACGGGTCGACGCTTCCGACGCTGTCGGTGAGGAGCGTGGACAGACCGTGATCGGCCGACAGCGCGGTGCCGCCGGTCAGACCTTTGCCGGACAGGTCGCCGTCGATCAGCAGGACCGTGTTGCCGGTCTCGGCGACGGTGCGGGCGAAGCGCGCGGCGACCTGGTCGGCGTTCGCATCCTTGCCGACCGCGGTGAAACCGAGAACCCGGGGTGCGCGGACGTGCTGGTCACGACGTCCACCGAGAAAACGGATCAGGTTGTGCAGGCGATGAATCGAGGCCGCGTCGTCGTCGACGTGGTCCGCCGAGCCGAGCTCGGCGGGATCGACCGTCCGGGGCGACAGTTCGGCCAGCACCGGATGGTGGGTGGTGTCGACCGCGGTCACCTCGTCGACGACGGTCTCCCAACGTCGCCAGCCGAGCAGGAGCGCGACCACGACACCGACTGCGAGTCCGGCGCCTGCGCCGACGCCGGTCCACAGGATCCATGGCTTGCCCTTCGACCCCGGCAGGCCCGGCTCGTCGTACAGGATCGCCGACGCCGCCTGCACGCCACCACGGCGCGAGGTCTCGAGTTCCTGGACCACCTCCACGGTCTGCTGGGCGATGGCAGCCGCATACGACTGTGCGCGTTGCGGACTCGGGCCCGACACCGAGATGTCGAGGATCACGGTGTCCTCGACGGGCAGCGCGGTGGTGCGGGAGCGCAGGTCACCGGGGCTTATGGCGCCGCCGAGTGCTTCCGAGGCGCGGATCGCGACCTGCTCGCTCGTCGCGATCTGCGCGTACGAGTTCACGCGCCCCTCGGCGAACAGGTTGTTCTGGTAGGACTCGCCCACCGACGTGCCACCCTCCGCGGTGACGAACAGGCGGGCCGACGACACGTAGTCGACCGACTTGAAGAACATGCCATAGCCGAACCCCCGACCAGTGCGCCCACGAGAATGCACGCGACGATGGCCCACCAATAACGGACCACGATGCGGACATATTCATTGAATGGCACGAAACCTACTCCTTCCGGCGATGGCGGAGCAGGCCTCAACATCGAACAATCCAACGTGAAATGCGTGTTACACGTTTTCACGCCAGAGCATTCGAGCTCTGGCCTTTCCCCGACCCGACAACTTTAACCATTGCGGCCGGTTTGCGCGCTTCGAGAGCTGTGATGTCGAACTCGTTGCGGCCGCGTGTCTTTCTGCCCCCACTACTCAACCCGATGGCGCGCGGAACTTCGTGCAATGATTCTGCGCGTGGGGTTTGTTCGTTCACTTGCGATCGTGGCCATCGTGACGGACGGCACATTCGGCTGCCTTCTCGCCGGCGGTTCGGTCGTGACCGCGGCTTTTCTGGGAATCGTGCTGATCATCGGAGCCTATGTCGGACTGCAGCATCCGACGTGGCTGGTGTGGGCACTGGCGGTCGTCGTGGCCATTCTCCCGGCCGGGTACGTTCCCGGTACGCCCGTACCATTGATCTTCACGCTGACGATGGCCGTGCTGCTCGCCACTGTTGTGCACCCTCGCGAGGTGACGTCTTTCACTCCGCTCGAATACGCGTTGATGGTCTTCGTCGGCGTGGCCGCACTGTCGGTGATGGCGACGATGCGCCGACCCGTCGACGACGTCCTCGAGTACGTGAAGTGGACGAGCGCGACCCTGCTCGTCATCGCGTTGCTGCGGTTGCGCGCCGATCAGCTGCGCACCTTCGGCCGGGTGTTCGTCGTGACGTCGGCCATCCAGGCCGCGGTCGGTGCCGCGATGCTCACCGTGGACAAGGGCGCCAAGACCTTTGATCTGTTGTCCCCCTTCGGATATGACTCGTCATTCGGTGGACGATTCGTCTTCTCCGGGGCGTCGGTCACCGCACGCCTGTCGGGCACCTACATCGATCCGAATGCCGCGGGGATCGGGTTTCTCGCCGCCCTGATGATCAGCCTGCTGGTCTTCGACGGTTACTGGCGCTGGGGTTTCGCGGTCGTGCTCTTCGGTGCGGTCGCGATGACCCTGAGCCGCGCGGCGATCTTCTCGGTCGTCCTCGCGCTGCTGCTGGTGCTCGCCTTCCACACCATGTCCACTCGCAACCGCACCGCGATCATCGGCAGCCTGGTCGCCGGAATGGCGACCCTCCTGGCGATCCCCGCGTCCCGCAACCGCATCTTCTCGTCGTTCGGTGACGAAGACACCGGATCGTCGGCACGCGGTGAGGCGCTGCGCGAGTTCCCGGAGAAGATGAGCGGCTCCTGGTTGTTCGGACATGGTTGGGGTATCCCGGAATTCAAGGATCCCGAGAAGGCCTTCAACATCAACTACGTGGCCAACGCCCCACTGCTGTCGGTATATCGCGGCGGCATCCTGGTGGGCATCCTGTTCACCGGGATCATGCTCTACGCCTGCTATCTCGCCTATCGCTGCATGCGGTCACGGCGCTTCGAGGTCGCCCTGTACGGAGGCCTGTTCATCGCCTTCTTCATCCTCGGCATGCAGCTCGACTTCTCGACGGTGTCCATCCCGGTGTCGGTGACCGACCTGACGCTCATGCTGGTGTTCCTCGTGGTGGCGCTGCGCCGAACCGCCGATCCGAGCACCGTCGGTCATGTGGGATTCCTCTACGCGCCAACGGTTCTGGGCCGTCCCGCCGATTCCGGCGACAAGGTGCGTTCGCTGCGGTGAGACGTGCTGTCCGGGTGGCGCTGTGCGTGCTCGTCGTCGTGGTGGTCGGAGGCGGCGCGCTCGGATTCAAGTTGTTCACCCGGGTCCACGACGATCCGCTGCGTCCCGCGGATGTGATCGTCGTGCTCGGCGGCGAACACGACGGCCGCGAGGACCATGGAATCGAGCTGGCGCGCAAGGGATATGCCGATCAGGTACTCATTTCCGACCCGTACCGCCCGTACACGGACGCCGACGCGATGATGCCGCGGGTGTGCGCGTCGGGCACGCGGGATATCACGGTGACGTGCTTCGAACCCGACCCGTCGACGACGCGCGGCGATGCGATGTTCGTCCGGGACATGGCGCGCCGTCACGGCTGGCAGAGCGTCATCGTCGTCACCTGGAGCTACCACCTGGTGCGGGCCCGCTACATCTTCGGCCAGTGTTTCGACGGCGATGTGATCATGCACGCCGTCCCGCGTGACTACAGCCCGAACCCCGTCTTGTGGGGCGCTGTCTACGCATACCAGTACGGCGGCCTCGCGAAGGCCGCCGTTCTGGGGTGTTGACATATCGGGTTGTCGATCACGGCTCCCGGCCGCCGATCAGCTCAGCCGTTGAAGACGTCGCGCAGGAGCTCGATCTCGGCAACACGCTCGGCGTGGGTCGGGGCGACCGGCGACGCCAGCAGGCACGTGACGCCCGCCTCCTTGAAGGCCGCGACGCGCTCGGCGACATGCGACTTCGGACCGATCAGCGACATCCCGTCGACGAGATCGTCCGGCACCGCCGCGGCGGCCTCGACCTTCTTGCCGTCCAGGTAGAGGTCCTGGATGAGCTTGGCCTCTTTCTCGTAGCCGTAACGGATCGCGAGCTGGTTGTAGAAGTTCTTGCCGCGTGCACCCATGCCGCCGATGTAGAGCGCGGCGTGGTGGCGGACGAGCTCCTTGGTGTTGTTGATCTGCTCGGCATCCTCGGTGACACGGGCGGTCGACTGCACGACGATGCCCAGCTCGCCCAACTTCGGGTCGCGCTTGGCCTTACCGGCCGCCAGCGACTCGCCGAACGCCGCGTCGATGTGCTCGGGGTGGAACAGGATCGGCTGCAGCTCGTCGAACAGCTCGGCGGCGAGCTCGACGTTCTTCGGGCCGATCGCCGCGAGCAGCAGCGGGATGTTCTCGCGGACCGGGTGGTTGATGATCTTCAGCGACTTGCCCAGACCGGAGCCGCCGTGCTCCTTGTCCAGCGGCAACGTGTAGTGCTTGCCCTGGTAGTCGAGCTTCTCGCGACGCCACACCATTCGGCAGATCTCCGCGTGCTCGCGGGCGCGCCCCAGCGGGAAGTCGTACTTCACCCCGTGGAAGCCCTCGATGACCTGCGGACCCGACGCGCCGATGCCGAGGACGGCACGGCCGCCGCTGATGTAGTCGAGTCCGGCCGCGGTCATCGCCAGGTTCGTCGGGGTGCGGGAGTACATCGGCAGGATGCCGGTCTGCAGCTCCATCTTCTCGGTCTTCGCGGCGATGTAGCCGAGCTGGGAGACCGCGTCGAAGCTGTACGCCTCGGGCACCGCGATGCGCTCCACACCCGCAGCCTCGTAATCGGCGAGGTTGTCGATGGTCTCGCGGAAGTCACCCGCGTAGTTGATGGGCATCCCCAGCTTGATCGATGTCATGGCGTCGGATTCTTCCACAGCGACGGGCGGTTCCACCATGGGTTGGCCGAGCGTTCGTTCGCCCGATTTCGACCGCTGCCGGACTCGGCCGACATCGGCTTCGATTGCGACGCACGACACATCGACAGGCAGCAAACGTGACGAACGTGACACGCCGCGACACCGGCAAATCCCCACGAAACCGTGCCCAGGCGTTTAGGAAATCCGAACCCCAGCCCTCATGATGAAAGATATGAGCGGCGAGACGCTGATCCTGGTGCTGTTGGTGATCACGGCCCTCGGCTTCGATTTCACCAACGGTTTCCACGACACCGGCAACGCCATGGCGACATCGATCGCCACCGGGGCCCTGAAACCCAAGGTCGCCGTCGCCCTCTCCGCCACCCTGAATCTCGTGGGCGCCTTCCTCTCCGTCGAGGTCGCCGCCACCATCACCAAAGAAGTCCTCAACATCCAGCAGACCAGCGGAGACGACGCCGGACAGATCGTCGCCGGCCTGACCCCCACCACCGCGCTGCTCATCATCTTCGCCGGGCTCATCGGCGGCATCCTCTGGAATCTCTTCACCTGGCTCTTCGGCCTTCCGTCGAGTTCCTCGCACGCGCTCTTCGGCGGGCTCATCGGCTCCGGCATCGCGGCCATAGGCCTGTCCGGGGTGAATTGGCACGGAGTGTTCGCCAAGATCATCGTCCCCGCGCTGCTCGCTCCGGTGATCGCATGCGTCGTCGCCGCCTGCGGGACCTGGCTCGTCTTCGCGATCACCCGCCGGATCGCCGAGGGCCGCAAGGAACAGGGTTTCCGCTACGGACAGATCGCCAGCGCCTCGCTCGTCTCGCTGGCCCACGGCACCGGTGACGCCCAGAAGACCATGGGCGTGATCGCGATGGCCCTGATCGTGACGGGCCACCTCGACGCGTCGACGGTGAGTCACGGCCTGCCGCTGTGGGTCGTCGCCAGCTGCGCGGCGGCGATCGCGATCGGCACGTACCTGGGCGGGTGGCGCATCATCCGCACCCTGGGCAAGGGACTCGTGGAGATCAGCTCGCCGCAGGGCATGGCGGCCGAGGCCTCCTCCGCCGCGATCATCCTGACCTCGAGCGCGGCCGGCATGGCGCTGTCCACCACCCAGGTCGCGACCGGCTCGATCCTCGGCTCCGGCGTCGGCAAGCGCGGCGCACAGGTGCGCTGGGCAGTCGCCGGACGTATGGCCGTCGCCTGGCTCACCACCCTCCCGGCCGCCGGCCTCGTCGGCGCCGCGTCGTTCTACATAGCCCACCTGCTCGGCAACGTCGCAGGTGGCATCGCCATCTTCGTCCTGCTGGTCGCGGCGTCGGCCTACATGTACTGGCGCGCCCAGCAGAACAAGATCGACGCCGGCAACGTCAACGACGACTGGGACGAGACCACGGGGTCGATCGTCCCGGCCGACCTGGGCACCATCGTCCCCACCGCCGTCGCCGGCGAGTCCGCCTCCGGCACCACCGCGGGACCGACCGCGCGTTCGGTCTGAGAAGACGCGCGAGACACGAGAGGAGAGCGGATGGACATCGTCGAGGCGATCGGCAAGGTGCTGCTCGTCGGGCTGGTCTTCGGCGCCGGACTGCCCGCACTGTTCGCCGTCGGGATGCGCGTCCACTCCCTCGGTTCCGATCAGGTCGCCGACGAGGGGACGATCGTGTCCCACGGCAATCCGGCGATGCGGATGCTCGCCTATGCGATCTTCGGTCTGGTCGCGCTGGTCATCCTCGTCGCACTGCTCTGGATCACCCGCCAGACGATCTACTACTACACCGACATCAAGCTCTTTCCGTTCGGTTACAAGTGACCTGCGGGTGGGTATGCGGTGAGTCCGTCGGAATCGAATCGGTCAGAGGCGCGCATCGCCATGAACAACCGGACACCGTTCTTCGAGTCGGTGATCAACTGGATACGCAAGGGGTATCCGGAGGGTGTCTCGCGCACCGACTTCCCGCCGCTCGTGGCGCTGCTGAGACGAGAGCTCACCGCGGAGGAGGTCACCGACGTGGCCATGGAGCTGGTCAAGCTCTACGGACCGCGGGAGCCGGTGACGAGACAGCAGATCGCCGACGCCATCGAACGTGTCACCAGCGCCCCGCCCACTGCCGAGGACGTCGGCCGGGTCGCCGACCGTCTCACCGCGGTGGGTTGGCCGTTGCGGTCGCGGAACTGACTCCCCGGCGCCGGCCGACCCGTCCGGGCACGTCGGCCCCGAAATCTACAATCACGTCGTGTGCGGTGTGCGATCACCGCGAATTCCGCCCGGAAAGGGGGTGAGGAGTGTGGATCGTCCGCAGTTGCTGTATCGCATCATCGAGTGGCTGCGTGCCGGCTATCCCGACGGCGTGCCGCAGGGTGACTACATCCCGCTCGTCGCCCTGCTCCGCCGCCAGCTGAGCGAGGACGAGGTCCGAGAGGTGTCCTCTCGGCTGATCCGGCAGTCGCCTCCCCCGCCGGAGCCGATCACCAAGATCGACGCGGCGGTCGCGATCACCAAGGTGACCAACGAGCTCGCCCACGAGGACGACATCGACCGGGTGCGCCGGCGCCTCGAATCGTCGGGCTGGCCTTTCGATGCCCCCGATCAGGACCGGGACGAGCCCTGAAAACCCTGCGCACACTCGAGCTCCCGGCCCGACCCGAAGTCGCCGGCCGACGCGACGACCTGCTCGCGATCCTCGGCGGGTCGTGTGCCGTGGTCCCGACATCCGGTGCGGCACAGGAGATCTCCCTGCTGACCGAGGCACTCGGGGTCGGCGGGGCCATCGACGACGCGATCAGTCTGGTGATCTCCACGTCGGGGTCGACCGGAACTCCCAAGGGCGCACAGCACACGCCCGCGACGCTGTCCGCGTCCGCGCAGGCGACGCAGGAGCGGCTCGGCGGCCCGGGCAACTGGCTGCTGGCCCTGGCGCCGCACCACATCGCAGGCCTTCAGGTCCTGCTGCGCGCCGTGGCCGCGGGGTTCACACCGGTCGCGCTGAACCTCGACGACGGATTCGACGCCGACGTCTTCGCCGACGCGCTCGAGCGCCTCGACGGACCGCGACGCTACACCTCGCTGGTGCCCACGCAGCTCGTCAAGGTGCTCGACTCGCCGCGTGCGACCGCCGCCCTGGCCGCGGCCGACGCGCTCCTCGTGGGCGGCGCGGCGACTCCCGCACCGTTGCTGAACCGGGCCGTCGACGCGGGGATTCCCATCGTGTGCACGTACGGGATGAGCGAGACCGCGGGCGGATGCGTGTACGACGGCGTCCCGCTCGCGGGCGTCGAGGTGCGCATCGACGACCCGAACCCGGAAGGTGTGGGCCGCGTCGTGCTCGGCGGTCCGATGGTGGCGAAGGGCTACCGCAACCTGCCCGACCATCCGGCGTTCGCCGAGCCGGGTTGGTTCCGCACCGACGACCTGGGGCGGCTGGACGACGGCGTGCTCTCGATCGTCGGGCGCGCCGACGAGGCGATCTCCACCGGCGGGCTGACCGTGGTGCCGCAGGTCGTCGAGGCCGTGATCGCCGACGACCCGGCGGTCGCCGAATGTGTGGTGATCGGGCTGCCCGACGACCGGCTCGGCGAGAAGGTGGTCGCCGTCGTCGTGACGAGGACCGGAGAACGGCTCGACGCGTCCCGGATTCGGGGCCTGGTCGCCGAGCGGCTGGACCGCTACGCCGCTCCCCGCGAGGTCTTCGAGGTGGATCGCTTGCCGCTGCGCGGTCCCGGCAAACCGGACCGGCGAACGTTGCGGGAGCGCTTCTCGTCGTAGGTGTCGCGGATCGCGGTGGCCTGCACAGCGTTTCGCGAA
>Ga0164243_10003774_pt1 | contig 24111 bp, 9 predicted proteins | sample OricompcompostOP_FD_108781 | JGI IMG/M metagenome (GOLD analysis project Ga0164243, IMG submission 108781) | Organic Plus compost microbial communities from Emeryville, California, USA - Original compost - Organic plus compost (OP) | ecosystem: Engineered > Solid waste > Mixed feedstock >...
CTCGCTCGGCGCGAGCGGCAGCCTGACGGTCAATGGCTCGGCAGCGAGCAGCTATGCCGGCAGCATTGTCGGGGGCGGCAGCCTGTCCAAGATCGGCAGCGGCACGCTGACGCTGACGGGCGCGAACAGCTATACGGGCGACACCAACATCGGCGGCGGCAGCCTGGTCCTGGACTTTTCGGAAGCCGGCGGGCCTTCCGGCAATATCATTGCCGGCGCATCGACGCTTAACATGTCGGGCGGCACCCTGCGGGTCATCGGCGCCGACGGCGAAGCGAACAGCCAGACCTTCAGCGGCTTCAACGTCACCGCGGGAAGCAATCGTATAGCGGCCGTTGCCGGCTCCGGCGGCAGCGTCGATCTCGCACTGGGCACGATCAACCGCCTTGGCGGCGTGGTCGACTTCGTCACGCCCGTGTCCGGCGCCATCACCACGAGCAGCGCCGATGGAGTCCTCGGTGGGTGGGCCACGATCAACGGCACCGATTATGCCAAGGTGGTGGGCGGCACGATCGTATCCTTCGACGAGACCGACTATGTATCGAAGGACGACGCGGCCAGCTGGATCTCCGGCGACATCGTCACGGACGTGGAAGGTGCCGCCGACTCGCCGTTTTTCGGTGTCGTCAGCACCGGCCAGCAGTTGGGCGGCCTGCGTTATACCGCGGCCGCCGATTCCCTGGTGACGATCACCGCGGGGCAAACGCTCGGGCTTGACGGCACGATCATCGTTGCGCCCTCTGTCGGCGAGTTTGACCAGACCATCACGGGCGGCTCGATAACGGGAGCAGCCGGTGGCGGCACGTTCGGCGTCCAGCAGAATAGCGGGGGCGTCTTCGCGATCGATTCCAGCATCGTCGACAACGGCGGCGCCACGGGTTTCGTCAAGGGCGGCAGCGGCATCGTCCAGCTGAACGGAAGCAACAGCTATACCGGTGTCACGACGCTCAGCGGGGGTAGGCTGGAAGTCGCGAGCCTCGCAGACGGCGGGTCGGCCAGCAGTATCGGCGCCGCATCCGCGGATGCATCGAACCTGGTTCTCGAAGGCGGCACGTTCGCCTATGTCGGCGGCGCGGATGCTGTGACGGATCGCGGCTTCACCCTGGTCAACGGCGGTGCGGGCGAGCCGGCCATCCAGGTCGATGCCGGCCGCATCGTCGAATTCTCCGGACTCGTCACAAGCCCCGACGATGCGGGATTCACCAAGACCGGCTGGGGCACCCTAATACTTTCCAACACCGCCAACGATTATGTCGGCGTTACGACGATCACCGGAAACGGTAGCGGCAATGCCAGCACGCTTTCGGTGAGCACCCTGGCGGATGGTGGGACGGCCAGCGGCATCGGCGCGGCCACCAGCGATGCATCCAATCTCGTCCTGAGCGACGGTGGCCGGCTGCAATATACCGGCGGCACCGTGGCCATCGACCGCGGCTTCACTCTCCAGAACAGCAGCGGGCGGATCGAGGTCACGCAGGCCGGCACCACGCTGACGGTGAGCGGCGAGGCCGTCGGCACCGCGGGCCTGGTGAAGGAAGGGGACGGCACGCTCGTGCTCGCCGGCGCGAACAGCTACACCGGCGGCAATCGCGTCGCGGCGGGCACGTTGCGCGCCGGCTCCACCACGGCCTTCGGCGGAGCGGCAAACGGAACGGGCGCCGGCGCCATGACGGTGGAGGCTGGCGCCACGCTCGATCTGGCGGGGTTCAGCAATTATGTCGGCGGCCTTAACGGCGACGGCGACGTGACATTGGGATCGGCCACGCTGAACATCAACAGCGGCGGCACGTTCAGCGGCACGATCAGCGGAACCGGCGGCATCTCGATGTCGCGTTTCACCCAGACCATGATCGGTTGCGGCAACGACTATACGGGCACGACCGTCATTGCTTCGGGCCTGACCACCGACTGCATCGCCGACGGCGGATCGGCCAGCGGTATCGGCGCTTCGAGCGCGGCATCGTCCAGTCTCGTCTTCACCGGCGGCTCGCTCGGCTATACGGGGGGCGATGTCGTCACCGATCGCGGTTTCACGCTTCAATCGGGCGCGGGCATCATCGACGTCATCAATGCAGCGACGACACTCGAATTCACCGGCGAGGTCGTCGGGGCAGGTTTCCTGGAAAAGCGCGGTGACGGCGCCCTGGTCCTTTCGGGTGCCAATAGCTATGCGAATGGCACCCGGATAAGGGCCGGCGTCCTGCAGGCGGGTTCCACCAGCGCCTTCGGCACGGGCAACATGACCATCGACAACGTCGCCGGCGCGACGCTGGACCTGAATGGCTTCGACAACGACGTCAGGGCCTTGATCGGCGGCGGGACCCTGGGGGGCAATGTTCTGCTCGGCGGAGCGACGATGACGTTCACCGCCACGGGTTCCGGCGCGGCCGACTATGCCGGCGCGATCAGCGGCAGCGGCGCTATCGTCAAGGATGGGACATACACGCAGACACTGAGCGGCTGCGGCAGCGATTATGCCGGGACGACGACGGTCACTCGCGGCGTGCTTGCAGTGGCGTGTCTTAACGATGGCAACAGCGCCAGTTCGATCGGCACCTCAAGCGCGGCCGCCGGCAACCTGGTGCTGGACGGCGGCACATTGCGCTATGTCGGCGCAGGCGGCAGCACCGATCGTCAGTTCACGCTGGGCGCGGCCACCGGCAGCGCGCTGGACGCATCCGGCACGGGCGCGATCGCCTTCACAAGCAGCGCGCCCATCACGTTCGGCACCGCCGATACGGTCCAGGCGCTGACGCTGACCGGCACGAACAGCGACGACAATATTCTTGCAGCCCAGATCACCAACAACGGCACCGGCACGACGTCCCTGACCAAGACGGGCGCCGGCACCTGGATCCTGCGCAACGCCGGCAGCACCTATACGGGCGCGACCATCATCAGCGGCGGCGTGCTGGGCGTGGACAAGCTGTCCGACGGCGGCGAGGCAAGCAGCATCGGCGCCTCTTCCAGCGCGGCATCCAACCTCATGATCGGCAATGGATCGACGCTGCGCTACACGGGCAGCGGCGATGCCACCGATCGCCTGTTCACGCTGGCCGTTGGCACGACCTTCATAGAATCCTCCGGAACCGGCGCGATCGTCTTCACCGATACGGGGCCGGTCACGCTGCAGACCAACAACCAGTCCCGCACGATAGCGCTGGGCGGAACGAACGGCGACGACAACACGCTTGCCGGCTCGATCGGCAATGCGGGCACGGGCGTGACTTCGCTGGCAAAGAACGACGCCGGCAACTGGGTGCTGACGGGCAACAACACCTATACCGGCAACACCGTCATCAATGATGGCCGGCTGCAGATCGGTGCGGGCGGGACGACCGGCTCCATCGTCGGCAATGTCATCAATGGCGGTCTGCTGGCTTTCGATCGGAGCGATTCCTACGTCTATGCCGGCACGATCTCCGGCGCGGGCGCTGTCGAGCAGATCGGCGGGGGCGCAACCATCCTGACCGGCAACAGCAGCTATACCGGCGGCACGACCATCGCCGACGGTACGCTGCAGCTGGGCAATGGCGGCACGAGCGGCGCCATAGCCGGCAATGTCGCCAATGACGGCGTCCTCGCCTTCAACCGATCGAACAGCTTCACTTTCGGCGGCCAGATATCCGGAACCGGCGCGGTTCATCAGAGCGGCACGGGCACCACGGTGCTGACCGGGGCCAACAGCTATGCTGGCGGCACGCTGATCGACAACGGCACATTGCAGGTCTCTGCCGACGACAATCTCGGCGATGCCGCCGGGGCGCTCACCTTCGACGGCGGCACGCTGCGGACGACGGCCAGCCTGGACAGCGACCGCGACGTGACGCTGACGGGTGCCGGCACGATGCTGACCGATTCAGCGACCATCTTCACGCTGAGCGGATCGATCACCGGCGCGGGGAGCCTGACGAAAGACGGCGCCGGCCAGCTCGTCCTGACCGGAAACGGCAATTTCGACGGCGGGACCACGATCGCCGCAGGCAGGCTGCAACTCGGTGACGGCGGCACCAGCGGCTCGATCACGGGCGATGTGGCGAATAGCGGCGTGCTGGCCTTCAATCGCCTCGACGATATCGGTTTCGACGGCCTGATTTCCGGCACCGGCTCCGTGGTGCAGGACGGCGCCGGGATCGTCACGCTCACGGGCGCCAACAGCTATGCCGGCTCCACCACCGTCAATGCGGGCACGCTGCGCATCAACGGCGACCAATCGGCGGCAACGGGCGTGACGACGGTCAACAGCGGCGCCACGCTGGGCGGCTCCGGCACCATAGGCGGGAGTGTCAATGTTGCCGATGGGGGCATGCTTGCGCCCGGCAACAGCCCCGGGACGCTGACGATCAACGGCGATCTGTCGCTGGCCGCCGGATCCGTGCTCGATTTCGAATTCGGCGCGGCGAACGTCGTCGGCGGGCCGCTCAACGACCTGATCGAAGTCGGCGGCGATCTCGTGCTCGACGGCACGATCAACGTCGATGTGTCCGCGGGCGGCGATTTCGGCGGCGGCGTCTATCGCGTGTTCAACTATGACGGCACGCTGACCAACAACGGCCTTGCGCTCGGCACCATGCCCGCGGGCAGCAGCGTGACGGTCCAGACGTCGATAGGGGGACAGGTCAACCTCATAAATTCCACCGGGCTGGAACTGAGCTTCTGGGACGGCAACGGCCCGAAGTTCAACGATACCGTCGATGGCGGGGACGGCACCTGGCACCTTGCCGGCACCGACAACAACTGGACCGAAGCGAGCGGCGGCATCAACGCGGCCTATGCTGACGGAACCTTCGCCATATTCGCCGGAACCGGTGGCAATGTGGCTGTGGACAATGGCAACGGCGCGGTCACCGCGTCAGCCATGCAGTTTGCGTCGAACGGCTATCTGATCACCGGGGACACGTTGACGCTGACCGATGCCCAGTCGACCATTCGAGTCGGCGACGGCACGGAGGATGGCGCGAATTTTGGCGCACAGATCGCCGCGGACCTGACCGGCGCGGCGCAGCTCGTGAAGACCGATCTCGGCACGCTCGTCCTGTCGGGGGATAACAGCTACACCGGCGGCACGCTTGTTGCCGGGGGGACGCTGAGCATTGCAAGCGACGCGAACCTGGGCGCCGCGTCGGGCGGCCTGGCGCTGGACGGCAGCACGCTGCGAACCACAGCGAGCCTTGCAAGCGCACGGGCCATTTCCCTCCTGAACGACAGCACCGTGCTGATCGATGGCGGCACCATATTCACGTCCGATGGGATCGTATCGGGCGCGGGCGGCCTCATAAAGGCTGGTGCGGGCACGCTGGTCCTGACGGCCGCCAACACCTATGCGGGTGGGACGACGATCCAGGGCGGGGCCGTGCGAGTGTCGGACGACGCCAATCTGGGTGACGTGTCCGGAACGCTTTCGCTCCAGGGCGGCACGCTGCAGGCCGGCGCTTCCTTTGCTTCGACGCGAAACCTGCTGCTTGGCAGCCCCAGTTCCAACACGATCGACACGCAGGCGTTTGACGTCACGCTCGACGGAACGATCGGTAACGGCCCCGGCAATGCAGCGGGCAATTTCCTCAACAAGCTGGGTTCCGGCACTCTGACGCTGACGGGCGTCAACAGCTACGCCAACCGGACGATCATCGCCGGCGGCACATTGGCGCTGGCCGGATCGGGCACGATCGGTGCTGGCAATCTCGTGATCGGCTCCGGCGCGATCTTCGACATTTCCCAGACGGACACCGGCGCGCGCGTCATTCAGCTCAATGGCGCCGCCGACGGCATTGTCGCCCTGGGCTCGAAGACGCTGACCCTCGGCTTCGGGAATTCCTTCACCGACTGGGCGGGCACGATCGTCGATGGCGGCATCGTCGACGAAACGGGCGGCAGCGTCGTGATTTCGGCTCCAAACGGGGCGGTGCGCTATTTCGGGGCCACGAGTTACACCGGCGGCACCACCGTGGCGGCGGGAAGCTTCGAATTGGCCGGCAACGGCTCGCTCTACGCGGGCGGCGCCGTTGCCGTGAATGCCGGTGCGGCCTTCACGATCGCCGGCCTTACCGCCGCCGGCACGACGATCGGCGATCTGAGCGGCGGAGGCACCGTGGCGCTGGGCGACAAATCGCTGACGCTCGGCACCAGCAACAGCACCGACTTCTCCGGCGTGATCACCGGCAACGCAGGTTCGATCGTGAAGAACGGCTCCGGCACGTTCGCCCTCTTCGGAGCCAACGACTATACCGGCGCGACCACGGTCAATGCCGGCACGCTGCTGGTGAATGGGAACCAGGCGGCGGCAACGGGTCTGACGAGCGTGTTGAACGGGGCCACGATCGGCGGATCGGGGACGATCGGCGGCGATGTGACGGTGGCCGACGGCGGCACGCTTGCGCCCGGCAACAGCCCCGGCACGCTTACGATCGCCGGCAATCTGTCGCTCGCGGCGGGATCGATCCTCGACTTTGAATTCGGCGAAGCCAATGTTGCGGGCGGAGCGCTCAACGACCTGGTCGAAGTCGGCGGCGATCTCGTGCTCGACGGCACGATCAACGTCGATGTGTCCGCGGGCGGCGATTTCGGCGGCGGCGTCTATCGCGTGTTCAACTACGGCGGCACGCTGACCGATAACGGGCTCGCGCTGGGCACGATGCCGGCGGGCAGCGAGGTCACCGTGCAAACGGCAGTCGCCGGGCAGGTCAACCTCGTCAATACCGCCGGCCTCGATCTGAGTTTCTGGGACGGCGACGGCGGCCCCAAATTCGATGGCGTCATCGACGGTGGCGACGGCGTCTGGCATCTCGGCGGCACGGACAGCAACTGGACTGAGCCGACCGGCATCGTGAACGCGGCCTATGCGGAGGGCACGTTCGCGATCTTCGCCGGCACGGGCGGCGTGGTGACGGTCGACAACGACAATGGTCCCGTGACGGCATCGGGCATGCAATTCGCATCGGACGATTATCTGATCACCGGCGAAGCCTTGACGCTGGTCGGCCCCAGCGTGGACATCCGTGTAGGGGACGGTTCGACCGCAGGGGGCGAATATGTCGCCACCATCGCGGCCGATCTGACCGGCGGCGCCGCGCTCGAAAAGACCGATCTCGGCACTCTGATCCTGACCGGCGCGAACAGCTACACGGGCGGCACCACTGTTGCGGCAGGCACCCTGCAACTGGGTGACGGCGGCGCCGGCGGGTCGATCATCGGCGATGTCGTCAACGACGGCGTCCTTGCCTTCAACCATGCGTCCGACACGGTTTTCACGGGCGACGTCTCCGGCACGGGATCCCTGCTCAAGCAGGGCGACAACAGCCTCGTCCTGACCGGTGCGAACGAGCATTCGGGCGGCACGACGATCGCCGCAGGCACGCTGCAGATCGGCGACGGTGGAACGACCGGCAGCATCGTGGGCGACATCGCCAACGAGGGGACGCTCGCCTTCGATCGGGAGGATGTCACGACCTTCGCTGGAACCATTTCCGGCAACGGCTCACTGCGTCAGGACGGAACCGGCACGCTCGTCCTGTCGGGCGCCAACAGTTTCGCAGGTGGCACGACGATTGCGGCCGGCACTCTCCAACTGGGCGACGGCGGCACGGATGGATCAATCGTCGGCAATGTGGTGAACGACGGCACGCTGGCTTTCAACCGGTCCGACGCCATCATCTTCGACGACCTGATTTCAGGCAGCGGATCGGTGGTGCAGGATGGACCCGGCATCGTCACGCTCGGCGGCGCCAACAGCTATGCTGGCAGGACCCTCGTAAACGCCGGCGGCCTGTTCCTCGAAGGCGACCAGACCGCGGCAACGGGCCTGACTGTCGTAGGCTCGGGAGCGAGGCTGGGCGGGTCGGGAATCGCCGGCGGCGACATGACCGTAGCCGACGGTGCCGCAATCAGCCCGGGTTCGAACGGCGCGTCACCCGGCATGCTGACTGTCAACGGTGCGCTTACGCTCGCCAGCGGCAGCACATTGGCATATGATTTCGGACAGGCCGACGCCGTCGGCGGGCCGCTCAACGATCTGATAGAGGTCGGTGGCGACCTGGTGCTGGACGGCACGCTGAACATAGCCGCGAGCGCCGGCGGCACATTCGATCCCGGAATCTATCGCGTGCTCAATTATGGGGGCGCGCTGACCGACAATGGACTCGACATCGGCGCCATTCCGTCGGGGACCGATTTCTATGTGCAGACGTCGATTTCCCATCAGGTCAATCTGGTCAACACCAGCGGCCTCGTTCTGCGCTTCTGGGACGGAGCAGCCGGCGTCCGCAACGATGGCCTCATCACCGGCGGCGCCGGCCTCTGGCAGAACAGCACCGGCAACGACAACTGGACGCTGGACGACGCCTCGATCAACGCCCCCTTCCTCGACAGCGCCTTTGCGGTCTTCGGGGGCGTTGGCGGCGAAGTCATCGTCGACGAGAGCCTTGGCGCCGTGGAGGCCGCCGGCATGCAGTTCGCCGTCGACGGTTATGCGATCGCCGGCGACGATATCCATCTTACCGGCACGCAGGCGGTGGTGCGGGTTGGCGACGGCACCGCCGCGGGCGCCGGCTATACGGCCACGATCAGCTCCACGCTGACCGGCGACGCCGGACTGGTGAAATCCGACCTCGGCACGCTGATCCTGACCGGCGGCAACGACTATGCCGGCGGCACCTGGATCAATGGAGGAACGCTGCGGATTTCGGCTGACGACAATCTGGGAGACGCGGCCGGGAACATCAGCTTCGACGGGGGCACGTTGCATACGACGGCCGACATGACCAGCGATCGCGCGGTTGCGCTGGCGGGCACCGGCACGCTGTCGACCGATGGCGGCACGACGCTCGGCCTTGGCGGCGCAATCAGCGGAACCGGCGACCTTGTCAAGCAAGGTGCAGGCACGCTCCTTCTGACGGGTGCGGCCAGCCACAGCGGCGGCACCATCGTGAATGCCGGTTCGCTGTTTGTCGACGGCGATCAGTCGGCGGCGACCGGCCTCACATCCGTCAATATGGGTGCGGTGCTGGGCGGCGCCGGCATCATCGGCGGCGACGTGACGGTGGCCGCCGATGCGATTCTCGACCCGGGCTCGGTCGATGGCCTTCCCGGCACGCTGACGATCGCCGGTAACCTCTCGCTTGCTTCCGGCGCAAACCTGTCGATGCAGTTCGGCGACGCCAACGTCGTCGGCGGCGCGCTCAACGACCTTGTCCAGGTGGGCGGCGACCTCGTGCTCGACGGCACGCTCAACGTCACCGAATCCGCCGATGGCAGCTTCGGCGCCGGCATCTATCGCGTGCTCAATTACGGCGGCACGCTGACCGACAACGGCCTTGTCCTGGGAACCATGCCCGCCGGCAGCACGGCCACGATCCAGACCTCCGTGGCCGGTCAGGTCAATCTCGTGAACACGGCGGGGCTTGCGCTCAATTTCTGGGATGGCGACGCGGGTCCGAAGTTCGATGGCGCGATCAACGGCGGCGATGGCGTCTGGCAGAATGGCACCGGCAACGACAACTGGACCGATGCGGGCGGTGCGGTCAACGCCAGCTATGCGAACGGCGCCTATGCGGTTTTCACCGGCGCCGGCGGCATCGTCACGGTCGACGACAGCCTTGGAAATGTCAACGCGGCCGGCTTGCAGTTCGCCGCTGACGGCTATGAGATCGATGGCGATGCGCTGGCGCTGGCGGAACCTCGCACCAGCATCCGCGTGGGTGACGGCACATCTTCGGGCTCGGCCTTTGTCGCCTCGATCTCGGCGGAACTGACCGGCACCGCACAGCTCGTAAAGACCGATGCCGGCACGCTGATCCTGGCCGGCGCCAACAGCTACACCGGTGGAACCGCGATAGAGGGAGGCACGCTCGCAATCTCGGCCGACGCCAATCTCGGCGATGCGGCCGGCGGCATCGATCTGAACGGCGGCACGTTGCGGACCATGGCGGATTTCGCCAGCGGCCGATCGCTCACCCTGGTCGGTGATGGCACCGTCATGACCGACGACGCCACCAGCTTCACGCTGGACGGCGCGCTGTCCGGCTCCGGCAGCTTGACCAAGGCCGGCGGAGGCACCTTCGTGATTGCCGCCGACAACAGCAGCTATGTCGCCGTCAGCAACGTGGCTGGTGGCACGCTGGCGGTGGATGGAATCCTCGGCGGATCGGTGAATGTAACGAATATGGGCCGCCTCGAAGGCAATGGCCGCGTCGGTGGCATTGCCAATGCCGGGGTCGTGGCGCCTGGCCGCGGCGGCATCGGCACGCTTGCGATCGCCGGGGACTATGTCGGCAACGGCGGAACGCTGGAGATCGAAGCCGCGCTCGGCGACGATATGTCGCCCGCAGACCTGCTGGCTGTGAATGGCGCCACGTCGGGCACCACCCGGATTGCGGTGCTGAACCGCGATGGAATCGGCGCGCAGACGATCGACGGCATCAAGATCATCGATGTGACGGGCGCTTCGGACGGCGCTTTCGTGCTCAATGGCGACTATGCGTTCCAGGGCGAGCAGACGGTGATTGCCGGCGCCTATGGCTATCGTCTCTACAAGAACGGGGTTGCCGATCCGCAGGATGGGGACTGGTATCTGCGCTCCTCGCTGCTCAATCCGCCGCCGGGCGAGCCCGGAGAGCCGGTTGACCCGGATCCTTCCACGGACCCGCTCTATCAGCCGGGCGTTCCGGTCTATGAAGGCTATACCCAGACGCTGCTCGCGCTGGGCGGCCTGCCGACGATGCAGCAGCGGATCGGCAATCGGTCCTGGGCCGCTGCGCCCGGGCGGGCCGGAGGCGACATCTGGGGCCGGATGGAAACGCGGCGCCATCGCCCGCAGCCGGTTTTCTCGACCAGCGGCGCGGACAAGAATATCGACAGCTGGCAGATGCAGATCGGCATCGACAGGATGCTCGCCCAGCGCGCCGACGGTGCTGCGCTGATCGCTGGTCTTACCGCCCATTATGGCAAGGCTGATGCCGGCATTGCCTCGATTTTCGGCAATGGCTCGATCGACACGGAAGGCCTCGGCTTCGGCGCGACGTTGAGCTGGTATGGACCGAAAGGGCTTTATGTCGACGGCCAGGCAAAACTGAGCTGGTTCGACAGCGACCTCAGGTCGGGCACGCTGGGAACGCTGGTCAAAGGCAATGACGGCAACGGCCAGGCATTCAGCCTGGAACTGGGCAAGCGGTCGTCCGTGGGCGGCGGGCTCACGCTCACGCCGCAGGCGCAGATGATCTACACGCATGTCGATTTCGACCGCTTCGTCGATCCCGCGGGCGCTGTCATCTCGGCGGACAGGGGCAGCAGCCTGAAGACTCGCTGGGGCATTTCGCTCGACCATCAGCAGAGCTGGGACAGTCCATCGGGCGATATGCGCCGGACGCATCTTTATGGACTGGTCAACCTGACCTACGAATGGCTCGACGGCACCCGCGTCGATGTGTCCAGCACTCCGGTCGCCAACCGCGATCGGCGGCTATGGGGTGAACTGGGAGTCGGTGGCAGCTACAGCTGGGGTGGCGACAGGTTCACGCTCTACACCGAAATCTCCGGCGATACGTCGATCTCCGACCTTGGCGATGGATACGGCCTGAAGGGGACAGCGGGCCTGAGGATATCTTTCTGATACTCCTCGTCACACCTGCAGGTCGTATTGCCGGAACAGATCGTAGAGCGTCGGGCGGCTGATGCCGAGCAGCTTCGCGGCGTTCGAGATATTGCCTTCCGTCCGCGCCAGCGCCTGGCGGATCGCGCGCCGGTCGGCAAGCTCGCGCGCAGCTTTCAGGTTGATCAGCTCGGCCCCCTCGTCGGCCTTGCCGAGGTCGAGGTCGGCGGCCGTGACCAGCTTGCCATCGGCCATGATGACCGCGCGCTTCATCCGGTTTTCCAGCTCGCGAACATTGCCCGGCCAAGTCCAGGCGTTGAGCGCCACCAGCGCGTCGGGCGCGAAGCCGCGCACCGCCGGGTTCATCTCCTTGGCGAACTTCGCCAGGAAATGCTTGGCCAGCAGGGTCGCGTCACCATGGCGCTCTGCAAGCGTCGGGATGCGGACGACAATCTCGGCGAGGCGGTAATAGAGATCCTCGCGGAAACTGCCCGCGGCGATCATGGCGTCCAGGTCCTGGTGCGTGGCGCACACGATGCGGGTGTCGACAGGGATCGCCCGGCGGCTGCCGATCCGCTCGATCACGCGCTCCTGCAGGAAACGCAGCAGCTTGACCTGCAGGGGCAGCGGAATGTCGCCCACCTCGTCCAGGAACAGGGTGCCGCCCTCGGCGAGCTCGATCTTGCCCTCGGTGGTCTTGACCGCACCGGTGAAGGCGCCCTTCTCATAGCCGAACAGCTCGGCTTCCAGCAGGTTTTCGGGGATGGCGGCGCAGTTGATCGCCACGAAGGCGCCCTTGGCGCGGCCGCTGGCATTGTGCAGGCCACGCGCCAGCAGTTCCTTGCCCGTGCCGCTGGCGCCCAGCAGCATCACCGAGACATTGGCATTGGCCACGCGCTCGATAGTGCGGGCGACCTTCAGCATCTCCGGGGCGGATGTGATGATGTTGCCCAGCACCGTCTCGCCATCGGCGCCGGCCGCGGCCAGCCGGGCATTTTCCTGCTCGATCGCATGCAGGTGGAAGGCACGTGCGACGATCAGGCCCAGCGTGTCGATGTCGACCGGCTTCTGGTAGAAGTCATAGGCGCCGGACGCGATGGCGCGCAATGCGCTGGCCCGCGCGCCGTGGCCGGAAGCGACGATCACCTTGGTATCGGGCTTCAGCCGCAGGATCTCCTCCAAGGTCGCGAATCCCTCGCTCACGCCGTCGGGATCGGGCGGAAGGCCAAGGTCGAGCGTGACGACGGCGGGTTCGGTCGCGCGCAACGCATCGATCGCGCTCGCCCGGTCGCTGGCGACGACGACGTCATAATCCTCATAGGCCCAGCGCAGCTGGCGCTGCAGCCCTTCATCGTCCTCGACGATCAACAGATGCGGTTTGTCACTCATAACAGGTCCATGGTCTTAGCAGGCTGATCGCCCCTTGCGGTGATCTGCGTCACTGGCAGGACGATGGAAAAACGGGTGCCGGCGCCCTCGCGGCTTTCGACTTCCAGCCGGCCGCCCATCGCCGCGATCAGGCTGCGCGCCTCGAACGCGCCGATGCCGAAGCCGCCGGGCTTGGTGGAAGCGAATGGCTTATAGAGTCGGGTGCGGATGAATTCGGCCGACATGCCGGCGCCATGGTCGACGACCGAGATCGCCACTTCCAGTCCGCGCCGTTCGATATAGATCCACACCGGCTCGTCCGCCGGGCTGACGTCGACGGCATTCTGGACGATATGGCCGAGCGCCTGCTCCAGCCGTGACGGATCGGCCAGAGCCACGATGTCGGCCCCACCCTCCACCTTCACGGGATGCTGGTGCGCGCGTGCGTTCGCCACGGTGGCCGCCAGCGCGCGCAGCTTCACCGGCCGCGGCTCGGCCGGGCGCCCGGTATTGTGCTGCGAAAGCCGCGCGAGTAGGTCGTTCATCTTGGCGGTGGAGCTGCGCAGCGTCGCGATCATGTCCGCGCGGAATTCCGGGTTGTCGGCATGGCGCTCGGCATTGCGGGTGAGCAGGCTGAGCTGGCTCACCAGATTCTTGATGTCGTGCATGATGAAGGCGAAGCGGCGGTTGAACTCGTCGAACCGGCGGGCCTCGTTCAGCGCTTCCTGCCCGCGTGCCTCGGCGAGATAGCTCGCCACCTGCCGCCCGGCGACGCGCAGCAGATCGAAGTCCTCCCAGTCCAGCCCGCGATCGACGCGCGGCCGGGCGAGCAGCACGATGCCGACCAGCCGGTCATAGTGGATCAGCGGCACGCCCGCCCAGGCGCGCTGCTCGTTCAATATCCACTCGGGCGTGGTCGTGGCGCCCGCATTCACCTCCTCGCGCCGCGCCGCATCGAATTCGACGATCCGCTTGATCTCCTCCACCTGTTGCAGGAAGGCCGCGTCGGAGGCCGGCGTCGGCACCTCCGCCGACGGCCAGTTCCACTGTGCCTGCAGCGCCAGCCCGCCGCTGCCGTCCGGCGTCAGCAGCAGGCCGCCGGGCGATTCGGTGATGTCGGCGATCGCCTGGATCACGCGCACGTCGAGTGCGTCGGCATCGTCGTCGGGACGGCCCACCGTGTCGGTGAAGCGCATCCACTCCTCGCGATAATCGTAGCGATGCTGGAACAGATGCTTGGCGACCTTCACCTTCAGCCAGGCGCGGATGCGGCCGATCGGCAGGAAGGCGAGCATCGCCACGGAAACGCCGAAGACGACCGTCACCTGCGCAAGCTGCACATAGTCGCCGCCGATCAGCTCGATCGCGCGGGCGATGATGACCATCGCGATCAGGTAGAAGCCGATCGCCATCAGCGAGAGCGACTGGAAGGTGACGGTGCGCGATATCCGCATCCGCCAGCGTGTGTTGCGGCGGCTGGCAAGCGCGAACAAGGGGGCGAGCAGCAGCATGATGATGCCGCGCCCTGCGAAAAGCTCCACCGGCCACCGATGCGAGAGATAGGCGACGGTGTAGAGGTTGAGATCGTAGATCCACATCGCCGCCAGCGCGATCATCGGCAGGCGGATGCCCCAGCGCGCGTCCGGCGTCGCGGCGATGTAGAGATTGTGGACCAGCACCAGCGCGCCGACCGTGAAGGTCATCCTGAGCAGCAGGATGGCGAAGAACAGCGCCTCGGCCGTCCGGACATCGCTGACGGCCTGCGACGTGAAGATGTCGACGGCGAGCTGTGCGACCGCAACGCCGGCAAGGACCATGTAGAGCGCGACGATGGTCGATCGGGTGCGGACGCCGATGCCGCGCAGTAGCAACCCCAGCATGAAACCCAGCCATCCCAGGTTGCGCACCGTCTCGGCGGCACGAGCCAGGAAAGCACCCGGACCCGCGAGCGCCACGGCAAAGGCCCATGCCGCAGTCAGCCCGAAAGCCAACCCCAGCATGCGCCGCTGCATTCCGCCCTTTGGCCCGCGCGTCTGCCAGAGCGCCAGGACCGCGAACAGGACGGCCGCGACCGCGTGGCTCCAGACGCCGACGGCGTCAGTCATCGCGCCTTTCCCCCCAACAGCAGCAAGCGTCCTCCTACATTCCGGCCGGGCCGCAGGCAAAGCGCCGCGAAGGCCCGTATCGCCCTGCCCGAAGGTCGCTGTGGGCGAACGGCCATGCGCTTCATATCCGGTATTGCCCCGATCAAGCTATCCCGTCGTAAAAAATGCCGACACCTCAGATGTCGCGGAACTTTACAAAAATATCCTGAATCAATTCTTATGGCCTGCGATTGCAGGTGATACGCGCGCTTTTACGTGGCATCACGGGCCAGTCTGCCGAGCTTGCCAGTGACCGCCAAGCTTACCAGTGACGGAGAGCCATGGAGACGTCCGTTCAGAAAATCGCCCCTGTCATCCTTTCCGGCGGGGCCGGCACCCGGCTGTGGCCCATGTCGCGCACGACGCGGCCCAAGCAGTTGCTGGCGCTAACGGCCGATCGTTCGATGCTGCAGCTCACGGCCGCACGAACGGCGGACCCTGCCCGCTTTGCCGCGCCGCTGGTCGTGGCCAATATCCTTCATGCCGACCAGATCGAACGGCAGCTTTCCGACGTCGGCATCGTCCCGCAGGCATTGATCCTCGAACCGGCCGGCCGCAACACCGCGCCGGCGATCGCGCTCGCGGCATTGTCGCTTCCCCCGGAAACGCCCATGCTGGTGATGCCGAGCGATCACGTCATCCTCGACGTTCCAGCCTTTCAGGCCGCGATCGCCGCTGCGATGCCGCTGGTGGAGCAGGACTGGCTCGTCACGTTCGGGATCACGCCCGAAAGCGCGGAAACCGGCTATGGCTATATCCGCGAGGGCGAGATGATCGCGCCCGGCGTCCACCGGGTCGAGCGCTTCGTCGAAAAGCCTGATCGCGCCACGGCCGAAGCCTATCTGGCGCAAGGCTGCTACGCCTGGAACAGCGGCATCTTCCTGTTCCGCGCGGGCGCCTATCTCGCCATGCTGGATGCGCACGCGCCCGCCATCGCGGCGGCGAGCAGGGCGGCGATCGCCGAAGCGACTCGTGATGGCCCGCGCCTCCACCCCGATCCCGAAGCCTTCGCCGCCTCGCCATCCGACTCGATCGACTATGCCGTGATGGAAAAGGCCGACCGGGTCGCGGTCGTGCCGGTCACGATGGGCTGGTCGGACGTCGGAAGCTGGGATGCGCTCCATTCGCTGGCCGATCCGGACGAGGCGGGCAACTGCCACCATGGCGAGGTGATCGCGCTGGACACGAGCAACTGCCTGATCCGGTCGGACGGCCCGCTGGTCGCCGCCATCGGCGTCAGCGATCTCATCGTCGTGGCGACGGACGATGCCGTGCTGGTGATGCCGCGCGGGGCGAGCCAGGACATCAAGCGCATCGTCGAAGAACTCAAGCGCACCAAGCATATCGCGCTGGACCGGAAACCTTGAGGCGCCGAGGTGGCCGCGCCCGGAACATGTCCTGTCCCGGCCGCGAGAGCGATTGAAAACGGCAATCCCGCCGTTACTCTCACGTCATGATCTTCTGGCTGCTCCTTGCCTTCGATGTCGTGCTGGCCGCAGTGCTGCTGTTCTTCTTCGCCATCGGCATCGGCGACGGATCGATCTCGTCCTTCAACATCGGCCTGTGGCTGCTGCTGATTGCCGTTGCGGCGGCGATCCTGGGTGGCGGCCTATGGCTGAAGCGGGCGGGCCGCGAGCTGCCCTGCATCATGCTCCTGCTGGTGCCGGCGATACCCGGCGCCTGCTTCCTGCTGTTCGTCCTGATGCTGGTGGCGACGCAACCCGACTGGCGCTGACGTCGGAACGCCATGGCCGGCCGCCGGGGACCAACCGGGAATGGCCGGTCCCGGCCGGGCAGCTTTTTGCAATCAGGCCGATCTTCTTTCGTCCGCCGCCTCGAATTGCGCGATCTGATCGGCCTTGGCCTTCCTGAACGCCGGTCGATCGGTCACCCGGGCCACATAGGCTTCGGTCGCCGGCCTGCTTCCGAACGACCGGACATCGGGGATGCGCAAGACATCGGCCATCAACAGATCCGCGGCAGTGAATCGGTCCGCCACCAGCCATTCTCTGGCACCCAGCACCTTTTCGAGCTGGTCGAGACGCCTGGCCATCCATTCGGTCAGGGCATTGTCCTCGTCACCGGTCATTTTGAGGAACCACCACGGCACGCTGACCATCTCTATCGAGTTGAGCGCCGCAACGATCCATTGCACCGTTTCCGCCTCGCCGACCGGATCTTCGGGCATCAACTTTGCGCTCTTGCGCGAAAGATGGATAAGGCAGGCGCCGCTTTCGAACAGCTCGAGCTTCCCGTCGGTGAGATAAGGCACCTGCCCGAACGGCTGGCGCGCGAGATGGTTCGTCTCGCGGCCATCGAACGGCACCGTCTGTATTGCGTAGGCCAGGCCGCCTTCCTCGCAAGCCCAGCGCAGCCTGAAATCGCGGACGAATCCCCGGGGCATCGGGGGCACCCAATCATATGTCCATATGATTATGTCGCTCACCTCGCGCGACTCCTTCACTGGCAGCTGTATATGTCGAGGTTACGCCATGGCCGCCTTTGGGCAAAACTGGTCGGCAGCATCTGTCCGCAATCGCGGCACGGCCAGTCAGACCCGTCGGCGCCGGGTCCAGGCCCTAATCCCCCGCGAAGGTGAAGGGCGTCAACCCGCGCTCGCGATCGTTGAGCAGCAATGTGCGGCCCAGCGGCGGTTCGGCGCGCTGGGGGCAGTCGCCGCGGGCGCAACGGCGACAGCCAAGGCCGATCGGCACCGCGTCGCCGGCCAGGCCCAGCCCCCGCGCATGGACCAGCGACGCGGCATTTTCCGCCGCCACGCCAAGCCCCAGCGCAAATTCCGCGCGCACGCCCGTCGGTGACCGCACCTGCGACCGGACGGTGCGAGCCAGCGTGAACCAGCGGCTGCCATCCTCCAGCTCGACCAGCTGGCGCATCACCTCGCCCGGCCGGTCGAAGGCATGGTGGACCGCCCAGAGCGGGCAGCGCGCCGGCGATGTCGCCAATGGCGAGGCGGACGCCCCGGCATAGCGCTTGGACGCTTGGCCGGCGCGATCGATGCGGACCATGAAGAAGGGCAGGCCCCGCGCGCCCACGCGCTGCAAGGTCGTCAGGCGGTGCGCCACCATCTCGAAACCCGCGTTGAAGCGGCGCTGCAGCAGATCGAGGTCATAGCCCGTCGCCTCGCAGGCGCGCAGGAAACGGCCATAGGGCATCATCAGCGCGGCGGCGAAATAGGATGTCGCCGTGCGGCGGAACAGCCGCTCGGCGGTGCGCTCGCCGAAGGCCGCGCCCGCAACCAGCGCCTCGATCTCGCCCCGCGCCTCGATTTGGGCGAGCTGGAACGCCGCCTGGAAGGTGCGCGACGCCGGATCGAGCATCTCCGAAAGCTGCACCTGCCGCGCGTGGAAATCGAGGCGGCGGAGCCTGTCCGGCATCGCCTCCACCGGCAGGATGCGGATGGCGAGCTGGTGCCGGACGCGCAGCCGCTCGGCAATCGCGCCGTAGAGATCGGCGGCACCCAGCCGCAGCTCATCGGCCAGCCCCTCGGCCAGCGCATCGAGATCGGGAAAATGGTTGCGCCAGCGCTCCATCTCGCGCCGGACGGCGGCGATCGCGCCATCCTCGTCCGATGCCGGCGCCGCCCCGCCCTCGCGCAGCCGGTCGAAAGCGCGGGCGAACGCCTCGGCCCCGCCCGGCGCGGCGGCCAGCCATTCCTCCACCTCCGCGCGGTCGACCTCGATATCGGCGAACAGCGGGTCGGCCAGCCGTCGCCGGATCGCGTCGCCGCCGCCGCCCGGCGCATCGGCGGCGAAGACGCGCGGGTCCATGTCGAACTGCTCGCCCAGCTTCAGCATCAGCGCCGCCGTCAGCGGCCGCTGGTTGCGTTCGATCAGATTGAGATAGCTTGCCGATATGCCGAGCGTCTCGGCCATCGCCAATTGCGTCAGCCCGGCGCTGCGACGCAGCCGGCGCACCGCATGCCCGGCGAATATCTTGTGCTCGGCCATCAGCCCGCCTTTGTAAATCAATTACAGATATACACGCCCGCTGTCCGCCAAGTCCACTCCTTTACACGATTTGCGGCTTATGCTCCGTCGCCAATCCAGGCTTCATGCGTCTAATCCGGCAACGAGCGACGCGATTCCCGCGAGCCATCTTGTAAAGGATCAGACAAATGACCGACATTGCCGACCTGATCGCTGCGCCCGAAGGCCGCTTCGACGGCATCCGGCGGACCTATGGGGCCGCGGACGTGCAGCGGCTGCGCGGATCGGTCGCGATCGAATATACGCTGGCGCGCAAGGGCGCGCTGAAGCTGTGGGAGCTGCTGAAGTCCGAACCCTATATCAACGCGCTGGGCGCTCTTTCGGGCAACCAGGCCATGCAGATGGTGCGTGCCGGGCTGAAGGCGATCTACCTGTCCGGCTGGCAGGTCGCGGCCGATGCCAATACGGCGGGCGCCATGTATCCGGATCAGTCGCTCTACCCCGCCAATGCCGGGCCGGAACTGGCCCGCCGCATCAACCGCACGCTTCAGCGCGCCGACCAGATCGAACATTCGGAAGGCGGCGCGAAGCGCGACTGGTTCGCGCCCATCGTCGCCGATGCCGAAGCCGGTTTCGGCGGCCCGCTCAACTGCTTCGAGATCATGAAAGCCTATATCGAGGCGGGCGCGGCCGGCGTCCATTTCGAGGACCAGCTCGCTTCGGAAAAGAAGTGCGGCCATCTCGGCGGCAAGGTGCTGATCCCGACGCAGGCGCATATCCGCAACCTCAACGCGGCGCGCCTCGCGGCCGACGTCTGCGGCGTGCCGACGGTGCTGATCGCCCGCACCGACGCCGAGAGCGCGAAGCTCATCACGTCGGACGTCGACGAGCGCGACCATGAATTCCTGACCGGCGAGCGGACGCCCGAGGGCTTTTTCCGCCTGAAGGAAGGCACCGGCGTCGATCATTGCATCAAGCGCGGCATCGCCTTCGCCGAGCATGCCGATCTCCTGTGGTGGGAGACGAGCCACCCGAACCTGGAGGATGCCAGGCGGTTTGCCGAAGCCGTGCAGAAGGCGCATCCGGGCAAGATGATGGCCTATAACTGCTCGCCCAGCTTCAACTGGGAAGCGAAGCTCGACAAGGACACGATCGCGAAGTTCCAGCGCGAGCTGGGCGCGATGGGCTACAAGTTCCAGTTCGTGACGCTGGCGGGCTTCCACCAGCTCAACCACGGCATGTTCGAGCTGGCGCGCGGCTACAAGGACCGCGGCATGGCCGCCTATTCGGAGCTGCAGCAGGCCGAGTTCGCCAGCGAGGCGAACGGCTACACCGCGACCCGCCACCAGCGCGAGGTGGGCACGGGCTATTTCGACCTCGTGGCCGAAGCGGTTTCCGGCGGCACGGCATCGACCACCGCGCTCGCCGAATCCACCGAGGCCGACCAGTTCGCGGTCGCGGCGGAATAAGGACCGCCAGCCGCCATATCATCGAAGGAGAAGGACGATGACTGAACCGACCCGTAGCCGCGCCGTCTTCTCGACGGAGGATTTCCAGCTGCTGAAGCAGGCCGTGGCCCACTATATCCGCGAGGTTCAGGACAAGCCGGAATCCGCGAAGTTCAGCAATCTCTATCACCGTCTCGGCCGGCTCGGCTGAGGCAGAACGGACTTTTCCTGGGGAGGAGAAGGCACCCGCCGGGGAGAGATCCCCGGCGGGTTTTCCGTGATGACGGACCCGCCGATCCGCCGGAGAGCCCTGCGCCATCCCCATCCCGCGGCCGGGATCAGATCAGCCCCATCGCCTTCAGGCTGGCATGGCCTTCGCCGCCGACGATGACATGGTCGTGGACCGATATGCCCAGCGGGCGGGCCGCGGCGATCAGGTCGCGCGTCAGCGCGATGTCCTGACGGCTGGGCGACGGGTCGCCGGAAGGATGGTTGTGGACGATGATGATCGCAGCCGAGCCCACGTCGATCGCGCGGCGGATCACCTCGCGGATATAGACCGCCGCCTGATCGATCGACCCTTCCGACATCAGGTCGTCGCGGATCAGCATGTTGCGGCTGTTGAGGTGCAGCACGCGCACCCGCTCCACCCCGCGATGCGCCATGTCGGCGCGCAGATAATCGAGCAACGCCTGCCAGCTCGCCAGCACCGGCCGTTCCGCCACGCGCGATCGCAGCAGCCGCAGCGCGGAAGCCTCGGCGATCTTGATCGCGGCGACGGCGCCTTCGCTCAGGCCGCCCTTGCGCGCCAGCGCCTGCGCGTCGGCGCCCAGCAGCGCGCCCAGGCCGCCGAACTCGGTCAGCAGCCGGCGCGCCATCGGCTTCGTATCGCGGCGGGGGATGGCGAGCGCCAGCAGATATTCGACCAGTTCATGATCCTGCAGCGCTTCCGGCCCCTGTTCGGCCAGCCGGGTGCGCAGCCGCGCCCGGTGCCCGCTGGCGTCCTGGCCGTCATCGGCTGATATTGTCGGATCGGCGTCCCCCATCGCCGCCATCTCTGCATCGGTCGTGGCGGCGGCGCAACAAGATCGCGCGCTTCGCGTTTGATAACGCGGGATTTTCGACAAATGCGACGGCAAGGGGGGGATGCCATCCGAAATGATCTCGCCCCCGACGCGGGCGACAGGCTAGATAAGGGGCGGATGGATGAAGCCGAACCGCCACGCCCCCGCAGGCTGAGGAAGCGGCTGCTGATCCCGCTGGTCCTGCTGCTGCTCGCTTTCGGGCTGGTATGGGCCGAGCGGCGCGCGATCTTGCGTCACTATGTCGACGATGAGCTGACCCGCCGCGGCATTTCCGCAGGCTATGTGCTGTCGGACATCGGGCCGTTCACGCAGCGGCTGGAAAAGCTGGTGATCGGCGACCCTGCCTCACCCGACCTTAGCGCCGACCTGGCCGAGCTCCATCTGAGCTGGGGCCTTAACGGGCCGGAAGTGTCCGGGATCGTCGCGCGCGGCGTGCGGCTGCACGGCCGGCTGGTCGATGGCTCGCTGCGGCTGGGCAGCCTGGACAAGCTGATGCCGGCGCCGTCCGGCAAGCCCTTCTCATTGCCGGACCTGACCGTGGAACTGGCGGACGCCCGGATGCGGCTGGACACGGACGCCGGGCAGATCGGCCTGACGCTGGACGGCAAGGGCAATCTCGCCAAGGCGTTCAGCGGCCGGCTGATGGCTCACGCGCCGCGGCTGGTGGCGGGCGATTGCGGGATGACCGGCCTGCTTGCGCCCGTCGACGTGCACACCGGCCCCGACGGGATCGGGTTGGAAGGGCCGGTGCAGCTGGGACGGCTGCAATGCGGCGACATGGCGATGCTCGCCAACCTGACGAGCCGGACCATGCTCCGGCTATCCGCCGATCTCCAGCGGCTGACGGGCAATCTCTCGCTCAGCGCCGGCACCGGCAGGCTGGCCGACATCGCCGCCAAGGATTGGGGCTTCGCGGGCCAGGTCGAGGGTGACCTCTCGAAAGGCGCCGGAGAGCTGGCGGGCGACGTCAGCTTCACCGAGGCGAGCGCGCCGATCGACTTTCGCGAAGCGCTGCGCGGCAATCGCGAAAGCCTCGCCGCGACGCCGCTCGCCCCGCTCGCGCCGCCGCTGAGCGACGCGCTGCTTCGCCTCGCCAGCCGCTTCGACGGCAAGGCGCGGCTGACGGCCAGCTACGGATCCGGTGCAGACATTCGCCTGAGCGACATCAGCCTGCAATCGGGGAGCGAACCGGCTGCGGCGCGGTTGACGCTGACCGGCGGGCGGGGCGTGGGCTGGTCCCCGCAGGGCGGCGTAACGGCGGACGGCGCCGTGCGACTGGCCGGCGGCGGGTTTCCCGACATGTCCGGACGGCTGTCCATCGCCGATGGCAAAGGCGAGGGACGGCTGGCCGTCGCCCCCTATGCCGCCGGCAATGCGCGGTTGGCGCTCGCCCCGATGCGGATCGTGGCGGACGGCAACGCCTATGCGGTCGAGACCGCGGCGACGATCGACGGGCCGCTCGGCGACGGGCGGATAACGGGCCTGTCGCTGCAGATCATCGCGCGGATCGGCGGTGATGGCAGCCTGGCCGTGAACCCGCGCTGCGCGCCCCTCACCTTCCGGTCGCTGAACGTCGCCGGCCTTGCGCTTACGCCTGCGCGGCTTCCGCTCTGCCCGACAGGCGAGGCGCTGGTGAGCCGCCGCGCGGGCGGGACGCTGGCCGGCGGCGCGGCCATCGCCGGATTGCGATTGTCCGGGCGGATGGGCGGATCGCCGCTCAGTATGGCGAGTCGGGCGCTGCGCTTCGATATCGGCACGCCGGGGTTCACGGCGGATGCCGTCGCCGTCCGGCTGGGACAGGGCGATGCGGTGACGCGGCTGGATGTCGCCCGGTTGACCGGCCGGACCAGTCCCACCGGCCTCGCCGGCGACTTCGAAGGCGCGGCCGGTAAGATCGCCGCGGTGCCGCTGCTGCTGTCCGACGGCCGTGGCGACTGGCAGCTGGCCGATGCCGATCTGGCGCTCCGCGGGCATTTGCGGGTTGCCGACGAAGCCGGCGATCCGCGCTTCAACCCGCTCGAATCGGACGATGTCCGCCTGACGCTGGTCGACGGCCGGGTCCATGCGACCGGCCAGCTGCGCGAGCCGAACACGAACGTCGCCCTGGCGGCCGTCGCGATCGACCACGATCTTTCCGCGACGACAGGCCATGCGCAGCTCGACGTGCCGGGCATCACCTTCGGCCGCGCGCTCCAGCCGGAGCGCCTGACCCGGCTGACGTTGGGCGTCGTCGCCAATGTCGAGGGCACGGTGAGCGGCCAAGGGCGGATCGACTGGAACGGCGACGGCGTCACCAGCACCGGCGATTTCGCGACGGATTCGCTCGATCTGGCCGCCGCTTTCGGCCCCGTGAAAGGGCTTTCGGGGCAAATCCATTTCTCCGACCTGCTCGGCCTCGAAACCCCGCCGGGGCAAGAAGTGCGGCTGGCCGAGGTCAATCCCGGCGTCGCCGTCAATGACGGCCTCATCCGCTACCAGCTGCTCACCGATCAGCGGGTCCATATCGAGAGCGGGCATTGGCCATTCTCGGGCGGGGAA
>Ga0164243_10003775_pt1 | contig 24109 bp, 18 predicted proteins | sample OricompcompostOP_FD_108781 | JGI IMG/M metagenome (GOLD analysis project Ga0164243, IMG submission 108781) | Organic Plus compost microbial communities from Emeryville, California, USA - Original compost - Organic plus compost (OP) | ecosystem: Engineered > Solid waste > Mixed feedstock >...
CGCCCACCTGTTCGCGGGCGAGCCCGGCCCCGTACGGGACACGGTGCTGGCGAACGCCGCCGCCGCCCTCTGGGTCGTCGACCCGGGCGACCTCACCGCCGCCGTCGCCCGCGCCGCCGACGCGATCGACTCGGGCCGGGCCGCGCGGCTCCTCGAACGCTGGCGAGGGCTGAGCCGGCAACCCGCCTGACGGCCGCCCCCGTTGCCCCTACGGGGTCCGGCCGCCGAAGCGGTCGGGCCAGATTTCCTCGTAGACGTGGTAGCCGCCGTGGGTGAGCCCGAGGGCTTCGTAGGTGCGCTGGGCGGCGGCGTTGTCCTGCTCCACGTAGAGCCGGAGGCCGACGACGTCGAGCGCGTCGCGGGCCGCGGCGCGGATCTGGGCGTGGAGGGCGCGGAAGACGCCCCGGCCCCGGGCGTCGGGGCGGACGTAGACGCTCTGGAACCACCAGAGCCAGCCGTTCCGCCAGTCGGACCACTCCCGGGTCACGGCCGCCTGGCCGACGACCTCACCCGAATCGGGCGAGACGGCGATCCAGTACCGGAGCCGGTCCGGGTCGGCCAGCGCGGCGCGGACGCCGCGGAGCAAGATGTCGCGGTCCAGGACCTTGGACTCGGTCTCGCGGGCGAGGGCTTCGTTGAAGGCCGCGATCGTGTCCAGGTCGCCGGGTTCGGGGTCGCGCACCAGGATCGAGGGTGAATTCATGGCGGATTCGAACAAGGTGTATGAAACGTGCCGCCGGCCACTAGACCCGCGCGGGTAACCTTAAACAAATTTATACGGGATGCCCTTCGGCGTGTCAGCGCGAGCGCATTCCTCGGGTCAGTCCGCACGGGCTTCTCCTCCGTAACCCCCTCATGGGACGCGGCGTGGCCGGACCCCGGCCTGACGCAGCAGCGGGTCGAGACGCCGGGACAACTCGGGCAGGTTGTGGCTGGGCACTTCGGGGTACAGGTGGTGCTCAAGGTGGTACGTCAACTCTAGGAACAGCGCCGGGACAACCCGCCCCCGCAGGGTGTGCGTCTGCGACAGCGCCGTGTCGCCGTAGTGCCGGTGCGGCAGGTGGACCGTCAGCAGCGGGTAGACCCAACTGCCGATGACTGCCAAGGCGGCGTACGCCAGTACGGCGGGCGTCCGGGGCAGGAGACAGAACCCGGCGGTCAGGACGGCAAAGGCCCAGGCCGCCTCGGCGACCAGCCATCGCCTCTGGGTGCTTCCCGGCTTGCTGCGGGCGTACGACCAGTACCAGAGCCGGGGCAGAAAGAGGGGGCCCCACAGGACCGCGTTCAGCAGGCTTAACCGCGCCGGGTCGCCTTCGGGGTCGTCGGGCCCCGGGAAGACCTGGTGGTGTCGCAAATGGGTGGCCCGATAGGCGTGCCCGCTCTCCAACAGGACGGCGCCCATCGCGAACAGCGCCCAATCCGTTTGCCGCCGGGTGAGGCCCAGCGACCCGTGGACGACGTCGTGCGTGACGGTGACCACGGCCACGAAGACCAGAAAAACGAGGAAGGGCGTTAGCCACCAGAGGCCGGCCCAGGCCGCCAGCGCGTACGCCGCGACGCCGAGAAACGGCCGGGCCAGGGCGAGTCGACGCTGGTATCGCGTCGTCGCGAGGAGGTCGTCGCCGAGCGCCTGGAGGGCGGGTATCTCCGTATCAGCGTGCGTTGCGGACGGCATGCGAAGCTCCTCGGGCTCGGGCGATCACGGTTCGGGGGGCGGGGACGCGTCGGCTCGCGCTGGCCAGCACGCCCTCGGCGACGAGGCGGCTGCCGAGGCAACAGGCGACGGTCCCCAGCCCCGGCCAGGTGCTGTCGCCGACCAGCCAGTAGCCGGGGACGCCCACGTCGTGCGGCACGGCCTTCTGGTTCGAATTGGCGAGGGTCTGCCGCACGCCGCCGACGGCGCCGCGGGGCCGCTTGGTGAACCGCTCGTAGGTCCTCGGCGTGGCGACCTCGTACACGGCGGCGTTCCGGCCCAACTCGGGATAGACCCGCCTGGCCAGCGCGACGAGACGCTCGCCGACCTCGCGCTTGCGCCCCCGGTACGCCTCGGGGGTAAGGCCCTCCCACGGCGCCAACTCGCAGTGCGTCGAGATCATCACGGCGCGGTGGCCCGCCGGGGCGCTCTCCGTGTCGCCGGGGGCGGAGACGGAGACGAACATGTTGTTGCCGTCCCCGAGCGGCCGGTCGTAGTCGTGCAGGAGTTGGTGGTGGGTGAACGTTTGGCCGGAAACCTCGTCCTCCGGGACGCCGAGGAAAACGGCCGCGGCCCCACCCATCGCGACGGCGTCACGCCGGAGGTACGGCGCCAACGCCTCCGCGACCGGCTCAGGACCCAGCCGGGCCGCCAGAGGGGCGGGGACGGCGGCGACGACCTGGCCGGCCGTGACGACCCCGCGACGGGTCGTGACCCGGTAGGCTCCCTCGCGCCCCTCGACCCGCTCGACCGGGCAGCCGACGCGCAACTCCCCGCCGATATGACCGTAGCGGCGGATCAAACCGTTCCAGAAGCCGCGCATCCCGCCCCGCGCCCGGGTCAGGCCGGCGCCCCGGATCGTGACCCCCAGCGCGGCGTTGATCAGCGGCGCCTCGGACACGGAGCTATGGACCGTGTCCTCGACGAGCATCGCCAGCAGGCCGACCAGCGCCTTGTCGTTCGCCAGGCCGAACGCCCGCAGCGCGTCGGCCAGCGTCCAACCCAGGTAGCGGACCAGTGGTAACTCGACGAGTCCGACCGCCCGCGCCGCGCGGATCGCGTCGGCGACGCTACGGACGGGGAGCTTGACCCCGCGCCGGCTGGCCCGCCAGAAGACGTCCGCCAGACGGTCCAGCAGTTGCCAGAACGCCCGGTGCGCCGGCGTGTCACCCAGGGCCTTCAGCCGCTCTCGGGACCAGGAGGCCGCGTCACGGTACAGCGTCACCCGCCGATCCGGCAGCCAGGCGACGTAGCCGGGGAGCGCCTCGCCTTGAACCGCCGTCATCCCGACGCTCGCGAGCAACTCGCCGCCGACGCCGTCCGGGCCGAAGTCGACGAGCGTGGTGGCCCCCACGTCAAAGGAGAAGCCTTGGCGCCGGAAGAAGCCCGCGCAGCCCCCCGGCTGGCCGTGGGCCTCAAAAACGACCGTCGCGAGGCCGCGCGCCTGGAGCCGCGCCGCGGTCGCCACCCCGGCGATCCCTCCCCCGATGATTGCCGCGTCGTACATTCCGCCCACCCTTCGTTCGCCCCGCCTGTTGAGACGTCGCCTGACAGTCCACGCCGCCGTCCACCGGTATCACCGCAGACGCCCTCACCGGATTAACCGCGGTGCGAACCGATTTCAGAGGGGCGACGCCCGAGCGGGGCGGCCAGACCGTCCGGAGGCCGGGCGGGGGATGTGGATACGGCGCGGGCGACGGCGTCGTCACACGCCGGGTTGCGCCGACCTAGGGGCCGGGTCGCGGAGGGAGGGCAGGGGGGCTTACCGCGAACCGCTCGCCCTGGCGATCGGGGGACCGGTCGGTACAGGCGCGTGCCGGGGAAATGACCAGACGAGCGAAATGAAACGAGCGTGCCGTGGCCGGCCACGGCACGCTCGCTCGGCTTGAACTCTATGAGAGGGGCGACTTGGGTGGCCGGCGCGCCGGTCGGTTCAGAGCCGTTCGCTCCGGCGGTTGCGGGCGCGGCGGCTGGCCTCTTGGAGGATGCGGTTCTCTTCCTCGGAGAGGCTCTCGCGCCCTTCGCGGGCGATCTTGGCGAGGATCTCGTCGAGCCGGGCGTCGAGCTGCTCTTCGGTCACGACCGCGGAGGTCGACGGCTTGGAGATGCTTGCGGAATTCGAAGACCAGGTCGGGCCGACCGAGGCCGGCCGGGACGCCGACTTGTTGCGCGTCGGCTCGGCCGAGACGATCCGGAGCCGGGGCCGCCGGGCCCGGCCGAAGGGGAGCCGCGACCAGCGGAGGTCGAACTGCTTAAACAGGAAGCCGTAGAGCGCCCCCGCGACGTGCGCCTCGACGGCCGTCGGGCCGTTGTCGCCGCGGAGCAGGAAATACACCTGGGAGGCGACGTAAATGCTGGCCAGTAGCCAGACTTCCACGGGGATGACGAACATGAACAGCACTTCGCGCCGCGGGTAGAAGAGCGCGAAGAGCACGACCATCGCGATGATCGCCCCCGAAGCGCCGACCATCGGGTTGTGGGTCGTCGACATGGCGTCGAGGGCGGCCCAGCCGAGGGTGCTGAACGCCCCGGCCGAGAGGTAAAAGGCGAGGTAGTCGCGGTGGCCGTACATCCCCTCCAGCTCGCGGCCGACGAACCACAGCAGCAGCATGTTCCAGAGGAGGTGGCCGACGCTGGCGTGGAGGAACGTGGCCGTGACGAGCTGCCAGACGTAGCCGTGCCGGAAGATCAGGCCGCTGTGGGCGGCGAACCAGTAATCGAAGGAGAGGCGGTTAACCAGGTCGAGCTGTTCGGCCAGGAAGACGGCGACGTTGATCAGGATCAGAGACTTGGTGACCGGACTGGTCGCGAACCAGGCGGAGCCCCGGGTTTCACCACGGTAATACTCGCGGTCGTAGATGCCCATGGCGACTCCGGCGAGGGTCGATCCGTCTCGGTCGAGGGGTGCGGTGGCGAGCCCCCATCGCCATTATCATCGGGCGGTCTAGGAAGACTGTCAACGGTCTCCGGCGCGTCGCGGCCGATCGGGCGGGGGAATCGGCGTCGGGGCGGCGGGCCGCCCGGGTCAGTCGGCGAGCAGGGCTTCGATCGCCTCGCGACGGGTCGCGTAGATCGGCCAGATCATGTCCAGCGAGGTGAGCCGCAGGAGCTCCTGCGCGTGGGGCGAGACCCCGGCGAGGGCCATCATGCCGCCCCGCGAGGTCGTGAGCTTCCAGCACCGGAGGAGGACGGCCACGAACATCGACCCGAAGAAGTTCACTTCGCTGAGGTCGAACACGAGCAGAGGGGTCTCCTGGTCGCGGACCGTGGCCATGAGGACGTCCGCGACCTGCCCCTCCAGGCCCGGGTCGAGCGATTCGAGCGCGGGGGTGGCGGCGATCAGCGTGACGTCGGCGTGCCGCTCGATCGTGAAGGCGTCGGAGGAGTTCGAGGTGCGCATCGGTATTGTCGGCCCCCGCGTGTGCCGCCACAAAAGTCGCTGGTCTCGGTTCGGGTCGGGATAACGATTCCCAGCTTAGAAAGGAAGGGCCGGGGCGACAAGAGGTTTTCCCCCGTCCCGGCCGGGGTCGACGCGGGGCGTGTCCCCCCGGCCGCCCGTCAGGCGGAGGGGCGGCAGTTGGAGAACGCGCGGACCACTTCGAACAGGTCGTTGCTGACGAGCAACTGGTCCTCCTCGAAGTCGCGGAGCCAGACGTAGTTGTCGCGGTACGCCTGGGCGAGCAGGGGGTACAGATCGACGAGACGGATCGGAACGGCGGGCGCGTGGGGCTCGTCGTGGGGCTCGTCCTCGGGGCGGGGGAACACGCGCAGATGGGCGGTAGCCATCGGATTTCCTTCTCCGTTCGTTCCTGCGCCGACGCCCCGCGGGGGGCGCGGCCCGGCCTTGGGCTCAAGAAACGGCACGGCTCGGTACGGTCCGTCGGTGCGGGCGACGTGCGGCGGCGGGGCGTGCGAGACGTGATCCCCTCCGGGGCGCTTTCGACCACCCGGCTTATCTCCGTCAATTCAAACTATCGGCCAAAACAGGCCCGGAACATCACCCGGAATGACCGAGATTTCCGGAAAACCCGCGGGGCCGCCGTCGCGACCCGTCGGACCGGCATCGCCTCCGGCGGCGGGGCCCGACGCGCGGCCGGGCGGGGTTGGACTCGCGCCTCGAATTGCGTCATACTGATGCGAGCGGACGCCCGACCCAGCCGGTTCGAACCCGCCCCTAGACCCGACCCCACCCGGAGCCTGCGACGATGGAACTCCCCCGCCTTCACGGCATCGTGCCCCCCCTCCCCACGCCGCTCCTGCCCGACGAGACGATCGACACCGGGGCGCTCGCCCGCCTGATCGAGGCGCAGCTTAAGGCCGGGGTTCACGGGCTCTGGGTCCTCGGCACGACCGCCCGGTTCGACCTGCTCCCCGACGCCCGCTGGCGCGAGGTGGCCGAGGTCGCGGCCTCCGCCGCGGCGGGGCGCGTGCCGCTCGTCTTGAACGTCAGCGACCAGGGGACCGGCCGGACCCGCGCCCGCGCCGCGATGTTCGACGACCTCCCGTACGACTACTACGCCGCGCTCCCCCCCTGGTATCAGCCGATGACGCCGGAGGAGCTGACCGACTACTTCGTCGGCCTGGCCGACACCCTGGCGCGCCCGGTCGTGATCTACAACGCCCCCTGGGTCTGCAACCAACTGACGTTCGCCCACCTGCGGAAGCTGGCGGAGCACCCGCGGATCGTCGGCTGCAAGGACGTCACCCCGTCGCTCGCCCGGACCCTCGACTGGTCCGTCGCGGAACGGAGGGCGATGGACTTCTCCTACCTGCACGGCACCGACCAACTCGCGACCTCGGCCGAGTTGGGGGCCGACGGGTTCGTCTCGTCGCTCTCCAACGTCCTCCCCGAACTGGCCGTCGCGGTCTGGGACGCGGTCCGGGCCGACGACGCCGACCGCGCCTTCCGGCTCCAGTCTCAGTTCCTGCGGATCGCCCGCGCGACCGCGTTCGGCCCGATGCACGCCTGCCTCGACGTGATGATGAGGCACCGCGGGTTCCTCGACAGCATGCTCCCCTCGCCCCTGCGCCCGGTCGACGCCGAGACGGCCCGGCGGGTGGTCGAGGTCGTCGAGGCGGTCGGGGTGTTGCCGGAGTTGGCCGGGACGACCGCCGCCTGAGCGAAGGCCGCCGCGGGTTTCCCCCGGGCCGTCCGGGCCCGGGGGGAAACCGGGGGCGACACGCCCCGGACGATTTGTTAAAGTCCGCCCCGACGTTGACCGACACCACCTCGATCTGACTCGGCAGGACGCCCAGGACGCCGACGACGTTGCCGAGGTCGGACCCGTTCAGAGGCCCCGGAGGGGTCGCCACACGGCCGGATGAGGCCGGGCGTGGGGAACCGGGTTCCGACCGCTCACGGAGGAGCAAGGGTCATGACGACTCTCCACGTTCGCAGCACCGCGCCCCAGGCGCGGCGCTTCGGGGCCGTTGCGCTGGCCGTCGCGGCCGTTTCCGGGCTGACCGGGGCGTCGCACCGGACGGCGAACTTCGCGGTCGAGGCCCCAACGGCCGAGGCCGCCCGCGCGGTGGCCGACCGGGCCGAGCTCTGCCGGAAGGCGATCGCCGTCCAGTGGCTCGGTAAGGAGTTGCCGACCTGGAGCCGCCCCTGCCCGGTGAAGGTGAAGCTGACCGGGGGCGAGGCCGGCGGCGTGACCTCGTTCGGGTTCGCGAACGGACGGGTCTCGGACCAGGAGATGACCGTCGAAGGTCGGCTCGATCGGATCCTCGCGTCGGCCCTGCCGCACGAGGTGACGCACACCGTTTTCGCCGCCTTCTTCGGCGGCCCGATGCCGCGCTGGGCCGACGAGGGGGCGTCGCTGCTGAGCGAGGACCTGCGCGAGCGGCGGCGTCACGACCAGATCAGCCTCGACCTCCTCGCCCGCCGCGGCGACATGCCGCTCGGCCGGCTCTTCCGGCTGGAAGACTACCCGAACGACCTGATGGGCTTTTACGGCCAGGGCTACTCCATCTCCCGGTTCCTCGTGGAGATGGGGGGCCGCCCCCGGTTCCTCCGGTTCGTCCGCGACGGCCTCCGTGGCAACTGGGACGCGGCGGCCAAGGCCCACTACGGCCTGACCGACGTCCGCGAACTCGACCGGGCCTGGCGGTCGTGGCACAAGGTGGTCGTCGCCCGCGAGATGTCGCGCGACAACCTGGTCGTCCGGGCGCAGTCGGCCGCGGAATAACGCGGCCGTCGGGCTCGGACCCGCTCAGGCGAGCAGCTTGGTGACGACCTTCCCCTCGACGTCGGTCAGGCGGAAGTCGCGCCCCTGGAAGCGGTACGTCAGCTTCGTGTGCTCCAGGCCGAGCAGGTGAAGGATCGTGGCCTGGACGTCGTGGACGTGGACGCGGTCTTCGACGGGGGCGAAGCCGAATTCGTCGGTCCGGCCGAGGTTCAGGCCGGGTTTGACACCGCCGCCGGCCATCCACATGGTGGCCGCGTCGATGTGGTGGTTGCGGCCGACGTGCTCGCGGACCTCGCCCATCGGCGTCCGGCCGAACTCGCCCCCCCAGACGACGAGCGTGTCGTCGAGAAGGCCGCGCGCCTTGAGGTCTTTAATGAGCGCGGCGCAGGGGCGGTCGATCTCGCGACAGACCTGATCCAGGTCCTTGTTCAGGGTCTGGCCGGGGGTGCCGTGGTGGTCCCAGTCGGTGTGGTAAAGCTGGACGAACCGGACGCCCCGCTCGACGAGCCGTCGGGCGAGCAGGCAGTTGTTCGCGAACGACGCGGCCCCCGGCTCGGCGCCGTAGAGGTCGAGGGTCGCGCGCGACTCGCCCGAGACGTCGATCAACTCGGGCGCGCTCGTCTGCATCCGGAAGGCCATTTCGTAGGCGGCGATCCGCGTGGCGATTTCGGGGTCGCCCGTCGCGGCGAGCCGTTCGCGGTTCAGGGCCGTGACTGCCGCGACCGCCCGGCGCTGGCGGTCGTCGGTGACGCCTTCCGGGCTCGACAGGTTGAGGATCGGCTCGCCCCCCGCGCGGAGCGGGACCCCCTGGTAGGCGGTCGGCAGGAACCCGCTCCCCCAGTTGACCGCCCCCCCGCGCGGCCCGCGCGGGCCGGACTGGAGGACGACGAAGCCCGGTAAATCCTGGGATTCGCTCCCGATCCCGTAGGTGACCCACGAGCCCATGCTCGGGCGCCCGAACTGGGTCACGCCGGTGTTGGCGAAGAGCTTCGCGGGGGCGTGGTTGAAGACGTCGGTGGCGACCGAGCGGACCACCGCGAGGTCGTCGACCACCCCGGCGAGGTGCGGCAGGCACTCGGAAACCCAGCCCCCCGAGGCGCCGTGTTGGGCGAATTTCCGGGGCGTCCCCAGGAGCTTCGGCCGCTCCTTGGTGAACGAGTCCATGAACGCGAACCGGCGGCCGGCGACGAACGACTCGGGGATCGGCTGGCCGCTGCGCGCGTTCAACCCGGGCTTGTAGTCGAACAGGTCGAGCTGGCTCGGCCCCCCCGCCATAAAGAGGTAGATCACGCTCTTCGCACGCGCCGGGTGGTGACCGGGGCGCGGGGCGAGCGGGTTGGCCTGGCGGTCGACCGCGGCCGGCGCTCCCCGGGCGGCGTCGCGGGAGAGCAACGACGACAGGGCGATCGACCCGAGGCCGACGCCGCAGTCTCGGAAGAAGTGGCGGCGGGTCCGGTCCAGAAGTTGGGAGGCGCGGGGGTTGTGGTCGCTCATGGGCGTGGTGTTACTCCCGCGTGATGAATTCATCGAGGTTTAAGAGCACCCGCGCGGCGGTCGTCCAGGCCGCGCGGTCCGACCCGGGCCCGGGGGCCGCCGCGCGCTCGTCGGCCAGCACGGCCAGCAGAGTCGCCCCTTCGCGGGCCGAAGGGGGGCGGCCGAGGCAGAGCCGAAACGCGTAATCGACCCGCGCGGGGTCGCCGCGTTCGGCCCCTTGAAGGACCCGGTCGGCGAGCGACTCGGCGCACTCGACGAACGCGCGGTCGTTCAGCAGGGTGAGCGCCTGGAGGGGCGTGTTCGAACGGTTCCGGCGGGTACACGTCTGGATCGCGTTGGGGGCGTCGAAGACGGTCAGGCCGGGGTAGGGGGTGGCGCGCCAGAAGAAGGTATAGAGCCCGCGTCGGTAGCGGTCGGGGCCGTCGCTGACCGCCCAGGGGCGCCGCATCTGGCCGAGGTTCATCACCCCCTCGGGCTGCGGCGGGAAGACGCTCGGCCCCCCGACCTTCGGCGCGAGCAGGCCGCTGACCGCCAGGGCGCTGTCGCGGATCGCCTCGGCGTCGAGCCGGAGCCGCGACTGGCGGGCGAGGAGCCGGTTGGCGGCGTCGACCCCCTCGAGGTCGGGCCGCGCGTGCGACGACTGCCGGTAGGTCCGCGACGTGACGATCAAGCGGTGCATCGCCTTCAGGCTCCAGCCCCGGGCGGGGAACTCGGTCGCCAGCCAGTCGAGCAGTTCGGGGTGCGACGAAGGCGTCCCCTGGGTGCCGAAATCGTTCTCGGTCTCGACGAGGCCGCGCCCGAAATAAACCTGCCAGAGCCGGTTGACCGCCACCCGCGCCGTGAGCGGGTGGCCCGGGTCGACCAGCCAGTTGGCGAGGTCGAGGCGGTCGAGCTTGCCCGGGTTGCGGGGCTTGATCGGGGGGAGCACGGAGGGGACCCCGGGGCTGACGGGCTCCCCTTTACGGGTGAAATCGCCGCCGAGGTGGACGAACGTCGGCCGGGGCTCGGCGCGCTCGCGCACGACCATCGACGTGGCGAACTTCGGCTCCTTCGCCCGCAGGGCCGCGAGCTCGGCCTTCTGGGCCTTGAATTCGTCACTCTTCGAAAGGAAGAGTTCCGTCAGGCCGCGCCATTGGGCCTCGGTCCGCTTCTCGACGGGCCGGTCGAAGGCGTCTTTCAACTCGGCGGGGAGGGCCTGCTTGAACAAGGGGCTGAGCGTCGCCTCCCACGCCTTTTCTTTTTCAGCCACTTCGGGGTGTTCGGCCTGGAGGGCTTTATGGAAGGCGTCCACCTCGGCGCGGACGGCGTCGCGGCGGGCGAGTTCGGCCGGGGTGGCGAACTCGACTTCGGGCTCGTCGACGCTATTAAAGAAGGCGAAGAGTTGGTAATACTCGCGCTGGGAGACCGGGTCGTATTTATGGTCGTGGCACTGGGCGCAGCCGACCGTCAGGCCGAGGAAGACGCTCCCCGTCGTCCCGACCCGGTCGACGACCGCCTCGACCCGGAACTGTTCGAGGTCGATCCCCCCCTCCTGGTTGATCATCGTGTTGCGGTGGAACCCGGTGGCCACCTTCTGCTCAAGCGTCGCGTCGGGCTTCAGGTCGCCGGCGAGCTGGTCGGTGACGAACCGGTCGAACGGGAGGTCGCGGTTCAGGGCGTCGATCACCCAGTCGCGGTACTTCCAGATCGAGCGGGGGGCGTCGATGCTGTACCCGTTCGAATCCGCGTAGCGGGCCTGGTCGAGCCAGTGCCGCGCCCAGCGCTCGCCGTAGTGCGGCGAGGCGAGGAGGCGGTCGACCAACCGCTCGTAGGCGTCGGGCCGGTCGTCGGCCAGGAACGACGCGACCTCGCCCGGCGTCGGGGGGAGCCCGATCAGGTCGAGGCTGACCCGGCGGATCAGGGTCGTCTTGTCCGCCTCGGGCGACGGCGTGAGCCGCTCCTTATCGAGACGGGCGCGGACGAACGCGTCGACCGGGTGGCCCGACCAGGCGGGGTCCGCGACGGCCGGTAGCGGGGGCCGTTGCGGCGGGACGAACGCCCAATGGACCGAAGCCGGTGGGGACGGCGTCTCGTCCGACGGCGCCTGCGCCCCCTGGTCGACCCAGGCGCGCAGGGTGGCAATCTCGGCCTCGGAGAGCGGCGGCCGCTTCAGCGGCATGCGCTCCGTGTCGCCGTCCCCCGTGACGGCGTCGATGAGCGGGCTTTCCGCGGACTTGCCCGGGACGACCGACGGCCCCGACTCCCCTCCTTTGATGGCCGCGGCGGCCGTGTCGAGCCGCAGCTTGCCCCGGGGGAGCTTCGCGCCGTGACAGTCGACGCAGTGTTTCGCCAGCAGCGGCTTGACGTCCCGCGTGTAATCAACGGCCCCCGTCGCGCGGGGCGACGGCCCGGCCGCGACCACGAGGGCGATGACGGAGGCGGCGCTCAAAAGCGGGCGGGGCATGGGATGGGCTCGCGGGGATGGAAGCCGGCCGACCCCTCCGCGCGCGACCGCGCCCCGGGGAGGCATACGTCGATCCGTTGTGCCGTGTCGAGTGTAACCCCCGCCGCGCCCCCAGGGAAGTTATTCTTTAGCAACGCTCCAACAACCCGGCGCACGGCCCCGTCCGTCCTCGAACTCTGCAGATTTAGGAAGGCGTTCGCCTTTCACCCAATTTTCTCTCCGTCGACGGCCCTTCTTAATTTGGCGTTGTTATTTCTGGTCGGGCATCGCTACACTGGCGTCGTTAATCCGGGGAGGTATGCACTATATTAATGCGTGAATTCATGTGGTTGGGACGGCCGGGCCTTTCTCTTATTAGGATTCGCGGCAACGGCGCGTCCCGGACGCGGCCCGCCCGCCGTTAAAGCGGTCGGGGCGTCCCACCCGCCCTGAAGCGGGTCCGTTGTTCGAAGCCGAGGGGGAGGGGGTCGTCAGTCGACGCCCCGGGACTAGGGCCCTCCGGCGACGTTTATCGGCGCCGGCCGGGAGGGGGCTCGCTCCGGGAATGAGACCGGCGCGGCGGGACCGGAAAGGGCTTTCAAAAAAGTGGCCACTGGGCGGGCCGTCTCCGAGCGCCTTAAGGTTGGCACGGCGGCGGGCTATTTTGAAATCGAGACCGGGACAACGCCCCTCGTAGGGATTAACGAATGTTCCTTGAAAAGGGGTGAGGTCGGGCGTGAGAGTTGTCGGGCGCGGCGTCACGTCGTACAGTTCGATCGGCCGTCCATTGGATTCGCCCGGACGGTGAAAAAAGTGACACTACCGGTTACGCGCGGCCGGTACGACAACGCTCCAGAATGGTGGCGTGCATCGACGATGGAGTGCGATTGGGTTGTAGATTCCGAAAATACAGAGAACGTGGATGCGGATCAAGAGAACCCTCGTACCGCGTCCCCCCCTTTTCTCGGCGCGGCCCCTTCCCTTTTCCGGTGAATTTTCGTATCAACTAGTGATCCTAGCAGAGAACGAAATGTTTAACACCGGCCCTTTGTCCGCATCAACTCTTGGCCTAGAAAGGAAAAACTGCCCCCGAACGGGCCGTCCGTTGTCACAGGCGGCGGGGTGCAGTGTAGGTCAACGCCGTCAAACTTTCCGTACCTTTGTAGCAAAATGTCATCATTGCGACGGTCTTATTATTGCAAACGGAAAAAAAATCCCCGTCACGGGGACGGGGAGAACCCGTACGAGCGGTTGTGATTTGTGAAGCTCATGGTCTTAAAAAAGGGAAGCGCGATACCCCAGATTCGACCACGTTGAAATTGCCGCAGTGGGCATGGTCCGGCGAGTGGGTCCGTTTCGCGAGGCGGGCGCAAAAAAACTCCGGGCCCGACAACGGTGTCACCACCCCGACCAGGAGGCTCGGTCGGGGGTCGGCGTTCGCGCGCCGATCCTGACGAGGGCGTCATTGGGCCTGGAGCCGCCGGGGCGTTCCCGGCGGGAGGATCGGGGGCCGTACGTTGTTTTTCATGAGCACCCTCGTCACGCAGGAGTTGAGCAAGATGAGCAGGATTCGCAGATGGTCGCGGTCGGGCTGGTTGCCCGTCGTCCTCGGGCTGGCGTTCATGGGCGCCACCCCTTCGAGCAGCCAAGCCACGCTAATCATCGGTGCGGGGACGCCGTCGCCCACCCCTCCGGGCGTTGAGGTGGTCAACCTCGTCAACGGGTCGACGGGTAACTCCGTCACCGGCACGACGGCCGTCTCCAACACCCCCGTCGGTTTTAGCTCGACGCAGAACCTGCTGGTCACCGGGGGCAACCTCGGCATCGTCGGCGGCGGCGCCGTGCGCAACCTCACGGTGACGAACGCGACCCCGGGCAACCCGTACTTCACCAGCCTCCTCTTCAGCGCCACCGTCGGCGGCTCCCCGAGCAGCTCCTCGAGGCTGACGGTCACCGTGACGGGCCGCGACGAGTTCGACAACCCCGAGGTCTTCTCCAAGACCTTCACCCTCGTGGCGGGCGAGAACTCGTTCTACATCCAGGGGATCGACGGCGATAAGATCACCTCGATCGCCCTCACGACGACCCCGAACGCCGGCATCACCGACATCCACAACGTCCAGATCGGCGGCGTCGTGGTCCCCGAGCCGAGCACGCTCGCGTCCGCGGCCGGTGCCATCCTGTTGTCCCTCGGCGGTTGCGTCTACCGACGTCGATCGGCCCGAGTCTGACCGAAACGCAGCGGGGGCCCGTCGCCCCGGCGCGCCCCCGCTATGACTCGGTTTCCTTGGGACGAGGTCGTGTGAAGCCGCGGCGCGTGTGCGCCCCGCGGCCCCGCTCGACGTCTGCAGCCCGCAGCCCGCGGGGAGCCCCCGAACGAGACGATCGGGGGAGGCCCGGCGGGTGTGTCGGACCTTAAGGCCGTCCGTTGCTCGGCCTTCAGGTCGGTCCAATTTACTGCCGAGGACCATCATGATTGATATCAAATACCCCTCTGCTGCCGACGGGACGCCGGTCGAAGCCCGCACGGATATGGAAAGCTTAGTTCACCCGGAGGGGTGGTACGTCGCTTGTCAGCAAGGGGTGTCGTTTTTTCTCGCCTTGATTCTTTTGGTAATCAGCGCTCCGGTCATGCTCGCGGCGATGGGTCTCGTCCGCCTGACGTCGCGTGGTCCGGCCATTTACACCCAGGTGCGGGTGGGCCGTAACGGCCGTAAGTTCTCCCTCTACAAGATCCGGTCGATGGCCCATGACTGTGAGCGCCTGTCGGGGCCGCGCTGGTCTACGGATAACGACCCCCGCGTAACGCCGGTCGGTCGGTTCCTGCGCCGCACCCACTTGGACGAACTGCCGCAACTGATCAACGTGCTCCGCGGCGAGATGGGGTTGATCGGGCCCCGCCCGGAACGCCCCGAATTCGTCGCCAAGCTGGAAAAAGCCATCCCCCGCTACACGGAACGGCTGGCCGTCCGCCCCGGGCTGACCGGGCTCGCCCAGGTTCAACTCCCCCCGGATTCCGACCTGGAGTCGGTCCGCCGCAAGCTCGAGCGCGACCTCCTATACGTGGAACAGATCAACCCCTGGCTCGACCTGCGCATCCTGATCGCCACGGCGGCCAAGGTGATCGGACTTCCCCGTGAAGCGACCTGCCGGTTTCTTGCCCTGCCGACGTTGAAGCCCGCCGCCGAGTCGGAATGGACCCGTTCGGCGATCGAAGACGAGTCGCAACTCATCCCCGCCTGAAAGAACACCCGAAACGGGTTTTCGGCTATGGACAGGGTTACCGCAAGGATGTGGACGCCGAAAATCAGCCCAACTTGGGGTCGTAACGGTTTGTAGACTCCCATCAGCGTTTTTGTCGGATCGGCAAAACGACCCGTCGACCCCCTGGGACCGGGGGCGGTCTCGGGACCGACGTCCCAATAGCGACAGCGGTGTCAAGTCCGCGTCAAACCACCCGGGTCCGCCGCGACGAGCGTCGCGGCGGACCCGGTCGTTTTTCCGAACCCCGTGATCGGGCTTTTCGGCGGCGGCCTTAAGTCGCGGGTATAACCTCCCGGTCGCCCGCACCGCAGTTATGCCTTGGAGGGTTCGAGTGGGCTGCCCGGTCGGTATGGCGAGTGCGCCCGTCTCAAGGGAGGTACGTGGAATGACCCTCCGCGCGGCGTCCGTCAGGGTCGCGGGTCGTTAACGGAGCGGTGAATCGAAGCAAAAAAGCCGGTCCCCGGCGTGTTGCGGGGGACCGGCTTCGAGTTCCGAAAAGTCGAACGGCCGCGGACTCTTGTCCGCAGCCGTTCGGATGACAGTCGGTCGATGCTCGGCTAAGAACACCGGCCAGCGGAGGAGGTGGGATTCGAACCCACGGTACCCTTGCGGGCACACCGGTTTTCGAGACCGGCCCTTTCAACCACTCAGGCACCCCTCCGGAATCGCACTCAAGGCGTCTGACTCAGCGGGTCGTCTTCGGCGGCCGTCGACCCTGAAAGAACTCCGACAAAAGGCGTCCGCATTCGTCCTTCAAGACCCCGCCCTGGAGCGTCGCCCGGTGGTTGAACCGGGGGTCGCTGACGAGGCGGTAGAGCGAGTCGCAGGCCCCGGCCTTCGGGTCGGTCGCCCCGTAGACGACGCGGGCGATGCGGCTCTGGACGATCGCCCCGGCACACATGGGGCAGGGTTCGAGGGTGACGTAGAGGCAACAGCCGTCGAGCCGCCAGGAGCCGAGGGCCTGCCCGGCGGCGGTGAGGGCGAGGCGTTCGGCGTGGGCGGTGGGGTCGTTCAGGGTCTCCCGCAGGTTGAACGCCTGTGAGACGACTTGCCGATCCTTTGTCACCACCGCGCCGACAGGAACCTCCCCCAAACGGATCGCCTCTTGAGCCAACGTCACAGCGAGACGCATGGCGTGGAGGTCGAAGTCGTCGGCGGAGGTCACGCCCTCAACTCTCTCCCGTTTCGCCCCAAGTCAGTACACCCGAGAGGATTCGAACCTCTAACCTTCGGTTCCGTAGACCGATGCTCTATCCAATTGAGCTACGGGTGCATCGCGTTGGGGTTAGTCCCAGCACCCGTATCTTATCAGGATTTTAGGGCCTTAAATCAACCCCAAAGTCCAAAAATTGGCCGAATGGACCTCTGAAGGGCAGATTTCGCAAGGTTTTAGAGTCCGACCGTCACGCCGCCTTCGGCGGCCCGGTAGGCGGCCCAAACGACGTCCATGGTTTTCAGCGTGTCGGCACCATTGGTCTCGTGCGGGGTGCCGCGCCGCAGGCCGTCGATGAAGTGGGTCTGGGCGGCGACGTAGCCGTCGAGGTAGACGCGGTCGTCCGGGGGGAGGGGGACCGGCCGGACTTCGGTTTCGCCGCGGAGGCCGACGAACCTGAGTGAGCCGTCGGTCTGGACGCTCAGGCGGTCGGTGGACCCTTCGACGGCGGTCTGGTTCAGCGCCCACTCGGGGCGCGCGAGGTCGGGCGGGGCGCACCAGGTCATGTCGAGCAGGCCGAGCGCGCCGCCGGCGAAGTACAGCGAGAGGGTGGCGACGTCTTCCCCGGCGTGCCCCCGGCCGAACCGGGCGGTCGTGGCGGAGACCGTCTGGATCTCGCCGACCAGGTAGCGGGCGGTGTCGATCAGGTGGCACCCCATCTCCATCAGGATGAGCCGGGGCATGCGGGCGAGGAAGGGCTGGTCGGCGAACCCGTCGGGCCGGAGGGCGCGGGTGTCGGCGTGGGCGATCCGGAGGCGGAGCGGGCGGCCAACCGTGCCGGCGTCGATCTCGGCGCGGAGGGCGCGGTTCCAGGGGCGGAACCGCCAGTTCTCGTGGACCATGAATCGGACACCGGCGGAGTCGCAGGCCTCGATCATGGCGCGGAGGTCGGGGCGCACCAGCGCGGCCGGCTTCTGGCAGAGGACGTGCGCGCCGTGGCGGGCCGAGAGCTCGACGAGTTCCCGGTGCGAGGCGGGGCCGGTGCAGATCTCGACGAAGTCGAACGGCCCGTCGTCGAACATCGCCGCGGCGTCGGCGTAACGGCGCGCCCCGGGGGCGCGTTCGGCGGCGGCTTCGAGGCGGTCCGGGTCGGACTCACAGAGCGCCGTGATCTCGACCCCGGGGACCTTCGTCCACGCCTCCAGATGGTAGCGCGAAACGAACCCGCAGCCGATCAGAGCGCCTCGGAGCATCGAATTCGGCGTCACGAACAACCCCCGGGCCGGCCGGTCGACCGGCCGCGATCCCGCCGACGTCGGGCGCGGTCGGACGGGACGCGTGGACGAGGAGACGGGGAGACCCGGCCGGGGCGCCTGACCCGGGCGTCGGCGGCCGGGACGACGGCCCCATTAGACCCCTGCGGCCGGGCCGTTGCCAACGGAATCCGGGGCCGGCCGGTCGTGGCGGTCGTGGCGGTTGCGTCGGGGTAGGGGGGCGGGCATAATGGCGGTCGATAGGACGACTTCGACCCGCTCCGAGTGCGGGACGGGTCGTCCGCCCGCGTCCCGGCCCCCGCACTGCCGGCTGATCTCGGTCTGAGGGGAAAAATAACGCGCGGACGGCGCGACGGAACGCGGGCTTCTGCCGGATGCGTTTCCGTACCCGGAGGATGGCGACGGTATGTCCACGCCCTTAATGATCGAGGCGCAGGGCCTCTGCAAGCAGTTCGGTTCGTTCCTCGCGGTCCGCGACGCGACGTTCTCGATCCCCCGCGGGCAGGTGGTGGCCTTCCTCGGCCCCAACGGGGCCGGCAAGACGACGACCATGCGGCTGCTGACCGGCTTCGTCGCGCCGACCCACGGCACGGCCCGGATCGCCGGGATCGACGTGCAGCAGGACCGGCTCGCGGCCGCCGAACGGCTCGGCTACCTGCCGGAGAACGGCCCGCTCTACCCGGACATGACCCCCGCGGAGTTGCTCCGGTTCTTCGGCCAGGCCCGCGGCATGGGCCCGGGTGAGTTGAAGCGGCGGTCGGAGGCGGTGCTCGCGCAGTGCTCGCTGGAGTCGGTCGCGTACAAGCCGGTCGGCAAGCTCTCCAAGGGCTACAAGCAGCGCGTCTCGATGGCGCAGGCGCTGCTGCACGACCCCGAGGTGCTGATCCTCGACGAGCCGACCTCGGGCCTCGACCCCAACCAGATCCGCGGCGTCCGCGCCTTGATCCGCGAGCTGGGCAAGTCGAAGACGATCCTGGTGTCGACCCACATCCTCCAGGAGGTCGAGCCGGTGGCGAACCGCGTGCTGTTCATCCACGACGGCAAGATCGTTTTCGACGGCCCCCCGGCCGACCTCCGGCGCGAGGGGGGGACGCTCGAAGAGCAGTTCCACCGCCTCACCGCGCAGCCGGCCTGAGCGGCGCCCGGCCGGGCGCGCGGCGCCAACGGCCGCCGGCCCGGCGCGACCCGATACGAACCGTTTCGCGGACACGATCGAAGGAAAATGGCGGGTCGGTCGATGCGGACCCCCGGCGCGGCCCCGTCGCCCCCGGAGGCGCGGCCGCCACCCGGGAACGACCCCGACCCCGGTCTTCATGAGGATCGTTAGCGGTGACAACCCTCCAAGAACGACAGGCCGGCGCGGCGCACGCCGGCGCACCCGGCTCCCGGCGGCGGGCCGCCTGGGTCCACCCCCGGGTCGTCTCGGCGATCACGCGCCGCGACTTCCTCCGCTTCTTCCACAACCCGGCGGGCTACGTCTTCATCGCCCTGTTCGTGCTCGCCAGCGCCGTCATGGCGTTCTGGCAGCACGTCTTCTTCACCCGCAACCTCGACAACCTCGACACGCTCAACGGCGCGATGCCGTACCTGCTGCTCTTCTTCATCCCGGCCGTGACGATGAGCGTCTGGGCCGACGAGCGGAAGCAGGGGACCGACGAACTGCTCCTCACGCTGCCGGCGACCGACTTCGACGTGGTGATCGGCAAGTACCTCGCCGCGCTGGGGATCTACACGGTCGCCCTCGGGTTCATGTTCCCGCACGTGTTGATGCTCCTCTACCTCGGCCGGCCCGACCTCGGCGTGACGTTCGCCACGTTCCTCGGCTACTGGCTGATGGGGGCGATGCTCCTGGCCGTCGGGATGGTGGCGTCGCTCCTGTCGTCGAACGTCACGGTCGCGTTCATCCTCGGGGCGGCCCTGTCGGCCCTGCCGGTGTTCGCGGGCGTGCTCGGGTCGCCGACCGGGACCGCCGTCCAGCGGCAGGTCGAAGACCTCTCGGTCCCGTCGCAGTTCCAGGACTTCGGCACGGGGGTCATCCCGCTCTCGGGGGTCTTCTACTTCCTCTCGGCCGCGGCCGGCTTCCTCTACGTGAACATGGTCCTGCTCGGCCGCAGGCACTGGGCCGGCGGCGAGAAGAGCCGGGGCCGCTGGGCGCACTCGCTGGTCCGGGTCGCCTCGGTGGTCGTCGCCCTGGCCGCCGCGAACGTCCTGGTGGCGCGGGCCGGGGCGCGGATCGACGTGAGCGAGGAGCGGCTGCACACCCTCTCGCCCGAGTCGCTCGCGCTCCTGAAGCAGATCCCCGCCGACAAGCCGGTCTACATCCAGGCGTACTACAGCCCGGAGGTCCCCCGCGAGTTCGTCCAGGTGAAGTCCGACCTGATCGGCCTGCTCAAGGAGTACGCGGCGCGGGGCGGCGACCGGGTCCGGATGAACCTGGTCGAGACCGAACTGTATTCCGAGGCCGCGCGCGACGCCGAGAAGCGGTTCGGGATCGAGCCGAAGCGGGTCGTTACGACCGACCAGGGACGGCAGGCGCAGGACGAGATCATCCTGGGCGTGGCGTTCAGCTCGGGGCTGGAAGAGGTGGTCATCCCGTTCTTCGACCGCGGCCTGCCGGTCGAGTACGAGTTGACCCGCTCGATCCGGGTCGTCTCCCGGAGCGCCCGCAAGAAGGTCGGCATCCTCAGCACCGACGCGAAGCTGATGGGGGGCTTCGACACCCGGACGATGGGCCAGAACCCCGAGTGGTCGATCGTCACCGAGTTGAAGAAGCAGTACGACGTCAACTCGGTTAACGCCGACGTCGAACTCCCCTCCGACCTCGACGTGCTCCTCGTCGCCCAGCCGTCGTCGCTGACCCAGAAGCAGATCGACAACCTGACCGCCTTCGTCAAGCGCGGCGGGCCGGTCCTCCTGTTCCTCGACCCGCTGCCGGTCGAAAACCCGTCGATCTCGCCCGAGGTGCCCCGGATGCCGGCGGGCGGCCCGTTCGGCGGCGGCCCGCCCCCCGAGCCGAAGGGGGACCTCAAGCCGCTCCTCGACCTCCTCGGGATCGACTGGCCGACGACCGAGATCGTCTGGAACCCCTATAACCCGCTCCAGCAGCGGCCCGACCTCCCCCCCGAAGTCGTCTTCATCGGCCGCGGCAGCGGCGCGGACGACGCCTTCAACGAGGAAGACATTCTCACGTCGGGCCTTCAAGAGGTCGTCGCCATCTTCCCCGGCCTGCTGAGGCCGAAGGGGGGGCCGGGGCCCGAGTTCACCCCGCTCCTGCGGACCAACGCCGAAGGCGGAACGCTCCCCTGGGATAAGGCCACGACCCGGAGCATGTTCGGCGGGCTCACGCTCGTCCAGAACCGGCCCCATTTCGCGACCGACCAGGCGTACACGCTCGCCGCCCACATCAAGGGCGACGCCCCCGCCGCCGAACCCGCCAAGGATCAGGACAAGGAGAAGGACAAGGAAAAGGGCAAGTCGGACGACAAGCCCAAGGCCGACGCCAAGCCGGCGAAGATCCACGCCGTCGCCATCGCCGACCTCGACCTGATCTCCGAGGAGTTCTTCGAACTCCGGCGGCAGAAGATCGAGAACCTGGAGCTGGACAACGTCACGTTCGTGCTCAACTGCGTCGACGTCCTCGCCGGCGACGACGCGTTCGTGGCCCTGCGGAAGCGGCGCCTGAAGCACCGGACGCTGACGAGGATCGAGGCCCAGACCAAGCAGTTCGTCGACCAGTTCCAGCGCGAGACGAAGGCCGCCGAGGACGAGGCGCGGGTACAGCTCGACGAGGCCCAGAAGAAGCTCGACGCCGAGGTCCAGGCCGTCCGGGCCCGCAAGGACCTCGACGAGCGCACCAAGGAGATCATGCTGGCCAACCTGGAGGAGGTCGCCAACCGCCGCCTCGACGTCCAGAAGGCCAATATCGAGGACAAGAAGCGGAAGACGGTGCAGTTGAGCAAGGCCGAGACCGAGCAGAACGTCCGGCACATCCGCAACCGGGTCCGCTGGCTGGCGGTCCTCCTCGAACCGCTCCCGCCGGTGGTCCTCGGCCTCGGCATCTTCGCCCTCCGCATCCGCCGCGAGAACTACGGCGCGAGCCCGAACCGGATCGCCTGAGCGGCCGGACGCCGACGCCGAGGGGGGCGCCACACCGCCCCCCCGGCGTCCCCGCCGCCCCACCTCCCACCGAGCCTGAGACGAATCGACGAGGAGAGACGATGACACCCGACCTGCGGAAAACCTTGGCGTTCGTCGCGGTCGCCCTCGTGCTGACCGGCGCCGCCGTCGTCCGCTTGCCCGACCGGCGCGGCGGCGCCCTCGACGACTTCAAGGACCAGGGGCAGTTCTTCTTCCCCGAGTTCAAAGACCCGTTCGCCTGCACCGACCTGGAGGTCGTCGAGTACGACAACGCGACCGCCACGGCCCGGCAGTTCAAGGTGATGTTCAAGGACGGGAAGTGGGTGATCCCGTCGCACCACAACTACCCGGCCGACGCCAAGGACCGGCTCGCCAAGACGGCCGGCGGCGTCATGGACCTGAAGAAAGACACGATCCGGTCCGACCGCGCCGAAGACCACGAGTCGCTCGGCGTGCTCGACCCGCTCGACCTGAAGGCCCCGCTGAAGGGGCGCGGCAAGCGGGTGACCCTCCGCGACAAGTCGGAGAAGGTGCTGGCCGACTTCATCATCGGCAACGAGGTCCGCGACCGGCCCGGCATGCGCTACGTCCGCGTCCCGAACTCGAAGCGGACCTACGGCGTCCAGGTCAAGGCCGAGCTGTCGACCCGGTTCGCCGACTGGATCGAGACGAACCTCCTGAAGCTCGACGCCAGCCACGTCCGCTCGATCACGTTCGACAACCACAAGGTCGACCCCGAACGGGGCCAGATCCTCCAAGGCGAGGTCGTCAAGATCGAGCGCAAGGACGGCGGCGCGCCCTGGACGCTCGACAAAGAGATCCCCGCCGGCCAGGAGTTGAACACCGAGAAGCTCTCGGCCCTGACGTCCGCCCTGTCCGACCTGAAGATCGTCGGCGTCCGCCCGAAGCCCCCGGGCCTGAGCCGCGACTTGAAAGTGTCGGCCTCGAACGACGTGAAGCCGACCACGAACGCCGAGGCGAATTCGCTCATCCAGAGGGGCTTCTACCCCCTCCGCGACGGCCGCCTCGTCTCCAACCAGGGGGACGTGGTCGTCCGGACCGACGAGGGGGCCGTGTACACCCTCCGGTACGGCGAGGTCGTCCTCGGCACCGGCGAGTCGGTCGAGGCCGGGGGTAAGGACGAAGGGAAGGCCGACGCCAAGAAGGCCGACCCCGGGACGACCGAAAACCGCTTCCTCATGGTCACCGTCGGGTTCGACCCGAGCCTGATCCCCGCCCCCGAGAAGCCCAAGGAACCGCTCGTCATCCCCGACGACCCGTTCCAGAAGGCCCCCGACGACCCGAAGCGGGTCGCCGAGGAGAAGGCGGCGAAGGAGAAGGCCGACCGCGAGAAGGCGGACCGCGACCGGCAGATCGCCGACGCCGAAAAGAAGGTCCAGGCGCTGGCCGATCGGTTCGCCGGCTGGTACTACGTGACCCCGGGCGACAGCTTCCGGTCGATCGTTTTGGACCGCGCCGCCCTGCTTAAGCCGAAGGGTGAGAAGCCCGAAGGGGGCGCGCCCGGGGCCGGCGGCCTCCCCCCCGGCTTCCCCAACATCCCCGGCCTGGACGGCAGCCCCCACCCCTGACCGGGCCGGGGCGCGTCCCGACGTGCCAATGGGATCGACCGAACGCGAAGCCGGGCCGGGCCATTCCCGGCCCGGCTTTTTTGAAGGAGGGCGGTTCGAACCGGAGGGGCGAAGGGGGTGTCAGAGGGGCGGCCGGCGGTCGGCGGGGCGGTCTGACCCCTTGCGGTCCGCGGTCGGCGTGCGTAAAGTGGGAAATTCTTCCAGCGGGAGCCCCGTCGCGACGCGCTCGGGGCGTTTCGGCTGGCGAAGGATGTTGGGGGTCGGAGTCGCGATGGCGTCAGGAACCGGTTCAGGTCGCTCGGGTTCGGGACAGATACGGCACGTCCTCTCGGCGCTGGTGCAGAACACGCCGGGCGTGCTGGCTCACGTCTCGGGGATGTTCGCCTCGCGCGGATTTAACATCGACAGCCTCGCGGTCGGCGAGACCGAAGACCCGCACCTCTCGCGGGTCACCGTCGTCGTCATGGGCGACGACCGGCACCTGGAACAGGTACGCAAGCAGCTTGAGAAGATCGTGACCGTGGTCAAGGTCCTCGACCTCTCGCGCGAAGACTACGTCGAGCGCGACCTGATGCTGATCAAGGTCGACGCCGCCCCCGACCGCCGTGCCGAGATCCAAGGACTGGTGCAGATCTTCCGCGGCCGGGTCGTGGACGTGAGCCCCGATCAGATGATGATCGAGATCTCGGGGCAGGAAAAGAAGATCGAGGCGTTCATCGAGGCGGTGCGCCCGTACGGCATCCGGGAACTCGCCCGGACCGGCCGGATCGCTCTGGTCCGCGGGAGCGGCCCGTCGGCCCAGGCCGACGACGTGGCGGCCCCGGACGACGCCGAGGAGTCGTCGGCCGTCGTGGGGCACTCCCACCTCTGACGCGCCCCGCGCCCCGGCCGGGCG